>Ga0209598_10001680_pt1 | contig 17858 bp, 12 predicted proteins | sample M_140807_EF_Meta_FD_187317 | JGI IMG/M metagenome (GOLD analysis project Ga0209598, IMG submission 187317) | Freshwater microbial communities from Lake Montjoie, Canada to study carbon cycling - M_140807_EF_MetaG (SPAdes) (version 2) | ecosystem: Environmental > Aquatic > Freshwater > Lake...
CTGCTCATGACCTTTATCGGTGGCACTGGGTTCTTTATCGGACCGGTGCTGGGCGCCATCCTCATGAGCGCCATGCAGTCGCTATCCGACATTACGGGCGCCTGGTTGCTCTACCTCGGCATCCTGTTCATTCTGATGGTGATGTTCGCGCCCGGGGGTCTGGCCGGACTCCTCTTCATGCACCGTCCCGCAGCAAACCTGCATGGCCTCGCAAAACTGGCACCGGCTTATCTGGTGGCGGCCATTCCTGGTCTCGGACTATTCGCTGGAATCGTTTTTCTCATTGAAACGAGTCATCATGTGCTGGTCAAGTCCTCTGAGGGCATGCAGATGCGCCTGTTGGGACTCGAGTATCAGGCCGATGCACCGCTAACCTGGGCCCTGATCGCGGCCCTGATCGTCGTGACCTTTCTGGCGTTTAGGCGCACATGGCCATGGGTCGCCTCGGCATGGTCCGAAGCCATCAAACCTGAGGCGCGCTGAAGATGACAAACATATCCGGAGCACCCGGCCTCAAACTCGTCAACCTGCAAAAGTCCTTTGGCGTCACTCCGATTATTCGGGGTGTTGAACTCGAAGTACATCGCGGGGAGCGGCATGCCATCATTGGGCCCAACGGCGCGGGCAAGTCGACACTCTTTCACCTCATCAGCGGGCGATTCCCGCTGACTTCGGGTCAGGTATGGCTTAAGGGCGAGAACATCACTGGGCTCGCGCCCTTCGAGATCAACCGTCGCGGGCTTTCACGCAGCTTTCAGGTCACCAATATTTTTCCGCGCCTGAGCGTGTTTGAAAACATTCGCTGCGGTGTCCTTTGGTCGCTCGGCTACCGGTATTCTTTTTGGCAGGGAATTGAACGTCTGCGCGATGCTCGCGAGCGAGCTGAGGACATCCTCGAACAGATCAACCTCACCGCGCGCCGCGATATCCCCGCCGGACTGTTGTCCTACGCCGAACAACGATCGCTCGAGATCGGCATCACGGTCGCCGGGGGCGCCGACGTCATCATGCTCGATGAGCCGACTGCCGGTATGAGCAACTCAGAAACCGACTACGCGGTCGAACTGATCCGCAAAGTCAGCGAAGGCAAAACCCTGATCATTGTCGAACACGATATGGGGGTCGTCTTTGACCTCGCTGACCGAATATCAGTCCTCGTCTACGGGCAAGTCATTGCGACCGATACGCCCGAGCGTATCCGCTCCAACGCCGCGGTTCAGGAAGCCTATCTCGGTACCGCGGCCCACGCCGATTCTGAACATGCTTGAAGTCCACGATCTGAATGCCTGGTACGGCAAGAGCCACATCCTGCGTGGCGTGAATTTCAATGTAGGCAATGGCGAAATCGTTTCACTGCTTGGGCGCAATGGCGTCGGTCGGTCAACGACGATCAAAGCCATCATGGGCGATGTGACCCGGCAGGGATCGATCCGGTTCAAGGGGCAAGAAATCAGTACCCTGAAGCCCCACGAAATTGCCCGTGCCGGGCTTGGTTATGTCCCCGAAAACCGCGATATTTTTCCGCGTCTGACGGTACGCGAGAACCTGATCTTGGGGATGAAATCGACCAAGCCATCCAAGCGCTGGAGCATGGAAGACATGTTCGAACTCTTCCCCCGTCTTCGCGAACGCGCCGAGACGCCAGGGGGCGTGCTCTCGGGGGGCGAACAACAGATGCTGACCATGTGCCGAACCCTGATGGGCGACCCCGATCTCGTCATGATCGATGAGCCCACCGAAGGCCTGGCGCCAAAAATGGTTGAGCTCGTTGGCGAATTGCTCTCTCGGATCGCCGAGCGAGGGGTGTCGATTCTGCTCGTCGAACAAAAACTCACCATCGCCCTGCGGATCAGCAAGCGCCTCTACGTCATGGGCCATGGCCAGATCGTCTTTGAGGGCAGCGCAGAAGATCTAAAACAGAACGCTGCGATCCGTAAGGAATGGCTGGAGGTCTAGCGACCCGACCCGCTCAGACCCACCCTCAAGCCCACCCTCAAACCAGCCAGCGCACCAACATTTGGGCGACGCAGGCGGGTTTATCGATGCCTTCAATCTCGACGGTGGCGGTCCAACTGACCTGAACCCCGCCCTCGACATCGGTGATTCCCGTTAAGGTAAAACGTGCGCGCAAGCGGCTGCCCACACGCACTGGCGTGATGAATCGGACCCGGTCGAGGCCATAATTCAAACCAAGTTTGACGCCTTCTGCACGCAGCAACTGTCCCGAAAACCGCGCCAACAAAGAGAGGGTCAAAAACCCGTGCGCGATCGGCGCGCCGTAGGGAGACTCCTCGCGCGCCCGCTCGACATCCACGTGAATCCATTGATGGTCATCGGTCGCATCCGCAAACAGGTTGACCCGGTTCTGATCAATTTCAAGCCAGTCGCTGACCGCGATTTCTTCGCCAATCCGGTGACGCAGGGTTTCAATCGTGAGCATGATTTCCTTTTTTAGGATTGAGGCAGGACAACGACCTTGCCGATGACCTGACGGTTTGCCATCCGCGCGATCGCGTCGGCCGCACCTGCAAGACCGACCCTCTCCTGAATATCGGGGCGAATTTTGCCTTCCTGAAACCAGCCGACCAAGGTCTTGATGTCGTTCTTCAGGAGCGCTGGCTCGCGGCGCATCGCGTCGCCCCAAAAGACGCCGAGGATGGCGCGCTCGCGCAACAGGGCAAGATTGAGCGCAATCTTCGGGATCTCACCTGCAGCAAAACCGACGACCAGATAACGGCCACGCCAGGCCGTTGCACGCAAGGCGGTTTCGGCCAAAGATCCACCAACCGGGTCGTAAACCATATCGACACCCCGACGCGCGGTGATTTCGTCAATGCGGGCCCGCAGGTCTTCAGTGCGGTAATTAATGGTGGTTTGTGCCCCATGGGCTCGACAGAGTTCTAGGCGTTGATCGCTCGAAGCGCCAGCGATCACGTTCGCTCCCATCGCTCGCGCAATCTCGATCGCGGCCAGGCCAACGCCCCCGGCGGCGCCCAGGACCAGAAGCGTCTCACCAGCCTGCAATTTGCCGATCGTTCGCAATGCGTGAATCGAGGTCCCATACGTCAGCATGAAGGACGCACCGGTGTCGAAATCCATCTCGACCGGCAATGGCATCAATCGAGCCGCCTCGACCAGACACCGTTGGGCAAACGCGCCGTAACCCGGGAACGCAATGACGCGATCACCGGGCTTGACGTGGGTCACATCCGCTGCCACTTCGCGCACGACCCCAGCCAGTTCCGCACCGGGCGAAAAAGGCAACGCGGGCTTCACCTGATAACTGCCCTGCACGATCAGAGCATCGGGAAAATTTACCGATGCGGCATGCACATCCACGACCGCCTGACCTGGTCCGGGATGAGGGTCAAGGACCTCTTCGACCCGAAGTTGATCGATCGGCCCCCAGGCGTGACACATCAGAGCTTGCATGTTGACTATCCAATTAATGAGAGGGGCGGGTTGACCACGATTGACCGCGAGACAACGCAGGCGATACCGTGTCCAAGAAGTCACAGAACTGTATCGCGAATTTTGAGGAGCGGATTCATGAGCGTGAAAGCCTTATTTGATTTGACCGGCCGGGTCGCACTGGTCACTGGCGCTTCGCGCGGTCTTGGCCTGCAAATGGCCGAGGCCCTGGGTGAGATGGGCTGCAAGCTCGCGATCTGTGCGCGCAAACCCGTTGAACTCGCTGAGGCGCAGGCCAAACTCGAGGCTCAGGGTTTCGAAGTGTTGGCAGTCCCCTGCGACTTGAGCCAGGCGTCCAACGTCGCGCCTCTGGTCGACGCCGTACTCGAACGATTTGGAACGATCGATATTCTGGTGAATAACGCGGGCGCAACCTGGGGAGCACCCACCGCGAACTATCCGGATGAGGCCTGGCGCAAAGTGATGACGCTCAACGTCGACGCCCCGTTTTACCTCTCGCGTGAGGTGGGTCGTCGCGTGATGATCCCAGCCGGTCGCGGCAAGATCATTAACCTCGCATCGATTGCGGGATTGCGGGGAAACCCACCTGGGATGCAAACCATCGCCTACAACACGTCCAAAGCCGCGCTAATCAATTTTACCCGCGCGCTGGCGGCCGAGTGGGGCGAATTCGGGATCAATGTGAATGCAATTTGCCCGGGATTCTTTCCCTCAAAAATGGCCAACGCGCTGATCGAAAAATTTGCCGATTCGTTGATGGCCCGCACGCCCCTGCGGCGCATTGGCGGCGAAGAGGATCTGAAGGGCGCCGTGGTCTTTCTGGCCAGTGATGCCGCCCGCCACATCACTGGGCAGGCGATTGCCGTCGATGGCGGTTCGAGCATCATCTGAGGTCGATGATCGCCATGAGTCAGTCCCAGATGAGTCAGTCCCAGATGAATCAATCCCAGCCGAGCATGTTGCCGGGTTCGCCCGGTTCGCCTGATTCACCCCATTGGCTGCATTGGCCACCTGGACTGCCACGAACCGTTTCAGTGCCCGAAACGGATCTCTACGCCAACGTCGAAATCTCGGCATTGCGATGGCCCGACAAACCTTTCATTATTTTTTATGACAGCGCCCTGACGTTCGCTCAATTCAAGGACGAATGCGAAGCGCTGGCGGGTTATCTGCAAGGCCCCTGTGGCGTTCGCGCGGGCGACCGGGTCATTCTTTTTTTACAGAATAGTCCTCAATTCATTATTAGTTTTTACGCCATTCTTCGTGCCGGTGCGATTGTGGTTCCGGTCAATCCGATGAACCGTGCCGAGGAACTCGCGCACATGGTTCGAGACTCGGGCTCGACCGTTGCAATCGTTGCGCAAAACCTGTTGGCTGAGGTTACATCTGAGGTTACATCTGAGGTTACATCTGAGGTCGCATCTGAGGTTGCACCGTCGTCCGGCCAATTGCTCCAGCACGTGGTGGTGGCCTCTTACTCCGACTATCTGAAGACGCCGACCGATCTGAACGTCCCGGATTTTGTTCGCGCGCCGCGCGCAGAAACCACGATCCGCTCAACGACCACCTTCACGGCCTGGTCCAGTGCGCTGGGGGCCGGTTTGCGCGCAAGCGAACGATCTTCGAAGCCTGATGATCTCTGCGTCATGCCCTATACCTCGGGGACCACGGGCAATCCGAAAGGTTGCATGCATACGCACCGCAGCGTGATGCATAACGCCGTCGTTCCGCTCTCGTGGTTCGGTACCCATCAGGATCTCGTCTTCCTCGCATCCCTGCCCTTTTTTCATGTCACTGGCATGCAGGGCAGCATGAATGGTCCGCTGTATCTCGGTGCGACCGTCGTCGTACTGGCGCGCTGGGACCGCGAGGTGGCGCTACGCTGTATCGAGCGCCACCGGATTAATGCGCTCAGTATGATCGCCGCTATGGTCGTGGACTTTCTTGCCCACCCCCAACTCGAGACCTTTGATCTGTCCAGCGTCCAGCGCATCAACGGTGGCGGCGCAGCCATGCCGGAGGCCGTTGCCGGCCGCCTGCATCAACTGCTTGGCCTCTCGTATGTCGAAGGCTACGGGATGACCGAAACAATCGCCCCGACGCACCTCAACCCACCTCACCGTCCGAAACGACAATGCCTGGGTATCCCATTTGTGGGCGTTGATTCACGCGTGATTGACCCGACCACACTCGTCGAATGCCCGCAGGGCGAAACCGGCGAGATCGTCGTTCATGGCCCCCCGATCATGCAGGGTTACTGGAATAAGCCCGAGGCCAACGAGGAATCCTTCATCATCATCGAAGGCAAGCGATTCCTGCGCACAGGCGATCTCGGTCGCGTCGATGAGGATGGTTATTTTTTCATGGTCGATCGGCTTAAACGCATGATCAATGCATCGGGCTTCAAAGTCTGGCCTGCTGAGGTCGAGTCGCTCCTCTATGCCCACCCGGCAATTCACGAGGCCTGCATCATTGCAGCACCCGATCCTGTTCGCGGCGAGACTGTCAAAGCGGTGGTGGTCTTGCGCCCGGCTTTTGTGAATACCGTGGATGAATCAGCGATCATCGAGTGGGCGCGCGCCCACATGGCCGCCTACAAAGTGCCGCGCCAGGTCGAGTTCATGGCGAGCCTGCCCAAATCAGGGACGGGTAAAGTTCAGTGGCGACTTCTCCAAGATCGGGAACGAGATCGGACCACAACATCCTTATCCTAGAATGGCGGGGGTTGGCTCCGACGACGAGCCCGTCCTATCCGCCACCGAACCTCGCAGATCACCACCCGCCTCCTGAAATGTTCCACTTCACCCCGCCCGAGCGCCGCCGTATTTACCTGATGCGCCACGGCAGCGTGACCTACTTTGCACCCGATGGTTCACCCTTCGACCCGATCACGATCGCGCTCGACGCAGAAGGGCGTGAACAAGCAGACGCAGCTGGTCGATTGTTTGGCGCGGAATCCGTCCGCTTCGATCGGGTAATCACGAGCGGCCTGAACCGGACGGTCGAAACCGCCACGCGCGTTCTTGCCGCCGCCGACCACCCAGAAGTGTTAGTCGAAGCGTGGCCCGAACTCGAAGAAATTCGTGGCGGTCATCTCAGTTCGATCGCCGACCAGGACTTGCGTCAATCGTTCTTGGGCGCGTTCGAGGGGACGGTCGATGAAGAGGCCCGATTCCTGGGCGGTGAATCGATTGGCGAGTTGATGGATCGGGTCCATCCCGCGATCGTTCGTTTGCGCGCTGATCCGACCTGGCGCACCGTCTTGCTGGTCTTGCACGGTGGCGTCAATCGGGTGGTGTTGTCGTATGCGTTGACCGGTAGCCGAACGCTCATGGGCGGTCTCTCACAGGCACCCGCGTGTATTAATGCACTCGACGTGGGCGAGACAGAACGCGACTGGATCATCCGTCATGTAAACCTTTCGGCAGTCGATCTGTTGCAGCCCAACCTTCGTCATTCGACGATGGAAAACCTGCTGATGCAGTATCTGACGTGGCGCAAGACCGCCGCAGCCAACGCCTTTGTCGGTACCAAACCCATGGCCGATAGTCATCGGTTTGAGATCGAATCGCTCGAGGCCTGGGCCCGAGCAAATGTTCCCGAGGCCCAACACGGTCTCGAAGTCACGCAATTCAAAGGCGGACAATCCAACCCGACCTATATGGTCACCGCGCGGGGCTTTGGCGCCGGCGCGGGCCAACCCAAGCGCTGGGTCATGCGCACCAAACCCGGTCCGGCCGCCAAACTACTACCCTCTGCGCATGCCATCGAGCGTGAATTCCGGGTCCAGCAAGGCCTCGCCAATACGGACGTTCCGGTTGCGAAGATGGTAGCCCTGTGCGAAGACGAATCCGTAATTGGTAGATCGTTCTACTGGATGGAACATGTCGATGGCCGCGTCCTCTGGGACCCTAGCCTGCCAGGGTTCTCCACCACCGAACGATCGGCCATTTTTGATGACATGAATCGAGTCATCGCAGCGCTCCACCAGGTGGATTACACCGCCATCGGGTTGGGTGATTTTGGCCGCCCGGGCAATTATTTTGAACGCCAGATCGCGCGCTGGACCAAACAGTATCGGGCCAGCGAGACCGAAAAAATTGATGCCATGGAGGCCTTGATCGAGTGGTTGCCCGCCCACATCCCGGCGGGTGACGAGACCTCGATCGTCCACGGTGATTTCCGCCTCGACAACATGATCTTCGCCAAGGATGAACCGCGGGTGCTGGCAGTGCTCGACTGGGAACTCTCCACGCTAGGCCACCCGCTGGCCGACTTTTCGTACAACGTCATGGTCTGGCACCTCGAGCCGAACGTGTTCCGGGGTATGTCAGGTCTCGATCTACCAGCGCTCGGAATCCCAACAGCGCAGGCCTACCTGGACCGTTACCTTCAACGTACTGGCCGTAACCCGATCGCGCCGCAAGCCTGGCGCTTTTACCTGGCGTTCAACCTCTTCCGGCTGGCAGGCATTCTGCAAGGCATCATGAAACGCGCAGTCGACGGTACCGCGTCAAGCGCAGAGGCGATTCAATCGGGTAAGCGTGCGAGACCGCTTGCCGAACTCGGTTGGCAAACTGCACGTTCATCCTGAAATCATTCAAGACTTAATATTTAAACTCAACAATCAAACCAGAGACTGAAACCCAATGGACTTTGCACATACCCCTCGCGCCCTCGAACTTCAGGAGCGCGTACGCGCCTTCATGCAAACCCATGTTTTCCCGGCGGAGCATCGCTTCGAGGAAGAACTGGCCGAGCAGACCACACGCGGTAAGCGTTGGTCGCCACTGCCGGTCATCGAAGAGCTCAAGCCCAAGGCGCGCGCAGCCGGGTTGTGGAATCTTTGGTTGCCCGCAACCGACCCCTCTGGTGGCCAGGCCGGCGGCGCTCATTCTGAGTTTCACGCGCAATTCTCCGCCGAACATGGCGCTGGGTTGACCAACGTCGAATACGCACCCTTGGCCGAAATCATGGGTCAGATCCCTTGGGCGCCCGAGATCTTCAATTGCAGCGCACCCGATACCGGCAACATGGAAACACTGCGCCGGTATGCCGCGCCCGAGCACCGCGACCGCTGGCTCAAGCCCCTGCTCGCGGGTGAGATCCGCTCGGCGTTTGCGATGACTGAACCTGCAGTCGCCTCGAGCGATGCCACCAACATCGAAACCCGAATCGAGCGCGATGGCGACGAGTACGTCATCACCGGACGCAAGTGGTGGATCAGCGGTGCGGGTGACCCGCGCTGCAAAATCATGATCGTCATGGGTAAGAGCGACCCCAACAACCCGAGTCGACATGCACAGCAGTCGATGATTCTGGTCCCGGTCGACACCGAAGGCGTGAAGATTCTTCGCCCACTGAGCGTTTACGGCTACGACGATGCGCCACACGGGCACTGCGAAGTGGTCTTCGACCATGCGCGCGTGCCCGCGTCCAACATTCTGCTTGGCGAAGGGCGTGGATTTGAAATTGCCCAGGGCCGCCTCGGACCAGGCCGCATCCACCATTGCATGCGCCTTCTTGGACTGGCTGAACGCGCGCTCGAGCTGATGTGCAAGCGCCTCATGAGCCGGGTCGCTTTTGGTAAGCCGGTATCAACCCAGAGCGTCTGGCACGAGCGCATCGCCGATGCCCGTTGCCGGATCGAAATGGCCCGCCTGCTGACGATGAAAGCCGCTTACATCATGGACAAGGCTGGCAACAAATCCGCCCAAGCTGAAATCGCCATGATCAAAGTCGTCGCACCCAATGTCGCCTGCGACATCATCGACCAGGCCATTCAGGCGCATGGCGGCGGCGGCGTGAGTGACGACTTCCCATTGGCCGGAATGTGGGCCGGCGCCCGCACTCTGCGCTTCGCCGATGGTCCGGACGAAGTGCACCGCGCAGCGCTCGCCAAGCTTGAGTTGGGTAAGTACGCGGCGCAGGCCTCAACGCGGGCGGTGCAGGGAAGTTAAGGGGAGCGTCGCCTAGAACCCATTACAACAACCCCCGCTTTCGAAGCATTGGGTCGACCGCGGGGGGCCGCCCACGGAACGCGATGTAAGCCTGCATCGGGTCCTGGCGGTTACCCGCCGAAAAGATGTTTTTCCGCAGGGACTGACCCAGCGCCGGATCGAAAACATCGCCCGTTTCGGTAAAGGCATCAAATCCATCGGCCTCCAGCACCTCGGCCCAGAGGTACACGTAGTAAGCGGACGCATAGCCGTTTGATGAGAATAAATGCGAAAAGTGCGGCAGACGATGGCGCATTCCGATACCACCGGGCATCTGCAGCGCGCTGAGCGTTTGCTGCTCAAATTCGAGCAGGTCAAGTGAATCGGGCGCGGCATGCGCGTGCAGGTCCAGATCGACCAAGGCCGAGGCCAGATACTCGACCGTCGCGAATCCCTGATTGAAAGTCTGAGCCTTCAAAATCTGCTCGATTAATGCATCCGGCATCGCCTCGCCAGTTTCGCAATGGGTTGCGTAAACCTTCAGAATTTCCGGCTGCAAAAGCCAGTTCTCCAGGATCTGCGACGGAAATTCAACAAAATCGCGCAGTACGCTGGTTCCCGAAAGTCTAGGGAAGCGGCATTGCGACAACAAACCATGTAATCCATGTCCAAATTCATGGAAGAGCGTCCGGGCGTCATCGAGGCTTAGCAGCGTCGGTTTTCCGGCTGGCGCCTGCGCAAAATTATTGTTGTTAACGACAATCGGTCTGACCACTTGCTGCAGGTTCGATTGGTCGCGAAAGGTGCTCATCCATGCGCCCGAGCGCTTCGTGCTGCGGGCGAAATTGTCACTTAAGAATAAACCCACATGGGCATCGCCTGCGTCGGTGACTTCCCAACAGCTGACACTCGGGTGATATCCCTGTAGATCAGGGCGTGACTGAAATTTCAGGCCAAACAAGCGATTAGCCACTTCAAACAATGCCTGAATCAAACGATCCAGTTGCAGGTAGGGTTTGATTTCAGTCTCGTTGAGATTGAATTTTGCCTGTCGAACCTTCTCCGTCCAGTAATGCCAGTCCCAAGCCTGGATATCTTCTGGCGCATGCGGGAGGCCTGTGTGCTGAGCGGCGAGGGCGGCGAGGTCGTTGCGCTCTTCAATGGCGCGAAGACGGGCCGGTTGCCAAGCGCGCATCAGCAAATCACGAACCGCCTCTGGGCGGCCAGCCATCGTATCGGCCAACGCGAACTCGCCAAAAGTGGCGTATCCGAGCAGGCGTGCCTGATCGAGTCGCAGTGCGAGGATTTCGCGGATGATCGGACGATTGTCCTGCGCACCCTCCTGTTCGCCGCGGCTGCACCACGCGCGCCAAAGGGTCTCGCGCAAATCACGCCGCTCAGAAAAGGTCATGAATGGGGTCAGCGAGGATCGCGATAAGGTGATCACGTGAGCATCGCTGTCCGCAATACCGCGCTCGCGCGCCGCCGCTTTGGCGGCCTCCAGGACAAATGCCGGTAACCCCGCCAGTTCTTCGGGACTGCGCAACACCATGCTGAAACCCGCTTCGTCGGCAAGGAGGTTTTGCGAGAACTGGGTAAAACACACCGCAAGCCGCTGGGCGTTGGCGGCGAATTGCACTCTAGCCTCCGCCGGTAATTGCGCCCCGGCCCGAACGAAATCGAGACGGTAGCGCTCAATCAAGCGCTGGCTTTCCGGATCAAGTTGCTGGGCCTCGGCTGAATCTGCCACTGCAGCGATGCGCCGATACAGCTTTTCGTTGAGAAAAATTGCAGCGTGATGCGCGGCGAGGCGGGGAGCCAGTTCGCGTTGAATCGCCCGAAGATCGGAAGAAGAATGCGAGGAAACCAGATTTGAAAATAGCGAAGAGGTTCGGTCCAGTAGTTGCCCAGCCGACTCGAGCGCGATCAGCGTATTTTTAAAATCAGGCAGCTCGTGACTGTTTGCAATGGCCTCAATTTCCGCGCTGTGCTCGGCGAGCGCCTGTTCAAACGCACCACCAAAGTGCAGAGACTGAATATCCCGAAATGGCGGGAGCTCAAACGGCGTATCCCAGGGTTCGAGCAATGGGTTACGTTGTGTCGCCATATCACCTTCGAAACAAAAAATCGTGCGCTGAGACCCCGAACTTGGGGGCCCGAATAGGCTGATCAAATAGTGCCACCAGGCGCGTCAAAAAATTCCCACATTGAGACCCAGAAAATCATTGCAAAAATATTTCGGTTTGTAAAATAATGTAAGCGCACCAACCGTTGGTCGGCTCGACGACCACGTGTGGCAGTTCCCAAGACCCCCCTTTTGGATTGCAACATGTTCAAACTCAACCCTCTGGCCGTTGCCGTCATGGTGGCAACCGGTACGCTAAGCGCAATGCCTGCCGTCGCTCAGGATGCGAATAAAGAATCCCTGGATCGGGTCGAAATTACGGGTTCGAGGCTAAAAGCAATCGTCAACGAAGCGAGCAGTCCGGTGAGTGTCGTCACCAAGGCTGATATCGACATTACACAGCCGGTTGCCGTTGAAGAACTCATCCGCGGTCTGCCCTCGTCCTACCCAGCCATCGGTCCGGCCATGAACAACGGATCCAATGGCACTGCATCGATCGACCTGCGTGGTATGGGCAGCAACCGCACCCTGGTGCTGTTCAACAGCAAGCGCTTTGTGCCGGCAACGCTGGGTGGCGTCGTTGACACCAACAACGTGCCGATCTCGCTGCTGGAGCGGGTGGATGTCGTGACGGGAGGCGCCTCCGCCGTATACGGGGCCGACGCTGTCGCTGGCGTCGTGAACTTCATCACGAAACGTAACTTCACCGGCATCGAAGCGACCTCGCTCTACAGCGCATCAGGCGCGGGCGATGCCAAACGCTACAAAAATGACATCACCATGGGCGCCAATCTGGCGGAAGGTCGTGGCAACGTCGCTCTGAGCATTGGTACCACCCGGACCGATCCGATTCGGCTCGCGGACCGCAGCTATGCCAGCACCGCACTCAGTTCCACGACCGGACTGCCCGGGGGGTTTTCGGGTACCTCGGTCCCAGCGATCTGGGGCGGAATGCCAGCTCCGATCAACGGCTCGCGCGTGATTGATGGAACCACTGGCCTTTTCCGTAGTGCGGTCACGTCAGGACCACCGGATGGCTACAACACCAATCCGCCAAACTACTTTGAAACCCCTCTGGATCGCCGTCAGGTCACCGCGCTGGGTCGTTTTACGATCAATGATTATGCTGAAGCCTATGCAGAGGTGTTCTCAACGCGCAGCAACGTCACCCTGAACCTGGCGCCCTCGGGCACCTTTGGTGTCGGTCTGAGCATCCCGATCGGCAATCCGTTCATCACGGATCCGATTCGCCAGCAATTGTGTTCTGCATACGGTATCTCAGCGGCGAATTGCGTCGTGGGCAACGCGACCGAATTCAAACCCACGATCTCACGTCGCTTCGTCGAAGCAGGTCCACGGATCTATAGCTACGACAACACGACCATGCAATACACCACCGGTCTGCGCGGCGAGGTCCCATTCCTGAGCAACTGGAACTACGACACCTATTACCAGTATGGCCGTTCGGAGCAAATTGCAACGACTGGCAATGGGTTCTCATTCACCAAGCTGCAGCAGGCCGTGCGTGCGACCAGCACGACCAACTGCACGGTCACCACGGGCGGCTGCGTTCCGGTCAACCTCTTTGGCGCGGCGGGTTCAATCACGCCGGCCATGCTGAATTATCTCAGTATCCCAACTTTCGCTACCACGAACGTACAGCAAACCATCATGGCCGGCTCGGCAAGCGGCGATGTGAGCGTGGTCAAGAGCCCCTTCGCAAAAAATCCCCTCGGTCTCGCGATTGGATATGAAAACCGCAAGGTCTTTGGCGGCAACAAATCGGATTCTGTGATCCAGACCCAGGGTGAATTGCTGGGCAGTGGATCGCCGACGCCAGACCGCAGTGGCGAGCTGAAATTCAGCGAAACCTACATGGAAGCCAATATGCCGCTGGTCTCGAACCGGCCCATGGTCCAGGCGCTCAATCTTGGTGGTGGCTATCGCAGCACAGAGTTCTCAACCTCAGCCGGGACCAAGCAGAATTACGGCAGCTGGAAAGGCGGTATGGATTGGGCCCCAATCAAGGGATTCCGTTTCCGTGGCGAACAGCAGCTGGCGATTCGCGCTCCGAACGTGAACGAGCTCTACGCACCGGTGACTACGGGTCTGTCCTCACTGGCGGTCGACCCGTGCCAGGGCAACAAGATTTCGGCTGCTGATGCAGGTAAAGCGGGCACCCTGACGAGCCTGTGCCAATCGACTGGCGTGCCAGTTGGTCAGATTGGAGCGGTTGCGGCGCCCTCGTCCAACCAGATCAACAATACCGCGGGCGGCAACCCGAACCTCGGACCCGAGAAAGCCCACACCACGACAATTGGTTTTGTTTGGGAGCCGAACTTCGTCGACAATCTCTCGCTGACGGTCGACTACTGGAAGATCAAGATTGATGGCGCCGTTTCGTCGCCAACCACCGGGCAGGTGTTGTCGGGTTGTTATGACCCGTTGCAAAACCCGGGCTTCGGCAATAACGTCTTCTGTCAGTCGATCCAGCGCGACCTCATCAGCGGTAGCCTGAACGGAAGCGGCAGCAAAGGGGTCGTTACCCAGTCTTCGAACCTCGGCGTCTATGACTACAACGGCATCGACGTCGGCGTTTCCTACCGACTGATGATGAAGCAGTTTGGCGCACCGCAGTTGGGCCGCGTTGACATTGGCCTGCAACTCAGTCATCTGCAGAAGGCCGACGTCAAAACGCTTCCAAACGTACCCGTGCTGGAACAGGCAGGCTATTACGGAACCGACGTTGGTACGCCATATGCCAAGAACCGGTTTACTCAACGCACGATGTGGACCGTTGGCAACTACATGCTGGGCTACAACTGGCGCTACATTGGAAGCACCTCGGAGCAGCCCGGTGGGACCACCTACCTCCCAGAATACTCCACCATCAAGTCGGTCAACTACGTCGACTTGAACGGTGCCTGGCAGGCCATGAAGAACCTGAAGCTCTCCATGACGATCAACAACGCGTTTGACAAGCGCCCACCGATTATTGGAACTGGCATTGGGCCAACGGCCTCGAACTTCGGTAATACGTTCCCGGGTGTCTACGACGTGATCGGGCGTCGGATCACCGTGAGCGCGACCGCATCGTTCTAAGTTTTGGGGACTTAGATCCCCAACGCTTGAGTCAGCTGGCTGGGTGAATAAGGCGCCCCACGTTGCGGCCAGGCCTCCACAAGGGCCTGCATCCGCGCATTGAGGGGCGCTTGCAATCCAACGGATTGCGCGAGGCGCTGGACCTGACCACATAGCCACGCGATTTCGGTCAGGCGCCCAGCGCTGAGATCATCGGCCATGCTGGAGCGCGCTTTGGCGTCGATCTTGAGCGCTTTCCTCGCGACCAGTCGAAACAAAAAAGTCGGCAAGCGCAGCACCCGCAAGAATTTCTGGGGAGCTACGGCAGTCAGTTGCGCGGGTTCGATCGCCGCAGCGCGCAACACGTTTAGCGCTTCTTCCTGAAGTGCGGCCAGACAACGTCGATAGCCCGCTTGCATCAGTTCTTCGCGCAGCGGCATTCCCGACAAGGCATTCACTGGGTTATTCAGATTGAGTAGCAACTTGCCCCACTGAATCGGGCGCATGTCGGCCACTAACCGCAGCTTAAGTTGCTGTAACTTAAATGCTTCGGCAACTGGCCGTAGAACCGGATGGTCAGTAGCTGCCAAAAATCCGGCGGTCCCGCGGTGATAACGGCCATCGCCCAGGTTGGCGATATTGAACGAAACCATTCCATCCAGAAAACACAAGGACGGGGCGGCGCTCTGGGCCAATGCGGCCTGGCCGACGCCGTTTTGCATCGAGACCACCACGCTGCCGGCGGGTAGCGAGGACTCGAGCAACTGAGCCGCGGCAAGGGTCGCACCGGCCTTCACACAGAGCAAGGTCACCACGGGTGGCTCTGACGGTAGGTCTGAGAAGAGCCGCAAATCATCTGCGGCGATGGTGTTCTGGCGGCCATCCAGATCCGTCAAGGTCAGGCCGTGGGTCGCCAACGGCTCAAGTACCCTGGAACGTCCGACGAACACGACCGACTGACCAGAGGCTTGCAGGAGGCCGCCCAAAAAGCAGCCCACAGCCCCTGCGCCCATAACCAAAACCATGCTCTAACCCACCACTACAGAACGTTTGAACCGCATCGCGCTAGTTTGCGACAGCCGGGACCGAAGAGCCGGTTTTTTTCTGGACCAATGCAACGCCGTTACGAACCGCAATGATTTCAGCCACGATCGAAACCGCGATTTCCGCCGGCGTTTTACTTCCAAGATCCAGACCGATCGGGCCATGCAGCCGATCGATCTGCTCCTTGGTCAAGTCGAACTCTTTTAGACGCTCTTTACGTTTTTGAGTATTACCCCGGGAGCCTAGAGCGCCGATGTAAAACGCGGGCGACTTGAGGGCTTCCATCAAAGTCAGATCGTCAAGCTTCGGATCATGGGTCAGCGCGATCACGGCGCAATGGGGGTCTAATACAAGTTCGACAGCCAGATCATCTGGCATCGCGTTGCTGAAGGTCGTACCGGGCACGTCCCAGGTCATGTGGTACTCCTCGCGAGGGTCGCAACAGATCACATCAAAATCGAGCGCCATCGCAATCGGTGCGACGGCTCGTGAAAGCTGCCCCGCCCCAATCATCAGCAGACGCCAACGCGGCCCAAACAAGGCGCGCATGGTTAGGCCATCAAACGTGAACGCATCATCGCGACGGGCCGACTCAATCGTGACATCGCCGGTCTCGAGGACCAGGCGACGGGCGACGAGTTCATGTCGTTCGGTGCGTGCCAATACTTCATCAATCCAGCCACTGGCCCGCAAGGGTTCCTGCACGAGCCGTAAATTGCCACCGCACGGCAAGCCAAATCGCGCGGCCTCTTCTTTGGTCACGCCGTAGTTCACCAGGGACGGGCGATCGACCCGCTCACCCAACCGGACCCGCTCGATCAGGTCGTCTTCAACACAACCGCCGCTGACCGAACCGACGACGAGCCCGTCGTTGCGCAGCGCCAGCAGCGCGCCGGGTGGGCGGGGGGCTGAGCCCCAGGTCTCGATCACGGTCACCAACCAAACCGAGTGCCCCTCATTGAGCCAATCGCGCGCTTGCGCGAGCACTTGCAGATCGAGACTGTCCATTACCCTCGTTTCCTTTCATATTGAGATGGCCGCAGCGCCGGCGCTCGAAGCGCCCGTCCCAAATCCGCCAGACTGGCCAAATTGTGCACCGGCAGGAAACGATCCACATGGGGCAGCAGGGCCCGAACTCCAGCTGCTCTGGGCTCGAAACCGTCAAATCGTAACAGGGGGTTGAGCCACACAATCTGGTGCGCCATCCGATGCAAGTGCTCAGCCGCCGCCGTCAACTGCCCTTCACCATCCCGATCGAGTCCGTCCGTCACGAGCAGCACTGCTGCATTTTGGCCAAGTACCCGACGCGCCCAATGCCGGTTGAATTCCTCCAGGCAGGGTCCGATTCGGGTACCGCCCTTCCAGTCATCGACCTGCTGATCAGCCAAACTCATCGCGACATCCGGATCGCGTGAGCGCAGGCACCGCGTGATATTGGTCAGCCTTGTCCCAAAGGTAAAGGTCTGAACCCGTAAATGGCGTCGGGTGAGACCGTGCACGTAATGTAAAAACAGCCGCGCGTAGCGCTCCATCGAACCCGATATGTCGAGCAGTACGACCAGCGGCGGCAGCTCTTTGTGCAACTGCATGAAGGCCGGCGACAACACATCGGGCTGACGCGTCATCCGCTGGAAGGTCCGCCGCAAGTTAATCCGGCCGCGTGGCGACGGGGTGAAACGGCGCGTGATCACCGGGCTGACGGGCAAAGGCATGCGCTCGGCAAGTACCTTAGCCAAAGCGAATTCGGCCGCAGTCATGGATTCAAAATCGGCCCGTTGCAAGCGCTCGCGCTCGGAAAAGCTGAACGTCGTTTCGAACTGAATTTCGTCTTGACCGCTTTGATTGGCTGGGTTCGGCGGCTTGGACGCCTGCGGTGCGGCTAGAGCCTCGGCCAGTCGGTTCGTGCGATCGCGCTGGACCTGATCTCCCCGACCGCTGATCTTGGGCAGCATCAGATACATCAGGCGCTCGAGCAGTTTTGGGTCACGCCAAAACGCATCAAAAACCTGATCGAAAATGACCTGCTGCTCGTGGCGGTCAAGCATCACCGCCGACAGGGCGGCCCGAATATCCTCGCGCCGATCAAGCCCGACCGCTTCGACCGCTGCGATCGAAGCGAGCACACGGTCCGGGCCGATCTGTACACCGGCGTTACGCAGCACGCGCGCAAAATGAACCAGGTTTTCGGTAAGCATGATCGTCAGTTCGGACCATCCAGGATTCCGCGAGCCTGGAGT
>Ga0209598_10001683_pt1 | contig 17846 bp, 17 predicted proteins | sample M_140807_EF_Meta_FD_187317 | JGI IMG/M metagenome (GOLD analysis project Ga0209598, IMG submission 187317) | Freshwater microbial communities from Lake Montjoie, Canada to study carbon cycling - M_140807_EF_MetaG (SPAdes) (version 2) | ecosystem: Environmental > Aquatic > Freshwater > Lake...
ACTCCAGCTGCTGTGGTCACTCCAGCTGCTGCGGTCACTCCAGCCGCCTTAGCGGCTCCCGTTACCTCTGCTTCAGCGCCCCCACCACAATCAGCCGCTAGCGCAGCCCAAACAACAACCCCGCCCGCGAACGCGCTCAAACCAATTGAAAGCATTGTAGAAACGGTCGCCAACAACCCCTTACTCGATATCGTTGTCCTAGCCTCTGCCAAAAAACGTGACGTGATCCAACGTTCAATCGATGGTAACTGGCGGGTAGCGGGTGATAGAGTGTGCGTAGACATACGCCCGCTCGTGCAGTCAGATGGTCGGGCAATTCCGCTCAAAGTCTTTAAAGAGCTTACGACAACCCGAAAAGACGTCCCCGCCGAAATCAGGCCACTGATGTTCTACCAGATGCTCAGTCACACTCCGGCAAAAGATGAGAGCGCACCCGGCACAGCACGGTCAGGCTTCAGTGGGCCGACTCCCGTCACATCAAGCGGTATACCCGTGAAGCCCGGACCCGCTAGTGGGCCCTCCAAGGGCGACCTTTTGAATAGTGCCATAGCAGACGGGATCGAAGCTGGATTAGCGAAGAAGTTTGGGAAAAGCATCACTGTTTATTATGTAACCGGTAGTACGGGTTGTAATACCGATGCCTATGCGGTGCCCAGGGCCTATATGGACACCGCAACAGGGCCAACGCTTAGCGCACAATGGCGCAGCGGCATTGATAGTGGCTCACTTTATGAACTCGTCGCGATACCAATTACTTTGTTTAGACAAGCAATTACCGAAAAAACCGCTACGAAAGAGAAAGAGAGGCAAGAGGCAGAAGCCTTTATTCTGCGCATGTCACAGTCTCCTGAAAATGGCGAAAAAGCCGAATACAACGTGATCAACATTGGTCGGGGCAAAATAGACGCTTGCTCTGTGTTGTCAAGCGCAACTAGCGCGCCGCGCTTTGGTGTACCAATCGAAGCCGTAATGCAAACAGAACAATTCAAGACTTTTTTACCTGGACGTCCAAACTCGCACAATAAATTCAATAGCATTGACGAACTATATGTTGATTTGCAACTCCCCAACGGGAGGTGTACGGTCGTTTTAGGAAACGGGCCAACAATTGCAAAACTTAAGATCGCAATTGACCGCGACGCTCAATTTGACGCACGCCTCATGCCCAAATCCGTCACAGAGGCACAACTAATCAATACGCATGCCATAGGGCTGGGGTTTGAATCCTCTGACATGTATCTTTTTGCCCTCAGCGTCGGTATTCAAAACGCACAAGACGTCTCTCAACTAAATACCTTCGGCATTCAAACCAAGCAGCAGTATCAGTCTGCGCTGAAACGACTGAACGACGCAGGTTTAGGCGATTCGCAGACACCGAGCGGCTTAATTGCGTTTTTAAAGGACGAGAAAGAGGCGGCGGTGAAACGCACCACAATCAAAAACTTAAGAGCTGAACGTGCCGCGAACGAGCAGGCGGCATTACGTCGCCAGTCTCAGGCACAAGCAGCGGCAGAAAAGAAAAAGGCCGTCGATTTTCCGTACGTAGCGTATATCAGTTGCATGGTGGGCACTCAAAAAACCAGAGTTCAAGCGTGCATGAGCAGTCGCAGTGTTCAAACAGAGATCGAACTTAAAAACGGCTCTGAATACCGCATGTACAAGATGTTTGAAGTTGATAATATTGGAAACTGGAACGGCGAAGAGTTAGTAGTCGATCTTCGATCAAACTTCGAACTGAAAGCACAGAACGCAGACGACACGCTTACGTTGAACGTTGTCATCAAAAACAGAGCAACTGGGGCTATCGTTTTCCAAAAATCCGCTGCGAAATTTGGGATGATTGCGATAAAAAATTAACATCGTGATTACCATGACGATATTCAATACGCTGCAAAAAAGCGTGATCAATTTGTTGACGTATAAACACTTTCCAACTCATTTTCTTGCACATCGCGTACGTATTTATTGAGTGTGACGACGCCGTTGCTCACTGCAATAATGCGATCCGCAAACTCAAGCGCCAAGTCTGTTTGATGCAAGCTACATAAAATAGCCATGTTGCTTTCTGCTGCAACGTCTTTGAGTTGACTCAGCACTTGCCTAGAAGTCACTGGATCAAGGCTGGCGACAGGCTCATCGGCCAGAATTAAATTGCTCTCTTGTGCCATGACTCTGGCAATTGCAACACGTTGTTGCTGTCCGCCAGATAAAGTATCTGCACGTTGGTACGCTTTGTCTAGCATACCGACGCGATCAAGTGATCTGAGGCAGAGTTGCCGGTCTGCTTGGCTAAACAACCCTAGGTTAGCCTTCCAAGTCTGCATATGGCCGAGCCGCCCTAACAATACATTTTGTAAAGCGCTCAACCGCGAAACAAGATTGAACTGTTGAAAGATCAAGCCGATTCTTCTTCGCTGAAGGCGCAAGGCGTTGCCTCGCAAGTGATTGATCTGTTGGCTCTCAAGCCAAACCTCACCCGAGTCAGGACGAACAAGCTGACTAATACATTTAAATATTGTTGACTTACCCGCGCCACTCGGGCCAAGCAATACAACAAACTCTCCTGGGCTCACGTGTAAATTAATGTCGCGAATGGCTTTTTGAGAGCCATACGCTTTACTGACGTTGATGAGAGATAAAGTGGGCTGTTCAGGCTTCACACTAACTTTCCTCGGATGTAAGCACTGATCTGATCGATGATAGTCACCATCAACAACACGATGGCAGTCAACGTAAACAGCCTTGAAAAATCAAGTAGATCGATGGCTGCTTTAATCTCAATGCCTATCCCTCCTGCACCTACAATCCCAAGAATAGTAGAAGTGCGGACATTAGCCTCCCAAACGTACAACGACACTGAAGAAAGATTTGGAAAGACGGAAGGGATCAGACCCCAGACAATGACACTACTTTTTTTGGCGCCCGTCATCGCGGTCGCATCCAAAGGAGCACTTGGTATGGTCTCGATGGCCTCGCTATTGAGCTTGGCGATCACACCGACCGAGTGAATCAACATTCCTAAAACGCCAGCAAACGGTCCAAGCCCAACCGCCGCAACAAACAGTAGGGCAAAGACGACCGTGTCGACACCTCGAAACGTATTGATTGCTAGCCGGAAAGGCAGACCTATCAAGGGATACGGCGTAATGTTTTTAGAAACTAAAATGCTTAAAGGAAAGGCGATGAGTGTCGCGAGTGTTGTGGCGACTGTTGCGATAGCCACTGTTTCAGCCGCTCGGTACAACATAATGCCGATTTCATTTGTTTGAGGCGGCCAAGCTTTTGAAGCCCAACGAAATAATCTAGGAAGACCTTCAATCAAACGTATTGGATCAACTTCGCTTAAACGCCAAGACACCACAAAAAAAACGAGTGTCGCCAGCAGCGTAAAAAGAAGCGTGAGTGATTTTCTTGAAAGCCAGTTGGTCTTGGGCTCGACGTACTGCCCTGATTGATTAAGGTACGGCGTTATTGAATGGCGCTCTTTCTGATTCACAATTAAATTCAATTCCTTTAAAAGTTCTGAACGCTTACGCGCTCAGAACTTATCAATCAGAAATTAAGGCTTCAAAGCACCAAGCTCGAGACCCATCTTGACTAAGATTTGATAGGGTTCGTCAGTTGCAGAGATATACCCTGTGTAAGGGTAAGGAAGATCCTTCGCAATGGCCTCAGTGGAGATGGCCACAAAGGCATCCTGTATACGCTTAGCCATTTCAGGACTCATGCCTTTACGGACTGCGACAACTTCGTTAGGCAAGGGCTCTGATTCCCAAACCACTTTGTTATCAGTGTCTTTAATGGTGCCGTTTCGAATCATGATGTTGCGGTGGGTATCCCAACCCGTTGCGAGATCCACTTGACCATTAATGGTGGCCATCTGCGCGGCGGCTGCTGAGGCGCCTTCAGCGTATTTGCCGAAGAAACTTTTTGGATCGATACCCGCCTGCTTCAACATATAGGTTGGAACTAACCAGCCAGAGGTTGAGCCAACGTCAAGCATCTGCATCGACAGGCCCTTGGCACCCTTGGGAAAGTCTGCAACGTTCAGATCCGCACGACCGACAATAATGGCCTTGTAAAAGGGCTTACCATTGACCAACATGGTGTTAATGATGCGCGCGCCGCCATTTCTGTTTGCAAGCACATAGCCCCAAGGCCCCATCTGCGCGACGTCTAGTTGTTCGTTCGCTAAAGCCGTTGAAATGCCAGCCCAATCATTTGCCACTCTCAACTCAAGCTTGGCACCAACCTTGTCGGCAATCGCCTTGTAGATAGGCTCCCAGACACGTTGTGTGTCTGCTGCGGTTGGCTGTTGCGGACCAAGCCCCACTCTCAGCACAGTCTGTTGAGCCATTGCATGTGAAGCTAGCAGAGGTAAAGTCAAGGCAGCTAAAAGCGAAATGGCTTTCAAATTAAATTGGCGACGTTTCATTGCAATCCTTAAAAAAGAGAGGGGATGTTTAGATTCTGTAGGATGACTGCAAAGTGTTACGTGCCTAAGTAAGTTTTGTTATAAGTTGATGACAAAGCCTCCAGAGCACCGGTGCGATGGTCAACGCCACGGCCACCCAACGCCGCCACAAGACTAAATCAAGTTGCCTATAGGCTTAAAAACTAGTAACGTTTTACGGGCATTTAAAAGCATTTAAAACTTAATCACTTTCACCTCAACGGGCGGCCAGCCAATGACACAACCAATCCAACCGAATCGTCGTGACTTCTTTAAAACCGTTGGGCTGACTGCGGCCACAGCAGCCTTGCCAACTGGCCTGATCGCTTCAGGTGCTGCACTTGCGCAACCGGCCACCGATCTGATTACCCGAAAAATCCCACGCTCTGGCGAAGTTCTTCCTGCAGTTGGGTTGGGCACTTACCTCACCTTTGATTTGCTGCCCGGTGCGCCACGTAACAATATTCGCGATGTGATGAAGATTTTTTGGGAAGGCGGCGGGCGAGTGTTTGACACCTCGCCGCTTTACGGCTCAGGCGAAATCAGCGTAGGTGACTTTGCCACAGGCATGGGTATCAATGAGCAAATGTTTATTTGCAATAAGATTTGGTCGACTGGTGAATTTTTAGCCGATGATAGCCATGCCCGCAAAAGCTTTGAGCAAAGTCAGCAGCGGTTATGGCGTGAAAAAATCGACGTGATGCAAGTACACAGTTTAGTAAACGTTGATCAGATCGTACCTGTGCTAAAAAACTGGAAAACTGAAGGCAAAATCCGCTATGTGGGTGTCACGCATCACGAGGTCCCTTATTTTGCAGCGTTAGCAGGTCATGTTGAGCGAGGTGATCTCGATTTTGTGCAGGTGCACTACTCGATCCAAATGCGTCGAGCCGAAGAGCGCATCCTTCCTGCTGCGTTAGATAAAGGCACCGCTGTGCTTGTGAATATGCCCTTCGAAAAGGCCCGGCTCTTTAAACTTGTCCAAGGCCACGCGCTTCCAAGTTTTGCCAAAGAGATCGGCTGTGAAAACTGGGCTCAATTCTTCTTGAAATGGGTGATTTCCCATCCAGCCATTACCTGTGTGATTCCGGCGACGAGCAACCCCGTGCATCAAGCAGAAAACATGAGCGCGCTGCGTGGCCCGCTACCAGATAAAGAGATGCGCGCACGCATGGTCAAGCATATGGAAACCATTCCCGGCTTTGACAAATTACAAGAGACGCCAGCTTATCCGGGCAAGGCCTATAACGGTCTCATCCGGCGTGCGATGGCTGCACGCGCAAACGCGGCCAAGTAAGGTGTTGTCCGGTGACCAATTACCGACTTGATCAGTACGGCCCTCAGCGTTCGCGCTGGGGGTTTTTCTTTGGCAGATTTGCACTGGCTATCTAACCGTTTGTTGGTATTGATGGCAGCGTCAAGCCAGTTAAACATCTGCTCTTTACCTCACAGCGTCTGTTATGACAATTCGCCCGAGTGAATACGTTTGACGCCACTTTCAGCCATGTTGTTCCAGGCCAACTGAACTGAACCATTCAAGTTGATCCCTCGGCAGGCATCTTCGATCACATAGGCATTGAATCCAGCAGCCCTTGCGTCAAGAGCTGTCCAAGCCACGCAAAAATCTGTTGCCAGACCAACGATAAAAACAGTGTCGATCTGGTGGGCGTGTAGATAGGCAGCTAAGCCCGTTGTGGTCTTGCGATCTGCCTCCATGAAGGCAGAATAACTATCAATATCTTTGCGATAGCCCTTTCTTATGATCAATTGCGCAGTGGGTAACTTGAGGTCTTTGTGTAACTCTGCATCAGGGGTTCCTTGAATACCGTGATCCGGCCATAAAACCTGTTGCCCGTAAGGTAATGAAACAACATCAAATGGCTTTTTACCTTGATGAGAAGACGCAAAAGACGAATGACCTTTCGTGTGCCAATCTTGCGTCACGACAATATTCTCAAAGAGCGGTGCTATGCCGTTAATGACAGGAATCACCTCAACGCCGTGTGCCACAGGCAAGGTGCCGCCGTCGACAAAGCAATTTTGCACATCCACCACGATGAGTGCCGAAGAAGAGCCAATGGGTATATTTTTCATTGTGTTTTAACACCTATGAATCGAGGTCATTTTTGGTAATTGTTAGCAAGGATACGATATCGTTAGGCTTTCGTCGATTGCATTCTGAATCGACACCCAATGTGTGTTGTCGGCATTGCGTCAGTCACTGTATGGGCGTATTCTTTCTGTCTAGTCATTAGCGCTGCTGTGCCCGCGGTAATCCAATCATTATTTTCGTTTTAGGATGTCATTTACATGAAGCTTCAATCCTGCCTGGCTATCGTCCTTGCGTTGGCTTTTTCTGAACCTGTTTTTGCTAATGAAAAAGAGCTCGTTGGCGTACAGACCTACAAAGCGGTCTGCGCTGTTTGCCATACGTCAGGGGTCGCAAACGCGCCGAAATTTGGTGATAAAAATGCCTGGAAACCATTAATCGACGAGGGGCAGGTCATTTTGACTGCCCATGGTTATGTCGGCGTCAGAGCAATGCCGCCAAAGGGCGGAAAACCAGACTTATCCATTGAGCAATTTGCTGAAGCTGTAAATTACATAGTGAATAACTCAGGTGGGCAATGGTCTTCGCCTGATAAGGCTATGCTTGAAAAAATCAACGAAGAGATTGCTAAACGTAAGCAGGAAAAGTGATCTGCAACTCAAGATAATCAAGCTCGTTACGCATGCCTGTTTGCCCACGCGTATGCTCTGAGATCCTCTAAGTCAAGTATAGCGCAATCGCACTGTAAATTGGGATGCCAAATATGATGTTTAGCGGAAATGTAATGCCGAGTGACATTCCCATATAAAGTGCCGAGTTCACTTCGGGCATGGCATGACGCAAGACTGCCGGCACTGCAATATAAGAGGCGCTTGCTGACAAAATCATCAAGAGAATCGTATCACCCACCGGCACACGTAGTAGTTGGCATGCACCAAGAGCCATGAGCGCGTGGGTGGGTGGCGCGATCAAGGCATATAGCAGGGCGATAGGAGGTTTTCCTTTAATCTCGCCTATGCTTCTCGCGGCAACCAGGCCCATGTCTAACAAAAAGAAAGCTAACAGGCCTTTAAACAAATCAATCGAAAACGGTGCCATCACTTTATGCCCCGAATCGCCCGATATCAAACCAACCACCACCGAGCCCAATAAGAGCAGTTGTCCGCCATCGGTAAAAGATTCGTGAAGCACTTTGCCAATTGATGTATGAGGCGTTTTGTTATCTGAGCGTTGTTGCCGAATACGGTTGGCAAGAACAATAGCGATAATGATCGCGGGCGATTCCATTAAAGCCATCGCGGCGGCCATGTGACCACCATAACTAATTCCCGCTTGATCCAAGACTTGTGTAGCTGTAATAACGGTGACCGCGCTAATTGATCCATAGGTTGCGGCAATCGCAGCGGCGTCCAGCTTATCTAACTTACGTTTTAATACGTTGTACCCGAGCAAAGGGACTCCAATTGCCAAGGCGATTGCGAGCCCAATACTGACGGCAATTTCGACAGTAAAGCCTGAGTTGTTAAGCGCAAAGCCTCCTTTCAAACCCAAGGCCATCAAGAGATATAGCGAAAGGAAGCGTGAGATCGGCTGAGGAATTTCTAAGTTGGATTTAACGAGCCCAGCGAAGATGCCGAAGATGAAAAACAGAATGGAGGGGTCTAGCAGATTCGTCACGTATTTTCCTTTTATGATGATTTTAGGAAAATAAACATATCAAGTAAAATCGAATTTATGATATGTACGTATAGATAAAAACCTATGAATATCACCTTCAGACAATTGCGCCTCTTTATGGCGTTGGCAGAAACCGGAAGCGTCAGTGCAGCAGCACGTTTAGTGCATGTCACACAGCCTACCGCTTCGATGGGGCTAAAAGACATCACCGATGCAGTGGGAGTCCCTCTCTACGAGGTCATCGCTAGAAAAGTTCACTTAACTCAGATTGGGATTGAGCTTACGAAAACCGCGAGGGCTATTTCTGGTGAGTGGGAAGCCTTTGAACAACAGATTGATGGCATCAAAGGATTAACGCGAGGCAAATTAAAGGTTGCCGTTGTGAGTACGGCCAAATATTTCATCCCCAGAATCTTAGGAACTTTTTGCTCAAAGTATCCCCACATAGACATAGCTTTAGAAATACTCAACCGTGATGGCGTTGTGAAAAGGCTAGAAGAGAACTTAGATGATCTATACATCATGTCTCAACCTCCGCTTCATCTTGAAATAGAAGACGAAGTATTTATGCCAAATCCTTTGTTATTAGTAGCCTCCAAAGAGCATTGGTTTGCCAAAAAAAGGGCTATTGATCTTGCTTCCCTGAAAGGTGAAAAATTTATTTTGAGAGAAAAGGGATCAGGCACGAGGATGGCGGTAGATGCACACTTAAAAAAACTGAAGTTCAGACCCGATGTCAGGCTCGAACTCGGAAGCAATGAGGCAATTAAGCAGGCTGTAATCGGCGGCTTAGGTATCGCGGTTCTCTCTAAATACTCGCTAGGTGATAAGTCTGATCAAGAAGAGGTTGCGATCTTAAAATGCAAAGAATTTCCTATTGAAACAAGTTGGCATATTGTTCGGCCAAAAGGTAAAAAGCTATCCCCAATCGCAACAATATTCAAAAAACATCTCGCTCAACAGGCAAAAGACTGGCGGTGAACAGGTAAGCATTGACACAATACGTTAACAATCAAATACGGTTGAGTGATTGCCAAACTAAAGCTCAACGCCTAACATATAGACATTCTAGAGATCGCCATCACAGACCCGAAAAGTGGCAATGCCGCCTCGAAGTATCTTAAAAACGGCGATGCAAGTTCGCCCTCAGGCTGAATAATCGTATTTTTCCTTTAACGAACGCAATGTAGAGCAACTCATGTTTAAAAAAATCAACTACCTCATTTGCACTTTAACTTCATGTTTCATAGGCTTATCCCAGGCTCAGGCCTGCACTTCAATGGTCTTGCCGGGCATCGATGACGGTCGCGTCTATGGCAGAACCATGGAATTTGGGATTCCACTGAAATCTGCAATATTGAAAACTCCACGTGGTTATGCCTTTCAAGGTGTGGGCATTGATGGTGCATCGGGTTCGGGCAAAAGCTGGGTTGCTAAGTATGCGACTGTTGGTACAAATGCATTTGGCTTGCCTCTTTATGTCGATGGGATGAATGAAGCGGGTCTTGTAGGTGGATTATTAAACGCCCCCAATACCGCGCAATATCAAACCCCCACTCAAGACCAGTCATCTAACAGTATTGCGCCACAGCAAATGCTGTTGTATGCATTAACCAATTTTGCAACGGTTCAAGAGGTAAAAGAGGCGCTGCCAAAGATGTTTGTGAACAGTGCGCCGCTAAAAGAATGGGGTGGTGTCGCTAAAGCGAGAATGACCTTGCATGATTCGCAGGGCAAAAGTTTGGTGGTTGAATATCTTGACGGTAAGTTGGTCATGACCGACAACACGATTGGCACGATGACCAACGACCCAGCATTTTCTTGGCACCTTCAAAACATTGGCAACTACGTCAATTTGTCGGGTACGGATAAGGCGCCCTTAACAGTCAAGGGCCAGAAATTTTCAGCTGCTAGCTCTGGAAACGGCATGCATGGGTTACCTGGTAGCTTTTTAAGCCCCGATCGCTTTATTCGTGTGTCACAGTTTGTTCTCAATACTCCTGCTGCCACCACAGCCATTCAAGAAAGCAGAGCTTGGCACATCATGAATAATTTTGACATACCCTTTGGCGCGATTCACTTGGACAGCTCGAGTGGTTATGGTGGTGGCGTAAATTCGTATGAGTTTACTGAGTGGGTGATTGTCGCCAATTTAAAGTCCAAAACCTATAGCGTCCGTTCCTTTGAAAACCCAGGAATTCAAAAGGTCACTTTTTCAGATTGGGATCTGAATGGAAAGTCTCTGCAATCAATCGCATTACTGAAGTAGTGAGCTATGCTGATCCTCACCTCAATCATCGCCGCCGTATTAACAGCCGTCTTCATCAGACTATCTTTCAACGTCATTGGGTTGAGAAGAAAGAATAAAGTGGGCCTAGGAAGCGGCGGCAATGAAGATCTTGAGCGAGCGATTCGCGCGCAAGGTAACTTCGCCGAGTATGTTCCGTTTGGACTGATATTGCTTGCGTGCCTAGAGTTAAACGGCGCCGTCTGGTGGTTAGTTGCGATTCCGGGTGTCACGCTGATTATCGGGCGTTTAATTCACGCGATCGGCATCAACACACCGCCGCCCGATTTCAGCAAGCGAGTACTTGGTATGAAATTTACTTTTGTTACGCTGATGGCTTTGGTGGGTTTGAACTTAGGTTGGTCGCTCTATAAGTTGATTGCCTGATGACCCAAACTCTAATTTTCAGTATAAGCAAGTTATATTGATCGCGTACCAGTGAATATCAGACCCTTCATCAAAAGCGATACTGAGACCGTCGTCAGTCTCTGGCAGTCGTGCGGACTGATCCGCTCGTGGAACAATCCGCGTCTAGACATTGAACGTAAACTAGCTGTCAACCCTGAATGGTTTGTAGTTGGTGAAGTCAATCATGAAATCGTTGCAAGTGCCATGTTTGGCTATGAAGGCCACAGAGGCTGGATCAACTATCTAGCGGTGTCACCTGAGCATCAGCGACGCGGTTACGCCAAGCAACTGATGCAGTTTGGTGAAGACCTACTATTGGCAGTAGGCTGCCCAAAATTAAATTTACAGGTTCGTGAAACAAACGCACAGGCCTTGGGCTTTTACGAAGCACTCGGCTACAAAATCGATGCCTCTGTGAGCCTGGGCAAGAGGCTAATCCCCGACGAATAGTTTCAAACTCAATGACACACCCTTGCGGGTATCCTTCAATACTTCAGGTGACGCTTAGCCATGCACGAAAATCTGATTCAAAACACACACCTTGACACGCTTGGCAAAGGGTTAGGCTATGTGGCGCCCGGCAGCACCTTCGCGAATAGTGGTTCGCTTGGCTGGCACATTTTGAACGAAGACGTGAGTTTGCCGGTTGCCGTATTGCGCCAAAGTCGCATCGAACACAATCTTTTGTGGATGAAACAATTCATCGAACGCTACGGCGTCGAGCTTGCCCCGCACGGCAAAACAACCATGAGCCCAGAGTTGTTTCGAATGCAGCTTGAGCACGGTGCTTGGGGCATCACCCTTGCAACCGCTTCGCAAGTGCAAGCGGCAGCGGCGCACGGCGTACCTCGCATCATCATGGCAAACCAATTGGTCGGCAAGGGTAATATGGCGATCATCGCCCGCTTGCAACAGGCCGATCCAAACTTCTATTTTTGTTGCATTGTTGACTCGGCGGCCAACGCTGACGCACTTGGCAAGTATTTTTCTGAGTACAAACAAACATTAAGAATATTGCTCGAGTATGGGGTGGGTGGTGGGCGCACAGGGATACGCGATCTCACACAAGAACAAAGCGTGCTTGACGCCATCGCGCGCTGGCCAGAAGCGTTAAGCCTGGTAGGCGTTGAACTCTATGAAGGTGTTTTAAGTGAAGAGCCAGCGATTAGAAGTCTCTTGCAACATGTGTTGGCTCGAACGCAAGCGCTCGCGTTACAAAACAAGTTTAAAGAGCCGCGGGTGATACTGAGTGGTGCGGGCTCTGCCTGGTTTGACGTTGTCGCTGAAGAGTTTGGCAATAAAATCCTCTCTAACAACCAAACATTGCAAGTGATTTTAAGGCCGGGCTGCTACCTCACCCACGACGTTGGGGTATATCTAAACGCTGAAAAACGCATTCAAGCCAGCAACCCTGTTGCACGCGAAATGGGTCGCAGCTTATTGCCGGCGCTGCAATTGTGGGCCTACGTTCAAGCTGTACCTGAGCCAAACCGCGCGATTGTCGCCCTAGGTAAGCGCGACGCAGCGTTTGACGCTGGGATGCCGATCACTTCGTTGCACTATCGGCCAGGCAGCAGTCATGCGCCTCAACCCGCGCCAAGCGACTGGAAGATTACCGCCATGATGGATCAGCATGCTTTTATGAGTATCCCCACCGGTGCTGACATCGAAGTCGGCGACATGCTTGCATTTGATATCTCACACCCCTGCCTCACTTTTGATAAGTGGCGACAAGTGCTGCTGGTCGACGAAGCGTATCAAGTGACGGGCACGGTTCAAACTCTTTTTTAAAGGCACGCCTCAGTCAAGGTAGTCGATTGCAAAGTTGAAGTCGACTGCCTTTCCTGCAAACAGCCCAAGTGATCTCGATCACACAGCTTATTGGCGCGCGCTGCGCGCTATCGTCGGCGGCTTGACATCAAAAGTCGCACGCCAAGGATTAATGTCTAACCCACCACGACGGGTATAGCGCGCATACACAGAGAGGGTGGTAGGCGAGTACTGCTTGAGGATATCGATAAATATTTTTTCAACACAATGCTCATGAAAACCATTGTGCATTCTGTATGAAACGATATATTTTAAGAGGCTCGCATGATCGATCGCTGGACCTGTGTATTGGATCTGTATGCAGGCCCAGTCGGGCTGATCGGTGACTGGGCAGTTGGATTTGAGCAATCTTGAAAAAACGGTTTCAGAGATACTACCGCGCTTGGGATCCAGTGAGTCGTACTTGAGTTTTAAGATTGCGGCATCAGGCTGATAGCTATCAATCTCGACATCCAATTTATCTAAATCAACGCCAGCAAACTCGGTGATTGTTTCGTTCGCGAATTGGTCAGGGCCGACAAGTTCAAGCTCAAGTTCGGCGCCGATTGCCGCCGCAAGATCTTTTCGCAAAAGATCAAACACGTGATGCACCGTTTCAAAACGTGTCTGATTAAAACTATTCAAATAGAGTTTTAAGGATTTTGATTCAATAATATTGGGGCTGGTGCACGGCACCTTTAGACGCAGCAGCGCGACCTTAGGTAGGCCTTTTGCATTCAGCCAAGAGAGTTCGTAGGCGTTCCAGAGATCGAAACCTTGAAACGGCAAAGCGCCCGGCAAAGTAAGGCTTGAGGCAGGCAAAGTTGTCAGACCAAGGGTGAGTCTTGCATCTAACCGAGGCATCGGAAACAGTAACGACGCGTCGTAGCCCTTTGGATACGAGACATCTTTCCCAAGGGGCACGGCCTGAGGGATGTTGGGTGAACCATGGCTCACTAGGGGTTACTCCACTGTTGCACCGAACGTCTTAACCACCTCGGCAAACCGTCAGCTCTGTTGTCAGACATATTTTGCATAGTGCTTGGATGTTGCTCCCAGCACCCGCGCAGTCTCTTGCGATTAAACGAGTCGTCAATTCGTTTTGATATTCAACTCTTTAATCACTGGGCTCCAGCGATTCACTTCGCTTTGAATGAACTGCTCAAGGAACTCTGGGGTTGAGCTAACCAGTTCAATTGAGGCGAGACGATCGCCGAGTTCTGGGTTTGCCATGATCTGTTTGACCTCGGCATTCAGCTTGGCGATGATATCTGGTGGTGTGGCAGCAGGCGCGAGCAAGCCAAACCACTCAACAGTCACCACATCGAGGCCTTGTTCTTTGAAGGTCGGAATATCGGACACTGAGGCGTAACGCGTATCGGACGAAATCCCAAGCGCTTTAAGCTTGCCCGATTTAATTTGCGGCTGCACTTGACCAAGCGTCGCGAAGGTCAGGGCAAGATGACCAGACATCACGTCCAACATCGCGGGCGTACCGCCCTTGTAGAGGATGTGCGTCAAATCCAGCCCTGTCTGTTTTTTGATGAGTTCAGCGGTTAGGTGCGTCATCGTACCTACGCCCGCTGAACCATAATCAAGCTTGATTTTTCCGGCCTTGCCAAGCTCAATCAGTTCTTTGATGTTACTTGCTGGGAAATTTGGGTTAGCCACCATCAATACTGGTGCCCTTGCAAGCATGCTAATCGCCTTAAAGTCTTTTAGCGTATCGAACGGCATACTCGAGTGCATGGCAGGATTCGTGGTGTGACTGCTCACCGAGACGATTAAGGTATAGCCGTCAGGCGCGGCTTTCGCCACCGCTGTTGAGCCAATCAAAGTGCTCGCACCGGGCCGGTTTTCAACAACAACCGGTTGTCCCCATTTTTCTTGCAACTTTTGAGCGATCGCTCGTCCAAGGGTATCGGTCGAGCCACCGGGCGGAAACGGCACAACAATCTTGATCGCTTTTTCGGGGTATTTATCGGCAGCACTTTGCGCCACCGCTTGGCCGCCACCAAAAACTGTACCCAGCGTAATGACTAAGGCGATGCCACGGCGTAACTGGCTAATAAGTTTGCTATTCATTTAAGGTCTCACAGGAGTTTTTTATTGGTTTTAACACAGCGCCTGAGCATCCTCTAGCATCTTGACCAAGGCATATACGCTTTGGTTAGCTGGGGTCGCGATACCGTACTCTTTGCCTTTGCGGACAACCAAACCGTTTAAAAATTCAATTTCGCTCGGTTTTTTACGGGCAAGGTCTTGCGCCGTTGAAGACAATTGCCCCGGCATCGTCTGAGGGATCATGTCGTTGGCCTTTTGGGCCTCTTGGTGCGTAAGCGCTATTCCTTGATGCTGCGCCACACTCACAACCTCGTCGGCTAACTGATTAATCAGCACACGCACCGCTTCGGTCTGCACCATTTTGCCGTAGGTCAACTGACCGATCGCCGAGATGGCGTTGTAGCTGCAATTGACTAAAAACTTGCTCCATTGATCTTTTCGGATGTCTGGAGACACCACGCAGGGGACACCCCCCTCGGTCAACAGCTTGGCAAGTGCCGTCAGTTGACCAGCGGCGCCAACATCATTGTGATTGCCTGGTGACTGCCCAATGGCTAACTCGCCTCGCCCCAGATGCTTGAGGCGGCCAGGCCCCGCCATAATCGTCGCCACATACACAACAGCCGGAAACACTGGGTTGCTCACAACGGCGCAAATGCGCTCACCATTATCGACCCCGTTTTGCAAGCTCACAATTGCCGTGTGCTTTTGTAAATAGGGTTTAATTGCTTCGATCGTCTTGGTGGTATCGGGCGATTTGACACACAATAAAATTAAATCTGCCTGAGCAACAACCGCAAGGTCTGTGCTGGCTGAAACGGCAACAGACTCTTGAAAGCTTTGGCAATCCATATGCAGACCATGCTGAGCAATCGCGGCCACGTGCTCGGCACGAGCCACCAACGTTACGTTGTGCCCCGCGCGTGCCAACATGCCACCAAAGTAGCAGCCAACGGCTCCAGCTCCTAGCACGACAATGTTTGGTTTTTCAGACTGATGCTTCATAGGTTAGGCTCACTCTTTGTTTAGCCAGTTGGGTAGGGACACACCATGCATGCCCCTTTTGTTCAGCTCTAAATGAGAGGCATCGCGTTGATATTGTATCGACCTTGAGATTTCCACACTCGCAAGGCTGTTAAAGCCCCCGCGAGATTTATTCTCTGATACTCTCTTGCATCTTTGTTTGTACAACGCCATCGAAAATAAAAGACGCTCGGATCACGCTCGATACCCTCCTCAAATAGAAGCTTAGGGTATCTCAAGCCACTGCCAAGCGCACGCGACTGAGACGCTATGACGCATGCAAAAAAAATAAAACTTGGCTTGGTCGCGCTTTGTGTTGCCACTGGGCAATCCTGGGCGCAGCAAGCTAGCGTGACGCTCTACGGCTTGATTGATGGCGGTATTGCCTATCAAACGCTCACTGGGCCTGATCAATATAGTCAATCTAGGCTTGGGCTTGGCAGCGGCATGCAAACAACCTCACGCTGGGGAATGCGCGGCCAAGAGCCTTTAGGTAACGGCTTCACGGCAAATTTTCAGCTTGAGGGCAGCTTTGACGTCACCAACGGCGCTGCGTTGGCCAATGGACGCCTTTTCGGAACTCAGTCTTGGGTTGGTCTGAGCAAAAACGACTCGGCGGGGTATTTTAGAATCGGTCGTCAAAGCGGTTATGCCCCTGAGTTCTTCTTACCCATTGACCCGTTCAGAGGTGGGCTTGGTCAAGCTCGGATGGCTTTCGCCTTTGGCTCAGCCAACTCGAATACGAAGTACAGCAATCTCATCAAATTGACAGTTGAACCCGCCAATGGACTGAGGGTGGGCGCTGGCTATTCTTTTTCGCCACAGATGACTACGTATTATTTTGATGGCGCTAAATCGATCGCGGCGGGCAGCAACTACAACGACTCAACCATGAACAACACCCGCCTCATCACGTTAGGGGCGAGTTACAACAAAGGCCCCCTAATGCTTGCGGCGACTTATGATCAGGTCATGCCCAACGGTGCCGATCCAAGACTACCCTCAAATATCGCCAACAGTGCCAACATCAGAGAATGGATCGTCGGTGGAAAGTACGACTTTGGTGCCATACAAATTTCTGCAGCAGTCGGTCAAAACAAAGGCGGTGCCATCAATGTACAAGGCGTCTCGTTCACCACCATCGGCAAACCAACGGTTGACATCAATTCTTGGGGTGGCGGACAAGGCGCCATCATCTTTGACCCGAACATGAATTTCAATTCATACATGTTGGGTTTTACGCTTCCGATTAATAGCGCATCAAAGATTTTCAGCTCGTGGACACGTGCAGCAAACACCGGCACGACCCAAGCTCATAACAATGTCGGAGCGCAAGATGGGTATGGCATTGGCTATCAGTATGACTTCACAGCGCGCACCAACATGTACGTGGCCACGTCATATGCCACAAACCCTGGGTTTATTGCAGGAACGACGAGTTTTTATGTTGTGACGGGATTACGTCACCGCTTTTAACGCGCCGTGTTGGGGTGATGTGAAAGCGGGGGTCGCGTTAAAGCTGAAACGGCACCCACTGCGCCAACTAGGGCGTAATTCTAGACAAGTAATGCGACAGTGCCTGCAAATCGGCATCCGCAACACCATAAACCGAAGCAGCCATATTTGAATCACGGCCCACCGCTTGATTGTTTTTGAACTGCAACAAGCTGTGCAATAAATAGTCTTCACGTTGGCCCGCCAACCTAGGCATCTGCTCACGCCCAACGTAATTGGGCAAATGGCAAATTCCACAACGCATACCACTTGCAAGCTGCTCGCCTTTGTTGAACAAATCTGCTTGCTTATCTGCGGGGGGAATGGCTAGCGTTAGGGCCGAATAAAACTTTGCCAACTCAATCACTTCAGCATCAGTCACGCCATCGAGCATGCCTTTCATCGCAGGCACATCGCGCATGCCTTCGCGCATCAGGATCAAACTGTTTTCGATAAACAGTTTAGGCTGCGCAGCCAAGGATGGGATCCCTTTGATTTGAGAGTTTCCGTCTGCGCCATGACACGCGGCACACAGAGCCTGTCGCTGGGGCGAAACCTGCCCCCAGGACAGCGAGGTGGTC
>Ga0209598_10001684_pt1 | contig 17840 bp, 15 predicted proteins | sample M_140807_EF_Meta_FD_187317 | JGI IMG/M metagenome (GOLD analysis project Ga0209598, IMG submission 187317) | Freshwater microbial communities from Lake Montjoie, Canada to study carbon cycling - M_140807_EF_MetaG (SPAdes) (version 2) | ecosystem: Environmental > Aquatic > Freshwater > Lake...
CCTGCAGTTCGGGCCGGCCGAGTACTTCATGATCATGGCGCTGGCCTTCACCACCGTATCGGCGGTGATCGGTGCCTCGGTCCTCAAAGGCATGACCAGCCTGTTCATCGGTCTGGGCGTCGGATTGATCGGCATCGATGCAGTCTCGGGTGTGGTTCGCTACACAGCCGGCATCCCGGAACTGTTCGATGGCATCGACGTGGTGGTGGTTGCAGTCGGTTTGTTCGCAGTGGGCGAAGCGCTCTATGGCGTGCTGTATCGCGAGGGCGATGCGACCATGAACCGCATGAGCTCAACGCGCATGAGCGCATCCGACTGGCGCCGCTCGATACCGGCCTGGTTGCGAGGCACGTTCATCGGATTTCCATTCGGGCTGATCCCTGCGGGCGGCGCGGAGATTCCGACCTTCCTGTCGTATGCCACCGAAAAGAAGCTCTCGAAGACCCCACAGGATTTCTCGCCCAATGGCGGGCCGGGTGCAATCGAGGGCGTAGCGGGCCCTGAAGCAGCCAACAATGCCACGGTCACCGCGGCACTCGCCCCTTTGTTGACTCTGGGTATCCCAACCTCGGCAACCACCGCGATCCTGCTGGCCGCCTTTCAGAACTACAACCTGCAGCCTGGCCCTGCCCTGCTGCAGACCTCGGGCCCGCTGGTCTGGACGCTGATCGCATCGCTGTACATCGGCAATGTGATGCTGCTGGTGCTCAACCTGCCGCTGATCGGCATCTGGGTTCGGGTGCTTCGCATTCCCACCCCGCTGCTGTATGGCGGCATCCTCATCTTCTCGACACTGGGTGCCTACAGCCTGCGTCAGTCCTGGTTCGACTTGCTGCTGCTGCTGATCATCGGGCTGGTCGGACTGGCGATGCGCCGCTTCGGCTTTCCGGTCGCACCGGTGATCGTCGGCATGATCCTTGGGCCGATGGCCGAGAAGCAGCTGCGCAATGCCCTGTCGATCGCTCAGGGCGACTGGTCGGTGTTCGTGACCCGCCCGCTGTCGCTTGCAATTCTGTGTCTGATCGTCGCCGTGCTGGTGTTGCCACGGCTGCTGCGCCGGCGTGCTGCAGCCCCCGCGACCTGAGCCGCTTGCCGTGACAGTCGGCAACATGAACAGCGACGCCCGAGAACTGCGCAGCGAACATCTGATTCTGGTCGCCGACGTCGGGGGCACCTTTGTGCGCTGTGGCCTGGCGCGCAATCGGATGTTGCTCGATGAGCCGGTGCGAATCGAACGCGATCAGCATGAGAGCCTTGCGCACGCCTGTCAGCACTATCTGAGCGATGCCGCCCGCGGCCTGCACCTGGATGGCGCCTCGATCGCTGCGGCCGGCCGCAAGCACGACGGGCGCATCGACATGACCAATGCACGCTGGGGGATCGATCCGCTTGCTTTAGCCGACGAGCTCGGGCTGCGTCGCAGCCGGATCTGCCTGCTCAATGATTTCGAAGCACTGGCCTGGTCATTGGCTGCGCTGGATGCAGGCGACCTGGCCGCGGTGCCGGGCGGTGCCAGCGCACTGGCCGGGTCGGGCAGCCCGAAGGGCGATCCATCAGGACACCGCGTCGTGCTCGGCCCGGGTACCGGCCTGGGCGTGGCGGCCATGCTGCGCATGGGCAATGACTGGCATGTGCTGCCCAGCGAAGGCGGTCATGCCGGATTTGCGCCGCAAACCCGGCTCGAACACGCCATCGGCGATCTGGCGAGCACCCGCTTTGGCCGGGTCTCCTGGGAGCGGGTGATCAGCGGCCCCGGACTGGTCCTGATCCACGAAGCCTGCGCGCAGCTCAGGGGGCAGCCGCAACAAGCCATCACGCCAGCCGGCGTCGTGAAGGCCTGTTCGCATGGCGATCCGATCGCCGTCGAATCGGTGCGGACCTTCATCGAGTTGCTGGGCGCATTTGCGGGGGACCTCGCCCTCATCTATGGCGCAACCGGTGGCGTGATGCTTGCGGGTGGCGTGCTCGGCGAGATCGCCACGGTGATGCCACTGGATGCCTTGCGGGCACGATTCGAAGCCAAGGGACGGTTCAGGCCCATGCTCGAGACCATCCCGCTCGATCGCATCGTGGCTCGCTTTGCCGCCCTGCGGGGTGCTGCGATCGCCTACTGCAGCTGAGCCGCCCACGCTTCATCGAACGAAACGCCGCGGCACCCTCCAGGCCCGATTGAATTACCATCGTTCGAAATTGCCGTGCAGCCCCGCACGGCCCCATCGGAGACGACGCCTCATGGCCACCCTGTTTACGCCCTATGAGCTGCGCGGCATGCGCATGCCCAATCGCATCATGATTTCGCCCATGTGCCAGTACGCGGCCCACGAGGGCTTCGCAACCGACTGGCATACCGGCTACATCTCAAAGGTGTCCTTTGGTGGCGCAGGCTGCGTGATGGTCGAAGTGTCCGTGGTCGAAAAACGCGGTCGTGGCACGTATGGCGACCTCGGCATCTGGGACGACGCCCATATTTCAGGCCTGCGAGCACTGGCCACGCTCATTGAAACCGCCGGCGCGGTGCCGGCCATCCAGATCGGCCATGCCGGTCGCAAGGTGTCTGCGCAGCGCCCCTGGGATGGCAACGGCCCGCTCGGTCCGCGCGATGCACGCGAGCGCTCCGAGCTGCCCTGGGTCGGAGTGGGCGCATCGCCCATCCCGGTCGACGATCGCTGGGTGCCGCCTCGCGAAGCCACCGAAGCCGACATCGACGCGTTCGTCGAGGCCTTCCGGCAGGGCGCTCGCCGCGCGGTGCAAGCCGGATTCAAGTTCGTCGAACTGCACATGGCGCACGGCTATCTGCTCAACAGCTTTCTGTCGCCGATCGCCAACCAGCGCACCGACGCATACGGTGGCAGCCGCGAAAACCGCATGCGCTTCCCCTTGCGGGCGGCGGCGGCCGTGCGCGAGGCACTCGGCCAGGACATCCCGATGTCGGTTCGACTGTCATCGGTCGATGGCCTGGAAGGCGGCTGGACCCTGGACGACAGCATCGCCTTCTCACGCGAGCTCAAAGCCATCGGCGCAGACATCATCGACTGCTCGTCTGGCGGCATCACCGGCCCAGCCACCGCGGCCCGTGTGGCGATTCCACGTGGCCCGGGTTACCAGGTCCCGTTTGCAGATGCGATCCGTCGCGAGGTGGGCATCCCGACGATCGCAGTCGGCCTGATCACAGATCCGGCCCACGCCGAGGCGATCCTCAACGAAGGCAAGGCCGACATCATCGCCATCGGACGCCAGGCTCTGCAGGATCCGAACTGGCCGCTGAACGCCGCGCTCGCCCTGGGCGTGGATCCGGAATTCAACAAGTGGCCGGTTCAGCACGGCTGGTGGCTGGCCCGTCGTGCCGGCATCCCGCCGGCCGCGTGGCCCGGCAACACCTGAGTCACAGAGGTCCCCATGGAGATGCGCGTTCTCGGGCGCACCGGCATTCGCGTCTCGGCCCTGTGCCTGGGCACGATGATGTTCGGTGATCGCACCAATGAGGCTGAGTCGAATGAAATCGTGGCCGCAGGGCGCGATGCCGGCATCAATTTCATCGACACCGCCGACGTCTACGCGAAAGGCGAATCGGAGCGGATCACCGGCCGCACCATCGCCGCCGACCGTAACCGCTGGATTGTTGCCACCAAGGTCGCCAATGCGATGGGCAGCGATCCGAACCGCAAGGGGCTCTCGAGGCGCTGGCTGTTCCAGGCAATCGACGAATCACTCGAGCGCCTGGGCATGGACCACATCGACATCTGGTACCTGCACAAGGAAGACCACGACACGCCGCTGGCCGAGACGATCGGTGCGGTCGCCGATATCGTGAAGGCCGGAAAGGTGCGCCATCTGGGCGTCTCCAACCACCGGGCCTGGCGTCTGGCTGAAATCGTCCATCTGTGCCGCGAGGCTGGCATTGCGCCGCCTGCCGCGCTGCAGCCCTACTACAACGCCTTCAATCGCATGCCGGAGGTCGAGCTGCTGCCGGCCTGTGCGCACTACGGCATCGGCGTGGCGTCCTACTCTCCGGTCGCGCGCGGGGTGCTGGCCGGCAAGTACACGCCGGGCGAGGCCCCTCCCGATGATTCGCGCGCAGCCCGAAAGGACCGCCGCATGATGCAGACCGAGTGGCGGGAGGAGTCGCTCGTGCTGGCCCGTCGCGTGGCCGAGCATGCCGCCTCGCGGGGCATGACCGCGCCGCAGTTTGCGGTCAGGTGGGTCCTCAATAACCGGCTGGTGACCTCGACCATCGTCGGTCCGCGAACGATCGGGCAGATGACCGAATACCTGGGCGCACTCGACAAGCCCTTCGATGCTCAGGATGAGGCCCTGATCGATTCGATGGTCAGCCCGGGGCATCCCTCCACGCCCGGCTACAACGACCCGGCTTATCCGATCGAAGGCCGGGTGACGCTGCACCCTTGACCGTGTGGGGCCATCGGCAGGCGTGGGAGAATCCATCTCCTGCGCCTTGCGTCTAATTCCAATTCACCGTGAACCCGCTGATCCTGTTGTACGGGCTGTTGTGTCTGCTTGCGACCTGCGTGGTCATCTATGTGATGCGCCCGCTGTGGCAACGCGCAGCCGCCGGGCGCGAGGGCGACGCCAGCGCGATTGCGCTCTCGGTGCTGCGCGAGCGCCGCAGAGAGCTTGAATCAGCGCTGGCAGATCTGCCTGCAGATTCACCCGAACGCCGTTCGGCACTCGCTGAATTTGCCGCGCAGACCCAACAGGATCTGCCGCAGCCACTGAACACGCCCGACACCACGCAGCAGCGCGCCGCTGACTCGGCGTCTCAGTCAGCCCGGCGCAACCCCTGGCTGACGGCCGCGCTCGCGGCCACGCTGATCGTGCCGCCTGCCGCGCTGTACTGGATGGCCGGCGCCCCCGATGCAGCCGACCCGATCGTCCGATCGGAGCGCGAGCCGGCCAGCCTGGAAGAGCTTGTGGCTACGCTGCGCGAGCGACTGAAGCGCTCGCCGGATCAGGTTCAGGGTTGGCAGTTGCTGGGGCGAAGCGAGATGGCACTGGGCCGAATCCCGGAGGCCCAGGCTGCGTTCGAGAGGGCCCTGGCCCTTGCGCCCAGTGATGCGCAGACCCGGGTCGATCTGGCTGATGCGATTGCCCAGGGGCAGGGGTCAGTGCTAGCCGGCCGCCCGATCCAGCTGATCCGTGAGGCCCTGGCAAGCGACCCGAAACAACCCAAGGCGCTGGCTTTGGCCGGTGCCTACGAGGTCTCGCAGGGCAATCCCGCCGGTGCGATCGCACACTGGCGCGCCCTGCTCGCCGTGCTGCCGGCGGATTCACCGCAGGCTGCGCAAATTGCGGGCTATCTGGCCAACCTTGAAGCCGGCCGCACGCCGCTGGCGGCAGGGCCGTCTTCCCCTGCTGCCGCACCACCACCCGCCCCGCAAGCAGCGCCCAGCCAGGCGGCCTCGTCGCTTCGCGGGCGAGTCGAACTCGATCCGGCACTCGCAGCACGGCTTGACCCGGACGCCACGCTGTTCGTGGTTGCCCGCAGTCTGGACGACCAGGGCCGTCCGAGCGGGCCGCCCCTGGCGGTTCTTAGGGCCCGTGCCGCGGAATTACCACTGGCCTTCGAACTCGATGACCGTCAGGCGATGAGCCCGATGGCCCGACTCTCAAGCCTGCCACCGAACGCGCAGGTGATGGTGATTGCCCGTGTCTCGAAGAGCGCAGACGCCAGTGTGAAGGCTGGAGACCTGCAGGGTCGCTCCGTCACGGTGGCACCGGGCAGCGCCGACGTGCGGGTGCGGATCGACACGGTGGCCGAGTGACCCGCGAGGCCGCTGCGCTCGACGCCATCGAGATCGAGTTCGATGGACTGACCGGTCAGGACCTGGCCTTGTCGCGAGGCGATCGCAGACTGTTCGAACACCTGCATTTCAAGATCGAGGCCGGTGGACTGCTGGTGCTGCTCGGTCCCAACGGATGCGGCAAGAGCAGCCTTCTGCGAGCCCTGATCGGCCTGGCGCCGCTGCAATCCGGGCAACTCAGCGGGTCGCGCAGTGGCTCGCCGATCGAGCCCGACGCGCTGCGACGCGCCACCCTGTTTCAGGGCCATGCCAGTGCCTGCAAGGGCGAGCTCAGCGCGATGGAGAACCTCGCGTTGTCCGCCCGACTCGACGACGCCCTGATCGACCGCGCACCCAAGTCTGTGCTGAGCGATGCCCTCGCGGTGGTGGGCCTGTCCCGCCAGCGTGACATCGAAGCCCGGCGGCTGTCTCAGGGCCAGCGTCAGCGGCTGCATCTGGCGCGTCTCGCACTGGCGCTTCGAACGCAGACCCGACCGCTGTGGCTGATGGATGAGCCCAGCGCAGCGCTCGACGATGCCGGCACAGCGCTGCTGCTGCAACTGCTCGATACTCACCTGTCGCGAGGCGGCGCAGCCATCGTCGCCACCCACTTGCCGATCAGCACCACACGCGGACCGCGCACGGTTCTGAATCTGCAGGACTTTGCGCCAAAGCGGCATGCCCGATCAGTGCAGGCTGAGATGGCTGAGTCGGCTTGCGCCGACGGGTCATGAGCTGCGCCTGATGATGGACCCGAGCCAGGCCTTCATGTGGTCGCTTCGCCGCGATCTGGGACTGGCCCTGCGACGACCCGCCGACGGGCTGAATGTGCTTGGTTTTTTCGTGCTGGCCTGCTCGATGTTCCCGCTGGCAATCGGGCCGCAACGCGAGTGGCTCATGCGGATCGGCGCCGGGGCCATCTGGGTCGCCGCGCTGCTGGCCGTGATGATGGCCTTACCCAGGCTGTTCGAACATGACCACGGCGACGGCACGCTTGATGCGATGGTCGCCAGTGGTCAGCCGCTTGCGGCCATCGTCGCCGGCAAGATCATGGCCGCCTGGCTGGTCGCGGGACTGCCGCTGGTGCTGATCACCCCATTGCTGGCGATGGCGTTCAGCCTGCCGGTCGATTCAATCCCGATTCTGATGGCGGCGCTGCTGCTCGGCACGCCGGTCCTGATGTGTATCGGTGCGATCGCCTCGGCGCTGACCCTGGGGCTGAAGGCGGGCCCGACCCTGGTCACGCTGCTGTGCCTGCCGCTCTATGTACCGGTGCTGGTCTTCGGTGCCGGCGCGGTCGAAGCCCATCAGTCCGGACTGCAGGGTTGGGCACATCTGGCCCTGCTGGCCGCTGGTATGCTGCTCGCCGGTCTGGTTGCGCCGTTCGTTGCGTCGCTGGCCCTGCGCATCTCGGTTGAGTGACCTGACTGAATGAACCTTTTTCGCTACGCAGCGCCGCAAACCTTCTATCCGCTGGCACAACGGCTGCAGCCGTTCTTTGCTGTGGCGGCCGTGCTGCTCGCCGCGGCCGGTCTGTATGTCGGCTTCGGGCTCGCCCCCACCGATTTTCAGCAGGGCGAGGTCTACCGGATCATCTTCATCCATGTTCCGGCCGCCTGGATGGCGATGTTCATCTACCTGGTGATGGCCGGCTATTCGGTGCTCACCCTGGTGTGGCGCTCCCGGCTGTCCGCCATGATGACCCGGGCGCTCGCCCCCACCGGCGCCCTGATGGCCGCGATCGCCCTGTTCACCGGATCAATCTGGGGCAAGCCGACCTGGGGTGCCTGGTGGGTCTGGGATGCCCGCCTCACCTCGACCCTCGTGCTGCTCTTTCTGTACCTCGGCTATCTCGCACTGGTCTCGGCGATTGAAGACACCCAGCGCGCTGATCGCGCGGGGGCACTGCTGCTGCTGGTGGGCGTGGTGAATGTCCCGATCATCTATTTCTCGGTGCGCTGGTGGAACACCCTGCATCAGGGTGCAAGCGTGAGCCTCACCACCGCCCCGAAGATGGCGCAGACGATGCTCACCGGCATGCTGCTGATGAGCCTGGCTGCCTGGATGTACTCGATTGCGACCGCACTGCACCGCGTGCGCACGCTGATTCTCGATCGCGAACGTCACACCCGCTGGGTGCGACAATTGACCCGCTGACCTTCAATCCACCGACCGACCCAGAACGCGACATGGCCGACCTGCACTGGAATTTCATCGCTGCAGCCTATGGATTGACCGTTCTGTGCCTGCTGGTCGAATGGCTGTTGCTTCGGTCAGCACGGCATCAGACACTTGCGCGCATTGCGCGCGAGCACGAACTCGAAGAAGACACCCCATGAGCGCAGTCAGCCCGCCCGTCAGCCCCCGCATCAGCCCGCGGCACAAGCGATTTGCCTGGATTGCAGTCGGCCTGCTGGTGCTGGCCACTGCGATCGGCCTGGTGCTGTATGCCCTGTCTTCGAATATCGTTTTCTTCTTTACACCAACCCAGATCGCAGCCAATGAGGCGCCCCAGGGGCGGGCCTTTCGGGTCGGCGGGCTGGTCGAGCCAGGCAGCCTGCAGCGCGACGGGCTCGACGTGCGGTTTCGGGTGACCGACAACGTGAAGACGGTCGATGTGGTCTATCGCGGCACCCTGCCCGACCTCTTCAAGGAAGGCAAAGGCGTGGTGGCTCAGGGCACGATCGGTTCGGATGGCCGATTCACCGCCCGAGAAGTCCTGGCCAAGCACGACGAAAACTACATGCCACCGGAAGCAGCGGAGGCACTGAAGCAGGCTGGGCATCCGATGCAGTCAGGCACGGTCAAATCACCATGATCGCCGAACTCGGTCACTACGCGCTGTGGCTGTCGATGGCCGTGGCACTCACGCAGGCACTGGCTGCCCTGTACGGCGCAGGTCGGGCAGACGCCGGATGGATGCGCGCCGGCTTCAATGCAGCCAATGCGCAGTGCGCCCTGATCGCGCTGGCATTTGCCGCACTGGCCAAATCGTTTATCGACAACGACTTCACGGTGGTCAATGTCGCCAGCAATTCCAATTCGCAACTGCCGGTGCTCTATCGGTTTGCAGCCTCCTGGGGATCGCACGAAGGCTCGCTGCTGATGTGGGCCCTGATGCTGGCCGGCTGGACTGCCGCGGTCAATCTGTTTGGCAACGCCCTGTCCACCGTGTTCAGAGCCCGCGTGATCGGCGTGCTCGGGCTGGTGGCCACCGGCTTTCTGGCCTTCATGCTCTTCACCTCGAACCCGTTCGTACGCCAGTTTCCAGCGCCGGCTGATGGTCGTGACCTGAACCCATTGCTGCAGGACCCGGGCATGGTGATTCATCCGCCGATGCTCTACATGGGCTATGTCGGATTCTCGGTGGCCTTTGCCTTTGCGATCGCAGCCATGCTCGGCGGTCGGGTCGACGCCGCCTGGACGCGCTGGGCGCGGCCCTGGACGATGGCCGCCTGGAGTTTCCTGACGATCGGGATCGCACTGGGCAGTGCCTGGGCCTACTACGAACTCGGCTGGGGCGGCTGGTGGTTCTGGGATCCGGTCGAAAATGCCTCGTTCATGCCGTGGCTGGTCGGCACGGCGCTGATTCACTCGCTGATCGTGACCGAACGCCGTGGCGGGTTCAGAGCCTGGACGCTGCTTCTGGCCATCGCCGCGTTCAGCCTGTCACTGCTGGGCACCTTCCTGGTTCGCTCCGGTGTGCTCACCTCGGTCCACGCCTTCGCAAGCGATCCAAGCCGAGGCATCTTCATCCTGGCTTTCCTGGTGCTGGTGGTCGGCGGCTCGCTCATCCTGTTTGCGATCCGAGGCCCCCAGGTGACCGGCAACCTGAACCCAGGCACCTTCACCGCCAGCTCGCGTGAAGGCTTCCTGCTGGCCAACAACCTGCTGATGGTGGCCGCCTGTGGCTCGGTGCTGCTGGGCACGCTCTACCCGCTGGTGCTCGACACACTGGGCATGGCCAAGATCTCGGTCGGACCGCCCTACTTCGAAGCAGTGTTCTTTCCGTTGATGGCGCCGGCTGCATTCCTGATGGGCGTGGGGCCATTGTCGAGATGGCGGGACTCCCCGCTGCCAGCGCTGGCCACCCGTCTGAAGTGGGCGTTCGCGGTTGCGGTGGTGGCCACGGTGATCGTCGCCATCACGTCTGGACGCTTCGCATCGACCGCCTCAATTCTCGGTTCGATCGGGTTTGCCATTGGCATCTTCCTGGGTGTGTGGCTGATTCTGGCCAGCGCCGTCGCCATTCGCGACCGGGCCGCGCAGATCAAGGCACCCACCTGGGGAGAGCGGCTGCGATCTTTGCCCGGTGGTGTCTGGGGCATGGCACTGGCCCATGCAGGTGTTGGCGCCTTTTGCATCGGCGTGGCGTGCGTCAAGACGCTCGAAGTCGAGGTCGATGCTGCGCTCGGCCCGGGCGAGACCTTGCGATTGCGTGATCATGAGCTGCGGCTGATCGAGCTGCGCGAGTTCGAGGGTCCGAACTATCGCGGCATCCGCGGGCGCATCGAGGTGAGGCGCAACGGTCAGGCAGCCTTTGAAATGCTGCCCGAGAAGCGCTTCTATCCTTCGACGAAATCAGTGATGACCGAAGCAGCGATCGATCCTGGCCTCACCCGCGATGTCTATGTATCGCTGGGCGAACAGCTTCCGGATGGCCGCTGGACGGTCAAGGCCTGGGTGAAGCCCTTCGTCGACTGGATCTGGGGCGGCTGTTTCCTGATGGCATTGGGTGGCTTCGTCGCACTCAGCGACCGCCGCTACCGGGCGGCTCGCAGCCGCGAGTCTGCACGCCAGAACGGTCTCGGTTCACAGGCTTAGTCGCCCACTCAATGAACCTTCGTTCGCTTCGGTACCTGATTCCTGCGGCCCTCTTCGCAGTGATTGCAGCGTTTCTGCTGCTGGGCCTCAATCCCGGACGCGATCCAAAGGAAATTCCTTCTCCGCTGATCGGCAAGGCGGCACCGGGTTTCGAATTGCCACGGCTTGCGCAATCCGATGCCCTCTGGACGCCTGCCAGCATGCGGGGCAAAGTCTGGCTGCTCAATGTCTGGGCGTCGTGGTGCGTGCCCTGCCTGGCCGAGCATCCGGTGTTGCTGCAGATGTCACGCGAAGCCACGCTGCCGATCGTCGGGCTCAACTACAAGGACGAACCGGGCGCAGCCACAGCATGGCTGGCCAAGCACGGTAATCCCTTCATGGATGTGCTGGCCGATCGAAATGGGCGAGTCGGATTCGACTACGGTGTCTACGGCGTACCCGAGACCTTTCTGATCGACCGTACCGGCGTGATCCGCTTCAAGCATGTCGGTCCGCTCACGCCGGATGTAGTCCAGGCCCGGCTGCTGCCGATGATCAGGGATCTGTCCAAATGAGCAACACCTCACTGCCACCGGAGTTGCCCGCGCAACAGGCCGAAGCGCTGGTGCGCAGCGAGCGCTTTCGTCAACTCGCCTCCGAGCTGCGCTGCCTGGTCTGCCAGAACCAGACCCTGGCCGACTCCAATGCCGAACTGGCAGGCGATCTGCGCAACGAAGTGCTCAGGCAAATGGCCGCTGGCAAAAACGACGACCAGATCAAGGCACATCTGGTGGCACGCTACGGGGAATTCGTTCTGTACCGACCCACCGCATCACCGCATAACCTGGCCCTGTGGGCAGGGCCCGCAGTGCTGGCCGCAACCGGTGGACTGATTCTCTGGAGGCTGACCCGACGGCGTCAGGCATTGGCATCCGTCGAAATGCAACACGCACAGGACGAGGCCGCCTTGAACCAAAGACTCGACGAACTGCTCAACGAATCGGGCGGGCAAAAAAAGCAAAAACGCCCATAAGGGCGTCTGACTGATGCGGCAGGCGAGGCCTGCGCGACAAATTACTTGGTTTTCTTCTTGTTGACGGTGGCCTTGAAGGCGGCACCGGCTGAGAATTTAGGCACGGTCGCAGCCGCAATCTTGATCTTCTCACCGGTACGCGGATTCTTGCCGAGGCGTGCTGCACGCTTGCTCGAGTAGAACGTTCCGAAACCGACCAGCGTGACTCGATCGCCTTTGGTCACAGCCTTGGTGATCGCATCGATCATCGAGTTGATGGCGCGCTCTGCAGCCGCCTTGCTGATATCTGCTTCGGCAGACACGGTCTCGATCAGTTCGCTCTTGTTCATGCAGGGGCCTCCGTTGCTGATGGGAGTATTGATATGACTGGTTCCGGGCTGTATCGAATCCGTGTCTCGTGCTCGAAAAATGTTTTTCTGGCAGAGCCCGCATCATCTGTAAAAGGATGATACCCAGAGGAGCATTGTGGCACAGGATCGGCCGCACACGCTGATTTCCCGACTAAATTGTGAACAGGCCCATCTGATGTGATGATCACCATGGCCTCATCCTTGGTGCAACTGCGACCGACCCGGTCGGCCTAGAACCATGAACGATCGACACCTTCATCCCGACTCGCAACTGCTGCATGCCGACGACGATCTGCATGACGATGCCGCGCTGACGCCCCCGATTCCCTGGTCTGCCACCTTTCGCGCAGCCGATGCAAGCGAATTTGCGCAGATGTCGGGCGAGGCCATGCATCCGCGCTACTACACCCGCTACGGCAACCCGCTGCATCAGCGAGTCGCGAGATTGCTTGCACGACTCGAAGGCGCACAGGCCGGCCTGGTGACCGCAAGCGGCATGGGGGCGATCTCGATGGTGCTGCTCGGATTGCTGAAATCGGGCGACCGGGTGATCGCCCAGCGCAATCACTACATGGGCACGACCAAGCTGCTGTCCGACCTGATGTCCCGTTTCGGTGTGGTCAGTGAATTCGTCGACCAGACCGATACCCATGCATTCGAGCTCGCGCTGAAAAAGCCGACGGCCCTTGTGATGCTGGAATCACCGACCAATCCCGACTGCAGCCTGACCGACCTGGCCGCGGTCGCATCGCTGGCCCGCGCGCAGGGTGCGATCGTGGTGGTCGACAACACTTTTGCCACGCCACTGAATCAGCGCCCACTGGAACTCGGTGCCGACCTGGTGGTGCACAGCGCAACCAAGTATCTCGGTGGCCATCACGACCTGACGGCGGGCGTGGTGGTGGGATCGACGCAGCGCATCGAACAGCTGTGGTCGACTCAGATCGTGCTCGGTGCCACCCTGTCGCCGATGGATGCATGGTTGCTGCTGCGTGGCCTGCGAACGCTTTCGGTTCGGGTGCAGCGCATCAACCAAACCGCCCTGACCATCGCCCGCGCGCTGCAGTCTCATCCGGCGGTGGCATCGGTGTCCTACCCCGGACTGGAGAGCCATCCGCAACATGATCTCGCACGTCGCCAGATGCTGGGGTATGGAGGCGTCATGGGCGTGCGCCTGCAAAGCGACTATGCCGGCACGGCGCGTTTCGTCGGTTCACTTCAACTGGCCCATCAGGCGGTCAGTCTGGGCGGCGTGGACACGCTGATCGTGCATGCTGCGGCCATGTGGGCCGGTACACTGGATGATTCCGGCCTGAAAGCGGCGGGCATCGAACCGAACCTGGTGCGCCTGTCGATCGGACTGGAACACCCGGACGACCTGATCGCAGATCTCATTGGCGCGCTGGATACAATCTGACCAATCAACCTGTGCAATCGACCGACCAGCCCGGATCACCGCCCCGCTGACCGCCTGCCCTTGCATCATGGGCGTTACACTCGAGACATACTTTCCACGATCGTTCCACGGACACACCCTTGCGATCCCGTCTGCCCGCGCCCCTGCGCAGCCTTGCGCTGAGTCTGTCGCTGTTTGCGCTGGCGATGGTGCACGGCTGCGGCAATGGCGACTCGAGTTCCGACGGATCGACCCCGATCGATACCAACCCGATGTCCCCAGGCACGGTGCTGTCTGCGGGCCCAGGCTGTGATCTGCAATACACCCTGACCGACAACCCGATCCTGACCGGCGCCGATCCGCGTCTGGGCGAACAATGGCATCTGCGCAATACCGGCCAGACCGGTGGCGTCGCAGGCGAAGACATCCGTGCCTTCGAGGCCTGGTTGATCACCCGAGGCAGCGGCGTGCGGGTCGCGGTCATCGATGATTCAATCGAGGTGGTTCACCCCGACCTCAAGCCAAATGTGATCGAGGGTGCGAGCCGCAGTTATCGCGTTGGCAACCGCAACAAGGCCTGGCCCCTGCCGTGCAAGCAGAGTGAAGACGACCACGGCACCTCGGTCGCCGGCCTGATTGCCGCGCGCGACAACAACGGCATTGGAGTCTCCGGCGTCGCCCCGCGCGCGGGTCTGGTCGGCTTTGACGCTTTGTCGACCTCAACCAACCTCGACATCGCCGACGCACTGAACCGCGATTACTCGCTCAATGCAATCTACAACAACAGCTGGGGTTCACCCGACACCGGTGGGCCGCACAAACCCGACAGCTACTTCAGTGTTGCCATCGAAAATGGCCTGTCCAACGGTCGCGGCGGTCGCGGCTCAATCTTTGTCTTTCCAGGCGGCAATGGCGCCTGTTTCCGTGAAGATCAGAACGGCGCCTGCGTCGATGACAATTCCAACCTCGATGGCTATGTGAACCAGCGCGGCACCATCGCGGTGTGTGCGGTCGACGACACCGGCAAGAGTCCCTGGTACGCCGAGCCGGGCGCCAACCTGCTGGTGTGCGCGCCGACATCGACCTCCGACAGCAGCCGGCCGGTGGAGATCACAACCACCGCGATCAAGAGTGGCTACCGATCGGATTTCAGCGGCACCTCCGCCAGCACCCCGCAGGTCTCGGGGGTTGCTGCCCTGATGCTTTCGGTCAACCCCAATCTCAGCTGGCGCGATGTGCGCCTGATCCTGGCGCAGACCGCGCGCAAGAATGACCCGACCGAGCCGGGCTGGTTGCCGGCATCGACTGGCAATGGCTTTCATCATCGCTACGGCTACGGAGTCGTGGACGCGGGCGCCGCAGTCAGGGCAGCGCAGTCCTGGGCATCGGTCGGTGGCTCGGGCAGCCTCAGGACCTGTGAGTCCGGCCTGCGTTCGCCCAACCAACCGATCCCGGATGCAAATGAGAGCGGCCAGGGCGTGGAGATTTCGGATTCAATTCAGCTGACCTCAAACGCGTGCGGCATCGCCAGCATCGAATTCGTCGAAGTCACCGTCACCACCGTGCATCAGTACACCGGGGATCTGCAGATCAAGCTGACCAGCCCGCTGGGGCGTGTCAGCGAACTCGTCAACTCGAGAAGCTGCAGACCGGTGCAGGGCACGGCGGATGCCTGCGGCGCGTATACCGGCTGGACCTTCGGATCGACCCGTCACATGGGTGAGTCGGCATTGGGGACCTGGACTGTGTCAGTAGCCGATCGGGCTCCGGTCGACACCGGCAGGCTGGTCAGCTGGAGTGTGCGTATCCATGGCCGCTGATCAGTCCTTGATGTCGCCCGGGCCAACCCGTCTGGCCATCCTGCGTCGGGCTGTACCCAGCCTGCTGCAAGGCTGTGTGGCCGTGTTCGCGCTGTGTTTCATCCATCCGGCCAGTGCTCAGTCGCCCAGCGCTGACGCCCCAACCCACTCCTGGAATGACGGGCAACGTCAACGCCGACTGACCCTGCAACGCGATCTGCAGGCCGATTTCACACCCCGGCTCGACAAAGGCGGCCCGATCCAGCCTGGCACATCGACCTCCGCTTCAGCGCTCAGCTCACCGGTGCTGCGCGATGACAACGGCCAGCTGCGAGCCCTGCCTGGCGGTGTTCTGGTGATCCTGAAGGCCCCGCTTCAGACCGCGAGTGCGCGGGCACTGTTCACCCAGGCCGGCGTCACGCCGTCGCGCCAACTCACCGACACCCTGTGGCTGATCGAAAGCCCGGCCGGTATGGCGTCGCTCGAGATGGCCAACCGCCTGCATGCCAGCGGACTGTTCGCCTCGGCACAGCCAAACTGGTGGATGAAGCGAGCGCTCAAGTAAGTCGCCCGCATACAATCGAGGGCTGACACAGAAGGCCCTCGCCCATGCGCACTGACCAGCCGATCACCATCCGGCGCCTCGACTACACCCCACCCGCTTACACTGTCGATCGCATCGACCTGCGCTTCGAACTCGATCCGCAGCGCACACGGGTGAGTGCGACACTGGCCGTGCGCAGGCTTGCCGGCGCAGCCGCCGATGCCCCCTTGTGGCTGGACGGTGAGCAGCTCGAACTGGTCTCGATCGCCATCGACTCGCAAGCAGTCGCAGCGCACCGACTGCACCAGGACGACACCGGTCTGCGCATCGATGCCCCACCCGAGTCCTTTAGCCTCGAGACGGTGGTGCTGATCCAGCCGGCAAGCAACACCGAGCTCTCCGGGCTGTACCTGTCCAATGGCAATTTCTTCACGCAATGCGAGGCGCAGGGCTTTCGGCGCATCACCTTCTTTCCGGATCGCCCCGATGTGATGGCGCGCTATCGCGTCGAGCTGATCGCAGACGGCGCACAGTGGCCGGTCCTGCTGTCCAATGGCAACCTCGACGCAACTGAAACCCTGCCTGACGGGAGACTGTGCGCGCGCTGGACCGACCCCTTCCCGAAGCCGAGCTATCTGTTCGCGGTGGTGGCCGGACAGCTGGTCGCGCAGGAACAGGCGATCACCACCGCCTCCGGGCGTGAGGCCCTGCTGCAGGTCTGGGTCGAGCCGGGCAACCTGGACCGCACCGACCATGCCATGCAGTCGCTGATCCGGGCGATCCGCTGGGACGAGCAGCGCTTCGGCCTGGAGCTCGACCTGGACCGCTTCATGATCGTCGCAGTCGGCGACTTCAACATGGGGGCGATGGAGAACAAGGGCCTGAACATCTTCAACACGAAGTATGTGTTTGCAAACCCAAGGCTGGCCACCGATGCCGACTTCGCCGCAGTCGAGTCGGTCGTCGCCCATGAGTACTTCCACAACTGGACCGGCAATCGCGTCACCTGCCGTGACTGGTTTCAACTCACGCTCAAGGAAGGACTGACCGTCTTTCGGGATCAGGAATTCTCCGCCGATGTGATGGCGCAGGCCTGCCCCGACGAGGCAGCGGCCCACAGTGCTCGGGCGGTGCGCCGTATCGAGGATGTGCGCGTGCTGCGCAGCGTTCAGTTCGCGGAAGACGCCGGGCCGATGGCCCATCCGATCCGCCCGGACAGCTATCAGGAAATCAACAACTTCTACACCGTCACCGTCTACGAAAAAGGGGCCGAAGTCATTCGCATGCTGCAGAACCTGGTCGGCCAGGACGGGTTTGCACGCGGCATGGCGCTCTACTTCCAGCGCCACGACGGTCAAGCGGTGACCTGCGAAGATTTTTTGTCCGCGATCGCCGATGCCAACCATCGCGACCTCAGCCAGTTCAGTCGCTGGTACTCGCAGGCCGGCACGCCGCGCGTGAAGGCGGTTGGACATTACGACGCGCCAGCGCGCACCTACACCCTGAGCCTGAGCCAGTGGTGTCCGCCAACGGCAGGCCAGCCCGAGAAACAGCCCTTTCATATCCCGGTGCGCATCGGCCTGATGGATGCCCAGGGTCGAGATCTGCTGGAGCGCACGCTCGAACTCACCGAATCGCAGCAGATGTTCGTCTTCGACAACATCGACGCACTGCCCGGCCCCGACGGGCAGGCCTTCGTGATGGCATCGCTTTTGCGCGGGCTGTCTGCACCGGTCGTTCTCGAACATGAGGTCGACGACACGACGCTCGCTTTTCAGCTGGCCCATGACACCGATGCCTTCAATCGCTGGGAGGCCTCGCAGCGGCTTGCCGTCTCGGCCATCTTGCGCACCCTGAACGGTCAGCCTGCCCAGGACGCCAGCGCCAGACTGGTGGCTGCACTGAACCGGGCATTGAGTGATGCACGGCTCGATGCCGCGCTGCGTGAACAGCTGCTCATTTTGCCGTCAGAAGGCTTCGTGGCCGAGCAGATCCAGGTGATCGACCCCGCTGCACTCCGAGCCGCCCGCAACGCGGTGAAGCAGGCCATCGGCCAGGGCCTGGAGGCGGCCTTGCGTTCGATCCTTCATGAGACGCAGCGCCTGAGCCCCTATTCG
>Ga0209598_10001685_pt1 | contig 17825 bp, 15 predicted proteins | sample M_140807_EF_Meta_FD_187317 | JGI IMG/M metagenome (GOLD analysis project Ga0209598, IMG submission 187317) | Freshwater microbial communities from Lake Montjoie, Canada to study carbon cycling - M_140807_EF_MetaG (SPAdes) (version 2) | ecosystem: Environmental > Aquatic > Freshwater > Lake...
CATCGCACTTGGACTCGAACTGGGGCGGGGGCGAAGCTTTCCTGGCAGCGACTCCGATCGCAGGGGCGCAGGCATGGCGGCGCTCACCGCACACACCGGTGGTGATCTCGGTGACAGCAGCAACTGGCGCGCAGGGATTTCGATGCTGAACGCGAAGGCCGACGATCACGCGCTCAGCTTCATGAGTGGTTCGGGCTCCATGACCGATGCCTTGTTCACGGGCAGCACCCGGGTCTGGGTGCTCGATGGTGTCTGGAAATGGGCGCCCGGCGGCAATGCCGCGCGCACCAGCTTCAAGCTTCAGGGCGAGTACCTGTACAGCACACGCCGCGGTGACCTGAGCGTCGATCCGGCCAGTGTGGCGGTGCCGGGGAGCTATCGCGCAACACAGTCCGGCTGGTACCTGCAGGCGATTTATCAATTTGCGCCGCAGTGGCGTCTGGGATTGCGCACCGAGCAACTCGATCCGGGATCGGCACGCAGCAGTTGGACCGACACGGGCCTTGCCAGCACATACCAACCGAGCCGCGATTCACTGATGCTCGAGTTCAGGCAAAGCGAATTCAGCCGTTTCAGGTTGCAGTACGCGCGCGACCGGTCACGGGAGGGGTTCACCGACAACCAGCTCTTCTTGCAATACCAGATGAGCCTGGGTGCGCACGGCGCTCATCGCTACTGAAACCCGCCCTGAACGGAGTTCGACATGAACGATTTTTGCAGGATTGCAGTGGGGCTGGCTGTGGTGTTGTCGGGACTGTGCGGGCAGGTCAATGCAGCGCTTCGGGTCTTCGCCTGTGAGCCCGAGTGGGGCGCACTCTCGCGCGAGCTGGGGGGTGATCTGGTCGAGGTATCGCTTGCTACGACGGCCCTGCAGGATCCGCACCAGATTCAGGCCAAGCCCAGCCTGATTGCGCGTGCGCGCAATGCGGATCTGGTGGTGTGCACCGGCGCCGAACTCGAAGTGGGCTGGCTGCCGATGCTCTTGCAGCAGTCCGGCAATGCGAAGGTGCAGCCGGGCCAGCCGGCTTACTTCGAGGCGGCGGCCGCGGTGCGCATGCTGGATGTGCCGCGCAGGCTCGATCGCTCGCAAGGGGATGTGCATGCGGCGGGCAACCCGCACATCCAGACCGACCCGCGCAATATCGCATTGGTTGCACGCGCACTGGGTGCGCGGATGCAGCAGCTCGATGCCGCGAATGCCGAACGTCATGCCCGCCAGCTCGAGGACTTCCTTGCGCGATGGCAGCAGGCGATTGATCGCTGGAACGTGCAGGCGGCGCCGCTGCGGGGCATGGCCGTGGTCTCGCAGCACAAGGCCTTCGTGTATCTGTACGAATGGCTCGGCATGAAGGAGATTGCGGTGCTCGAGCCCAAGCCGGGTGTCGAGCCCACCGTGTCTCATCTTCAGTCGGTGCGGGCGGCCCTGCGCGACACACCGGCACGGATGGTCGTGTTCGGGGCCTATCAGGACCCGCGTGCGGCCGATTGGTTCAGTCGCAATGCAGGTATTCCGGTGGTGCGCCTGCCCTTCACTGTGGGCGGCACCGAGGCAGCCAGGGACCTGTTCGGCTTGTTTGATGACACGCTCGCCCGACTGCTCGCTGCAGGCAAACAATGAGCGCCCGATGATGAACTGGAATTCGCTCGATCTGGGCCTGCTGGGGCCCGCCTTCATCGCCGGTGTGCTCGTGCTGGCCACCCATGTGGTGCTGGGCATCCAGGTGCTCGATCGCGGAATCGTGTTCATCGATCTCGCTATCGCGCAGATGGCCAGTCTTGGGGTGATCGCGGCCGACACGCTCGGCCTGCCGGAGGGCGGCATCTGGATGCAGGCGTCGGCGGTGGTCGCTGCGCTCTTGGGCGCGGCTTTGCTGACCTGGACCGAGCGCAGGGTACCCCGTCAGCAGGAGGCGCTGATTGGCGCTGCCTTCGTTTTGTCGACCTGCGCTGGAATCATGATGGTGTCTGGCAATCCTCATGGTGGCGAGCACCTGAGGGACTTGCTGGTTGGCCAGATTCTCTGGGTGGGCATGCCGCAATTGCTCGGTCTTGCGGCGGTCACGGGGGCGCTGCTGATCGCGATGCGTGCAGGATGGCTTCAGCGCCTCGGTCGGTTCGGGTTTTATGGCGCATTTGCCGTGGCGGTGACCGCCTCGGTTCAAGTGGTCGGTGTGTACCTCGTCTTTGCCAGCCTGATCTTTCCGGCATTGGGCGCGCGCAGTCATGACCCATCCCGCCAATACCGGCTTGCGCTGGTCAGCGGCATTGCGGGCTATGCATCGGGTCTGATGCTCTCTGCGTTGTTCGATCTTCCCTCAGGTGCAGTCATCGTCTGGACGCTCGCTGCCTGCGCGCTGGCCTGTGCCGGGCTGCGGTTAGTATCCACCCCTGAAGGAGACGCGCATGCCGATGAAAGACGACATTGATCGCCTGCTCGATCAGGCGGTAAAGGCTGGAGAGGTGCCCGGTGTGGCCGCAATGGTCGCCACGAGCGAAGAGACCCTCTACTCGGGCGGCTTTGGCGAACGCAGGCTCGGTGAGGGCGTGGCCATGACGACCGACACTGTGGTGGCGATTGCTTCGATGACTAAAGCGCTGACATCGACCGCAGCGCTGCAGCTGGTGGAGCAGGGGCGCCTTGACCTCGATGCCCCGGCCTTGCGGATCCTGCCGGAGCTCGCGGCGACTCAGGTGCTGACCGGCTTCGACGCGCAGGGCATGCCTCAGACCCGTGCGCCCAAGCGACCGATCACTTTGCGACACCTGCTCACGCACAGTGCCGGCTTTGGCTACGAGATGTGGAATCCCGACATCCGGCAGTACAAGTCGGTGATGAACATTCCCGCGGTGCACACCCGCAGCAATGCATCCCTGCGCACGCCGCTGATCGCCGATCCAGGCGAGCGCTGGGAGTACGGCACCAACACCGACTGGGCTGGCAAGCTGGTCGAGGCGGTCAGCGGCAAGAATCTCGAGCAGTATTTTCGCGACCATCTCTTCAACCCGCTGGGCATGGACAGCAGTGCCTACCAGCCCACGCCCGCCATGCGCGAACGCATGGCCGCCCTGCATCGCCGTGGCCCCGATGGCCAGCTAACGCCGATCACGCCGGCACCGGCACCGGCACCGGCACCGCATCCGGATGCGGTGCCACTGGGTGGCGGGGGCTTGTATTCGAGCGCTGCCGATTACCTCAAATTCATGCGCATGATCCTCAACCACGGCGCACTGGGTGGCGAGCGGGTGCTGCGGCCCGAGACCGTGGCATCGATGGGCCTGAATCACATGGGCGACTGCCGGGTGCGCGAGCTCAAGACGCTCGACTCAAGCTTGTCCAACGATGCCGAATTCTTTCCCGGTGTGCCCAAGGCCTGGAGCCTGGCTTTTCAGATCAACCTGCGCACGGCGCCCACGGGGCGTGCCGCAGGCTCGATGTCCTGGGCGGGTCTGAGCAACTGCTATTACTGGATCGACCCGGTCAATGATGTGGCCGGCGTGTACATGACGCAGATCTTTCCCTTCGCGGATGCACAGTCGCTGCCGCTTTTCAATGCCTTCGAGACCGCCGTCTACAAGGGGCTGAAATGAGTGCAAAGCTGCGGGTCGTGCGGTTTGATTCATGGGTCAATGCCGCATTCGACGAACGACTTCGATCCGAGCCGGACATCGAGTTGCAGGTGCATGCCATGCCGGATTCGCCCGAGCAGACGCATCGATTGCTCGCGCAAGCCCATGTGTTTCATGTCTCGGCCGCCAAGGATGAAATCCCGCCGTATGTGTTCGTGACCGACACCCTGCTTGCGGCCTGCCCCTCACTGCTGTGTGCATCCTCTTATGGCGCGGGCTTTGACCCGATTGATGCGCAGGCCTGCACGCGGGCCGGTGTGGCCGTGGTCAATCAGTCGGGCGGCAATGCGGTGTCGGTGGCCGAGCACACCCTCGGGCTGATGCTGTCGGTGTCGCACCGGATCGCCGAGAGCGACCGGCGCTTGCGCCGCGAGCGCGGGTTTTCACGCGAGACATTGACCGGCACCGAGATGGCTGGAAAGACCATCGGCCTGGTGGGCATCGGCAACATCGGCCGTCGGGTGGCCGCGCTGGCGAAGGCCTTCGGCCTGAGTGTGCTGGCCTTTGACCCGCTGCTTTCAGCCGATGAGATTCGCAGCCGGGGTGCCGAGCCCTCGACGCTGCACGCCGTGCTCGAGCAGTCTGACTATGTGTCGCTGCACTGCCCGCGCGATGCCTCGACGCGCGGCCTGATCGATGCACGCGCATTTGCCAGCATGAAGCCCGGCGCAGTGTTCATCAGCACAGCACGCGGCGGCATCCACGATGAAGCCGCGCTTGCACAGGCGATCACATCGGGGCATCTGGCCGGTGCCGGCCTCGATGTCTGGGATCAGGAGCCGCCGCCCCTGGACCATCCGCTGCTGAGCTGCGACACCGTGGTCGCCACCTTCCACACCGCTGGGGTGACGCATGAAGCGCGTCGCAACATGGCCCTGATTTCCGCCGAGCAGATCGTGAGTCTGGCGCGTGGCGAACGTCCGCCGCGCCTGATCAACCCCGAGGTCTGGCCGCTGTATTCAAAACGATTCGAATCGATCCTGAGGACACCGACATGAGCGACACGAGACGACAGACCCTGAAGACCCTCGCCCTGGCCAGCGCTTCGATGCTGGCGGGCGTGCACGGTACGGCACGCGCGGCCTACCCCGATCGCCCAATCAGGATGATCATCGCCTATTCCGCAGGGGGCGCCACCGATGTGATGGCCCGCGCGATGGCACCTTTCATCGAGAAGTATCTCGGCGGTGGCGCCAGGCTGGTGATCGAGAACCGAACCGGTGCGGGCGGTGGGATCGGCTTCACCCAGCTGGCGGCAGCGCCGGCCGATGGCTACACCATCGGATTCATCAATACGCCCAACGTGCTGACCATCCCGATCGAGCGCAAGTCGCCCTTTCATTGGGAGAACTTCGATCTGATCGGCAATGTGGTCGACGATCCGGGCAACTTCTCGGTGCTGGCAGACAGCCCGGTGCGCAACCTCGATCAGCTTGCAGCCTATGCGAAGTCCCGACCAGGGCAGGTGACTGTTGGCACGACCGGCGTCGGCTCGGACGATCACCTGGCCATGCTCTATTTCGAGCGCATCGCCGGCGTGAAGATGAATCATGTTCCGTTCAAGGGCGCAGCCGATGTGCGCTCGGCCACCCTCGGTCGTCAGATCGATGTCGCGGCGGTCAATATCGGTGAGGCCATGCAGGCGATCAAAGGCGGCTCACCCTTTCGCAACCTGGGGCAGATGAGCCAGACCCGCACCGACATTGCTCCCGATGTGCCGACCTTCAAGGAGCAGGGCTACAACATCGAGATGTCGTCTTTGCGCGGCATCGCCGCACCCAAGGGCCTGCCGGCCGATGTGCGCGATCGCTTGGTGAAGGCGGTTGAGCAGACCTGCACCGACCCTGAATTCCTGAAGGTCGCAGCCGGCCTGTTTACCCAGATGCGCTATCTCGGACCCACGCCCTACCGCACGCTGTTGCGCGACACCGAGGCGGGGTTCAAGCAGCTCTGGAACGAAATGCCCTGGGGCGAGAAGTGATCGTCCCGACTGACCACTCTGTCCCGAACGATTCGACCTTCATACGGAGCCACTCATGATTCATGTCGTCGCCATCATCACCGCCTTGCCCGGCCAACGGGCCACCATTCTCGAGGCCTTCAAGGCCAATGTGCCGAATGTGCATGCCGAAGCGGGCTGCATTGAATACGGTGCGGTGGTCGATGCCGATCCGGGCACTGCCACCATGACTCAGGCCGGCCCCGACACCTTCATGGTGATCGAGAAATGGGCGAGTCTGGACGCGCTCAAGGCGCATGCAGCAGCGCCCCACATGGCGGACTATGCAGCCCGGACTCGCCCGCTGGTGGCGAATCGGGTGGTGCATGTGTTGTCGCCGGTCTGAGTCAGACGAGCTCAGTGCGTTGCATAGATCGCCCGTGATGCCCAGCCGCCCACGAAGTTGCGGCCGCTGATCGTTCGGGCTGCGTCCATATCGGGGGCTGAGCCGGCCTCGCGAGCGGCGCGGTAGCAAAAGAGCTGCAGGACTTCCTGTTGGGCGTGGCTGCCGCCGAGTTCGGCCAGGCGCGGCAGGATCGGGCGAAGCTGATCGATGGCCGACTGCGCATGGCCGGTGTGCACCTGGACCATGGCCTCGCACAGCGGCAGGGCAATTTCAGCGACCTGCGGCGCGATGTCGTCTTCGCTTGCGCCGAACTCGCGCATCGCCGACAACATTTCACGTGCAGACTGCTCGCGGCCATCGGCCAGCAGCGCCAGCATGAAATGCGGCAGCGTAAAGGGCGACAGGCAATCGCCGATTCGAGACGCTGCGTGGTCGGCCAGTTCCCGCCATCGATCGCCCGTCTGAACGCCAAGGTGTTCAAGGCGGTATAGCGCCGAGACCGCGTTTTGCACATCGATGTACAGATCGGGCTGGGCCTGCGTGAGCGGCGAGTCGAGCTTGCGGAATCGGGTGTCGTAGAGCGCCATTGGAGTGGCTGTGTCGCCTTGGGCCAGATGCATCAGGGACCGGTGCCACCACAGGTGGTGCACCAGGTTGCTGCCCCGAGCCCAGTGGTTGCGCAGACCCTCGAGCCAGTCGATGCCCTCGGCATGCCGGCCCTGCATTTCGAGCACATGGGCGATGGCATGCGTGCCCCAGATATCGGCCGGGTCGAGCGCCACGGCCGCCCGTCCCAGGCGCTCTGCCTGTTCATAGTGACCGCATTCCTCAAGCGCGAAGGCTTCGCACGCCAGCATCGTGCCCCAGCCGGCCAGGCCCTCATGCCAATGCGGGCGCACCTGCCTGACCGACGCCAGCATGGCCTGTGGACGACCCATCCAGAACAGGTTGAAGTGGGCCAGCCGAAACGCCAGCAGGTCGGTCGGATGCTCGCGCTGGATCTGATCCCACAGCGCCAGTGCGCGCTCGATCTTGCCGCCGACCCAGGCCGAGAGCGCCTCGGCATGCAAGCGCTCGCGCGGACTGGCCTGCGCGCTCAGGCGCTGCGCTTGCGCGGCCGCTTTGGCTGCGACCGGCACGAGCGCCTGCTTGAATCCAAGCAGCAGCAGATAGCCCTTCAGGCATTGCCCCATCGCAAAATCGGGCTCGGCGGCCAGCGCATCGAAGAGCGGTTGCGTCGACTCGATCTCATAGGCGAGATAGCGTCTCAAGGTTTCGTTGAAGGCAGCGCCTGCCGCGTCGGATGGCGCGCTCAGGGCAAGACCGTGCAGATCGACCGTCATGGAGTTCTCGTTCGTGCGGTGCGGGTGGCTCTAACCATGCCACAGCCGGCATCGGCCGTTGACAGCACGGATGTCATTGTGGCGTTATGACCGATCCTCACATAACGACAGATTGGAGACTTCGATGCAAGCGACATTTCGGATCGGTTCACCTTGGGCGTGCGTGGCCGCAATCGGCCTGAGTCTGACGCTGGGCGCCTGCGCAAACCTGAGTCCGACGACCCCTGCAGCAGGCTGGCAGCCGCTGTATGACAAGGGCAGCAATCTGAATGACTGGACACTGGTCGGGCAGGCCAACTGGCGCATCCAGGACGATTCACTGCAGGCCGATTTCCTGCAGAGCCAGGGGCCGAGCTATCTGGTGTCGAAAAAGACCCATTCGAATTTCCAGATCACTTCCGAGTTCTGGGTGGACGCGCAGACCAACAGCGGCATCTTCATCCGCTGCCAGGATCCGAAAAAAATCGGCGCGGACAACTGCTACGAGGTGAACATCTGGGACACCCGCCCGGATCAGTCTTATGGAACCGGAGCCATCGTCGATGTTGCAAAAGTCTCGCCGATGCCCAGGGCCGGCGGGCAGTGGAACACGATGGAGATCACTGCGCAGGGCGAGCGGCTGATCGTCAAGCTCAACGGCCAGACGACGGTTGATGTGGTCGATCGCAAGCTGGCCAACGGCCACATCGCGCTGCAGTACGGCAGCGGGATCGTGAAGTTTCGAAAGGTGCTGATTCGGCCGCTCTGAGCCTCAATGCAAGGGCACCTGCACGGTGCCCCTTATTCATTTCAGCCAGCCCTTGCGGTGGAAATACCAGAACGGAAATGCCACGCTGATGACCATCAGGATCAGCGAAAACGGGTAGCCGTAGTCCCATTTCAGCTCGGGCATGTTCTCGAAGTTCATGCCGTAGATGCTGGCAATCAGGGTGGGGGGCAGCAGGGCCACAGCAGCCACCGAGAAGATTTTCACGACATTGCTCTGGTTGATATTGATGAAGCCGATGGTGGCATCCATCAGGAAATTGAGCTTGTCGAAGATGAAGGTCGTGTGGCCATCGAGTGATTCAATGTCGCTCAGAATCTGCTGGGCGCGTTTGGCTTGTGTCTTGTTCAGACGAGGCATTCTGGCGATGGCAGACAGGGCCCGTCGGGTATCCATGAGGTTGCGCCGCACGGTTCCGTTCAGGTCTTCCTGGCGGGCGATCAGTGCGATGTCCTGCGCGGCGTCCTGACCGGTGCCTTTGCGTTCATTCAAGACCGCATCGCTCACGGTTCTGAGCTCAAGATAAATCGACTCCAGCGCATCGGCCGAGTGTTCGACATCTAATCCGAGCAGATCGATCAGCAGATCGAGCGGATCGATGTGCCATGCCCCTCGCTTGGTGCAACGCATGCGCATCAGTCGGACTGTTCCGACTTCAGCTTCATGCAGGGTGAACAGGATGCCGTCCTGCAAGACCAGTCGCACCGGATGGGTGTCGTACTCCTGTTTCTGGCCGATCAGAAAGTCGGTGCGCAATTTGATCGAACCATCTTCGGAGTCGCTGATCCGCGCGCTGGTCTCGATGTCGATGTCGATGTCGTCTTCGGGGATGGTCTCGGAGAAGCCAAGATGATCCTTGAGGAACTGGAGATCTTCCGGACTGGGCTCGACAGCATCGACCCAGACCAGCTTCGAGCGGTCGATGCTGGGCCACAAGGCTCGATCAAGATGAGACAGACCGTTGTCGTCACGAATGAACAGATGGATCATTTCAGATTGCCTTAGGGAAGGAACGCCGGCGAGAGCAGGCGCAGCCCGATTGTGAACCACCTGCCATGAACGACCGATCCGGTCAGCTCGGTGCCGACGGTCGCATCGACCTGGACCCGGTCTTTGACGATCCAATACCGGATACCCAATTGACCCTCAACAGGCAAATCCCGTTGGCTGTAGGTTTCGGCAATCAGATAGATTTTTTCGGTCAGTTCGATCTCGGTGCCGAGTCCCCAGGTGTAGGCGAATGACCCACTGTTACCTCGGGTGTGGGCGCCGCCGATGTTCAGATGCATCACCACCTTGTCGTCCATGAAGGACGCTGAAATCGGCACGTTGACGAAGAGCTCCTTGGACTTCAGGAAGGGTTCGTAGGGACGCGATGACAGATTGCCCAGCGCGAAGCCCCAGCCCCATCCGTTGGTCTCGAGTTCCTTGAACAAGGTCTTGAACTGCCAGAGCGTTTTCCAGTCACCTTGCTTGTCGGGCAGCGATGCATGCGCCGGCCCGAGGGTGAATTCGAAGCCACCAAACGGATTGCAGCCCGGGAGTGCCCAGTACTCGGTGCCTGCGCCTCGAAAGCTGCGGACCCAGGACTCAAGCTGACATGACTTTGGATCAACGATTCGGGCATCGTCAGTGATCATTGGGCGGGCCGCCCATGCATGCGATGCAGTGAAGAACAACAAGCCTGAAAGGCAGAGCGCAACAAGTGCGCGTAGTGTCGAGATCATGATGCTTTGCGGCGCTCTTAAACCCAACACAATTGCACAGGCAGATGACTTCGATGTTTCAGAGGGAGGCCATGATCTGACACTGCGTTGGGGCGGGCGCTGCTTGAACGGACACCTGCTCTCTGATTGACGCGCCCGGGACGTGCGGCTATCGTCGCCGCTCATTTCACAGCGGCGACCCGAATCAGTCTTATCCGATCGGGTTGGTCCGCAACACCGACTCCTCTCATGCGCCTTGTGTTCTGGCGGCCGCTGCGTTCGCAGCCTGCCCTGTTTGTTTGCGCGGCCCTGATGGTCAGCGCCTGCGGAAAACCCGATGCCACGCAGCCCGTCGAGAGCCCGCGACCGGTGCGTACCATGGTGGCTGCACCGCAGTCAGTCTCGGTGCCACTGACCTTGCCGGGCGAGGTTCGGCCCAGAATCGAATCGAGGCTTGGGTTTCGGGTTGGAGGAAAGCTGATGGCCCGCTCGGTGTCGGTCGGCGATGTGGTGGCACCTGGGCAGGCGCTGGCCCGCCTTGACCCCACCGATCTGATGCCGGCGGTTCAGGCCCAGCAGGCGCAGCTCGACGCCGTACGCATCGAGCGCAACCTGGCCTCGGTCGAGCTCGAACGTCTGCGTGGGCTCAAGGCGCAGAACTTCGTGAGCCAGTCGGCGCTCGATCGCCAGCAATCCATTCTCGATGGCGCGCAGTCGCGACTGGCCGCCGCAGAGGCGCAGCTGCGTCAGGCGCGCAATGCGATGGACTTCCAGCTGCTCAAGGCCGATGTGGCCGGCGTGGTGACCGCGGTGGAAGCTGAGGTCGGTCAGGTGGTCAGCGCCGGGCAAACCGTGCTGCGGATTGCACAGACCGGTGAGCGCGAGATTGCGATCAACATCCCTGAGGCGGATCTGGCCCGTGCGCGCGCAATTGGGCAGTGGCGGGTCACGCTGCCGGCACTGGGTTCGCGTGAACTGACCGGACGATTTCGCGAGATCGCCCCGATTGCCGATCCGGCTTCGCGCACGTTTCCGGCCCGAATGACGCTGTCGGGACCGCTCGACGGCGTGGCACTGGGCATGACCGCGAGCGCACAAGCCATGCAGGCGCCAGGAACAGCGTTCGTGCTGCCTTTGTCTGCACTGCAGTCTCGCGACGGACAGCCTCGCGTCTGGAAAGTGGATCGGGCCACCAGCACCGTGCAACCAGTTGCCGTCAAAACCGCGGGTCTGCTCGACGACACGGTGCGCGTCACCGAAGGTGTCGTGGCGGGCGACCTCATCGTCATCGCCGGGGCCAATCTGCTGGTGGCCGGACAGAAAGTCCGCCTGCCGGATCCGGCGCAGGCCGCCCGATGAGCAGTGGCTTGAATCTGTCCGCTCAGGCACTGAAGCGGCCTCAGCTCACGCTGTTTTTCCTGGTACTGGTCGCAATCGCCGGTGCCCTGGCATTCACCAAGCTCGGCCAGCGTGAAGATCCTGACTTCACTTTCCGCGCGATGGTGGTGCGCACCCTGTGGCCAGGCGCCACGACCGAGCAGGTCGACGCTCAGGTGACCGACCGCCTTGAGAAGAAGCTGCAGGAGGTGCCCTATCTCAAGTTCACCCGCAGCTACTCCAAACCCGGCGAGTCGCTGATCGTGATCGAACTGCTCGACACGGCGCCCCGCAAGGAGGTGCCGCAGATCTGGTATCAGATCCGAAAGAAGGTCGGTGACATTCGTGCGCAGATGCCGCCCGAGGTGCTGGGGCCGTTTTTCAACGACGAGTTCGGTGATGTTTTCGGCACCATCTATGCCTTTACCGGCGACGGCTTCACGATGGGTGAACTGCGTGATGCGGTCGAGGCGGTGCGCCAGGACCTGCTGCGATTGCCCGATGTGGCCAAGGTGGAACTGGTCGGCGTGCAAGACGAGAAGGTCTGGATCGAAATCTCCCCGCAGGCACTGGCCAATCTGGGCATCGATCCGCAACGCATCGCTGAACAGCTGGCCGCACAAAACGTGATTTCGCCGGCTGGTGTTGTGCAGGGTGCTTCGATGCAGGTGCCCTTGCGGGTCTCGGGGCAGTTCGACACCGTGCATGAAGTCCGCGAGATGCGACTGAACATCGCAGGCAGAACCCTTCGGCTGGGCGATGTTGCGAAGGTTTACCGGGGGTATGTCGACCCGCCGGTCTATTCCATGCGCTTTGGCGGCAAGGCCGCAGTCGGACTTGCGATTTCGATGCTGCCCAACGGGGACGTGCTGAAACTGGGCGACAACCTCGACGCAGCCATGGCACGTCTGAAAGCCGACATGCCGATCGGCATCGAGTTTTCGAAGGTGTCGGATCAGCCGCGGCTGGTGAAGGATGCGGTGGGTCTGTTTTTGAGTTCGCTGCTCGAGGCGGTCGCCATCGTGCTGGTGGTGTCCTTCCTGAGCCTGGGCCTGCGTGCCGGCAGCGTGGTGGCGCTGACGATTCCGCTGGTACTGGCCGCGACCTTCCTGGCGATGTCCTGGGCGGGGATCGACCTGCACCGCATCTCCACCGGCGCGCTGGTGATCGCGCTCGGTCTGCTGGTGGATGACGCGATGATCGTGGTCGAGATGATGGCCCGCAAGGTGCAGGAGGGCCTGGACACCTTCAGTGCCGCGACCTTCGCCTTCACCAGTACGGCCTTTCCGATGCTCACCGGAACGCTGATCACCGCGGCGGGTTTTCTGCCGATTGCCACCGCGCGTTCGACCACCGGCGAATACACCTTTGCGATCTTCGCGGTGGTCACGATCGCCTTGCTGCTGTCCTGGCTGGCTGCGATCGTGGCCACGCCCTACATCGGTTATTACCTGCTGCGCGGTCAATCGGTGGGCGGGCATCACGAGGTCTTCGACAGCCGTTTCTATCGCCGACTGCGCAGCCTGATCGATGCCTGCATGCGCTATCGCTGGCTCACGATCGCAGCGACCGCGGGCCTGTTCGTGCTGGGCATCTTCGGCATGAAGGCCACCGAAAAACAATTTTTCCCGTCCTCCAACCGCGCGGAAATTCTGGTCGAGATGTGGCTGCCCGAAGGCTCGTCGTTTCGGGCCACCGAGGCCCAGGCGCGGCGCTTCGAGGCGGTGCTAGCAAAAGACCCGGACATCGCCACCTTCGTGGGTCATGTCGGCAATGGGTCGCCGCGCTACTACCTGTCGCTCGATCAGCAGCTGTTCCGAAGCAATTTCGTGCAGTTCGTGGTGCTGACCCGCGATGTCGAGGCGCGTGATCGGGCGCTGCCGAGGCTTCGCAAGGCGCTCGATGATGAGTTCCCCGGCATCCGCGCGCGGGCCTTCAGGACACCGCTGGGCCCGCCGGTGGCCTATCCGGTGCAGTTCCGGGTGCTCGGCCCCGATCCCCGCCAGCTCAAGGCGATCGGCGAGCAGGTCGCCGCGGTCATCCGCGAAGAGCCCAGTGCGCTGGATGCGCATGCCGACTGGGGGGATCAGTCGCCTGCATTGCGCATCGAGATCGATCAGGACAAGGCTCGCCTGATCGGCCTGTCGAGCGCGCAGATCAATCGGGCGATTGGCGGTGCGGTGTCGGGATCGGTGATCGGCTCCTTCAGGGAACGCGACAAGCTGATCGAAGTGGTGATGCGCGCGCCGCCCGCCGAGCGCGCGAGTCTTGCTGCCTTGCCAGGCTTGCAGATCCAGACCGCCACCGGTCGCTCGGTGCCACTCTCGCAGATCGCAACGATCCGTGAAGTGATGGAGGAGCCGATCATCTGGCGCCGAAGCCGTGAGCCCAATCTGACCATCCGCGCCGACATCATCGACGGCGTTCAGGCGCCCGACGTCATGATGGCGATCGATCCGAAGCTGGCCTCGATCCGCAAGACGCTGCCACCGGGCTATCGGATCGAGGCCGGCGGGCCGTATGAGGAAAACGTCAAGGCCCAGGCCTCGATTGGGGCCGGCATGCCGATGATGCTCGGCATCGTGCTGGCGCTGCTGATGATCCAGTTGCAGCGCTTTTCGCTGGTGGCGATGGTGCTTTTGACTGCGCCCCTGGGTATCGTGGGTGTGGCCGCCGCGCTGCTGGCCTCCGGGCGGCCCTTCGGTTTCGTGGCAATGCTTGGCACGATTGCGCTGGGCGGCATGATCATGCGCAACACGGTCATTCTGGTCGATCAGATCCGTCAGTACGAGGCCGCTGGCATGGGCGTGTGGGAGGCGGTCAGGGAGTCAGCGGTTCATCGTTTCAGGCCGATCCTGCTGACCGCGGCCGCGGCCATCTTCGCGATGGTGCCGCTGTCGCGCGATGTGCTCTGGGGGCCGATGGCCTACTCGATCATGGGCGGACTGATCGTGGCCACGGCCATGACCGTGCTCTTTGTGCCGGCACTGTATGTGGCCTGGTATCGGGTCAGGCCACAAGAAAGCGCCTAGCGGCTTGGCTCGATGAGTCCGAGTTCGACCGCCTTGATCTGCAGCGCCAGGTATTTTGAATAGATTCGGCACTGCGAGAAGGCGCCTGCGGTGAACCACAGGCCCGGCTGCCCGGTGCGGGTCCACATGTTGCGAAGCTCCTGCGTGTCCGGATCGAAGCCCCAAATGGGTCCGACGCGCTGCGCCACAGCGTCGCCGAACATTGCTCCAACCACATGCTCCAGGCCCTTGTATCCGGTGGCCAGCACGACCAGGTCCGCGGCGTGCTCACCGCCGTCTTTCATCGCAATGCCGTGATCGGTGAAACGCTCGATCGCGTCGTATTGAATCAGTCCGACCTTGCCATCGATGATCAGCTCGGAGCAGCCGACATTGAAGTAGTAGCCACCACCGCGCTGGCGGTATTTCAGCGGCCAGCCGGTGCCGCCTTCGCCGAAATCCAGCCTGAATCCAGCCTTCGAAAGACCCTCGAGCATGGGTTTGTCCAGCTCCCTGACCTGATCGGTCAGGGCCTTGTGGTGCACCTTGACCAGGTCGAGCGTCATCGAGGCATTGATGAAATCGCGGTCTTCCAGTGAAGGCCCGTCACCCAGATAGACGCCGTCATAGAGCTGAGCGCTTGGCTCGACATTGACCACCAGGGTGGGGCTGCGCTGGACCATGGTGACCTGCGCGCCGTGGCTGTGCAGGTCCTGTGCGATGTCATGCGCGCTGGTGCCGGTGCCCATGACCAGCGCCCGCCGCCCGCGCCATGCAGCGCCGCCGGCAAAGCGGCTGGAGTGTGAGACCGTGCCCTTGAAGGCATCCAGGGTCGGGATATTCGGCAGGTTCGGCGTGCCACTCACGCTGGTGGCCATCACCAGATGGCGCGGCGACAGCACCCGCTCGCTGCCCTTCGCATCGCGCAGGCGCGCGCGCCAGGTCTTTGTCGTGACGTCGTAGTCGGCGCCTTCCAGTGTCGTGGCTGTCCAGAAGTTAATTTCCATCGCCTCGACGTAGATCTCCAGCCAGTTGGCGATCTGGTCCTTGGAGACGTACTTGGGCCAGGTCTTTGGAAATGGCAGGTAGGGCAGGTGATTGCTGTACTTCTGGTTGTGCAGCTTGAGGTTGTGGTAGCGCAGGCGCCAGTTGTCACCCACACGCTGTCGCGAATCGATGACCAGTGCGTCGACGCCCAGCCGCACCAGCCGCGCGGCCAGCGTCAGACCGGCATGCCCGCCACCGACGATGAGCACAGTCGGGTCACGGTCTGTGTAGGCCGCGGCGATGTCTCGGGCCTCCTGCCAGTTCGGGCCATCCGAGTTGCGATCGAAGGGCGAGGGCTCGTTTCGGGCCTGAAGGGTTTCCTCCTCATGCCCGTGCAGGCTCTCGAGCGAGGTCAGCAGCGACCACGCTGTGCTGCCCTCGGGGCTCAGGCGGTCACGACGAAACCGGACGAGGCCTGCGCATGGGCCGACATCGGTCTGAAAGCGCAGGAAGGCCTCGAAGACCGCCTCGGTGGCCCGAACACCGAAGCGCGGCGGGCACCGATCGGGATCGATCGACACCGAGCGTGGCTTGAGCGTGGTGGCCGATTGAGCGAGCCGCTGACCGATGCGCGATGCGCCCGAGAGGGTCTCGATCTGCCAGGTCAGTCCGAGCAGGTCGCGCCAGTGGCTGTCGGACTCGAACAGGCTTTCGAGCTGTCGGGTATCGGCCGAATGCAGCGCGGCATTGAAGCGGCCGAGCCAATGTTCGAGGCAGGCGATGTCGGCGTGGCCAGGTTCGTCTCGATGCGGGGCAGATGCAGATGGAAGTGCGCTCATGGTTCAGTCGTTCAATGGTTCAGTAGCCAGATTGATTCCGGATGTTCTCGAGGACCGGCAGCAGGTACTCGCGAAACTGCAGGGGGTTTTCGCTCATCGGAAAGTGACCTAGGTCTTTCATGATGGTCACCTGTGCGCCGGGGATCGACTCGGCGGTTCGCAGTGTGTCTTGCGGCGTGCACGAAAAATCGTATTCGCCAGTCAGCAGATAGAGCGGCGTGCGGGTGGTGTCGATGCCGCCGAGTTGTCCGCGCAAATCGGAATCAACGCGATAGAAATACAGGTCGCCCTTGAAGACACCGGGGCCACCCTGCTTGTACTGCCACAGGGTTTCATGTCGGTAGCGTGCCGGGCTGGTCGCGGCCACCAGCCCTGAGACCAGTGCGGCGCAGACCTCTCCGCCGTGCACGTCCGGGCGGTTGAGCCAGCGGGTGTCGTACCAGGGGGTCTGATGGTCCGAGCTTTCCAGGCCAATGAGTGCCCTGAACTCGGCGCCGTGGGCATGCGCGAGTTGCAGCACGATGCGCCCGCCGATCGAGCAGCCCATCACCACCGGTGTGTCGAGTTTCAGGGCCCGGGCCACCGAGCGCACGATGGCCACGTAGCGCTGCGTGGTCAGATCGGGCTCCTGATGTTCGAAGCCGATCGGCGGATAGGACTTGCCGTGCCAGGGCATGTCGAAGGCGATGACGCGAAAGTGCTGTGTGACGGCTGCGTCGCACATCAGGTGCCGGAACTGGCGCGAGTCTGCGCCGGCGGTGTGAAGGCACAGCAACGGGATGCCCTGGCCGGCCTCCTCGAAGTACACCCGGCAGGGCTCGCCCTCGATGTCGACATGCACATAGCGCCCGACCATCGGCTCGATCTCGCCCTCGGGCTGTACGGTGACTTCCTCGGGTTTGACCGGCGCTCGATGGGCCGGCAAATCAAACAGATCCTTGAGAAATTGCAGGTGCGCCATGACGACCTGAGTGTTGCCCTGCAGGCTCATCTCGCCTTGCTTGATCAAAGCGAAGAGGTCGTGCCAGCCGGGTCTGGGCACCGGTTGCCAGAGTTCGGACCAGGCCTGCACCGAGCCCTTGAGCACGAAAGCCGAGTTGCACACCAGCGGGATGTGCCGTGAGCAATGGACCACACGTCCTTTGGCAATCAGGACGTGAAAGGGTGTGTTGCCGATCTGGACCAGGCATTCGGTGTCCAGCCATTGCCCACGCCTGCGCATCGACTCAGGTGGCGAAGCGAGCAGCGCCGTTTCGAAGCGCTCGCACAGGGCGGCTTCGGTTTCGAGCTCGGGGGGATGCATGCGGTCTCCAGTCAAGGCCTGATGCGGTGGCAATCTAGCCTTTATGCCTTGGCCAAGCCTTGCTGTCCAAGTTTCGGGTCATTTCATCACCGTGCATGATGGGCTATCAGATGTTCGCAAGCGCATCGAAATGAACAGGCCTGGGCAGTGACATGACAAACGTGCCTGAAGCGATCGCCTGGCATGAGTGCGAAGCCCATGAGGTCGCGCAACAGCAGGGTGTCGACCTGTCCGTCGGCCTGGCGTCGACCCAGGCGCAAGCGCGCGCCACCCGATTCGGCCCGAATGCCCTGCAAGCAACTCGGCGCCGGGGTTGGGCCGGGCTGCTGGCCGATCAGTTCAAGGATTTCATGGTGCTCGTCCTGGTGGCGGCCGCCATCATTGCGGGCGTGATCGGGGAGCTGGCCGACACGCTGGCGATCGTGGTCATCATCGTGCTCAATGCGGTGATCGGTTTCGTGCAGAGCTTTCGGGCTGACGCTGCGATGCAGGCCTTGCGCCAGCTTGCCGCCGCGCAGGCC
>Ga0209598_10001686_pt1 | contig 17816 bp, 18 predicted proteins | sample M_140807_EF_Meta_FD_187317 | JGI IMG/M metagenome (GOLD analysis project Ga0209598, IMG submission 187317) | Freshwater microbial communities from Lake Montjoie, Canada to study carbon cycling - M_140807_EF_MetaG (SPAdes) (version 2) | ecosystem: Environmental > Aquatic > Freshwater > Lake...
CTGCCGCGTGGCTCTGAGTCACCCTTGCTCCCGCCTCCCGCGGCGCCTTGCCCAAGGAGCGGCCAACCCAGAGTCGTTCATTCGAATCGGCGCCGCTCAGATGCTGGAAAATCGGGCCAGCCCCTACACAGCCCCTGCACGGCGACAGAAAAAGAAAAGGGCCGCCACAACGGACGACCCTAAGACTTTGATTTTACTGGCTCCGGTTCTTGCGAACGTATCGAACCATTTGCCTCGCACCGAAACCTGAATTTCGGCGGCTTTTGATTGAGGTTTGCGAGATACGGGGGGCAGCATAGGACCTCAATCTGGCCGTTGAGGTCTGTGACCTCGCCGCGCGCAGAACCTAGCCGGCGGCCTGATTGTTAATCTCCGGCACTCACTTACGGTCCATCGGCTTGGTCATGCGCCCGATCTCATTTCGGATTTTCCGAACGGCGGCAACGACCTTCCGATCGGCGTAAATCATTTTGCGGATGAGGACGCGAGTGACGGTCCAGTGACGGTCCAGTTTCTCTCCCCATCGGCTGGCCGAACGATGTCCAGTGCCGGATGTCCAGTCCCCGGGAAGGCAACCGTTCGGTTGGTTTCAGCAGAGGTTGGAGCATTACCTCGATCCTGCCCAGTCGATCGACGACAGACAGATGACACTCGAAAATGTTGAACCTCATGGGAGATATTGACAATCGATTTTTCGGCAATGTAATCTGGTTACTCCGCAATATGGCGGGACCACAACACGAGGCCTCTCAGCCAAAATTGCCTGAGAGGCTTACCGGCAAAAATGCCCAGATTGAGTGCAAACTCGTCTTGGCATTTTTTTTGCACGTTGACGGAGGGCCTGCGACGGCGAGTGCCGAAGTGTTTGTGATGGTTGTTCACGTAATGTCGTTCTTGAACCACGAGTTAGAGGACATCGAGTTGTAACTGGCCCGAACCTGAGCAGATGCGTATGCCTGACGGCATTTTCACAGAAGTCACCAACCAACCTTAGGGGTAAATAATGTCCGACGAAAAAAGAGATCCGAGCACGCTTGAAAGTCAGTCCCGCCGTGAGGCCATCAGCAAGCTCGGCGTGACCGCTGCCGCCATTGCTGGCGTTATCCCGGGAACCATGTTGTTCTCAAACGAAGTCGCTGCGGCCGACAAGGTAAAGGTCGGCATTCTGCACTCTCTGAGCGGCACGATTGCGATCGCTGAGAAGTCGGTGGTGGACGCGGAGATGCTGGCGATCGAACAGGTCAACAAAGCAGGCGGCGTGATGGGCAAGCTGATTGAGCCTGTGATCGAAGACGGTGCGAGCGACTGGCCGACCTTCGCCGAGAAAGCTCGTAAGCTGCTCGAAAAAGACAAGGTGGCAGCGGTGATGGGTTGCTATACCTCCGCCTCGCGCAAGGCAGTGCTGCCAGTGTTCGAGAAGCTTAAAGGTCTGTTGTATTACCCAACGTATTACGAGGGTCTCGAGCAATCGCCGAACATCATGTACACCGCTCAGGAGGCGACGCAGTCGGTTATCTCTGCGATGGATTGGTTGTATGCGAACAAGGGCAAGTCCTTCTACATGATCGGCTCAGACTATATCTGGCCGCGCACCACCATCAAGATCGCGAAGGCATCGTTGACTCGCCTCGGTGGCAAGCTGGTCGGCGAAGGTTACTACCCCCTCGGCCACATCGAGTTCTCGTCCGAAATCAACAAGATCAAGGCTGCCAAGCCAGATGTCATCCTGAACTGCGTTGTGGGAGGCTCGAACGTTGCCTTCTTCAAGCAGCTCGCTGCAGCTGGCATCACTGGCCAGAACCAGACTCTGCTTTCGCTGGCGGTCTCGGAAGAAGAAGTCTCGGGTATCGGCGCGGCCAACACTGCAGGCACGCTGACTTGCATGGGCTACTTCCAAGGTCTTGACAACCCGGAGAACAAACAGTTTGTTTCCGAGTTCAAGAAAAAGTATGGCGCTGATCGCGTTACCGGCGATACGCTGGCTTGCGGCTATACCTCAGTGCTGCTGTGGGCCAAGGCTGCTGAAAAGGCGAAGAGCTTTGATGTCGCGAAAGTGGTCGCTGCCTCCTCGAACCTCGAGATCAACGGCCCAGAGGGCAAGGTCAAGTTCCATCAGTCCAACCATCATCTTTGGAAACATGCGCGTATCGGTGCGTTCCGTGCAGATGGCCAGGTCGACATGATCTTCGAGTCGAAGCTGATCGAGCCGAATCCGTTCCCGAAACTGTAATTATTCGGGCCGAGTCCACTGGATTTTCCCTAGAATCCCCGGCCATCGCCTCGCCAGTGCGTGGTGGTCGGGGATGTTAGAGATCGGTCAGCTACTGGCTTTAACGTTACCCGGCTCTCCAAATGTCCTTTGACGCGTTTGTAATGCAGTCCTTCACGGGACTCTCTATTTTTACCGTGCTGATGCTGATGGCGCTCGGGCTGACCATTATTTTTGGTCTGATGGGCGTCATTAATATGGCGCACGGCGAGTTCATGGCGCTAGGCGCCTACTGCACCTACGCGACGGCAAAGTTTTTTCAGGCGTTTTTGCCCAGCCTGATGGATGGATTCGTTTTTGTTGGCATTGTTTTGGCCTTCATTGTTACCAGCGCCGTCGGCTATTTATTGGAGCGAGGCCTGATACGACACCTCTATCACCGACCGCTTGATACTTTGCTAGCGACTTGGGGTGTCAGTTTAATCATGCAGCAATTGTTCCGACAGTTTATTAATCCGCGAGAAGTCGAGGTGCCAACCGTGAGTTGGCTGCAAGGCGCGGTCAATATATCGGAAGGTGTTGCGCTACCGCTATCGCGCTTGTTCATTATTTGTCTTGCGATTTTTACATTGCTTTTCGTCTTTTATCTCTTGTACCGAACCGACTGGGGTATTTCTATCCGTGCCGTGACCCAAAATCGTGCGATCGCAAGTGCGGTTGGTATCAACACGCAAAAAGTAGACGCAACCACCTTTGCAGTTGGCAGTGGCTTGGCGGGTATAGCCGGTAGTGTATTCACGATGCTCGCCTCCACTGGCCCTACGACGGGACAAGCTTACATCGTCGATACCTTTATTGTGGTCGTGTTCGGTGGTGTGGAGAGTTTGTTCGGTACAGTGCTTTCCGCATTCATTATCGGTCAGATGCAATCCTGGCTCGAATTCGGCCTAAGCGGTTCGATGGCGCGGGCAGCGATTCTTGCTGCAGTAATCACGGTTCTATTTTTTCGACCTAATGGGCTGTTCTCACAAAAGGTTAGGCGCTAAGCATGAAATTGCTCGATAGGATTTTCGGCCCCTCGCATGCTGAGGTCGGACTGAGCAGGATCGGCTTTTTAGCTACTGCGCTAATTCTGCTGTTGGTTCTACCGCTTACGCTGGATGTTTTCCGTTTGGGTTTGGCGGCGAAATATTTATCGCTTGCCTTTTCTGCGGTGGGCATTGTTCTCATCTGGGGCTACGGTGGCATTCTGAGTTTGGGCCAAGGCTTTTTCTTTGGCCTAGGTAGTTACATGCTCGCCATGTTTCTCAAGCTCGAGGCAACAAATTCGGATGGCTCGGCGCAGGCCTTGGCTACGTTTTTTGGCTCAAATCTGCCTGATTTTATGGTTTGGAATAGTGTCGAGGAATTGCCATTTTGGTGGGAACCGTTCAACTATGTCTGGTTCACCTTGCCGGCTATCGTGGTCTTGCCGGCAGGTCTGGCGTTCTTTTTCTCATACGCCGCGTTCCGCCGACGCATAGGCTCGGTGTATTTCTCGATTGTTACGCTGTCGCTTTCCGCAATCTTGGCAATTATGATCATTGGCCAGCAGGGTGTGACTGGCGGTGTTAATGGTATTAACGACTTCCGCACTTTCATGGGCATCAACCTTGATTCGGATTCGGCCAAGGTGACGATGTATTTCGTAGCGGCGTCATTGCTGCTGCTCGCTATGCTGGTTTGCGGATTTGTACTGAATAGCCGCTTGGGCAGAGTGGTGATTGCCATCCGCGATAACGAGGACCGGGTGCGTTTCTCTGGCTATAACCCAGCATTGTTCAAAGCATTTATTTTTGCGATTGCCGCGGTGCTCTCATCGATTGGCGGTGCGATATTTACGATTCAGCAGAGCCTAGCCTCGCCGTCACTGGTGGGCATTGTTCCCTCGATCGAGATGGTTATTTACGCGGCGGTTGGCGGTCGATTGTCACTGGTGGGCGCGGTGCTCGGTGCCATGCTGGTAGGTACGGCAAAAACCGTGTTCTCCGAAAATTTTGCCACGCTATGGGTCTACTTCATTGGCTTCCTGTTTGTGTTCGTGGTCATGTATTTACCGAATGGCATCGTTGGATTGCTCACTTGGTTGCGGGGTTTTAGAAACATGCACGACGGCAGCAAGAACTGAGCAAAGCGAAACCTATGTCAAACAAATTTGTTCTCCAGATTGAGAACCTGACCGTTTCGTTCGATGGCTTCAAAGCTGTCGATGGGCTCAACTTTGATCTGGAACCAAACGCGTTGCATTGCGTGATCGGCCCGAACGGTGCGGGCAAAACCACCTTGCTCGATATGATCTGTGGAAAGACAAAGCCCACCGGTGGCAAGATTTTGTTCAAGGATATCGATATCACCGAGCTAATGGAGTACCAGATTACTCGGCTAGGTATCGGTCGAAAATTTCAGACACCATCGGTCTACGATCAGCTGACGGTTTTTGAGAACCTGGAAATCTCCCATCCAAATCCGCGTGGCGTGTTGGGCTCAGTATTTTTCAAGCGCACCGACAGCATGACGCAAAAGATTTCTGAGGTGGCCAATAAGATTTTCCTAGGCGATCATCTCAATGACACTGCTGCGATTCTTTCTCACGGCCAAAAGCAGTGGCTCGAAATCGGTATGCTGTTGATGCAGGATCCTGAGCTGATTCTGCTTGACGAGCCCGTCGCTGGCATGAGTGCCAAGGAGCGCGAAAAAACAGCGGCGTTGCTTAATGAGATTTCACGTGGTCGTTCCATCATCGTGATCGAGCATGACATGGCCTTTGTAAAAATGGTCGCCAAGAAGGTGACCGTTCTACATCAGGGCAAAGTGTTGGCGGAGGGTACGCTTGATAAAGTGCAAGAGGACGAGCAGGTTAAATTGGTTTACCTGGGACATTGATCTCGATATCAGCATCTCTTCTGGAGAAAACTTTGCTGTCTGTTGAAAAACTAAATGTCTACTACGGCAAAAGTCATGTGATCCATGATTTGAGCTTTAGCGTTAGTCAGGGCGAATCGGTGGCGCTGATGGGACGCAATGGCATGGGTAAAACAACGCTGCTGAAAACCATTATCGGTCTACTTAAGGTCGGATCGGGTGATGTCAGTTTCAATGCCCAATCGGTGGCCGCACTGGCGCCGTATGAGCGTGTCGCCTGTGGTTTTGGTTATGTCCCGCAGGGCCGATTGATTTTTCCTTATCTCACAGTTGAAGAAAACGTTCTAGCCGGGATGTTGGACAAGCGTCGGGGTATTCCTGACGAGATTTACGAGTATTTTCCTGTGCTGCTTGAAATGCGCAAGAGGAAAGGCGGCAACCTGTCCGGGGGGCAGCAGCAGCAGCTCGCAATTGCGCGCGCGCTTGTCAACAACCCGAAGGTGCTTATTCTGGATGAGCCAACTGAGGGTATACAGCCCTCGATTATCAAGGAGCTTGCGCTTAAACTGGTGGAGCTGAAACAAAAGAAAAACTTCTCGCTGATTGTCAGCGAACAAGTGTTGTCATTTACCAAGGTCGTCGCCGATCGTTTTCTGATTCTGGAGAAAGGCGCTGTGGTTTATGAAGCAAACAAACAGGACTTGGACGATAGTCGCGTGCACGCGCTGCTGACTATCTGATTGGATGATTCATCGTGCCTCGGCGGCAATCAGAGGCTAGGGGCGGTGGGTTATGAAATTGAGCTTTTCAGATGAAAAGCTCATAGTGGTTTGTATCAATTTTTGAAGAAAGGGAGAGCAGACATGAGACACGGTGATATTGCGAGTAGCAAAGACTGCGTTGGGGTGGCGGTAGTTAACTACAAGATGCCGCGACTTCATACCAAAGCCGAGGTGTTGGATAACGCACGTAAGCTTGGCGAAATGCTGGTGGGTATGAAACAGGGTCTACCGGGTATGGACCTGGTTATTTTCCCTGAGTACTCGACGCACGGCATTATGTACGACTCGAAAGAGATGTACGAAACCGCGTCGACTGTTCCCGGTGATGAGACTGAGATCTTCGCGGCCGCTTGCCGCAAAGCGAATGTTTGGGGCGTATTTTCTCTTACAGGTGAGCGTCACGAGCAGCATCCCAACAAAGCGCCTTACAACACCTTGATCCTGATGAACAACAAGGGCGAGATCGTGCAGAAGTATCGCAAGATCATGCCGTGGGTACCGATTGAGGGCTGGTATCCGGGTGACTGCACTTATGTATCCGATGGACCTAAGGGCATGAAGATCAGCCTGATCATCTGCGATGACGGCAACTACCCTGAAATCTGGCGTGATTGCGCCATGAAAGGTGCAGAATTGATTGTGCGTTGCCAGGGCTATATGTATCCGGCCAAGGAACAGCAGATCATCATGGCTAAGGCAATGGCCTGGGCCAACAACAGCTATGTGGCAGTTGCAAACGCAGCGGGCTTCGATGGCGTTTACTCCTACTTCGGCCACTCGGCCATCATCGGGTTTGATGGCCGTACTCTGGGTGAGTGCGCTGAAGAAGAGATGGGCATTCAGTATGCTGAATTGTCCGTATCGCTGATTCGTGACGCACGTAAGAACAGCCAATCCAACAACCACTTGTACAAGCTCCTACACCGCGGCTACACCGGAAAGATCAATTCCGGTGAAGACCCCAATGGTGTTGCTGCATGTCCGTACGAGTTCTACGGTAAGTGGGTCAATGATCCGGAAGGCACACGCAAGATGGTTGAGGCCCTCACGCGTGACACGCCTGGAACCGAGGATTCCCCGATCGAGGGAATTCCGAATAAGGCTACAGCCCACCGTTAAATTTCGGTGACTTCGTCTGCACGCCCCTCTCTTCTGCTTGGGGCGTGCATTTTTGACTCTAGCCGATGAACGACTTAATTCAGCCTTACCGTATCTCCTCTGAGCCTTATTATTTAAGCGCGGGGAATGAGATCGAGTTATTCGAAGCCGCATACCGTTTGCGGATGCCTATGGTACTGAAGGGGCCGACGGGGTGCGGCAAAACACGTTTCATGGAACACATGGCGTGGCGCCTGCAGCGACCTTTGATCACCGTCGCCTGTAACGAGGATATGACCGCTTCCGATCTTGTCGGGAGGTTTCTGCTAGATGCCAATGGTACTGTCTGGCACGATGGTCCACTGACGATTGCGGCGCGCCATGGCGCAATCTGTTATCTCGACGAGGTGGTTGAAGCGCGCCAGGACACCACGGTCATTATTCACCCGCTGACAGATAATCGGCGCACGTTGCCGCTCGACAAGAGGGGTGAACTGATTCATGCGCATCCAGACTTTCAACTCGTGGTGTCATATAACCCCGGCTACCAAAGTCTGAGCAAAGATTTGAAGCAATCAACCAAGCAGCGTTTTGGTGCTCTTGATTTCAGCTACCCGGCAGAGAAAATCGAGACCGACATCGTTGCCCATGAGAGTGGTGTGAAGTCAGGGGTTGCCAATAAACTAGTCGGCATCGCGCATCGCTCACGCGCTTTGCGCGGCCGTGGGCTGGAAGAAGGGATTTCAACCCGAATGCTGATTCACGCTGGCGCACTTATCCATGCCGGCATCTCAGCACGGGAGGCGTGCCGGCTCGCTATGGCGCGACCGATTACCGACGACCCCGATATGCTCTCAGCACTCGATGGATTCATCGATGCTTACTTCGGTATCTAAGACGGTTGATGCTGATGACTTGCATCCTGCGTTGCTGGATGCCCTCTCCGCATTGCCACCGCGACTGCGCAATCCTGCAACAGTAGAGGAACTGACAGCGCTGCTGAAGGACGCAGCCCAAGCAGCACCGGGTCTGGAGCCTGCTCTTGGCGTGCATCTGGGCTTCCTCTTGGACTCTTTGGATGCAGGTGGTTTGCGGCGCTGGATTCTAACGGGATTGAGGCTTTACGCGAATCATCCGGGACAGCTTGCGGCCTATTTCCGCTTGGAAGATGCCGCTGCAGCGCAGGCGATGGTCGCTGAGGGCAATGGCACCTCCTTCGAGCGCGCGCGTCATTCGCTGAAGTACTTTACGACTGGATTCGGTCAGGCTGATTTATCGCTCGTGGCGCGTCGTCAGCGTAGCCTGAATGCATTACCGCTGCGCCCGGTAATTAGCGATGGCACATTATTGCTACCTGATCACTATCTGGCTTGGGATGGCGCAACGCGAGGAAATATTTATCGTGCTGCGGTGGCCCATGCATTGGCGCACCTTAAGTATTCACCACGCCACCAGCTAGCCGGCAAAAAAAAGCCATTACTAATCGCGGTGCTGTCCTTGATCGAAGATGCGCGTGTCGAACGCTTGGCAATTCAGCGCTTCCCGGGGCTATGGTCATTATGGAACTGCTTCCATATCGCCTGCGGTGAAAAAAATGAGCTCACCTTTCATTCGCTTGCTGCTCGTTTGTCGCGAGCTCTGCATGATCCTGATTATCAAGACCAGAACCACTGGGTCAACAAAGGACGCGAATTGTTCGAGGCAGAAGCGCTACAGGGTCTGGATTACCCAGAGCGTTTCGCCGAGGTCGGAAAGATACTTGGCAATGACCTCGGCCAGATGCGGGTGCGTTTCGTACAAGACCTCTATGCGGTACAACCAGCCTATCGTGACGACAACAGCTTCCTTTGGGAGTTCGAGCAAGACGCGCCGCCCGATACGCCGCCCGAGGAAAGTTTGTCACGTTCCTCGGTACAAATTGAAGCGACCGATCAGGCTGCCGAGACCGCGATGCATGTCTCACCCATTGAGCAGCCGCTGGGTCAGCGCTTCACTTATCCTGAATGGGACTGTGATGCAGGCCTTCTCCGTGAAGCGTGGGTCACCGTGCATGATCGTCTGGCGCGCGACTCTGCCGAGATCGCTTCGAACGGTCGCCAACGTAACCTGGGGCGTGGCGTATCGCTCGATACCCACTCACGTACCCTCGACCGGGCAGTAAGACTGCGCCGTCAGCAAGAAGGTGAGTCGTTAGACTTAGATGCGGCAGTTGAGAGCCGGATTAGTTGGCGCGCGCGCGTCACTCCGGATCCGAGGATCTTTCAGCGCCCGGGTAAGCGGCGTCGACATGCCGCGATTTTGTTGTTGGTTGATCTTTCCGAATCGACCAATGATCGGGTTAAGGGTTTTGTCTCGATATTGGATGTCGAGAAACAGGCTGCAGACCTTTTGTCCCAATCCATTGATACTGATTATGATCGCCTTGCGATTGACGGTTTTCATTCAAATGGTCGTGAAAAAGTTAATTATCTGCGGCTGAAAGAATTCGACGAGCCGTATGGTGACTCGCAACGTCGAGTGCTGATGCGGCAGCAGGGCTCGCTATCGACACGGATGGGCGCCGCTTTGAGGCATTCGGGTTTCCGTTTATCTCAGCAGCGAGCAGAAAAGCGAATATTGCTTCTAGTCACTGACGGTGAGCCATCAGATATTGATGTCGCTGATAGGGATTATCTGGTCGAAGATGCTTGTCATGCGGTACATTATCTTGGTACGAAGGGCATTACGGTTTTTTGCCTGTCATTGGACAAGGCTGCCGGTTCTTACATGAAAAAAATTTTTGGCGCGCGCAATTACATTATTGTTGATAATGCGCTTTCGTTGCCCCTTCAGTTGACCCGAGCGCTGGCCCAAATTGCCGCGCGCTGATACACCGTAATTGGTTATGCCATGGTAATGTTGATTTGTTGGGACCATAAAGATGGCAAATAAAGATCCGCTCAAGGTTGGTGCCTTGTACTCGCGGACTGGCGTGACCTCAGCCATCGAGTCGTCGCAGCGACTGGGGACACTGCTCGCTATTGAAGAGATCAATGATCATGGTGGTATCGATGGGCGCGAGCTCGTCGCCATCGAATACGATCCGGCTTCGGACCCGTCCCAGTTCCGTCACTTGGCCGAGCGACTAGTCGCAATTGACAACGTCAATGTGATTTTTGGTTGCTACATGTCGAGCACTCGAAAAGCGGTAACGCCGATTGTTGAGAAATACAATCGAATTTTATTCTACGCGACCCTCTATGAGGGTTTTGAGTTCTCGAACAACATCATCTACACCGGTGCCGCACCAAACCAAAATAGTGTCCAGCTTGCTGACTTCATGATGTCCATGTTCGGTGGGCGGGTTTACTTGGTTGGATCAGATTATATTTATCCCTACGAGTCGAACCGAATCATGTCGGATCTGGTCCGTCAGCGTCCCGGTGGTAGCATTGTCGCGCAGCGTTATGTGCCACTGAATGCCAGTCCAAAGGATTTTGAGGGTATCGTCTCCGAGATCAAGGAACTGAGGCCGGATTTTATCTTCTCCACCGTGGTTGGTAATGCGACACAGCATTTCTACCGTGCCTATGCCGAAGCGGGATTGGATCCGAAATCAATGCCGGTTGCCAGCCTCACGACCTCCGAGGTTGAGGTCTCACAAATGGGCGCAGCTGTTGCTGCTGGACACTTTACCGCAGCGCCATATTTCGCCTCGATCGACTCAGCAGAAAATCATCGTGTGCTTAATCGCTTCCGTACTCGGTTCGGTGATGAAACTCGACCCAATGCTTGCTGGGAGGCTGCGTATTTTCAGGTTTATCTGTTTGCCAATGCGATGCGTAGCGCGGGGACTGATAGCGTGCCCGTTTTGATGCCCCAAATTCTTGAGAGTGAATTTCTTGCGCCGCAGGGGCGAGTGCGCGTCGAACCAAACAATCACCACACCCACTTGTATCCGAGGATAGGACGGGTTAACTCGAAGGGCGATTTTGCTATCGTTCGCGCATCGAAGAATGCTGTGGTACCTGATCCTTATCTGGTCACACATTCATTGGGCGATTGGACACTTGCCCTCGAAACCCTCAAGGATTAATGGTAAAGCCAAGGACGCCGACGCGGTCTAAGCAGTGCGTTGTTCGCGAGGCGCCACAGATTTTGCGCGACTTGCGATCATTGCGTGTGTGCGTCTTTCACCCGCATGATCAAGACGGCCAGGGGCTGACCCGGCAGTTAGAGCGCATCGGTTGTCAAGTACAGGCATTTTGGCCGCCGCTTCCTGATTTACCAGAGGGTGTCGACGTTGTGTTCTTTGCGTTGTCACCGGATATGCTCAGTGCAGATTTTACTCGGTTCCATCGCGACGACGCACCGCCAGTGATTGCAGTGATCTCTTATGAGAACCCGACCTTGATCGAAGCCGTGCTGCGTCTCGGTGCCATTGCTACAGTGGCGTCACCGGTACGGTCTTTCGGATTGTTATCGGTACTTGTGCTCTCGCGGGACTGGCATAACACCGTCAAAAAACAGCAGATGCGTATTGCCCAATTAGAGGCAAAATTGCGCGGTGCGCGGCAGGTCGCCGAGGCGCAAGAGATTCTTTGTGCCCTTCATGGTATCTCGAAGGAAGAGGCTTATCACGTGATTCGTGAGCAGGCGATGCAGAAGCGCGTGACCGCAGAAGAGATTGCCCGTTCGATTATTAACGCCAATGAAATCTTGGGCGTTAAAAACCTGCGCTCACAGGTCCCGTAGCGCGCGATGGTCAAAGGCTTTTGACCAGACCAAGAATGTCGCGAAATCTGGGGTGATCCGCGTGACCCATCCATTCAAATAGCGCCATTTCGGTCGAGATGACCGGTACTCCTTGTTGCCGTACGCGATGGGTGGCGAGTTCCTTGTTCTGCTGGTGCCTCGAGGCGACTGCGTCGGCAACAAAAAATGGCTTGAATCCATGCTCTGCCAAGCCCAGAACCGTTTGCAAGACGCAGACATGCGCCTCCATGCCGGTGACGACGATCTGGTGTTTGCCGCGGCCCTGGAGCGCCTGGACGATTTCAGCATCATCGGCACATGAGAAATGCCTCTTGTGGAGGATTTCGTCGTCCCTGAGTAATGCCCGCAAATCACCAACGGTTGGCCCGATTTTTTCTGCACAATGCTCGCTGGCAAAGATCGGAATATTCAGTTGGCGGGCAGTTTGAATCAAGGCGATATTCGCCTGAATAGCCGACTCAGATTGGTGCATGGCAGGCGCTAAAAGGCTTTGAACATCTACCACTAGCAGGGTTGTCGAATCGCGATTTAGCCTCATAGTTTAGCTCAGATATAGGTGATTATCATGGTGACAAATGAGGTATCAGGCGCACAGGTACAAACACCCAAAACTCCCTCTTTTTACTGCTGATTTCGTTGCCAGCGAGCCCCCCTGTTCGGTAGACTCAACTTAGATAAGATTGAGTTTCGCCACAAGGATTTTGTTTTTACACACCGCCTCATGCTTAAACTACTAGAAGTTGTCGGGCCGGTAACCGACCCCGTTATCGCTGATCAATTGCACCACCTTGAGCACCACGGACGGGTCGAGTACATCACGCTGTCTGAAGAGGATACACAGCGTCGTCGATTACGTGTCATGACTGATGCTGGCACCGAATGCGCGCTAATGCTAGAGCGCTCTGTGCGACTCTATGATGGTGCCGTGGTGCTTCTCACAGAGGAGCGCGCGGTGGTCGTGCGTACGCAAGAGCCAAACTGGTTGAGAATCCAGCCGCGTGACACGGCAGCGGCGCTCGAGGTTGGTTACTTCTCAGGGAATATGCATTGGACCGTGCGATTTGCAGGCGATGTCATCGAGATCGCTATGCAGGGCGAAGCGGCAAGTTACCTTGAGCGGTTGGCCCCGTTTTTCTTGGATGCTCGGGCCAAACGTGTCCACAGCCACTAACATCATAAGTCAGCTGAGTGCGTTACAGCATGCGGATAGCTTTTTCCCGAGCGGAGCGATTTCATTCTCGCAAGGTTTGGAAACCTTGTACGCAGACCGAGAAGTGAAAGATGCCGCGACACTCGCGACATTTGTCGAAGGTCAGTTGCTGTACCGGTGGGCCTCGATGGAGGCTCCAGCGCTCGTGCTGGCGCATCGAAGTGCAGGTGACCTTGCCGCATTAGTCGAGATCGATGCTGAAATTGAGGCGATGAGTCTGGCAACCGAATTGCGTGAGGGCTCGCGTCGCGCCGGTGTTGCACTGCTGAGCGTGCACGAGAAGTTAGGTACGACCCCCGCTTCAGCTTACCGCTTGCTCATCGCAGAAAAAAAGGCCTTTGGTCATTTGCCGGTGGCGCAGGGGCTGGTGTGGTGGGCCACGGGCATGTCGGAGCAAGACGCACGTGCTATTTCCGCGCATCTGCTTTGCACCGGATCGGTCAGCGCTGCATTACGCCTTGGCGTGATCGGGCACCTTGATGCGCAGCGGGTATTGCTGAAAGTGCGCCATACGGTCGTTCAATTGTTGTCCGCACCTTTAGCAAGTGCCGCGACGGGCGCACAAGGTTTTGATTTTCGAGCATACACCCCGGCTACAGAAATCGCCGCGATGCGTCATGAGGTTCATGATGCGCGTTTGTTTGCTAACTAAATCTTTTATAGGAAGGTTTCATGCTGCTTACGCCGACCGAACTTGAACGACTCCCGATCTACACCATGGCAGAAATCGCGCGCAAGCGCCGCGATAAAGGTTTAAAGCTGAACTATCCTGAAGCCACCGCGATCATCGCTGACGAGATTCTCGAGGGTGCGCGTGAGGGTCGCTCGGTCGCCGAGTTAATCTCATTCGGCTCCACGATACTCAACGCCGACGATGTGATGCCTGGTGTGCCAGCGTTAATGCCTGTGCTGCAAGTAGAAGCCACCTTCCCCGATGGCACCAAGCTGGTGACAGTACATGATCCGATTCGCGCCGGTAAGCAACAGATTGAGAGTTTGGTGCCAGGCGAGATCATCACGCCTGATGGCGAGATTGAGCTGAATGTAGGCAGACCCAAGATCGTGCTGCGTGCCACGAATACCGGTGACCGCCCGATACAAATCGGTAGTCATTTCCATTTTTTCGAGGTGAATAAAGCACTTGAATTCGATCGCGCTGCTGCATTTGGCATGCGACTTGATATTCCCGCTGGTACGGCGGTTCGTTTTGAACCCGGTGAGGCGAAAGAGTTCACCCTGACGACCTTCGGCGGTAGCCGCGAGATTTATGGTTTAAACAGCCTAACCGACGGCGCCACCAGCGACGACCGGAAGGCCGCCGCGATCGAGGCGGCAAGAAAACAAGGCTTCAGGGGCGCGTAAGCCTGCTACAAAAGGCTGGTATTCAATAACCCCAAGTTCGCGCTGAACGGGCGCGGAATTCTGCGGAGCGAAGCTAATGGCAAAGATGACGAGGCGCGAGTATGCCGCCATGTATGGCCCAACAAAAGGTGACGCAGTTCGCCTCGGCGACACCTCGCTATTCGCCGAGATCGAGCATGATTACGCTGTACCCGGCGATGAGTGCCTGCACGGGGGTGGTAAAACACTGCGCGATGGCATGGGACTGAAAGCGGGGCATGACAGCGCCGATGGTGCGCTTGATATGCTGATCTGTAATGCCACCATCATTGACCCTGTAATCGGTATCGTTAAAGGCGATATTGGTATTAAAGACGGCAAGATCGTCGCGATCGGCAAGGCCGGCAATCCAGAAGTGATGGATGGCGTGCATCCGAAGCTGATCTGTGGTGTCTCGACCACCGTGCGCGATGCCGAGGGTTTAATTGCAACCCCCGGGGGTATTGATGTGCATGTGCACTTTGATTCCTCGCAATTGTGTGAGCACGCGATTTCCAGTGGCCTGACCACGCTCATTGGCGGCTCGCTGGGCCCGATCACCGTCGGTATCGATTGCGGTGGCGAGTGGAACGTCGGCAAGATGTTGCAAGCATCCGAAAGCTGGCCAATCAATTTCGGTTTTCTCGGTCGCGGCAACTCTTCCAAACCGCAGTCACTGATCGGACAGCTACGGGGTGGTTGCCTCGGACTCAAGATCCATGAAGATTGGGGTGCGATGCCTGCGACGATCGATACGTGTTTGTCGGTTGCCGATGAATATGATTTTCAGGTGCAGTTACACACCGATACGTTGAATGAATCCGGCTTCCTGGAAGACACGCTGGCCGCAATGAAAGGCCGCACCATTCACATGTATCACACTGAAGGTGCCGGCGGTGGTCATGCACCTGACATTATTGCGGTAGCTGGGCAATCGCATTGCCTGCCGTCCTCAACCAACCCGACCAATCCGTTTACCGTCAACACCTTTGACGAGCATCTCGACATGATCATGGTGTGTCATCACCTGAATCCTGCGGTGCCGGAAGATGTTGCATTTGCCGAATCGCGGATTCGCGCGCAAACCATCGCGGCGGAGGATGTATTGCACGATATGGGAGCAATCTCCATGCTCGGCTCGGATAGTCAGGGCATGGGTCGAATCAACGAGGTGATCACACGTACCTGGCAGCTGGCGTCGAAAATGAAAGATCAGCGAGGTCGTCTGCCAGAAGAAAAATCACGTATCGGCGATAACGAGCGAATCAAGCGCTACATCGCAAAGTACACCATCAACGCCGCCAAGACCTTTGGTATCGACCAGTATATTGGCTCGCTTGAAGACGGCAAGATCGCCGATGTCGTCCTCTGGCGACCCGGCTTCTTCGGCGTCAAGCCAGAACTCGTTGTGAAGGGCGGCTTCATCGCTTGGGGCGCGATGGGTGATTCAGCCGCATCACTGATGACTTGCGAGCCCATCATCATGCGGCCTCAATGGGGTGCATTCGGCGAAGCAAAGAAAGCTCTGTCGGTGAACTTCGTGAATCAACTCGCGGTACAAGCCAATACCGGTGCCAAGCTTGGACTAACCAAGCAGCTACTGCCGGCCTTTGGTACCCGCAATCTGAACAAGTCTCATATGCTGCACAATGATTTTTGCCCGAATATCACGGTAAATCCTCAGACCTTCGATGTCATGATCGATGGTCGTGTAATCACTTGCGAACCCGCCAGCGTTGTTCCGCTGTGTCAGCGCTACATGTTCCGCTAAATTTTTTGAATGTGAACACGATGAACGACTTGACACCCATTGCTGCGCTTTCGGAGGCGGCCAAGGTTCACCCCGGTCCAGCCCGCGTGGGCATTGGTGGCCCGGTCGGTTCCGGTAAGACTCGATTGCTCGAGCAGTTGATTCCGCGCTTTCGTGCACGCGGCACCAATCTGGCGGTCATCACGAATGATCTGACCACCAAGGAAGATGCCGACAGAGTGCGTCGCAGCGGGTTGATCGACCCTGGGCGTGTGCTCGCGGTGGAAACTGGTGCCTGCCCACACACGGCGATTCGCGAAGATCCAACGCTGAATATTCAGGCCGCAGAGGAGCTGAGCTTGAAGTTCCCCGGGCTGGATCTCATCCTGATCGAATCCGGTGGCGACAATCTTGCTTCTACGTTCTCTTTTGATTTGGTCGACTACTGGATTTTTGTGATTGATGTTGCCGGTGGTGATGACATCCCGCGCAAGCGTGGTCTGGGCGTCCTCACCTGCGACCTACTGGTGATCAATAAAGTCGATCTTGCACCGCATGTGAATGTCGATTTGCCTCGGATGATTCGCGAGGCGAATCAGGTACGTTCGGGTCGGCCAGTCCTAGAGACTAACTGTGCCAAGGGCGACGGGGTGGATCAGATCGTCGAGCGTATCGCAAGCGAGGTACTGTTCGATCGTTAGCGTAATCACCTAATACTGGATTGTGACCATCGCTTCCGTTTTCAAGCCACAGGCTTACATCGAGTTCGTAAGGCAACCGAATGGCATCACGGGTGTTGGGCGGCAGCTGGTGGGCTATCCGTTTCATCTCGGCAGAACCTTGCGTTTTGATGGTGATCCCGCGGGTATGTCGTCGCTTTATCTTCAATCTTGTTCAGGCGGTATTTTTCAAGGCGACGATCTTGGCTTGCGCTTAGTCGCGCAGGCCGGCACGCAAGCGCATCTAACTTCTGCAGCGTCGACCATCGTGCACAGCATGAACGATGGTCGAGAGGCCAGGCACCGGGTGCTGATCCAAGCCGAGGCAGATTCCTTGCTTGAGTACATACCTGATCCCTTGGTGATCTTCCCGCGCGCTAACCTGCAGAACGAAGTTACCGTGACATTACACCCCGGCGCACGGGTGTTGCTGGGCGAGGCGCTGGTCTTGCATGACCCTGATCTCAGTGGTCAAGTATTTGATAGTTATGCATCGGAAACTCTTGTGCGCGATGCTGCAGGGAATTTGTTGGTACGTGATCGCTTTCGAATTGAAGGTCACACATTGCAAAGCAAACGACCCGGCATCAATGGCCGCTACCAAGCGCAGGGAAGCTTCTTCGCGCTGACCGCTTCGGACCCAGCGCCTGCCCTACTAGCCGCTCTGCGTCAGGCGATTGAGCCGATTCCGGGTATTTACGCTGCGGCCTCGGCGCTGCCGAACGGTGCAGGCGCTTGGATGAGATTGCTCGCCGAAGATGCCATCGGCCTACGTCAGGCGATACAGGCTGCCTGGGTGGCTATGCGCATCAAATTCACCGGACTAACGCCAGCGAGTAAACGGAAGTAACCTCATCCGGTTTGCTGGAAAGTATGGTTCTTTCCGAAAATTCTCTTGCTCCTCGAGTTGGGCTCGAACCAACGACCTACGGATTAACAGACCAGAGGATCTGGTTTCACCGGTGCTCATAAGTGTAAGTCAGGTAACGATTTGTTTGGGTTTTGTGGCTTC
>Ga0209598_10001688_pt1 | contig 17807 bp, 18 predicted proteins | sample M_140807_EF_Meta_FD_187317 | JGI IMG/M metagenome (GOLD analysis project Ga0209598, IMG submission 187317) | Freshwater microbial communities from Lake Montjoie, Canada to study carbon cycling - M_140807_EF_MetaG (SPAdes) (version 2) | ecosystem: Environmental > Aquatic > Freshwater > Lake...
GCCGCATTTCGATAAATCTGCGTGCCTCCGCAAATTCGTCTCCCGCATCATTTTGGCGTTGGGCGATTGCCAGATAGACATCGGTCTCCTGCTTGGCCAGATCTGCGCTGAAGTGGTAGCCCTTTCCTATCAAGGGCGCCTTTTGGAAGAATTCCTGAAAAAATAAGGTCGTAATTTTTCCACGCCATTCGTTGGATCCTTTGGCCTCAGCTGTGGCTTTCGCATCCCAGTCGCCAGGCAGCAGGTCGGGCATCGTAGCCCGCGGTGGCGTGAAGACATCCTGCACGACCGGTTGATGGTCTGGCATGACCGGGCCAGCATCCTCGGCGCCAAATGGGTCAAAATCCGTTGGCAGCAATGGGGCATGCCCGCCCTGCGGGCTACCTGCAAGGGAGAGACCGGGGAGCGGCGCCGAAAAAATATCGTCATCGGCCGAGGGTGGCATTCCTGGCGATAGGGGCCTCTCACGCGGCAATTGCGCGGCCAAACCATTCGGTACCGCCCCCGCAGGAGAGAAGCCGGCCAGCGGGGCAGAGAAGATGTCAGCATCGCGGCTGGGCTGCATTGGTGGCATTGCGCTCAACGCGCTCGGAGGCAATTGAGCGAAACCTCTGTCCATACCGCCCAAGGGTGAAAGTCCGGGCAGCGGCGCAGAGAATATGTCGGCAGACTGCGCAGACGGCGCTATTTGTGCCGAGATTATATTGGCAGATTGCCTGCGCGTGGCGCCGTATTCCGCATCATGTTGCACGCGGCATTCCAACACGTAGGCCCCCAACCGCACACGATCGCCATCATGCAGCGGTCGCATTTGGCCGCGCCCAATTGGTGCGGGCGCATTGTTCAAAAATGTGCCGTTTGTGGACAAATCTCGTAGGAGCCAATTGCCTTCTGAAAATTCTAACGAGCAATGCTGGTTGGATATCCTTCGCTCTGGGTCCGCCAATGTCCAGTCGCATTCGCTGCCGCGGCCGAGCATAAATCCGCTGGCCTGGATAAGGCGTTGTTCGCCCAAGGACGAATTGGGACACTGCACAACAGTCAGCAGCAGGGCCATTTGCTTTTCCTAAAACCTTCCGCCTACTCAATCGACTCTGGTCAATCCAGCCAAGGCATCTAGACGACAGCAAAACGCTTAGAGCATGTTTGATAAGCGAATTCTAGCGTGGCATTTGCATGAGCGACGGGGCGTCAATCGAGGCGCGTCGGCCCACACCAGCATATGAATCGCATGGAAAATTAGCCAAAGGCATGCAATGTATGAAAGCGATGATCACCTGCTGCTACTGATCGCAGTCTGGAATTTCAAAGATGCAATCAGCCACCGATCATGACCGTGGGCAGGCCTATGGTTACGCTACCGCCATGCGACGAGGTATCCCCCATCCGCGCGGCCGGCATGCCGCCGACCAACACGGTGGCGCTGCCCTTCATAATGCTATCCGGCGGCCCTACGCATGTGCACATATCGCCCATTCTGGCCTGTGGTACCATCCCGGTCAGGACGGTGAAGCAACCCAGAGCCACCGGGCCGCCGACGTGAGGTATGGGCGGTACCCCAGGCGTCATCATTGGGCAGAGATGCATATCGCCTACGCGCGCGGCTGGGGGCATGTCCTAGTTCTCCTCGGGGGCCAGGCGGCCGGCGCCGCCGGCAGCTATGTCGCGCGCCGACAGCAAAAATCGTGCGAAGCGGTCGGCCGCGCGGGCCGGATCGCCGCGCAGAGCGGCGATGATAACGCCGCCGGCGATGGCGAGCGCGGTGTGATGATCGGCCGGGGGCACCACGGGCTGGCCCTCCGGCGCCATTGAGCCGCCCGACCAGAAGGCAGCTACGGCAGCCCAAGCTTCCGGGCTTTGAAAACCGGTCTTCTGCGCAGCGGCCATCGCCGCCCGGCGATTGGGCTCGTCGGGCTTGCGGACCCAGGCCTCGGCCGCTGTCAGCGCTTCGGCATCTGACGCAGGCAAAGCCTGGCCTGGCGGCACTGCGCGGGCGCACATGCAGCCCCACCATACCACCTCACGCTTGGGCATGGCGTGGGCGATCAGGCGCATGGCCTCTGGCATTCGCTTGGCGGCGACGAGGGCTTCAAGCCCTGCTGCGGCATCCGCGAGCGGGGTGAGCAGGGCAGAGCAATCGGCGTCCAGTTCCAGGCGAGGCAGGAGCGGGGACAGCGGGACGGTCAGCTTGTTGGAAGATTGTGTGCTCATCTCAGTTGATCATCACGATGCCGCCCTTGATCGTCAGCGTCGCTCCTCCCTTGTGTGTGGCCATCAGCGAGCCTTCAGTGGTGATGTTCATCGTCGCCTTCACGCTGACATCCAAGCCGGTTATCGTCACGCCGGTTGGTGTCAACTCGATCTTACTGGAGCCGCAGGTTAGGGTGATGGACTGCATCGCCTCAATTGCGATCTTGCCCGCCCCGGCCTTGATTGAAATATTACCTAAGCTGGCCTCATGCGTGATGCTGCCAGTCTTTACCGTGGTGGTTTGACTGCCTGTCTCGACCAAGGTTGTCATCTTGCCGGTCTTCACCGTCAGCGTTTCATTGCCTTGCGTAATGGTCTGCGTGCGGTCGAGCTTGATGGTCTCAGTGTGCTTGCCGTCCACCGTCTCTGTGCGATCGAGCTTGATCGTTTCGGTGTGCTTACCTTCCACCGTTTCTGTGCGATCCTTCTTGATCGTTTCGGTGTGCTTACCTTCCACCGTCTCGGTGCGGTCGAGTTTGATGGTCTCGGTATGCTTGCCTTCCACCGTCTCCGTACGATCTTTCTTGACCGTTTCGGTGAGGTTGTTTTTGATGAGGAGGGTCATATCCTTCTCGGCCTGGATATTGATCTCCTCCGAGCCCTTTTTGTCCTCGAAGCGCAACTCATTGAAATTGTCAGCGGCGCCTGCTTTGCTGGACTTGGTTTTAAATCCGGACTGCGTCTTGTTCGCGGGCAGGGTATAGATCGGCTTCTGCTCCCCATTGTAGAGGCTGCCGATGATAACCGGGCGGTCCGGGTCGGAATCAACGAAGCCCACCAGCACCTCGTCGCCCACCCGTGGCAGGTTCCAACTACCACCCCATTTGCCGGCATGGGTCTGCGCCACGCGCACCCAGCAGGAGGAGGTGTCATCGGTTTTGCCGGCGCGGTCCCACAGGAAATGTACCTTCACCCGGCCATATTCGTCGCAATGGATCTCCTCGCCCGAGGGACCAGTCACGATTGCGCTGTGCAGCCCAGCCATCGGCGGGCGGGGCCGGGGAGCGGCTGGGCGCCAAGGCCGGTCGGCCGGGATCAGCGTTAGCCCATTGCTGTACCCGGCTGAGCCTCCGCCGGAGAGATGGGTATCGTCGAAAGCCTCATGATTGACCGATGTGACGAGCCAGGTGACCGGGGCGGGGTTGTCCAGCCCAGGGACGACCTTCAGCCGGCCGCCGGCAAAGACGGAGGGGTGGTTGCCGCTGGCCGAGACCAGATCGGCCTGGGCCTCATAGCCCTCCATGCCGAGTTTTGAGAGATCGCCCTCCGGCCGCACCGTCTGGCCGCCGGGCCAGCGATACATTTCGAAGCTGGAGGCGTTTGGCGTGCCCAGGATGGTGGATGCATTGGCCTTCTTCAGCGAGGCCGGCTTAAGGCCGTCATAATCCTCGGTGACATTCTTTCCCGGGCGCAAGGAATTGGCCGGCTGCCAGGTGGTCAGCGCGCCTACCATGTCGGCATCACCGCGCACCACCTGCGGATCGCCGGGCACGAGCGGGTAATCGGCATTGGCGCCGCAGATCACCAGCGTGTGGTTGCTCGCGGTGTGCTCAAAGAAGTAGCCGCAGCCTGCCTCGTCGAGAATGCGCTGAGTAAAATCCAGGTCGGTCTCATTGAATTGTACACAATAGACCCGTTTTTGCGCCGGCACCGAACTGCCCCAGCGCACCGGCGCCACATCATGCTCACCAAAGATGAGTGTGGCGATGTCCTTGGCCGATTTGTCTTGGAAGATCCGACAATCGGCTGTGCGGGTCAGCTGCCAAAGCCTTGGCACTGCCTCAAGCCGATAGGCGGCCAGCCCGCGGCCATAAGGGCCCAGGCGCGTGAATGCGCGCACAACGGCGTGGAAATAGCGCTTGGGCTGGTTCACCAACTTGATAGTGCAGGTGATGGTCTTGCCCACGATCTGCGAAGCCGCGATGTTCATCGTCTCGCTTAGCACCTCGGCTGAGAGGCTGAATGGCTCGCCGATCGCTTCCTGCACAGACAGCTGGCGCAGCACAAGCGCATTTGCCCCCAAGGGCGAGGTGATTTCGAGCAGGCGCTCGGTCTGCGCACTGGTCAGAAGGCCGCTCACATGTATTCCCCGAATTGCTTCTTAGGGATTATAGAACAGGGGCAGTTCCTTTTGCCACCACACCCCAGAGAATTATGTGCAATTATCGCAGATATCTGCGAGAAGGCCGTCCTAGTGGGGCGAGGTCGCCGCCCGGTTAAGCTGCCTGCTCCGTCAGGCTGAAACAGCCCGGCCAGCGACGTGGTCGCCGGTGGAAGAAATCCGACGGCGATTTCTGTCAACTCCCATTGTGCCCGCGCCTGGGCTGCCGCAATGCTGGCGGCAGCCATGCCGCACGACCATCACCACCACCATCATGCTCCAACCAATGGCCATGGCAGCGCCTTCGCCTGGGGCATTGCGCTGAATCTGGGCTTCGTGTTCGTTGAGGCCAGCTTCGGCCTACTGGCCAATTCCATGGCGTTGCTGGCGGATGCCGGGCACAACCTGTCTGATGTGCTGGGTCTGGTGGTCGCCTGGGTGGCGGTGATACTGGCGCGCCGGCCGCCTTCGGCCCGCTTCACCTATGGGTTGCGCGCGGGCTCTATCCTGGCCGCGCTGTTCAACGCCCTTTTCCTGCTGGTCGCCGTGGGCTGGATGGCATGGGAGGCGGTGGGCCGCCTTTCCCACCCTGAGCCTGTGGCTGAGACGGTGGTGATGGCTGTGGCCGGCATCGGCATCCTCGTGAATGGCCTCACCGCCTGGCTGTTTTCCGGCGGCAAGGGCGACCTCAATATCCGTGGCGCCTATTTGCACATGGCTGCCGATGCGGCGGTTTCCGCTGGCGTCGTGCTGGGCGCGCTGGCCATGCGGCTGACGGGTTGGCTCTGGCTCGACCCGATGGTGAGCCTGGCCGTGGGCGCGGTGATCATCTGGAGCGGCTGGGGCTTGCTGCGAGGCAGCCTGGGCCTGGCGCTGGGTGCCGTGCCCAGCACAATTGATCCTGCTGAGGTATCGCGCTTCCTCTGCGCCCATCCCGGCGTGGAATCACTGCATGACCTGCATATCTGGGCGATGAGCACCACCGAGACGGCGCTGACCGCGCATTTGGTGATGCCCGCGGGGCACCCGGGAGACGCCTTCCTGATGGCGCTGGCGAAAGCGCTGGAAGGTCGCTTTGCCATTGGCCATGTGACGCTCCAGGTGGAGACCGACCCGAATACCGCCTGTGGCCTGGCCCCAGGGCATGTGGTGTAAACGGGCGCTGCAATTATCCCCGTCGCTTGTCCATCACGATACCATCGGCTTGCAACTGCGCGATTTCCTCGGCCGAGAAGCCGTTGGCCGCCAGCACGCTGGCCGTGTTCTGGCCGAATTTTGGCGGCGCGCTGCGGGTACCGCCAGGGGTGCGGGACATTTTGATCGGCGTGCCGAGGGCGCGGAAATCGCCCAGCTCCGTCACCATTTCGCGATGCGCCGTGTGCTCGGCCGCCAGCGCCTGATCGACATGCGTCACCGGGCCAGCGGGCAGGCCGGCCGCCAGCATGCGGGGGCAAAGCTCGAACCCATCTTCAGTGGCGAAGCGGTCATCGAGCAGCTTTGTGAGAGCCTCGCGGTTGGTCACCCGCGCGCCATTGGTGGCGAAAAGCGGGTCCTTGGCCACCTCCGGCATTCCCAGAAACTCGCACAGCTTGCGAAAGGCCGAGTCATTGCCCACGCCCATAAAAATATCGCAGGTCTTGGTCTTGAAGGTGGCATAGGGCGCGAGATTGGGGTGCGGGTTGCCTGTGGCCACCGGCCGCTTGCCATTCAGCAGATGGTTGGCGGCATGCGGGTGCAGCAGCGCCATGCCGCAATCATGCAGCGTCATGTCCAGATACTGGCCGAGGCCCGAGCCATGCCGCTCATTGACCGCCATGAGGATGGCGATGGCGGAATAGAGCCCGGTGCCGAGATCGACGATGGGCGTGCCCATCCGGGTAGGGCCGGAGGTGGCTGTGCCATTGATGCTCATCAGCCCCACCACCGCCTGCACGATTGCATCATAACCCGGAGCGCCGCCGAGCGGGCCAGTGGCGCCAAAGCCCGAGACGCGGCAATGGATCAGGCGCGGGAATGTCTTCGACAGCACCTCCTCATAGCCCAGGCCCCATTTTTCCATGGAGCCCGGCTTGAAGTTCTCCACCAGAATATCGGCGCTCTCCAGCAAACGCAGCAGCACCGCCCGGCCGGCAGGTTTGGCGAGGTCGAGCCCCACGCTCTGCTTGTTGCGGTTCACCCCAATAAAGTAGCTGGCATCGCCATCGAGGAAGGGAGGGCCCCAGTCGCGCACCTCATCGCCCTGTGGCGGCTCGAGCTTGATGATCTCGGCGCCGTGATCGCCCAGGATCATGGTGCAATAGGGCCCGCCGAGGACGCGGGTGAGGTCGATCACCTTCAACCCGGCGAGCGCGCCCTTGCTGCGGGCGAGGCCACGGCCTTGGGAGATGGGTGGCAATGCATCGGTCATGCGGCACTCCTTCGCTCGAAGACCCGGGCACAGAATTCAGGATAGGTTTCCAGCATTTCATCACAAATAGGCCCGCGCAGCAGGGCGAGTTCGGCCTCGGTGGGCGGTGGGGTGGGCTGGACGTCGCCGACATCGAAATCAAAGCCGGTGGCGGCGCGCACCCCCTCCACCGTCTCGCCCGGGTGCAGGCTTTCGAGGGTGAAGCGTGCCGCCGCCGGGTCGAAGCGAAAGACGCATTTGCCGGTGACCAGCGCCTGGGCATGGCCACGCCGAAACACGCCCGGTGCCGAGACGCCGGGGGCGGAGATATTCGCCACCCGGTCCACCAGCACGCGCGGCGAATGTTCTTCCCGGAAGAGGATGGTCCGGTGTGTCATGAAATACATGAAGGCCGAGCCAAAGCTGCCAGGGAAGCGCACTTCGGTGCCTGGCCAGCCTCCGGTGCCCACCAGGTTGAGATTGGCCTGGCCGTCAATTTGCCCGCCGCCGAGGAAGAAGAGGTCGATCCGGCCCTGGCCCGTCAGGTCGAAGAGCTCGCGCGTGCCTTCGGTGAAGGGATTGCCCGAGCGCTTATGCAGCAAGGAGAGCCGCACCGGATGGCCCTGCTTGGCCACCAGCCAGCAGGCGGCGGCCGGTATGGGCGAAGCAGCGCCGACGGCGATATGCCGCGCCGGATGCGCCTTGGGGTCGAGAATCAGCCGCGCCAGCGTGGTGGCAAGCAATTCTTCAGGCGCGCATCCCGGCGGCCCATTCAGTCCTGCGGCCTGTGGCCTGCGGTCATCGGACGCGGCCATCATGCTGCAGCGGCCTGGGCGAAGACTTCGCGCGCCATCCATTCGGCAAAGCCTGCATCGGTCTTTGCCATGCGGGCATATTCGCTGACATAGGCGGCGTCGAAGCCATATTCATCGAGCAGCGCCACCGGCTGTGCGCCGCGCTCGGCGATGGCGATGGCTGAGATATAGGTGGCGTTGATGGTGCCGGAGGCGAGGCGCTCATCCTCCAGAAAATTGCCTTCCACCACGCGCTCCACCGTCACCAGGGCGCGTTGCGCGGCATGGGCCAGGGTTGCGCATTCTCTCCGGCGCCCCAGCCAGACATTGCCAAAGCTATCGGCCATGGCGGCATGGAACACCGCCACATCGGGCGAGAGGGCGGGCAGCAGTACGATCACATCACCAGGCGAGCCGAAGGGGTTTTGCTGAACGATCCAATCCGGCCGGTTGGCCAGAATGTCGGAGCCGATCAGCCCCCGCAAAGGCATGAAGGGCACACCCTTCTCGGCGGCCTGCAGCATGGTGTGGATGGCCGGGCAGGTGGCATCGCGCACGGTGATGCGGCCCGCCTTGAGGGCGGCGGTGAAGCGCGGCGCAAAGCCGGCCTCGCCGAGCGAGACGGCCGAGGTCTGCACCTCCACCACGCAGCCCGCGCCGATCAAGATATCGGTGGCAAAGCCGCTGACGGGCACGCCCAGCAGGCGCAGGTTCTTCGCGCCCCGGCGGATCAGCGCGCGGGCCAGGGCCACGCTGGGCAGGGAATTATCGGGCGGCAGGGCAAGCAAGGCCCCATCCGGCACGCTGGCGGCCATGGCTTCGAGGCTGATGGGTGTCATCGCACGTCTCCTGTTGCGCTATGATTACGCGCGCGGGCCTGGGGTGGCAAACTGTGCCGATGCAGCTGCACAGCCCCCGCCTCACCCTCCGCCCACTTCGCATCGATGATGCGCCCTCGGTCTTTGCCATGAATGGCGACCCGGTGGTGATGGCGCATTTTGCCGCCCCCATGACCCGGGCGGAGAGTGATGCCTGGCTCGCCCGCCTCATGGCGCATCAGGTGGCGCATGGTTTTTCATTTTGCGCGCTTGATCTGCCGGGGGCACCCTGCATCGGCGTGGTTGGCCTGCTGCATATTCCCTGGCAGGCCCGCTTTACTCCGGCGGTTGAGATCGGCTGGCGCATCCATCCCAGCCACCAGGGCCAGGGCTATGCGCGGGAGGCAGCGGAATTGGCCCTGGCCCATGGCTTTGGCACGCTTGGCCTGGCTGAGATCGTGGCCTTCACCGTGCAGGGCAACCGTGCCTCATGGCGGTTGATGCAGCGCCTGGGCATGCGGGCGGATGGGGAATTCGGCCATCCGCGTCTGGCGCCCGACCATCCGCTGCACCGCCATTTGCTGTATCGGCTTTCAGCGCCGTGAGGCAGCGTTGGGACGGGGCCGCCCTGTTACCTTGCGGCCTATGGCAGGCAGGTCTGATGCTGGGTTAGCCCAGCATTTTGACCAACAATGCGGCTGTGCGGCCATTGGCGATGGTCGCCGCCCGCGAATCATAGCTGTGCCCACCCACCCGGGCGAAGGCGTGGTCTACCCCCGGGTAGATTTCTACCCGTGCCAACCGCGTATCGGCCAGGCCCTCGGCGATCGCCTTCTGCGCCGCGGCGGGGACGAATTTATCGGCCTCGGCAATGTGCAGCATGGTGGGCGCGGTGATCTTGGCCGCATTGCCGACCAAGCCCTCAAGCCCCACGCCGTAATAGGAAATATGGCAAGCGGCATCGGAATCGAGCGCCATCATGAAGGCGAGCCTGCCGCCGAGACAAAAACCCATGGTGCCGACCTTGCCATTGCAGCCGGGCAGGGCGCGGGCAGCGGCCATGCTGGCCTTGAGGTCGGCGATGGCGAGGCCCTGATCCATACCGTTCATCAGGGCAAAGGCGCGCTGCCACTGCTCCTGGCCGGCATCGGGGTCCAGGCTCACGCCCGGCTCCTGGCGCCAGAACAGATCGGGGCTGACCGCCCAGAAGCCCATGCTGGCCACCCAGTCGCTCAGCGCCCGCATTGTCGCGTTCACGCCGAAGATCTCCTGGATCATGATGACGGCGCCGGCCGGCTTCTTCGCCGGTTCGGCCAGATAGGCCGAAAAACTGCCGCTGCCATCGGTGGCCGCAATCTTGATCTCTGCCACGTTTTTCTCCTTGTTCTTGGTCACTATGACCCGCATGTAACGTGAAATGCTGCGCCGCGCCATGTTCACACTCGCACCCAGCCTGCTCCCGGGCACCGGCCGTGCCAATGACCTGCTGGGCACCGGCTGGACCCATGCGGAATATCCCGGCCTGCGCCCCGCGCGGTTTACCCCCATGGGCGAGCAGGGGCTGCGGATTGAGGGTGAGGGCACCGGCAGCTTTGTCTGGCGCCGGGTGTCGGGCGTGGCGCAATGCCTGACCTGGCGCTGGCGGGTGGATGCAGGACCGCCGCCCACCGACCTGACCCGCCGCTTTGGCGATGACCGGGCGATTTCGGTGGCCGTGGGTTTTGCGGGCTTTCCAACGGGCGCCGGCGCTTGGCAGCGGGCGCAGCACGCCATTGCCCAGGGCGCTGCGGGCAATCACACGCTGCCGCGCTCCGTGCTGATCTATAGCTGGGGCGGCACGGGGCGGGAACCGGTGCGGTTCTACTCGCCCTGGCTTGGCCAATTGGGCAAGGTGCACCCGCTGCGCCATGCCCGCAGCGAAACCGGCCGCTGGTTTGAGGAGCGGGTGGACCTCGATGCTGATTGGCGCACGGCTTTCGGCGGCGAGCCGCCGCATTTGCAGGAGATCGCCATCGGCACGGATGTGGACGATACAAGCAGCAGGGTCGATGCTCAGATCGACCGTATCCGAGTCACTGCCTGCTGAAAGAGCGCCCGATGGACCGTAAGGAATTCCGCAATGCCATGGCCCGATTGGGGGCTGCGGTGAATATTGTCACCACCGATGGAGCGGGCGGGCGCGCCGGCTTCACCGCCTCTGCCGTGTGCAGCGTGACCGATGACCCGCCCACCCTGCTGGTCTGCATGAACCGCGGCTCCAGCGGTGCAGCCGCCTTTGAGGCCAATGGCGTGCTATGCGTCAACACGCTCTGCCATGGCCAGGAGGATCTCTCCAACACCTTCGCCGGCTTCACCGGGCTGGAAGGCGAGGCGCGTTTCTCGCTGGGCGAATGGGATGGGCTGGACACCGGAGCCCCCTGCCTGCGCGGGGCGGCGGTCAATTTCGACTGTAGGATCACCGATATGGTGGAGAAGGGCACTCATGCTGTGCTCTTCGCGCAGGTTGTGAATTTGCGCCTGGGCGGCGAGGCGGCGGGGCTGATCTACTTCTCCCGCGCCTATCACAGGGTGGGCTGAAGCCGCACTTGCGGCAGACTAATCAACTGGGGCTGAGCGGCGCGGTATAGCGCCGCTCAGCCGGCAGTGATGCCGGCAACCCGGGCCGTTTCGCGCCAGAAATCGGTTTCGCGCGCCACACGCTCGGCCAATTGCGCGGCGCTGCTGGGGCTGACCAGGGCGCCGGCCTGCGCCGCGCGCTCGCGCAGCCGCGCATCGCTCAGCACCAGGTTCAGTTTTTCTGACAGCAAGGCCACCGTGGCGGCCGGCACGCCGCGCGGGGCGAAGACCGAGAACCAGACATTCAGCGGCATGCCGGCAAAACCCTGTTCGGCGGCCGAGGGGATATCGGGCAGGCCTGGATGGCGCGCATCCGAACTCACGCACAGCGCCCGCAGCCGGCCCTCGCGCACCAGCGGCGTGAGCGGCGGTGGCGAGTTCATGTAGAAATCGATCCGGCCGGCGATGAGGTCGCTGATCGTCTCGCCGGTGCCGCGATAGGGCACATGCAGCATATCGATGCCGGCGCGGTGCTTGAGGTATTCGGTGCCCATATGATGCATCGAGCCATTGCCGGCCGAGGCGTAGTTCAGCGCCCCGGGGCGGGCGCGGGCGAGGGCGATCAATTCCGGCAGGGTGGTGGCTGGCCGGCTGGGATGGGTGACAAAAAGCTGCGGGGTGTCGGTGATCTGCCCCACGGCCTGGAAATCGCTCATCGGCTGGATATCGCCCAGGCCGCCAATGGCCGCGCGTGCCGTCATGGTCGCGCAATAGCCGCAGAGCAGGGTGGTGCCATCGGCCGGGGCGCGCAGCACCGAGGAGAGGCCCACCACGTCATTCCCGCCGGGGCGGTTTTCCACCACCATGGTGGTGCCCAGCGCCTGGCCATAGGCCTCGGCCACCAGGCGGGCGGAGAAATCGGTGCCACCGCCAGCCGGTGATGGCACGACGAGGGTGATAGGCCGCCCGGTCAGGCTGGTTTGCGCGCGGCCCAGCGCGGGGAGTGCGAGGCCCGCGAGGAGCGCGCGGCGGATCATGCCAGCAACTCCGGCACGACCCAAAGCGGCGCCTCGCCGCGTTCCATCCGCTGCACATTGTCAAAGGCATTGCGCAGGCGGGAAATATTGCTCTCCTGGGTGGGGCCGGCCATATGCGCGGTGAGCACCACATTATCTAGATTGAACAAGGGGTTGTCGGCCGGTGGCGGCTCCTGGTCGAAGACATCGAGGCCAGCGCCGGCAAAGGCACCGGCGGCGAGGGCGGCGTGCAGTGCCACCTCATCAATAACCGGGCCGCGGCTGGTATTGATCAGGATGGCTTCCGGCTGCAACAGCGCCAATTCCCGCGCGCCCAGCATATGACGGGTGGAAGCATTCAGCGGCACATGCAGCGAAACAATGTCCGATGTCCGCAGCAATTCGCGGAACAGGCGGAAGCGCACATTCAGCAAATCCTCCTGGTCTTCGGGCAGGCGGGCGATGTCGTAGTAATGCACCGGCATGCCGAAGGCCTGGGCGAGGCGCGCCACCTTCTTGCCGATGGTGCCCATGCCGATAATGCCCAGGGTTTTGCCGCGCACCTCATGCAGCCGTGGCGTGGAATTGCCGCGCCAGCGCCCGGCCACAACATTGGAATGCTGCTTGATAAGTTGGCGCGAGACGGCGAGCATGAGTAGCAGCGCATGCTCCGACACTGCCACCGAATTGGCGCCGCCATTATTGCAGAGCGGCACGCCGGCGCGGCGCGCGGCGCCGAGATCGGCGCGGTCATAGCCAGCGCTGAGCACCTGTACGAGCCGCAGCTTGGGCGAGATGGCAAACAACTCATCCTTCACCAGCATATCGGCGAAGCCCACGAGGTAATCCGCCCCGCCCATTGCTGCCTGCCATTCCGGCGAACCCGGCTTGGCGATCAGCAATTCGAAGCCATCGGGCGCCATCTCGCGCACCACCTCTTCATCCACCATTGATTGCGTGACGACCACAATGCGTGATGCCATGGCGTTATTCTCCTCTCTTCTCGTTCAGGCCGGATCGCCGACGGAAAGTCCCTGAACACCGTGCTGGGCGATAAAGCCCGCGACCATACCGGAGGCCTTCGCCTCCTCGACGAATTCATGCAGCCAGGCGGCGGCGGCGGTGTTTTTGCGTGAGGTGCCGATGGCCTGCTGCACGGCGGTGAATTTATCCTCGAGGATACGCGCACCCGGCAGCGAGTTCAGGTCGGTGATGAGGCGGGGGCGCAGCCCTGCCAGCACTTCCAGCTTTTCATCGACGAAGCGGGTGAGGGCTGAATCCAGCGTATCGGTGCGCAGCAGCGTGGCTTTGTGGATATTGCGCTCCAGCCACAGATCATAGGCCGCACGGGCGGTAACGGCGATGCGGATGCCGGGTTGGTCGACCTGGGCAATCTTGGTGATGGGCGAGCCCGCGGGCACAAGATAGGTGGCCTCGATCTGCGAATAGGCCGCGGTGAAGGCGATCTTCTCGGCCCTTTGCGGCTCGGCGCCGATTAGGCCGATATCCCAGGCGCCGCTATCGACCGCATCGGCCAATTCGCCGGGCTTGGGGTAGGGGACGTATTTCACCGGCACGCCCAGCCGCGCGGCGATGGCAGCCGCCATGCTAGGGGAGACGCCCTGCGGGTCACCTTCCGAGGTACGGCCGGTAACCAGAAGAAAATTGCTGAGATTGATGCCGGCCCGCAGCACCCCGGTGGGGGCCAACTGGGCGATGATATCAGGTGACATGGGATGGATTTCCGTCTGGACGTGATGAGCCTGGCAATCGGCCCTTGGCGACCATGCTTGCGCCATTCCCCGCGCCGCGCAACCGCGCCTTGCTGCATTCGGGCGCGCGGTCTCTACTGACCATCGCACCGCGGGCAATAGCGGGCGTAGGAGGAAGCATGGCCGATCTGACCATCCGCGAATTGCGCACAACCCTGCTGGAAATTCCCTGGCCGAATGACCCATTGCTGGCGCATCACCCGCTGGGGGCGATGCGTGACCTCGTGGTGGTCGAGGTGGTCACCGCCTCGGGCCTGACCGGTATGGGCTATCTGCATCTGCTGAACCTGCCGCTGCGCCACAGCATCGCCGCCTGCCTCAAGGAGGCCATGGCGCCGCGCATCATTGGCCGTGACGCGACGGCGGTGGAGGCGATCTGGCAGGATTTGTGGCGCTCCACCATCACCGGTGGCCGCGGTGGTGTGACGATGATGGCGCAATCGGCCATCGACATCGCGCTATGGGATGTGGTGGGCAAGGCGGCGGGCCTGCCGTTGCATCGGCTCTGGGGCCATCACCGTTCGGAAATTCCGATCTATGGCAGCGGCTGCTTCCGCGGCTCGCGCGGCGATGGGATGATCGCCAAGGCGCGACATTTCGTCGCCCAGGGCTACAAGGCAATCAAGATGCAGGTTGCCCATATTGGTGATGTCCGCACCGATATCGACAATGTTCGCCGCATGCGCGACGCGCTGGGGCCGGATATCGAGATCATGATCGATGTGAATATGGGCTGGAGCGCGGATGTGGCGATCCAGGCCGGCCGCGCCTTTGAGGAATTCTCGCCCTATTGGCTGGAGGAGCCGGTGCTGCCCGATGATTATGCCGGGTATCTGCGCTGCGCCGAAATGCTGGATATGCGCGTGGTGGGCGGCGAGACGCATTTTGGCCGGGCGGACCTCAAGCCCTTCCTGCAAAACCCCCGATTGCCCATTTTGCAGCCAGACCCGATGCGTGGTGGCCTGACGGAGCTGAGGAAAATCGCCACCGTTGCCGATACCTGGGGCATCACCATCGCTCCCCATCTCTTCCCTGAGTTGAATGTGCATCTGCTGGCCAGCATTCCCAATGCGAGCTGGGCTGAGCAGATGGGGCTGCTCGATGATCTGTGGGTGTCGCATCCGGTGATTGCCAATGGGATGATCACCGCACCCGAAACCCCGGGCCATGGCCTGGCCTTCAAGCCTGAGGTGCTGGCGGATTTCAGGCTGCGTTGAGGGCTTTCGCGTTGGCCAGCAGCTTCATATCGGCGCTGCGCCAGCCAATGATGGAAAGCCCCACCGGCTTTCCTGAACGCGCCGCGCCACGGGTCTCAATGGCGGCAGAGGAACCAAGATGCATCAGGCACAGGGCGAGTATGATTTCATCATCATCGGCGCAGGCTCGGCCGGCGCGGTGCTGGCCAACCGGCTTTCGGCCAATCCGCGCCATAGTGTGCTGCTGCTTGAGGCCGGCCCGCCCAGCCACCCTTGGACCCATGTGCCAGTGGGCTTCGCCAAGCTGATCACCAACCCGGCGGTGAACTGGCTCTATAGTTCCGAGCCCGAAGCCTCGACCAATGGCCGCCGCCTGCCGGTGCCGCGCGGGCGCATCCTGGGTGGGTCGAGCGCCATCAATGGCCTCGCCTTCGTGCGGGGCCAGGCGCAGGATTTCGACTCCTGGGCGCAGATGGGCAATCGCGGCTGGAGCCATGATGATGTTCTACCCTTCTTCAAGCGCATCGAGCGCTATGAGGGCGGCGGCGATGACGCGCTGCGTGGGCGCGAGGGGCCGCTTACGGTAACCAACCCGCCGGCGACCGACCCGCTTCTGGCCACCATCATCCGTGCCGCCGGCGAGGTCGGCATTCGGCACAACCCCGATTACAATGGCGCGGCGCAGGATGGCATTGCGATGAGCCAGGCCAGTATTGGCGGCAGGCTGCGGCAGAGCACCGCGCGGGCCTATCTCTCCCCCATTCGCGGCCGGGCCAATCTTCGCATCGCCACGGCTGCCTTGGCCGAGGCGCTGCTCTTCGAGGGAAATCGCTGCATCGGCGTGCGCTATGCCCAGGGCGGTATGACGCATGAGGCGCGGGCGGGGCGAGAGGTGGTGGTGAGCGGTGGGGCGATCAATTCGCCGCAATTGTTGGAACTCTCGGGGATTGGCCAGCCAGAGCGGCTGCAGGGGCTGGGGATCACCCCGCGCCACGCCTTGCCCGGGGTGGGCGAAAACCTGCGCGACCATTACGCGCCGCGCACCCGTTGGGCGGTGGAGGCGCGGGGCTATACCCTCAATGATCGCGGCCGTGGTTTTGGGCTGTTTCGCCAGGCGATGCGCTATGCGCTGCGCGGTGATGGCATGCTGGGCATGGTGGCCGCACCTTTGCGCGCCTTTGTCCATTCGCGGCCGGGGCTGGAGGCGCCGGATTTGCTGCTGGGCTGGGTGCCGATGCTCACCGAGCCCGGGCCGAATGGCCCCAGGATCGCCGCCCGCTCAGGCATGACCTGCTATGCCCACCCGATGCGGCCGGAAAGCCGCGGCAGCATCCACATGTCGGCCGCTGATCCGCGCCAGCAACCGGCCATTCGCTTCAATTTCCTGTCCTCGCCGATTGATGCGGAACTCACGGTGAAGGCCATCCGCATCGCCCGCCAGGTGATGAACGCCCCCGCCATGGCGCCTCTGGCCATTCACGAAATCGCGCCAGGCCCGGATGCCCAGGATGACGCCTCCATCATCGATTGGGTGAAGCGCGCCGGTGAGACCACCTATCATCCTGTCGGCACCTGCCGGATGGGGCAAGATGGCATGGCGGTGGTGGATCAGCGGTTGCGGGTGCATGGCATTGCCGGCCTGCGGGTGGCCGATGCCTCGATCATGCCCACCCTCACCTCGGGCAATACCAATGCGCCCACCATCATGATCGGTGAGAAGGCCGCCGCGATGATCCTCGAAGACCATGTTTAGGGAATGACCATGACACGCTGGGATACCAATTCGCCGATCCGCTACCCTGACCCCGATGTGCTGGTGCTCGATAAGCGCTTCGAGCATATCAAGCTCGGCCATGCTGGCATTGAACGCATCGCCACTGGCTTTCGCTTCACCGAAGGGCCGGCCTATTTCGGCGGCGGGCGCTACCTCGTCTTCACCGATATCCCCAATGATGCCCTGGTCCGCTGGGACGAGGTGAGCGGCGCGGTGGTGACGCTGCGCAACCCCGCCGGTTACCCGGATGGCAATACCCGCGACCGGCAGGGCCGGCTGATCACCTGTGAACTCGGCAGCCGTACGCTGACCCGCACCGAGCATGACGGCACGATCACCGTGCTGGCCAGCCATTTCGAGGGCGTGCAACTCACCGGGCCCAATGATGTCGTGGTGAAGTCCGATGACAGCATCTGGTTCAGCGATAATGGCGCGGGCATTCGCGGCAATTACCTGGGCGACAAGGCGCGGGCGGAACTGCCATTCCGTGTCTATCGGCTGGACCCGGCCACGGGTGCGCTGAGCATTGCGGTGGGTGATATGGAAAGGCCCAATGGGCTGTGTTTCTCTCCTGATGAGGGCCGGCTTTATGTGGTCGATACGCCGGGCGGCCGGCGCACCACGCGGGTCTATGATATGGTCGATGGAATGCCCAGCAATGGCCGGCTGTTCTTCGACGACACGCCCGGCTGGGCCGATGGCATTCGCTGCGACACTGAGGGCAATGTCTGGGGCGCGATGACCGGCGGGCCGGGCTATGATGGTGTGGCGATCTTCGCGCCCGATGGCACGCTGATCGGCCGCATCCTGCTGCCTGAGCGCTGCGCCAACCTCGCCTTTGGCGGCCGCAAGCGCAACCGGCTGTTCATGACGGCCAGCCAGTCGGTCTATGCGCTGTATGTTGAGGCGCAGGGCTGTCCGGGTGGCTGATTGAGCCGGCCGCGGAAAAACGATCGGCGAGGGGAGGTAAGATCGAGGGGCAAAGCCCCTCGAACTTGTTTTTTGTTATCCCTTATTCAGCCGCCAAATGGAGAATAGCCCATGATATTCACCCGTCGGGTTTTTGCGGCGCTGCCGCTGGCTGGGCCTGTGCTGGCGCAGGGTTTTCCCAGCCAGCCCATTCGCCTGGTCACGCCTTATCCGC
>Ga0209598_10001689_pt1 | contig 17807 bp, 16 predicted proteins | sample M_140807_EF_Meta_FD_187317 | JGI IMG/M metagenome (GOLD analysis project Ga0209598, IMG submission 187317) | Freshwater microbial communities from Lake Montjoie, Canada to study carbon cycling - M_140807_EF_MetaG (SPAdes) (version 2) | ecosystem: Environmental > Aquatic > Freshwater > Lake...
CTTAGCTTCAAGAGGTTCACTCGGTGGATTAAATCCAAAAATTATTGAGATATCAGAAATTATAAAAGCAGCTGACTTTGATATTGTCATTATTGAAACAGTTGGTGTAGGACAAAGTGAAATTGAAATTGCGGGATTAGCAGATATAACTGTTGTGGTGTTGGTGCCCGAATCGGGCGATGAAATACAAACCATGAAAGCTGGCTTGATGGAAATTGCGGATATTTTTGTTGTAAATAAATCGGATAGAGAAGGCGCGGATGCCTTTATCAATACGCTTAAACAAATGTTGGCGCCTGTATTTCATCATAAGCAACAAGAAATTCCAATTGTAAAAACAATTGCTTCTACAAAAGAAGGGATTGAGTTATTAAAAGAAAAAATTACCGCTACAAATACATCAAAAGTAAACGATAGAAAATCCTGGTTACTCGCCGAGCGTGCCTATCAATTAATCAGAAGCAAAAGAATGCAGGACGTTGAAAAATCTGTATTGAAAACGGAAATAGAAAAAAACGAAGGATTGATAAACCTATATCAATTCATAAAAAAATACTACTGAGATCTTCCTTGACTTTTCCACCAACGGTATGCGATTACACCAATAATGGCAAATGGAGCAAGCATCAAATAAAGTATCCCATTGTTTAATCCCAATGCTGGTTTTTCGCCAAGTTGTGAAGCTGTTTTAGTACACATCGAACATTGTGCTTTTGCAACTACATTTACTATTAAAATTAAGCCTGTTAGAATAATATATTTCATCTTGATTTTCACAAAACAAAGATAGTAGTTAATCCCAATTGGTTTATACATTTTATGAATTGTATCTGACTTTTAAAATGAGTTTTAACGTAATAAATAGTGTAATAAAAATAAGTTTGAAGCGTAAAAAAAGCCCAACAAAAAATGTCGGGCTTTAATATATAGATGGGTTAGTAAGTACGAGAACCAAATTCCCGTACACAATATTAAAAATAATTTCTGCGATTAGATAAAATAATCGCAATTATTTTATCAACATTTTTTTTTGCTTTGTGGATAAGCGAAATTTATTTTCCATTTTTATGAAAGTGAAATAAAAATAATATTCAACCATGTACACAATATATTTTGTTGAACACATTGAATTTACTAGTGTTTCAGAAGATTAAAGAAATTTTTTTTTGAATTTTTCATTTGAATTTTGATTGAATTTTTTCTTGACGCTTGAATAAAAAAAAATAAAAAAAAGCTGCCTCAAATTTATGAGACAGCCATATTTTTTTATAATTAAATGATTATTGAGCCAATACAAATTGTACTTCCGCTTGAATCTTTACTTCTTCACTAAGCAATACTCCACCCGATTCTAATGGCGCATTCCACACCAATCCAAAATCTGTACGATTAATTTTTGTACTTACATCAAATGCAATTTTTGTTTGTCCCCATGGATCTTTTGCTGTATCGGATTTTTCTACCAATAAATCTACTGATTTAGAAATTCCTTTAATGGTTAAATCACCATGCACAACAAATAATTGATCGTCTTTTTTTGAAATGCTGTTGCTTTCAAATTTCATTGTTGGAAAAGTATCAGCATCTAAAAAATCTGCAGATTTAATATGGCCATCTCTTTGTTCGTTGTTGGTACTAAAAGAGTTCATCTCGGCTTCAAAAACTACTTTCGATGTTTCGAAAGTTTCTCCTTCATTTGTGATTGAAGAGGTAAATTTTCCAAATGATCCGTTTACATTGCTGATCATTAAATGACGTACTTTGAATCCTACCTCTGAATGCGAGGCATCTAAATTCCATGTTGTTGTTGACATAATTAAAATTTTTAGAACGCAAATATAAATACTTACTATAAATTTGCATCAAGTTACTATTTTGTTAACCTATATACTTTTAGTAAGTAAAGCCTAAAATAAAGCATCATGCGCGAAAATAAAATTTTAACCAGCTGTCCTTTTAGATATACTTTACATATTTTGCAAGGCAAATGGCGCTTTGCCATCATCTACAGTTTACTTAAAAAAGGCACTTTACGTTATAAAGATTTGGCCATTGATGTAAATGGCATTACACCACGAATGTTGGTTAAAGAATTAAAAGAATTGGAAAAAGAAAAAGTCGTTAAAAGAAAAGCCTATGCAACAGTGCCTCCTACCGTAGAATATAGTTTAACGCCTTATGGAAAAACATTAGAGCCCATAATTAAGTCCATGCAACATTGGGGCGAAAAACACGCAGAAAAAATCATTTCAATAAAAAATAAATAACTCATTAAAAACATAAAATACAAAACATGCAATTTCCTTCTCCTGTTTCAATTGAATGGATTTCCGAATTAATTGGCGCTAATTTATTAGGCGATAAAACAAAAAATGCAACTGGAATAAATGAGATACATAAAGTTTCAAATGGCGATTTGGTTTTTGTTGATCATCCAAAATATTATCAAAAATGTTTAAACAGCAACGCAAGTTTCATCATAATCAATAAAGCGCTTGACGTTCCAGATGGTAAAGTTTTATTGGTTGTTGATCAACCCTTTGAAGCTTATTGTAAAATCGTAAATCATTTCAGACCATTTGAACCAGCGTCTAAAAACATCAGCGACTCTGCTACAATTGGAGAAAACACAAACATTTATCCAAATGTATTTATTGGAAAAGATGTTATAATTGGAAAAGATACCATCATCTATCCCAACGTAACCATCATGGATCATTGCATTATTGGTGACCGAGTTGTGATTCAAGCAGGTACTGTAATTGGCAGCAATTCATTTTATTACAATGGAAAAAAAGACAGAGAAGTTTGGTATAAAAAAATGCCTGATTGTGGAAGAGTAATCATAGAAGATGATGTTGAAATTGGCGCTGGATGTACCATTGATCGCGGCGTTAGTCATGATACCGTAATTGGCAAAGGAACTAAAATGGATAATATGATTCATATTGGACATGATACGGTTATCGGACACAATTGCTTGATTGCTGCTCAGGTGGGCATTGCTGGTGTTGCCAATGTACAAAACGGCGTTACCTTATGGGGACAAGTTGGCGTAAGTAAAACATTAACCATTGGTGCCAATGCAGTTGTATATGCTCAAAGTGGTGTTGGCGGAGATTTAGAGCCGAATAAAGTTTATTTTGGTTCGCCTGTGCAAGATGCTAAAACCAAATCACGTGAATTGGTTTGGGTAAAACGCATTCCGGAGTTATGGGAAAAAGTGATGGGGAAGTAGATGAGGATGCTGGATAGGAAGAAGGTTTAAATCACTTCGTTGGTTTAATAGTTTAAGGGTTTAAGGTTGGAAGTATTCTCGCTTTGCGTCTTTGCATCATTGAGCACGTGAAAACAAACTGGATTGGATTTTGTTCCGTTTTGAGCATTCAACACCAAACGCCAAACACCAAACGTTTTGAATATAGGAATCCTAAAGAATGAAATAAAATTTTTCTACTTTTAATCATCAACTCATGCAACTAAACATAGAAACACCCGCATTATTATTTTCGGCTACAACGCTGATTCTGTTGGCTTATACCAATCGGTTTCTTACTATTGCGCAACTCATAAGAGAACTAAAAAAAAGTTATAATAAAGAAGAAAACAAAAACATATTATTAGAGATTAAAAACCTCAACCTACGTTTAACCCTAATCCGTTACATGCAACTCATGGGTGTGCTTTGTTTATTTCTTTCTGTATTTGCTATGTTGGTGTTGTTTTTAGGTAACCAATTAATTGGTATCTATTTATTTTCAAGCAGTATGCTGTGTTTGTTGATTTCTTTGGGTTTATCATTTTGGGAAATCAGTATCTCGGTTAACGCACTTCGTTTGCATTTGGGCGATTTAATTGATGAATAATTTAAACAGAAACATTTCCATTAATTAGTTTTTCCTTTTTTCGCAACTCAGTTTACGCATTTCGTAAAGTATATAATATTGATACGAATAGTTTTGCGACAAATTAAAAAAATGAGAATTTGCGTTTTGCCCTGCTGTGTACTTTTTTTATTTTTGAACAAATCATTTGCACAAGAAACTTCAAAAAATAAAGACAGTCTTTCTTACAAAAACCTTCCCGACATCACCATTGTAGGAAAAAACAGCAATTCAGACATTCAACAAATGCCAGAAATCGTAGGTACTTCTATTTACGCAGGGAAAAAAAGTGCATTGATTATTATTGATAACGTACAAGGTAATGTGGTAAACAACAATATGCGTCAGGTTTTGGCAAAAACACCGGGCATTCATATATGGGAAAGTGATCCAAGTGGCATTCAAATTGGTATCGCTGCAAGAGGATTAAGTCCAAACAGAAGCTGGGAATTCAACATCCGACAAAATGGATACGACATTGCCGCTGATCCATTTGGTTATCCCGAAGCTTATTATAATCCACAACTTCAAAGCGTTCAACGAATAGAAATCATCAGAGGACAAGGTTCATTACAATACGGACCACAATTTGGTGGAATGGTCAATTACATTTTGAAAAATGGAAGTGAAATAAATAAACCCGTTGAATTTGAAGTACATCATACCATCGGGAGCAATGCGATGCAAAACAGCTATAACGCCATTGGAGGAAAAACAAAGAAAATAAATTACTACGCTTTTTATAATTATAGAAATGGAAATGGTTGGAGACAGAACAGCCGATTTTATTCTAATTCTGGGTTTGCAACTTTTTCATATGCAATCACACCTAAATTATCACTAACCGCAGAATTAATGCTGTCACATGTAAGAAGTCAACAAGCAGGGGGATTAACAGATGCTCAATTTAAATCAGATGCCAAACAAAGTTTAAGAAACAGAAATTGGTTTGACATCACTTGGTGCACGCCAGCCGTTATCATCAATTACAATATGGGCTCAAATAAAAGATGGATAACGAAATTATTTGCAACCATAGGCGATAGAAATAGCGTAGGTTTTACGCCTTCGATTACGGTTAACGACTCTTTAAACACAACAACTGGATCATTTAACAATAGAAATTTATTGGTAGATCAATATCGAAATATAGGTGTTGAAAGCAGGTGGATTTCGGATTATAAAATTGGTAAAATAGAAAATACTTTTTCTGTGGGTATGAGACTTTATCAAGGCTCAACGCATCGAAAAGGAAACGGCATTGGAACAGCTGGTGCTGATTATGACATGACCTTGATTGGTAATTATCAACAAGACATAAATTTCAATTCTAAAAACGCAGCTATTTTTTGTGAAAATTTAATTCGATTCTCAAAAAGATTATCCGTTATTCCTGGGGTTAGATTTGAAACATTGGAAGGTGAAGCTTCCGGAAGAAATGGATTTTCATCAATTGGGGATGCCATTTTATTACAGCAAATCAAAAGAAAACGAAAATTTATTTTAGCAGGAATAGGAATAGAATACCAATTTTTAAAAGGAACCGCTTTCTATACAAACTTTTCTCAAGCTTATAGACCAATACAATTTGCAAATTTGCAAGCACCACCAACAACTGATGTTATTGATCCCAATTTAAGAGATTCGAAAGGATACAATTTTGATTTGGGATACCGCGGAAAAATAAAAGATTTCTTACAATTCGATATTAGCGTTTATCGTTTAAAATACAATAATAGAATTGGTACGATTATACCATCTGGTGCAAGTTATAGATTGGTAACAAATGTGGGAAATAGCAACAGCAAAGGCATTGAAAGCTTTTTTGAATTCAATCCGATTAAAGCGTTTAAAGTCAATACGCATTTTGATTTAAGTATTTTCAATTCATACAGTTTTATTGATGCTACTTACTCAAACAATCATAAAGATGCTTTGATAAAAGGAAATCAGGTAGAAAATGCACCTCGACATATTTTACGAACTGGAATTAGTTGTGGATTTAAAAACATTTTATTTACTACACAATTTAATTATGTTGGAAAGTGCTTCAGTGATGCCAACAACACAATCAAGGCTTCTTCAAATGGACAAACCGGATTAATACCCGCATATAAAATTTTTGATGCAACGCTTCAAATTAAATTGCCAAATCGAATCATCATCAAAACTGGAATCAACAATTTGTTTAACGAAAATTATTTTACCAGAAGAGCAGGTGGATATCCAGGACCAGGTGTTTTGCCTGCTGATGGAAGAACTGCATTTTTATCGTTTGGAATAAAAATGTAGAATCCTAAAAAGTCGAAATTGTTGATACAACTATTTTTTAAAAATAATTCACCGCAAATTAAAACTCTACAATAAAACCAATTGTTGGTCGAACGTTTGGATCATCATTTTTTACAAATGTAGGTATCGCATTGCTTCCGTCAGCGCGAATGGGCAAACCATCTGTTGTTTTAAATGTTCTATTATCAGAAGTTCTTGTAAAGGTATATTCAGGAATAGATGGATTTTTTGCAACATACCAATTGGTTACATCCAAGAAAAGATCTAACGTGATATTTTTAAAATTCCATTTCTTATCAATACGAATATCACTGCTATTAAACCCATTCAAGCGCTGTGCATTTAATTGTGTATAATCCAATGTTCCTTTTCCTTGTGAAAGATAATTAACCCTAGAAACCACTTCGTCAAATGGCGTGTAAGGTGCACCACCCTGGTAACGAAACTTCAAACCCAATTCCCAATTGTGTTTAAATTTATAGCCCCATGTAACCGATAATAAATGCTTGTTATCCCAACTGCTTGAAACCAATTTGCCATCTGCACCACTATATAAACTGCGGTAAAAAGTGTATGATAAAATACCAAAGAATTTTTTTGTCAATTTTTTCTGTGCAAAAAATTCAATACCATAAGCGTTTCCTTTCCCATTGGTAAGCACCGATTCATTTCCAAGCAATGTAAAATCTGTTCCAAGATTTGCCAGTGAAATTCCGTTCCTTACAGAAATAGGTGAATTATTGTATTTTTTATAAAATCCTTCTAACGTGATGCGCAATCCATCATTGGGTAAAAATTCGAAACCTGTTGTATAATGTGTACTACTTTGATATTCTGCATTTTTATTTTTCAAAACATCATTTTCTGCATATCCCAAAATAGTGTAAGTAGGCAACTTATAATAAATTCCAGCAGAAGCATTCCATGTCCATTTGTTTGCCAACACATAACTTACAGATAGTCTTGGCGACAACGTTTTTAATGCGTTCATGCCGCTTGTAGTAAACGTGTTTACATCGGTTCTAACACCAAAACTTACCCCTAATCGATTGTCGATAAATTTATTCCCTATTTGTGCAAAAGCACCCAATCTTACAAATGGTTTTAAAGGACTTTGGAAATTTTGTGTCAACTCATTTTGTATGATTGTGTTGTTTGAATCTCTAACTTCTTTTAAAATAACAGCAAAAGAATTATTGGTGTAATCAGCCAATTGTGCGGATGCACCATAAGAAATTTTCCATCCATTGATGTTTTTATTTACATCAAATCTTAATTTATTTTCAATTTCAGTACTTGCGATATCCAATGTTTGACTTTCTGGTGTTGGATTTTCGTTGTCTTCAAATTTTGTAATCGTGTTATTAAAACTTGTTCTGCTCAGCGATAAATTCCAGTAACCATTTGGAATGCTTTTTTTCAATGAAGCACCAACGGTGTAATTCCACTGATTTACATTTACGCTTGAGTTTAACGCATATAATTTTTCGGGTGTAGCTTCTTTAGGTGAAGCAAATGAAAAATCATCGATAGCGCCGATTCCAATAAAAGTAAGCGTGGTTTTATTATTTATTTGATGCGTAATCTTTGTTTGAAAATCCCAATAATTTGGACGGATAGGTAAATCAATAGCTTGAAATAAATACTGTAAATAAGAACGGGTTGCGGATGCTAAAAATGTAGTTTTTTTATTTTTAGATAAGGGGCCTTCTAGCGTTAAACCCGTTTCGGTAAAACTTGCCCTAAGATTACCTTGAAATTTATTTGCATTACCATTCTTTTGTTTGAATTGGAAAACACTGCTTAGTGCGTTATCAAAACGAGCATCAAAAGCCGAAGAACTGAGCTTTACATCTTCTATAAAAAATGTGTTTAAAATTCCTTGAGGACCGCCGCTGCTGCCTTGTGTTTGAAAGTGATTGATAACTGGAACTTCAATTCCATCTAAATAAAAAACATTTTCATTAGAAGCGCCACCGCGAATGATAATATCATTTCTAAAAGAACCGCCTTGTTGTCCGCCACCAACGCCAGGTAATGTTTGAATAACTTTACTGATATCAAAATCTCCACCTGGATTACTTCTTATCTCTTCAGATGTAAGACGTTGAACGCTTAAAGGAGTTTCGAGCGAAGCCGCACGAACGCTGCGTTTATTTGATTTGATAATTACTTCCTGGAGCTTCGCATCATTGTTTTCCAATTCAATGGTATACACATTTTCATTTCCACTGCTTACAACAACATTATAAATGGTATTGGTTTTATACCCAACTGAAGTAATGAGTACGTTGTATGTTTTAACAGGTATATTCAACAATCTAAATCTACCTGTTGAGTCTGAAGTGGTACTAATTGAAGTTCCAGAAATATTAATCGTTGCCCCAATTAATGCTTGTTGCGTATTTTTCTGAAGTATAATTCCACTAATACTACCTATTTTCTGAGCAAATAAAGAAGTAGAAAAGAAAATAGAGAGCGATATCAATCCTAAAATATGCTGAGTTTTTAAACGTTTCATTTATGCTGTTTTTATACAAAACATACAACTTTTAAAAATGTTTAAAATAAGTTGAACTTTTTTTAAAAAAATTGAAACAAGAAATAATTGATAAAAAAAACGAACTCTTTAAAATGAAATATTATGATAGATTGGTTGTTGTAAAATCTAGACAATATTTTTTTATCATGTCTCTTACTTCGCTGAAAGCTTGATTAATTTCTTCTTCAGTACCGGTAGCTTTTGCAGGATCAGGAAAATTATAATGAAATTTCACTGCTTTACTTGGAAAGAACGGGCATCTTTCTTTTGCATTATCACAAACAGTAATAACGAAGTCGAAATCAACTTGCTGATATTCTAAAATATTATTTGAAGTATGCGAAGAAATATCAATGCCATCTGCTTTCATGGTGGCAATTGCCTTTGGATTAACGCCGTGTGTTTCAACACCCGCACTAAAGATCTCCGCTTTTTCGCCAGCGAAATGTTGTAAATAACCATGCGCAATTTGACTTCTGCAACTGTTTCCTGTACATAATACCAATACTTTTTTCATTGAAAATAATTTATGATTTAGATGAGTAAAATTTATTTCTTAACCAAAACGCCACGTTAACCAAAATAATCAAAGCGGGTACTTCTACCAAAGGACCAATCACACCAGCAAAAGCTTGTCCGCTGTTGATGCCAAAAACACCAATGGCAACGGCAATGGCCAACTCAAAATTATTACCAGCAGCAGTAAAAGCAATTGCAGTATTGGTAGAATAATCGGCACCCATTTTTTTGCCAATTAAAAAACTAATGAAAAACATCAATGCAAAATATACAGCCAAAGGAAGTGCAATGCGTAAAACATCAAAAGGAATTTGTACAATCATTTGACCTTTTAAACTAAACATCACCACAATGGTAAAAAGCAATGCAATCAATGTGATTGGAGATACTACAGGAATAAATTTTGTGGTAAACCAATCCACTCCTTTTAATTTTATTAAAATTGCTCTTGATAAAAAACCAGCTAAAAATGGAATACCTAAATATATCGCCACGCTTTGTGCAATTTCACCAATACTGATATTTACAACAGATCCAGAAATACCAAAAAGTGGAGGAAGCACGGTTACAAAAATAAAAGCATAAACACTATATAATAAAACTTGGAAAATGCTATTCAATGCTACTAGTCCAGCAGCATATTCTCTGTTGCCTTCAGCCAATTCATTCCAAACGATAACCATTGCAATACATCTTGCTAAGCCGATTAAAATCAAGCCCACCATGTATTCTGGATAATTATGTAAAAACAAAATAGCGAGTACAAACATCAAAATAGGTCCGACAATCCAATTTAAGAAAAGCGAAACGCTTAATATTTTCGTATGTTTAAATACTTCGCCCAATTGGTTATATTTTACTTTTGTAAATGGCGGATACATCATTAAAATCAATCCAATAGCCAAAGGAATATTGGTAGTACCATTAGAAAAAGAAAGTATAAATTTTGGTGCATTCGGAATAAAATATCCAATGGAAACGCCTGCAATCATTGCTAAAAAAATCCATAGGGTTAAGTATCTATCTAAAAAACTTAACTTTTTTCTTTCGTGCGTTGGCGTGCATGTATTGTTTGACATTTTTTTATTTTTAATTTTTTAACAACACCCCGAACCAGGCGTACAAGCGTTAGCGTTATTGATTTCAGGTTTTTGAGCAAAAACGGTTATGCTAAAAATTCCAGTTTGTCCAGTTCTATACGCTTGGATTTCTTCAGCAGATAAATAGTTGATTAAAATATCATCGGGAATAACAATTGCTTTCTCTTTTTGAACAACTACATTTTTAAATCCATTGGCATGAATGAGTTCCAGATATACTTCTTTTTGAATGGCGCCAGCCACACATCCCGCGTACATTTCAGCATCTTTTTTTAATGCATTTGGCAGAGCACCCATTAATACAACATCGCTGATACAAAAATGTCCTCCGGGTTTTAACACCCTGAAAATTTCACTAAAAACTGCATTTTTATTTGGTACTAAATTCAATACACAATTACTTACCACTACATCAGCGGCGTTGGCTGTAATCGGCATTTTTTCGATATCCCCTTGTCTGAATTCAACATTGTTAAACCCTCTTTTTTCTGCATTAATTCTAGCTTTTTCAATCATAGCATCTGTGAAGTCAATGCCAATCACTTTACCCAATTCACCTGTTTCGTGACGAGCAATAAAGCAATCATTACCCGCGCCACTTCCTAAGTCAATCACCACATCTCCTTTTTTTATTTTAGCAAATTGAGTAGGCAACCCGCAACCCAAACCTAAGTCTGCATCGGCATTGTAGCCATTTAAAGTAGAATAATCTTCAGACATAATGTTGTACACTTCTGTTGAGCAACCACCAGCACCGCAGCACGACGACATATTGGTTTCTTTATCTTGTAAAGCGATTTCGCTATACTTTAATCTTACAATTTCTTTTAGTTCTTTTTCTGTTTGCATAATGTTTGTTTTTTTATAATTAATACGGATTTAAACGATATAGATCAACAACACTTTGAATTGTTGGTAATAAATTTTTCAAATAAAAAGCTTAATGATTGGCTTGCTTTTTTCCATTCTTTTTCATCAATACAATAACAAACCGAAACCCCATCAATATTACCTTTTATTAAACCTGACGCTTTGAGTTCTTTTAAGTGTTGCGAAACGGTACTCTGGGCAATGGGCAGTTCATCAACAATATCACCACAAACACAGGATTGTTTTTTAATCAAAAAATTTAAAATGGCAATACGCGCAGGATGAGAAATTGCTTTTGCATACTTAGCCAATTCAATTTCTTTTTTTGTGTATTCAGATGTTTTACTTGCTCCCATATCAATCGCAATATTACGATTAATAATTTAATTGAGAAAAGTTTTTAGAAGCTAGATTAGATTTCGTTCTGTTTTTAGATTTTTGGTAATAACAAATAAGGAATTAAAAATAAAGAATAAGGAAATGAATTTCGTTCCGCATTTTACATTTTCAATCTTTACGACATTTTTTATAGCCCACGGTTTCAACCGTGGGAGAGAATAAAGTTTAAAAACATTTTCCCATTTTGAACAAAATCAAAATTATTATGTCGATCAAAAATCCGCGAAGGTGTTTAAATCTATTTCGGAAATGAAGATGCCGGAACGCTTATCGTTCCAACCGAATGTAAAATATGCCAGTTTTTAAAATCCTGACTTGCCTCCATGCCTGTACCGTTTATGGTTTCTGTTTTGGTTCTGATTTTTACAGGGCGGTCGGTATAGAATTCGTTGCCCGTTCTGTTTCTATCCCAGTTTAATTCATCGCAAATTAACGTATCCCCTTTTTCAATGTTTATTACCACAACACTATCTCTAAGGTTTACGATTTTTTTATACTGCTCATATCTCGCATAGTGTGCATCTAATATACTTTCTATCTTTCCATTTTCATTGTAAAAATCAGCATGTATTTTTTCTGGAAATTCTACATAAGGTACTATATCCTGAACGTTTAACATTAGAGGTGCATTCAAAATGGCTTTCTTTTTTCCGCCCAAGGTATAGTTTAATACAACCATCCTCGCTTCTTCAATTCCAGTTTTTTTGAGGGATAAATTTTTTATCTTCTCTACATCATTTTCACAAGCACACAAAAAAATACAGCTTATCATTAAAGCTGTAGTAAAAATATTTTTTAAGATTGAGTGCATCATTTGTTATTGTGCAATTATTAATCGTAGCTTCTTTTTTGGAACCATCTTGCATTCATAGAAACGCCAAAATTTATTCTGAATGAATTCTCTTTCAGCCCTGTCGTGCCCGCATTGCCAATCGTTCCAATTTCAATCGAAGTATTTAGAGCTACATATTCGCCCCTGTTTTGAATTTGTCGTGGTGTGGTTAATGGCATTCCTGCTCCGAAAGTAAATGCAGATCTATTTCTTAAATTATCCGTTTTTACTGGCGCTGTTCCATAATAAAATCCTGCTCTATATTTGATATAATTCCAGTATTTATTGGATGCTGCATTAAATTTAGCCGGATAAAATTCTGCACCCGTTTTTACAACCCAGCTATTTGTTGTTTTATCTGATTCATTGTAGTAACGATATGCAGTCCAATCTGATGTTTCAAAATCGGCTCCAAACAACCATTGTTTGTTTTTGGTTTGATACGTAAACCCTGCTACGTAAGTGGCTGGAATAACAATTTTACCTTTAACATCTTTTATTGTTGAAACACTGTCGATGGTTAATACCGCACCAGATCCATCATAACCAAAGGTTTCATTTACTATAGATTGATTGGCGTTTAATTTTTGTTGAAAATTTGCGTAAGCACCTAATCTTAGGTTTCCGGCATTTTTAATGTGAATTTCATATTGAATTCCTGCATTTAAAAACACACCGCCAAACGTACTTTTTAATTCCTCATTTCCTTTTGCATAAATAACCGTATCATTCAACAATGACGTTCTTGTACTTATTGATTTGTTTCCAAAATTAAAGCCAGTACTTACGCCAAAACTGAATTCATTTTTATGCGATCCATTTCCAATTTTTCGAATACCAGTACTTAAATTCACTTGGTTCAAACCGCCAGTTCCTTCATATAAAGTATTCAAACTATCGATATTGCTTATGCGGCTATTTTTTTCGATTTTATAACTGATTCGAGTTAATGGCCTTAATCCAAAACTTGCACCCCAGGTTACACCTTTTTTTTCCATTTTTGGGGTTGAAATGGGAAATGCGACTTGTAAATAAGAAATGGCAGCATTGGATGATGTATATTTTTGACCGTTAAGATTACTTTTTAGCGTTCTTGAATTTATTTCACCGCCCAAGTCGAAAATGGTATTGGAAAAATTTTTGGTATTGGATAAAGAGCCCAACGAAGCTGGATTAGCAATATTTATATTAAATGGAGAGCCCACCAAACCATAATCAGAATAAGCCGCCGAAAAGCCGCCCATTGCACGATTGGTAATGTTTTGTCCGGAAATAATATCGCCTAACCCATATCTGCTGTATGGCGAATTTTCCTGAGCCTGCGTTGTATTATACACCAACAGGGCAAATATTGCAACAAAAATGTGTTTAATCCGATAAATTATTGAGTTCGCTGAGTGCATAAAGTCCTTTAAATAAAAAGTTAACGTCGGCAAATATCTTGTTTTTAAGTTGACTAGCAAAATAGACACTATTGCCCCCGGTTAAAACCACGTTAAAGTTCCCGAATTTTTCGTTGTATTTTTCAATGAAACCATTTATTTCATTGGATATTCCAATAATAACCCCCGATTGTAAATTAGTTTTGGTATCGTAACCAATTAAAGGAATATTCCAGGTTTGTTCTACCAAAGGCAGTTTTGCCGTGTATTCATGCATTGATTTAAAACGCATATCCATACCCGGCGAAATGGCTCCACCTAAAAAATGATGGTTGCTATTTATAAAATTATAGGTTATACAAGTTCCGATTCCGATGACTAAATTATTTTTTTTGGGAAAATGATCAACTGCTGCTGCTGCCAATGTGAGTCGATCCACACCAGTTGTTTCCGGTTTTCCTGTGGCCAATTTAAAATTTAAAATGGTTTCGTTACTAATTTTATGAAACTTAGTATGTTGGATAAGTAAATTTTCGATGTCGACATCATGATGTACTACCGATGAAAGTATTGATTTTTCTGGTTTGTACACATCAATTATCTTCTTTAAATGCGCCAGTGTATCCTCTAAAAGATCAATCGTTTCAATAAGTTGATGCTTATTAAACACCGCTGCTTTATAGCGGGAATTTCCAAAATCCAAACAAAGCGTATGCATTCGATAATTATTTAAGTTAAAATTCAAAAGTAAAAATTCAAAAAATACCGATTCTCTTTTTTTACTTTTATCCTCAGCAACGGGCAATCTTTTTACTTTTCACTTTTTACTTTTTACTTCACCCAACAAAGTTCATCCCATTTTGTGGTAAATCGATTGCTGCGTAATTCTTGTCGCATTTTCCAATTTTTTTTGGTACCTGCGGTAGCAAATTTCAGCATATCCGTTCCCATGCCAAAGTTAACGTTATCAATGATATGCATGAGTTTTTGTGAAGCGGCCGATTCTGGCGTTTCAAAAAGATTGTATTGCACCATGGCGCAGGGTACTATATCCGTGAGTACAATGCCCGCTTTAATATACTTGCTCCCTTTTTGATACAATGCTTCTACCAACGGCATTACATAGGCAATCAATACATTGGTTAAATAAGTTGCTGATGGCAAAGCTACATAAGCCGATCTCGATGATGGCGCATACTGGTATTGATTTTGATTGTTGTTGCTCACCAAAAAAATACTCACCGCACCTGCCGCACTACTTTGTCTGCGCAATTTTTCTGCCGCACGGGCAATGTAGGTAGCAACGGCTTCTTTCAATTCTTTCAATTCAAAAACAGCCCTGCCAAACATCCTCGTAGTGGCAATCATTTTCTTTTTAGATAAAGGATCTTTCATTTCAATACAAGGAATGCCATTCAACTCTTTTACCAACCTTACCCCTACTACACCGCCTAAATTTTTTCCTGCCCAAGCCTCACTCATGTTTCGTAAATCCCATGCTGTGTTGATATTAAACATACGCAAGGTTTTTGATCCCGCGCTGCCCACGCCCCAAATATCTTCTACCGCTGTTTTTTGCAATGCCTCCATTTGTTGTTGGGGTGTTTGTAAAACAATTACACCCTTAGATCCTAATTTATCTTTTTTGGCAAGCCTATTGGCTACTTTAGACAATACCTTAGATGGTGCAACGCCTACCGAAACCGGAATGCCCGTCCACAACTCCGTAGTTTGCTTTACAAACATGGCATAGTCATAAAGTTTACTGCCCTCTATCCCAGATAAATCCAAAAAAGATTCATCAACTGAATACACTTCTACTTCGGGTGCCAATAAACGAAGCGTGTCCATTACGCGCTTGCTCATATCGCCATACAAGTGATAATTGCTAGAAAAAACAGCAACATTATTTTTTAAAATTTCCGCTTTGTTTTGATAATAAGGTCCTGCCATTTGAATGCCCAACGCTTTGGCTTCATCTGTTCGAGATACGATACAGCCATCGTTGTTGCTGAGCACCACTACGGGCTTTCCATTTAAAGCGGGCTTAAACAGTCTTTCGCAGGAAGCGTAAAAACTGTTGCAATCAACAATTGCCTTCATAAAAATTATGCTTTTACATCGCCTAAGAAAATTGTTTTATCACGTACGTTACAACACCCCAAATGCTAAAATCGGCATACTCGCTTATTTCCATTGGCGATAGTTTTGGCGTTTCGGGTATAAGCCGAATTTTATTAATGGTTTTCTCAAATCGTCGAATGAGCATCTCGCCGTCAACTACAGCAATAATCACCTTTCCGCTTTGAGGCTTAATGCTTCGATCTACAATGACAATATCACCGTCATGAATAGACGCATTAACCATGCTGTTTCCCTGTACACGCATAAAAAATGTGGCAGGCTTGTTTCGAATCAATTGCTCATTCAAATCAACACCCTTGTCCATGTAATCATCGGTTGGTGCGCCAAAACCTGTAGCATTAGCATTGGGTACATCCAATTGTTTAAATGATTTACTGCCCTGATATCCAGCAGAAAAAAATTGTTCTATTTCCATAAAAATGTTTTTGATTTACTAAAATTATTAGCAATAATAAGCTAAATTATTTAGTTTTTAAAAATAAATAATTGCCAATTTATTTAGCTTGTGGTTTATGAGAATAGTTGCTTTTGGTGATATTTAACTATTTTTATCTAGTATAAATAATCATTCCGCTTTGAGCAATACTAGTAAATACGAATTGGTGGTTGGGTTGGAAGTGCATGCTCAGCTGATGACAAAAACGAAACTTTTTTGTGGCGATAGTGCTTCTTTTGGAGGAATGCCCAATACACAGGTTAGTCCAATTTCATTGGCGCATCCGGGCACGCTTCCAAAACTAAACGAAAAAGCAATTGAGTTGGCGGTTAAGTTAGGACTTGCGCTGAACTGTGACATTGAACGAAAAAATTATTTTGCCCGAAAAAATTATTTCTATCCCGATTTGCCAAAAGGTTATCAAATCAGTCAGCATTCCGCTCCGATTTGTAAGCATGGATATGTAACCATTGCTACTCCACTTGGCAAAAAGAATATCATCCTCAACAGAATACATATTGAAGAAGATGCTGGAAAAAGCATTCATGATATCGACGACAATTATACCTGCATCGATTTAAACAGAGCCGGTGTACCACTTTTGGAAATCGTTACGGAGCCAGTGATTCATAGCGCTGATGAGGCGTTTACTTTTTTAACCGAATTGCGAAAATTGGTTCGATGGCTGGATGTGTGTGATGGAAATATGGAAGAAGGCAGCATGCGTTGTGATGCCAATATTTCTGTTCGACCAATTGGATCTACCACACTCGGAAAACGGGTAGAAGTAAAAAATCTAAACAGCATTCGCAATGTAAAAAAAAGCATCGAAATTGAATTTGAAAGATTGGTTTCATTAACCGAAAATGGCCAAGACATTATTCAAGAAACAAGAAGTTATGATGCGGATAAAAACAGCACCTTCTCGTTGAGAAGTAAGGAAGATGCTGAAGATTACCGCTATTTTCCAGAGCCAGATTTACCTCCATTTATCATTACTGAAAATTACATCAACAAGATAAAATCAAGTCTACCCAAATTACCCGAACAAATAAAGGCAGATTTCATGTCGTTGTATCAATTGTCTGATTACGATGCGCAATCTATTTGTAGTGAAAAAGAAGACATCGAATATTTTGAAAGCATCATCAAACATACGCAACATTATAAAGCTGTTGCCAATTGGATGATTGGACCATTGAAGCATTTTTGTAAAGAACATGATTTGTCGATGCAGCAGTTTCCGCTTTCGGTTGAAAAAATAGTAGACTTAATCCAATTTGTAGAATCTGGAAAAGTTAACTTCAACAATGCTTCAGGAAAAATCATGAACGCAATGATTGAAAATAAGAATCTATCTGCATTTGAAGTAGCAAATGAATTAAATTTGATTCAGGAAAGCGATG
>Ga0209598_10001690_pt1 | contig 17807 bp, 15 predicted proteins | sample M_140807_EF_Meta_FD_187317 | JGI IMG/M metagenome (GOLD analysis project Ga0209598, IMG submission 187317) | Freshwater microbial communities from Lake Montjoie, Canada to study carbon cycling - M_140807_EF_MetaG (SPAdes) (version 2) | ecosystem: Environmental > Aquatic > Freshwater > Lake...
CGAGCGCCCGCGCGATATTGACCCGCTGGCGCTGCCCGCCGGAGAGCTCATGCGGGTAGCGATCGGCAAAGCGTTTCGGCTCCAGGCCGACGCGGGCGAGCAGGTCGCGCGCCCGTGTGATTGCCGTGCGCCGGTCTTCACCATGGACCTGCGGGCCGAAGGCAATCGAATCGCCGATGGTCATGCGCGGATTGAGCGAGGAGTAGCTGTCCTGAAAGACCATCTGCACCTGGCGCCGGAAGGCCTTGAGTGGCAGATCGCGCGAGCCGACGGTCATGCCGTCGAAGATGATTTCGCCCGAGCCGGGTTGGATCAGCTGCATCAGCAGGCGGGCTGTGGTGCTCTTGCCGCAGCCGGATTCGCCGACCACGCCCAGTGTTTCGCCCTTGAAGACATCGAAGTCGATGCCGTCGACTGCGCGGACCACCGCCGCCTTGCCCTCGATGCGTCGGCCCTTGAGCGGAAAGTGCTTGATGAGCCCGCGCACCGACAGCAGCGGCTGGGCGGACCCGCCGAGGTCGTCGATCGATTGGACAGCTGACACGGCGGTGTTCATTGCTTCACATCCATGGCGGTGCGCAGCCCGTCGGAGAGCATGTTGAAGGACATCGAGGTCACAAAGATCATCAGACCCGGCAAGGCCGCGATCCAGGGCTGGGTGTAGATCGCGGTGCGAAGGGTGTTGAGCATCAGGCCCCATTCGGGTTCGGGCGGCTTCACGCCCAGGCCCAGAAAGGACAGGCCCGAGGCGAGGATCATCGACACCGCGATCAGGCTGGTGGCATAGACGAAGATCGGCCCGAGCACATTGCCCAGCACATGCACCCGCACGATGGTGAATGCGCCCGCCCCCGAGGCGCGCGCTGCTTCGACGTAATCTCGAGAGCGCACCTGGGTGGTCACGCTCTCGGCCACCCGTGCGATCTGCGGTATGAATACGATGGTCAGCGACAGCAAGGCATTGAAGATGCCCGCGCCCAGCGTGCCCGACAGCGCAATCGCCAGCAGCACTGACGGGAAGGCATAGAAGACGTCGATGGTCCGCATGATCACGGTATTGATTGCACCGCCTGCATAGCCTGCCAGAATGCCCAAGGCTGAGCCGATCGCAAACGCAGCCAGCACCGGCACGATGCCCATGAAGAGCGACAGACGCGCGCCCACGATCAGCCTGGACAGCATGTCGCGGCCGAGCTCATCGGTGCCCAGCAGATGGCCTTCGGTGCCGATCGGCTTGAGGCGACTGAGCATCGAAGCCTTGTAGGGATCGGCCGGTGTGATGAACGGCCCGAACAGCGCCAGCAAGATGAGCAGCAGCACCACCGCAGCAGCCACCATCGCGACCGAGTTGGTGCGAAAGCGGCGCCACACGCTGCCCCAGTAGCCCGGGCCCTGGGCGTCGATCGGCGCCGGCACTTTGGAGGCGTCCACAGCGATGTCCATCGTTCAGGCCCGGGAGATGCGCGGATCGAGCGTGCTTTGCACGATGTCGACCAACAGGTTGAGCAGCACGAAGAACATGGCCAGTACCAGGATCGTGCCCTGCAGCAGGGGCAGATCGCGCTGGAAGATCGCGCTGTTGAGCAAAAAGCCGGTGCCCGGCCAGGAAAAGACGGTTTCGATCAGGATCGAGCCACCGAGCAGATAACCCAGTTGCAGGCCCATCACCGCAAGCGCGGTGGGTGCGACGTTCTTGACCACATGCTTGAAGACACCGAAATCGGTCAGGCCCTTGGCGCGCAGGCCGACCACGAACTCCTGCTCAAGGGTTTCGGCCACCAGCGCGCGCACCGTGCGGCTGATGATGCCCATCGGGATCACGCTCATGGTGAGCGCAGGCAGCACCAGGTGCTTGAGGTGCTCCCAGTCCCAGGCCCAGTCGCCCGAGCCGCTTGGGCCGGCGCCGGTGGCCGGCAGCCAGTTGAGCTGTGCGGCAAAGATGATGACCAGGACCATGCCCAGCCAGTAGTGCGGCACGCTGACACCGATCACCGAGACAAACGAAGCCAGGCGATCTGCCCAGGAATTGCGGAAATAGCCCGCCACGAAGCCGAACAGGCTGCCGAACAGAAAGCCGATGAAGGTGGCCACACAGGCCAGCCTCAGGGTGTTGCCCACGGCGGTCAGGACCTCGCCTGTGACTGCTCGCCCGGTTGCAATCGAGGTGCCGAGATCGCCCTGAAGCGCGCGCCAGATCCAGCTGGCGAACTGCTCGGGGTAGGAGCGATCGAAACCATAGAGCGTGCGCAGTTGCTGCTGCAGGTCGACCGAGGCATCGGGCGGCAGGATCGAGACCAGCGGGTCTCCGGGTGCGAGATGCACCAGCGCAAAGCAGACCAGCGCCACGCCGAACATGATCGGCAGGGTGTAGGCGATTCGACGAACGATGTACGCGAGCACGGAAACCCGGGGTCAGTGTGATGCGGAAAAGGGGGGCAGCAAGGAGACCGGCCGGTGCACGCGGCCGGCGGGCCTGTGCCCCGGCGCGGGCCGGGACACAGGCGAAGGACATCAGTCCATCGACATCGTGGCGATGTCGATAAACCAGCTCTTGGGCTGCACGACGTTCTTGACCTTGGTGCTCATCGAGCGGGGGCCGACGTCATGGGCGATCCACACGAAAGGCGCTTCCTCGACGATGCGGGCATGCAGCTTGGCCAGCGCGGCGTCACGTTGCTTGTCGTCGAAGCTGGTGCGCGCATCGGCGATCAGCTTGTCGAACTCGGCATTGCCGAAATAACCCCAGTTGTTGGAGGTCGGCGGGAAGGTCTTGGTGCTGGTGAAGCGGACCATCGCGAAGAACGGGTCCATCGCGGCGAAGCTCACGTTGGTCGCGTTGGCACCATTGGCCGACGGGTCCTTTGCGCCCTTGCGCCAGTTGGTGAACAGCGTGTTCCACTCGATCACGTCGAACTGCACATCGAAGTGACAGGCCTTGAGCGACTGCTGAACGAATTCGTTCATCGGCAGCGGCTGCATCTGCCCCGAACCCGAGGCCGAGATCTGCACCTTGACCTTGACCGGCTTGGCCGCGCTGAAGCCGGCTTCGCTCATCAGCTTGCGGGCTTCTTCGGGGTCATAGCGGATGTCGAACTTGGGGTTGCCCCACCAGGGATGGCCCGGGCCGACGGTGCCCTTGGGCACGCCCATCATGCCGCCGAGCAGCTTGAGCAGGCCGGCACGGTCGACGCACAGATTGGCTGCATGGCGCACTCGCTTGTCGAGCCAGGGAGAGCCCTCGGCAAAGGACAGCTGCCACGGCCACACATGCGGCTGCGGGTTGAAGTAGGTCTTGAAGCCGCGCTGGCTGATGGTGGGCAGTGCATCCGGGGCCGGCGCCTCGATCCAGTCAACTTGACCCGAAAGCAGCGCTGCGGTGCGGGCATTGGCCTCGGGCATCGGGACCATCACGACCTTGTCGATCTTGGGCACGCGCTTCGGATCCCAGTAGCCCTTGTTCGCGGCCATCTCGAGGCGCTCGCGCGCGACGAAGCGAGTCATTTTGAACGGGCCGCTGCCTGATGCATCGGCTGCGAAGGCGGTCCAGGCGGCCTTGGCCTTGTCGGCAGGCGTGCCACCCGCGGCGGCGTCAAACTTCTTCTGCCAATGTGCCGGCGACGCGATGAACAGGTTGGTCAGGTTCAGCGGCAAGAAGGCGTCCGGCTCGCTGGTGGTGAGTTCGACGGTCAGGTCGTCGATCTTGCGGGCGGTCCGCAAGGTGGGCATGCGCGAGGCGGTGACGCCGACCTGGCTGGCGTCGAAGTGCACCGCGTCCTTGTCGAGCACTTTCTGCACGTTCCAGACGATGGCGTCGGCGTTCAGGGCCGAGCCATCATGGAACTTCACGCCGGGGCGCAGCTTGAACACCCACTTGGTCTTGTCCTTGGCATCGACCGTCCAGGATGTGGCCAGGCCGGGGATCAGCACGCTCGGGCCATCCGACTTGGACAGGTCCCAATGGGTGAGCGCGTCATACATCGGGATGCCGGTGAAGCGATTGCCTTCGAAGCCCTGGTCGGGCTGGCCGAGCGTGCGCGGGATGTCGGCAGCGGTCATGGCGATGCGCAGGGTCTTTTCCTGCGCGGCGACGGGCGAGGCCCAGAGCGCGGCGCCCAGCACAGCGGCGGACATCAGTGATGCCGCGGCGGTTGAACGACGAATCGAGTCAATCAAAGGGTTCTCCTTCTCGGGTTTGCTTGGGTAACGCCGTCCCGGGTAATCCCGGATTGAGGCCCGGTCACATCTGCAAGGCCTGTGCCAGCCGATGCGCCTCTGCTTTGCATCATTTCGGTGCAAATCGAGCATAAGGCGCACCGACTCGATGCCTGTCAGTACAAGACTGCGGCGTGGGGGAATCGGTATGCGCACGAATTCAGTCGGCCAGACCGAAGCGTTCGAGCATTCCAAGCAGCACGCAGGTCGCCAGTTCGGCGTCTTGTGCCGACAGGATTTCGTCCGGGTGATGGCTGATCCCGCCATTGCCGCAGCGCACGAACAGCATGGCCATCGGGCAGACCGCCGGGAAGGCCATGGCGTCATGGCCTGCGCCCGAGGGCAGGTGCGTCACTGGCAGTCCCTGCGCGGTGATGGCGTCGGCCAGCTGAGCTTGCAGACGCTCATCGCAGGGCGCAGCCTTCAATTCGAAGTAGGGCTCGAAGTCCAGGCGCACTGAGCGTTTCGCAGCGATCGCCTCGCACTGTGCGCGAATCGCCTCCACGGCCTCATATCGCATGGCATCGATGCCCGAGCGGACATCGAGGCTGAAGCGCACCTCCTGGGCAATCACATTCACCGCACCCGGCAGCACGCTCAACTGCCCGACCGTGCCGACCAGCCCTGCGTGTGTCTGGCAATGCGCTTCGATGGCCAGCACCATGTCCGATGCCGCCGTGAGGGCATCGCGGCGCTGGCCCATGGGCACGGTGCCAGCGTGGCCGGCCAGGCCGGTGACGGTGCAGCGGATACGGCTGGCGCCGGCAATTGAGGTGACCACACCCAGCGGCAGACCCGCCTGCAGCAACACCGGCCCCTGCTCGATATGCGATTCGATGAAGGCGGCGATCCCGCGTCCGCGGCGATCGACGCGGGCCAAGCCCTCCGGGTCGGCGCCGAAGTCGATGAGCGCCTGGCGCAGGCTGATGCCCTGGCTGTCGCTTCGATCGAGCCAGGCGGGATCGAAAGCGCCGGCCATGGCCTTGCTGCCGATCAGCGTGACCCCGAAGCGCACGCCCTCTTCATCACCGAAGGCAACCACCTCGATGGCATGGGGCAGCCGGATGCCGCGTTGATGCAAGTCGGCGACGCAGGCGATCGGCGAGAGGATGCCGAACAGGCCGTCGTAGCGACCGGCATTGCGCACGGTGTCCAGATGCGAGCCGGTCATCACGATGGGCGCATCCGGCTGAGCACCTTCGTATCGGCCGATCACGTTGCCCAGAGCGTCCCAGTGCACCGACATGCCGGCTTCGCGCATCCAGCCCGAAATCCGCTCGCCCGCCTCGCGATGCTGGGCGGTGAGGTAGGTGCGGGTCAGGCGAGGGGCATCCTCGGTGATCGCGGCCAGCTCATCGGCGCGTGCCATGATCTGCGGCCCGAAACGCAGGGCCTGGTCTTCAGAGGTGCTCATCGTGCCGGCGCTGGATGGCGGGCAATCCAGTGGCGGGCGATGTCGATGCGCCGGCACACCCAGACGCGGTCGTGGCGCTCGATGTGATCGAGAAACTGCTGCAGCGCGCGGAATCGGCCAGGGCGCCCGAGCAGCCGGCAATGCATCCCGATCGACATCATCTTCGGTGAGTCCTCGCCTTCTGCGTAGAGCACATCGAAGCTGTCCTTGAGGTATTGCAGGAAGTGCTCGCCGGTGTTGAAACCCTGGGGCGTGGCAAAGCGCATGTCATTGGCATCGAGTGTGTAGGGCACGACCAGATGATCGACTTCCTGGCCATCGCTGCGCGAAACCCGCGTCCAGAACGGCAGTTCGTCGCCGTAGTAGTCGGAGTCGTAGAGCAGCCCGCCGTCATCGACCACCAGCCGGCGGGTGTTGGGGCTGTCACGCCCGGTGTACCAGCCCTGCGGACGCTGGCCGGTCAACTGCTCGATGATCTGCATCCCGATGCGCAAGTGCTCGCGCTCGGTGGCCTCGTCCATCGACTGATAGTGAATCCAGCGCCAGCCATGGCAGGCGATCTCATGGCCCAGTTCAACGAAAGCCTGTGTGACATCGGGATGCCGCTGCAGGGCCATCGAGATGCCGAAGACGGTGAGCGGCAGGCCCCGGCGTTCGAACTCGCGCAGGATGCGCCAGACACCGACTCGCGAGCCGTATTCGTAGATCGACTCCATCGACAGATGCCGCTCGGGATATGAGGCGGCGCCGACGATTTCGGACAGGAACTGCTCCGAGCCGGCATCGCCGTGCAGCACGCAGTTTTCGCCGCCCTCTTCGTAGTTCAGGACAAACTGGACAGCGACGCGGGCGCGATTGGGCCAATCTGCGTGGGGCGGGTTGCGGCCGTAGCCGATGAGGTCGCGGGGGTAGGCATTCATGGCGGCAGGTCCGGCTTGGAGGTGCAAAACCAGTGTAGCGCAGCCGCTTGACCTGCCAGGCGAGTGCCAGAAATCGAGGTCTGCCGATAATCCGCACCGCACGCTCACGTACCATCGTTTCATGAACGCACCGACTTCCCCCAGCCACTTCTCCGCGGACGCCGCGGCCCTTATCGAACGCGCTTCGCGTTTTGCCCGCGAGACCGTGGCGCCCCATGCGGCGCTCTGGGAGCGCGAGCGCCGCATCGGCCGCGAGGCCATCAGCGCTGCCGCGCCGCTGGGCCTGTGCGCCATCGAAGTACCTCGTGAGCAGGGCGGACTCGGCCAGCCGTTTTCGGTCAAGGCGCGCATCACCGAGGTCATGGCTGCAGCCGATTTCGGCTTTGCGTTTTCGCTGGTCAATACGCAAAACGTTGCGACCAAGCTGGCGAAAGAAGCCCGTCCCGAAGTGGCCGCCCGCTATGTGCCCGATCTGATCGCCGGAAAGATCATGGGCTGCACCGCGCTGAGTGAACCGCAGGCCGGCTCCGATTTCAGTGCGATCACCACCATGGCGACCCGCGTGGCCGGTGGCTGGCGCATCGATGGACGCAAGGCCTGGATCACCAACGCTGCGCTGGCCGATGTGGCGGTGCTGTATGCGCAGACCGAGCCCGGGTCGGCTGGCAAGGGCATCGCCGGATTTGTGATCGATCTGCGCCGCAGCGGCGTGCAGCGTGAACCTGCGTTTGCTTTGGCCGGCCAGCATGCAATCGGCACCGGCGGTTTCACGCTCGAGGGCTATGTCGCCACCGACGAAGAGATGCTGCAGCCGCCCGGGCGCGCCTTCAAGGCTGCGCTGGGTTCGATCAACGGCGCCCGCACCTATGTGGCCGCGATGTGCTGCGGCATGGTCGGTGAGGCGCTGCGCATCGCAGCCGAATACGGCGAGCAGCGCCAGGCCTTCGGTGTGCCGCTCGCCGCCCATGAGGGCTGGCGTTGGCGGCTGGCCGAGGCCTCGAGCGAACTGGCGGCCTGCCGCCTGATGGTGGCGCAAAGCGCGGCCTGCATCGATGCCGGCGAGGATGCACAGCTCATCGCTGCACAGGCCAAGCTGCTGGCCACCCGCATGGCCGAGCGCCAGCTGGTCCAGCTGGCCCAGGCCATGGGCGCAGCCGGGCTGCGCGAGGCCTATCCCTTTGGTCGGCATCTGGTCGGTGCGCGCATTGCGAATTTCGTCGATGGCTCGACCGAAATGCTGCTCGAGCGCATCGCAGCCGGATTGCGCCGTACGGCCGCCTCAGCCTGAATCCACGCCTTGCGCGATCCGTCCGACAGGTCTGCCATGAATCCTGAAAACCCGGAGTCTTTCGTCAACCCGGCCTATCAGAACATCGGCGAATCGCTGGTGCGCGAACTGGCTCGCAAGATGTCGATCCCGGGGATGATTTCGCTGGCCGGCGGCTACCCGGGCCCCGAGCTCTTTGATCGCGACGGCCTGCGCGAGGCCGCGCATCAGGCGCTCACCGATGCGCCGGTGGCCTGCCTGCAGTACGGCCCCACCGAAGGCCTGCCGGCCTTGCGCGAATCAATTTGCGAATGGATGGCCGAGTGCGGCACACCGGTGCAGCCCGACGATGTGCTGATCACCGCCGGCTCGCAGCAGGGCTTTGATCTGCTGGTGCGCGCGCTGCTGTCGCCTGGGGATTGCGCGCTGGCCGAGCGCCCCACCTACACAGGGCCGCTGCGCGTGCTCAAGGTGGCCGGTGTGCGCACCCTGACCGTGGGGGTCGATGCCAACGGCCTGGATGTCGACGAGCTGGAATCGATCCTGCGCGACCCGTCCCTGCCGCGTCCCAAGCTGCTGTATGTCGTGCCGACCTTCGCCAATCCGAGCGGTGCGACCATGCCGCTTGAGCGCCGACTGCGTCTGCTCGCTCTGGCGGTCGAGCATCGTTTCGTGATCGTCGAGGACGACCCCTACGGACGCCTGCGATTCGAAGGTGATCCGGTGCCGCATCTGGCCGCGCTCGTGGACCAAGTTCCGGGCTCGCGGCAGTGGCTGGTCCATCTGGGCAGCTTCTCCAAGGTGATTGCGCCTGGCCTGCGGGTGGCCTGGCTGATCGGGCCGCCACCGCTCAAGCGCGCGTGCATGCTGGCTAAGCAGCTCGACGACATCTCCAATCCCGGCTTCACCCAGATGACCGTGCAGCGCTATCTGGCGGCGGGCCGATTGCAGGCGCATCTGCCGGTGATCGTGGCGGCCTATCGTGAACGCGCGGCCGCGATGCGCGATGCGATCGATCAACACCTGGCCGGCCGTGTCGCGTTCAACATTCCGCAAGGCGGCATGTTCATGTGGGGCCGATTGCAGGCTGGTGCCGATGCACGCGATCTGCTGCCCTATGCGATCGAAGAGAAGGTCACCTTCGTGCCGGGTGACATTTACTACGCCGATCAGGCCGATGCCCGGACCCTGAGGCTGTCGTTCGCAACCCCCAGTGCGCAGCAGATCGAAGAAGGTGTGGCGCGGATCGGCCGTGCGGTGAGCGCATTGGCGCGCTGAATCGAGCCGTAAAACAGCACAGTGCCCTGCGGTTCGGCGCGTGCGACGCTACACTCGATCGCAGCGGCCCGAGGTCGAACGACATCAGCCGACCGATCACATACAGCGCCGCGTGCGCTTCAAGGGGACTGAGACACCATGGAAAAACCGATCCCGCCGGCCGTGCCGGCTGCGACCATCATGCTGCTTCGCGATGGCGAAGCGGGCCTTGAGGTTTTCATGGTGGTGCGCCACCACCAGATCGATTTTGCCTCGGGCGCGCTGGTATTTCCCGGTGGCAAGGTGGATGCGCAGGACACCGACGCGCGGGTGCTCGACCGGCTCGCGGTCTATGAAGGCGCCACCGCGGGGCAATCCGAACTGCGGGCGGCGGCGATTCGCGAGGCTTTCGAGGAGTCGGGCATCTTGTTGGCGCGAGGCCGTGAGCATGGCGCCTTGCCGCCTGAAGACCGGCTTGCAGGCTGGCGAGACGGCCTGAACGACAAATCGCTCACCCTGGGCGAGTTGCTGGAGGCAGGCGATCTGACCGTGTCGTGTGACGACCTGGTCCATTTCGCCCACTGGATCACGCCGACCTTCATGCCCAAACGCTTCGACACGCATTTCTATCTCGCCCGCGTGCCCGAGGCGCAGATCGCGGGACACGATGGTCACGAGAATGTCGATTCGATTTGGATCACGCCCCGTCAGGTGATTGCCGATGCGCAGGCCGGCACGCGCACGGTGATCTTTCCGACCCTGAGCAATGTGGTGAAGCTGGCCCAGTTCGAGAGCGTCGAGGCTGCCTTCGAGGGCACGCGCCGATCACCGGTGGTGCCGATTCTGCCGTGGACCGAACAGCGCGACGATGGCCGCTATGTTTGCATCCCGACCGATGCCGGCTACACGCTCACCGAGCACAAGGCCCCGGGCAAAGGCTGAAAACCGGCATCGGTTGCTGCCGCAAGGAGACTGTTGATGAGTTCAATGCAAAGTCAGCAAGAATCGATCGAGACCGACGAGGTGCTCTATTCGGTTCAGGATCATGTCGCCACAGTCCAGCTCAACCGGCCGCAGCGACAGAACACGATCACCCGCCCGATGCTCGCCGCCATCAGCCGGCATCTGGTGCAGGCCGATCAGGATCCAGATGTCCGGGTCATCCTGATCACCGGTTCGGGAAAGTTTTTCTGCGCAGGGCTCGATCTGCGCGGCGGCAGCGGCATCGGCGAGGGCCACTTCAATGCCACGCTGAACCTGCGTGATGCACCGCCCACAGTGCTGCATCAGGTCGACAAGCCGACGATCTGCGCGCACAACGGGTCGAGTGCCGGTTACGGCATGGATCTCGCGCTGGGCTGCGATATCCGGATCATGGCCGAGGACTCGAAGATGGCGGCCGCATTCACCGCGCGCGGCGTGGTCCCGGAGTCGGGCGGTACCTGGATCCTGCCGCGCCTCATTGGCTGGTCGAAGGCCTGCGAGCTGATCTTCACCGGCCGAACGCTGACGGCTGCGCAATGCGTCGAGATGGGGCTCGCCTCGCAGGCTGTCCCACAAGACCAGTGCCTGCCGCTTGCACGGGCGCTGGCCGCCGAGATCGCCGCCAATGCGCCACTCGCGGTCCAGGCGGCCAAGCGGATGATGCGCATGTCGGCCGATGAGCCTTTCGATGAGCATGTCCACCATGTCTACCTGCAACTGCTGCCGCTGTTTCAGTCGCAGGACTTCAAGGAAGGCATGAAGGCCTTCATGGAAAAGCGTGCAGCGAAATTCGAGGGGCGATAATCTGCTTAGTTGAGCTGCCCCGGATTCCGGCGCAGCACATTGACCGAGGAAGACTTCACATGGCCATCCGCCAAGCCTTGAAACCCGCCCGCCGTCAGCTGCTCAAGCTGCCTCTTGCTGCGCCGCTGCTGGCTTCCGGACTCGCGTCTGCTCAGGAATCCTGGCCGAACAAGCCGGTGACCCTCATCGTGCCGCAGGCCGCAGGCGGTGCGAACGACACCATTGCCCGGGCCTTCGGACAGCGCCTGTCGGCGGCTCTTGGCCAGCCGGTGGTGATCGAAAACCGTGTCGGGGCCGGCGGCAATGTCGGCACCGCGCTGGTGGCACGCGCCCCGAAAGACGGCTACACCCTGCTGCTCACCGCGCAGAGCGCGCAGACCATCAACCCGGCGCTGTTCCGCAATCCGGGCTTCGACCCGGTCAAGGATTTCGAGCCGGTGATGACGGTCGCCACCGCGCCCTATCTGCTGGTGGCCCATCCCTCGTTTCCGGCGAAGAACCTTCGTGAGTTGATCGATTACGCCAAGACCCGGCCCGGCAAGGTCGATTTCGCCTCGGCCGGCAACGGCACGCTGAACCACCTGATCGGCGTGATGCTCAACCAGCAGGCTGGCTTGCACCTGGTGCACATTCCCTATCGGGGTGCTGCGGCAGCCGCCACCGATGTGGTCGCCGGGCTGGTGCCGATCGCCTTCGGCAGCCTGCCGGGCGTCATGCCCTTCGTGAAGTCCGGTCAGCTGAAAGTGCTGGGCGTGTGCACTGAAAAGCGCACCCGCCTTGCCCCCGATGTGCCGACCCTGGCCGAGACCCTGCCGGGTCTGCATGCCAATGCCTGGTATGGCCTCTTTGCGCCAGCGGGTACACCCAAGGCGATCGTGGACCGGATTGCCACCGAGGGCGCGAAGGTGCTGGCAGCGCCTGATCTGGCCGAGCGCATGGCCGGTCAGGGCGCCGAGCCCTTTCCCGGCACGCCGGCCGAACTCGCCAGGCTGCAGGCCGCCGACCTCAAACGCTGGGCTGGCATCGTGAAGGCCTCGGGCGCGACCGTCGACTGAGCGAATCGCGCGTCGAACTGATCAGAGCAGGGTCATGGATTGGGGGCGCGCGATGCGCCCTCAACGCGTGCGTTGGAGCGGCAAGTTCGACTGGGTTGCCTCAAGACGCTCAGCCAGCCACACCTTGATGACAGATTGCCTCGTAACGCCTAACTTGCTGGCTTCACGATCCAGTGAGTCGATCATCCAGATTGGAAAATCGACGTTCACCCGCTTCTGTTCCTGCATGACGCGCTTGGCTTTATGCAAGTCCAACAAAGCGGTGATGTCGACGTCATCGTCAAACCGCTTTTCGAAATTTTTAGCTTTCATAAATCGCCACCTCTTCAGCGCGTGCGCGACGCACGGATATCAATCGGACATTGGACTCACGATAAGTGATGACCGCTGACCAATGCTTCCCCTCAATTTGTCCTATCAACAGGAACCGCGGCTCATCCTCAGTTCTTGCAGGGATCTCGAGAAGCATCGGATCATTCCAGAGGCTTTGGGCCTCAATGAAATCAATGCCATGCTTCAAGCGGTTGGAAGCGCTCTTTTCAGCATCAAACTCAAAAGAAGGCATAGTATATAAAATATACCTTTTTGGTGTCGAGCGTGTGGCGCGTCACCGAAGTCACGTGGGCAAGCCCTTCAAAGGATCCCGGTTATCGCTGACCTGGGCACACTCCGCCTCGCTCAGAAAGTCCTCAGGGATTTCTGCGGCCTGCAATGCAGTAAAGAACCCGCCCCAGGTGGCGGGCCTGCGCGACAGGATCGCATCATCGGTCTTCGGGCCCTGTCCCGGATCCTTGTCTGTGACCACTGCACGCACCCGACCGCTTGAAGAGCAAACTCACCGGGCGACGCGCGCCTGCACCGCCTGCACCACCGCCTGCGCCGTGATGCCGAAGTGCGCGTACAGGTCCTTGGCCGGAGCCGATTCTCCAAAGCTTGCAATGCCGATCACAGCACCGGTGCGACCGACATACTTGCGCCAGAAGTCGGGGTGGGCGGCTTCAATCGCCACCGCCGGCAGCGCGGGCGGCAGCACCTCGTCCTGATAGCCGGCATCCTGCCGGTCGAAGACGTTGGTGCTCGGCATCGACACCACGCGCACTGCAATGCCGGCATCGGCCAGCTGCTTTTGCGCATCCAGTGCAATCGAGACTTCGGAGCCGGTGGCCAGGATCACCGCGCGCGCGCCGGCCGCATCAGACAGCACATAGCCGCCGCGACGGATCATGGCGGCAGAGGTGTTGTTGGCCACTTGCGGCAGGTTCTGGCGCGACAGGGCGAGTGCGCTCGGGCCGTCGCGCCGCTCGACTGCACACGCCCAGGCCACCGCGGTTTCCAGGCCATCGGCCGGTCGCCAGACATCCAGCCCCGGAATGATCCGCAGGCTTGGCACCTGCTCGATCGACTGGTGCGTGGGGCCGTCCTCGCCCAGACCGATCGAGTCATGGGTGAAGACATGAATGACGCGGGTCTTCATCAGTGCGGCCATCCGCACGGCATTGCGGCTGTAATCGCTGAAGGTCAGGAAAGTGCCGCCATAGGGCAGCAGACCGCCATGCAGGGCCATGCCGTTCATCATCGCGGCCATGCCGAACTCGCGCACGCCGTAAGAAAGGTGGTTGCCGGGCACATCGCGCTTTGCGGTGACGCAGCCCTTGAAGTTCGTCAGGTTCGATCCGGTGAGATCAGCGCTGCCACCGAAAAACTCCGGCAGCAGCGGTGCCAGTGCATCGAGTGCGTTCTGGCTGGCCTTGCGGGTGGCGATCGCATCGGTTTTTGCTGCGCTCGCACCCAGAGCGTCCGACAGGCCTGCTGCCCAGTTCGCCGGCAATTCGCCTTGCATGCGGCGCTCGAACTCGGCGGCCTGCGTCGGGAAGGCCGAGCGATAAGCCGCGAAGCGCACATTCCATTCTGCCTGCGCAGCCGCACCACGGGCGCGTGCATTCCATGCGGCCGAAACATCGGCCGGCACGTCGAAGGGCGCTGCGCTCCAGCCCAGGGCCTGGCGCGTGGCAGCGACTTCGGCGGCACCCAGCGCTGCACCGTGCACATCGTGCGTGCCGGCCTTGTTCGGTGAGCCCTTGCCAATGACGGTTTTGCAGCAGATCAGGGTGGGGCGACCATCGGGCTGCGATGACTGCGCCTGTGCAGCCGCAATCGCGGCGTCGACTGCCGCGGTGTCGTGTCCGTCGACATCAGCAATCACGTTCCAGCCATAGGCCGCAAAGCGCTGCGGTGTGTTGTCGGTGAACCAGCCTTCAACATGGCCATCGATCGAGATGCCGTTGTCGTCGTACAGCGCGATCAGCTTCGAGAGCCGCAGCGTGCCGGCCAGCGAACACACCTCGTGGCTGATGCCCTCCATCAGGCAGCCGTCACCGAGAAAGACATAGGTGAAGTGATCGACGATGCTCAGGGCGCGGCCATCGTGGGTCCGATTGAATTCAGCGGCCAGCAATTTTTCGGCGAAGGCCATGCCGACTGCATTCGCCAGACCCTGTCCGAGCGGACCGGTGGTGGTCTCGACGCCCGGTGTGATGCCGACCTCGGGGTGTCCCGGGGTCTTGGAGTGCAGCTGACGAAAGCGGCGCAGCTCATCGATCGGCAGGTCGTAGCCGGTGAGGTGCAGCAGCGCGTAGATCAGCATCGAGCCGTGCCCGTTGGAGAGCACGAAGCGGTCCCGGTCGGCCCAGTGCGGATCGACCGGGTTGTGCCGCAGATGGCGGTTCCAGAGCACCTCGGCGATCTCGGCCATGCCCATCGGCGCGCCAGGATGGCCCGATTTCGCGGCTTCGACCGCATCGACGGCAAGCATCCGGATTGCATCGGCCATGCGACGCGCCAGCGCCGGATCGGGGGTCTTCGACATCAGGGGGCTCCAGGAGGAAATCGAATCACAACGAGATCGGACCGCCGCTGCGGCCGACCACGCGCATCAGAGTGCGCCGATGGCGCGCTTGCGACGCTCGATCATTCGCCAGATGAAGGGCGTGAAGATCAGTTGCATCGCAAGCTCCATTTTGCCACCGGGCACCACGACGGTATTGGCGCGCGACATCCAGGATCCGTTGATCATGTTGAGCAGGTAGGGAAAATCGATCCCTTTGGGGTTGGCAAAGCGGATCACCACCATGCTTTCATCGGCCGACGGGATATCGCGGGAGATGAAGGGGTTCGAGGTATCGACCACCGGCACCCGCTGGAAGTTCACATGGGTGTGCGCAAACTGCGGAACGATGTAGTTCACGTAATCGGGCATGCGCCGCAGGATGGTGTCGGTGACGGCTTCGGCCGAATAGCCGCGCACATGCTTGTCGCGCCACAGCTTCTGGATCCATTCCAGATTGATCACCGGCACCACGCCGATCAGCAGGTCGGGGTGTCGGGCGATGTTCACCTCGGGGGTGACCACCGCACCATGCAGGCCCTCGTAGAACAGCAGGTCGGTATCGGCCGGCAGGTCTTCCCAGGGGGTGAAGGTGCCCGGATCCTGCTTGTAGGGCGCGGCCTCGACCGGGTCGTGCAAGTACTTTCGCGCCTTGCCGGTTCCGGTCTGGGCATAGGTTCGGAACAGGCCTTCGAGTTCGGCAAACAGATTGGTCGATGGCCCGAAATGGCTGAAGTGCTTGTCGCCGGTCTCTTCGGCCTGCGCCTGGCGCAGCCGCATCTCCTTGCGGTCGAAGCGATGAAAGCTGTCGCCCTCGATGACGGCGGCGGTGACCGATTCGCGTCGAAAGATGTTCTCGAAGGTGCGTGTCACCGAGGAGGTGCCGGCGCCGGATGAGCCGGTGATGGCAATGATGGGGTGGCGTTCGGACATGAGGGGCTCGGTGGGCTTGCGTCAATCTCGGAACAGACTGCGTTCGGCGAACAGGGGCGTGCGGGCTTCGCTCACCGCGGGCTCGTTGTGATAGCGCTCGATGCGCTCAACTTCATTGCGTGAACCGAAGATCAGGCCGATTCGCTGATGCAGCGAGGTCGGCTGAACGCCGAGCATCGGCTGGCGCCCGGTGCTGCATCGACCGCCGGCCTGCTCCATGATCATGCCGATCGGATTGGCCTCGTAGAGCAGCCGCAGGCGCCCCGGTTTGGTCGAATCCTTGGTGTCGCGCGGGTACATGAAGACACCGCCGCGCATCATGATGCGGTGTGCCTCGGCGACCATGCTGGCAATCCAGCGCATGTTGAAGTCCTTGCCGCGCGGCCCGGTTCGACCGGCCAGGCACTCCTCGACATAGCGTGTGATCGGCGGCTCCCAGAAGCGGCTGTTGGATGAATTGATCGCGAATTCCTGGGTGTCCTGCGGCACGGTCAGGTCGGGGTGCGTGAGGACGAATTCGCCCAGATTCGGGTTCAGTGTGAAGCCCGCAACACCATTGCCAACCGTGAGCACCAGCATGGTCGAGGGGCCGTAGATCGCATAGCCGGCTGCGACCTGCCGGGCACCGGGCTGCAGGAAATCCGCCTCCACCACATCACGGCCGCTGTCGATCACATCCTGCGGTGCACGCAGGATCGAGAAGATGCTGCCGACCGCCACATTGACATCAATATTCGAAGAGCCATCGAGCGGATCGAACACCAGCAGATACTTGCCGCGCGGATACACCGTCGGGATCTGCTTCGGATCGTCCATTTCTTCGGAGGCCATCCCGGCCAGATGACCGTTCCATTCGTTCATGCGAATGAAGATCTCGTTGCTCAGCACATCGAGTGGCTTTTGCACCTCGCCTTGCACATTGAGGCTGCCACCGGCCGCTGCTTGAGGCGCGGCGGATTGAGTCAGTCCGTCGCCCAGCCCACCGAAAGCCACCAGCCGCGCAATCGCCTTGCAGGCGAGCGAGACATCGAGCACCAGCGCATTCAGGTCGCCGCTGGCACCGGGAAAGCGGCGCCGCTCCTCGATCAGGTATCGGGTGAGGGTCCAGCGGTGGGTCAGTGGCATGTCGAACTCGCAGGCTCAGAGAAGGTGGGATCAGGCTGGGACCGCGCAGGCCAACAGGTGTTTGTCGTGACAGTGTCTCAGCTCGGCGATGGTGATGCCCTGCAGGCTCGGCAGAACACGCAGTGCACTGGAGAAGTCCTGTCCGTGCGTGAATCGAGTCGGCGTGACCAGTGTCGCCAGCCCGGCCGCCGTGGCGGCGCGCAGTCCGTTGCTCGAGTCCTCAAAGGCCAGGCACTGTGAGGCCTCCAGTTGCAGTCGGGCGAGTGCCTGCAGATAGACCTGGGGATGCGGCTTCTTATTGGGCGCGGTGCGGGCGTTTTCGATGACCTCGAAGCGCCGCATCCAGTCTGTGCCCAGGCTGGCTGACAACAGTGCGTCGATGTTGATCGGCGTGGTCGTCGTGGCGATCGCCAGCCGCAGGCCGCTGTCGAGGGCCGATTCGATCAGTTCGCGTACCCCGGGCCGAAGCGCGACCTTGCCGGCCCGCACGCGACGGTCGTAGGCGATCGTCTTGAGTTCATGGATGCGCTGCACGAGCGGATCCTGGACCCACTGCTCAGGCGCCGCTTCGAGCCCGTCCTTCAGTGCCATGAAATGGGCAATGCGTTCCTTGCCGCCCGACACCTCGAGCAGCCGGTTGTACAGAGGCTCGTACCAGTGCCAGTCGACACCGGCTTGAGCAAAGGCTTCGTTGAACGAGGCGCGATGTGCGCCCTCGGTGTCGGCCAGGGTGCCGTCGACGTCGAAGATCAGGGCGCGAAGGTTCGAAGGGATCATGGTCGTCTCTTCAGTTTGGGTTGAACACGCGGCTTGCCAGGATGTCGGCGGGCTCGATGGTGGTGAGGTCCAGGGCGCTGAGTTCCCGGTTGCGGTCGGCAAACAGGCGGCTGGCCTGGCGCAGGCGGATGCGGTCCAGTGCATTGCGCACGCTGCGCGCGTTGGCGAAATGCGG
>Ga0209598_10001692_pt1 | contig 17803 bp, 28 predicted proteins | sample M_140807_EF_Meta_FD_187317 | JGI IMG/M metagenome (GOLD analysis project Ga0209598, IMG submission 187317) | Freshwater microbial communities from Lake Montjoie, Canada to study carbon cycling - M_140807_EF_MetaG (SPAdes) (version 2) | ecosystem: Environmental > Aquatic > Freshwater > Lake...
GTCCTTAAACCAGGCGCGGCTGTTTTTTGTTTCTGGATCTAGCGGCATTTTGCTTAGGCCTCAGCGGCTGCAGCGGGTTCAAAAGATGTGCCGCAACCACAGGATCTCGTGGCATGGGGGTTGCGAATGCGGAAACCGGCGCCGGACAGGCCGTCTTCGTAGTCCAATGAGGAGCCTTCCAATTTTTCTGCGCTGTCTGGATCAATGAAAACCTTGGCTCCCATGTGCTCGATGATGGCATCGGTGGGTTTGGCGTCGTCGATTTCCATGACGTATTGGAGGCCCGCACAACCGCCTTTTTCGACGGCTAGGCGGAGTCCTTCCCCTGAACCTTTCGAGGCAATCAGGTCCAGCAGGGCAACGGCGGCTTGGTCCGTGAGAGTGATCACACCCTTTTCTTATGAACGAATCCGTGCAAAGTCAAATGACATGGGAAAGATCCGCCTCCTCACAGATGAAGTCGCAAGCCAAGTTGCGGCGGGCGAGGTCGTGGAGCGACCTGCTTCTGTGGTCAAGGAACTGGTGGAAAACAGCATCGATTCAGGTGCGCAAAGGATTCGTGTGGAATTTGCTCGGGGAGGAACCCAGTTGATTCGTGTTGAGGACGACGGCTCCGGAATGGACCGCGAGGATGCCCTGCTCAGCCTGGAGCGGCATGCCACGAGCAAGATCCGGACGGCCGCCGATTTGGCGGATGTCGGCACCATGGGTTTTCGCGGGGAGGCGGTGCCGAGTATTGCGAGCGTCTCCAGATTCCGTCTGTTGACACGCCCCGCCGAGGCTGCGGCTGGAACGGAAATCCAGATCGCGGGTGGGAAAATCGAGTCGGTCTCAGATAGCGGAGGCGCTCCGGGAACATCTGTGGAAGTGCGCTCGTTGTTCTTCAACCTGCCGGCCCGAAAAAAATTTCTGCGGGGTGAAGAGACCGAGGCGGCGCATATTTTGCACCAGATGCAGTCACTCGCCATCGCGCATCCGGACGTTGCGATGACGCTTGTGCGCGACGGTCGAGTTGTCTGGCAGGCTGCCGCTACGAAAGATCACGAGGTTCGAATCCGCGATCTTTTTGGAGCAGATTTTGTGGGGCGTCTCATGGTCGTTCAGCCAATAGAGGAACACGGCATTCGTATCGAGGGCTTCGTGGCGAAACCGGGTGAGGGAAGACCTGACCGGGAGTTGCAGTTTGTGGTTCTCAACAGGCGAGTGGTTCAGTGTCCGGCAGTCTTTCAATCCCTGCGCGAGGCTTATGCGGAGGCGCTGCCAAAGGGGCGGCATCCTCTGGCCGTTTTAAGGATCACGATGGATCCGTTGTCTTTCGACTGCAATGTGCACCCCGCCAAGCGTGAGGTGCGGTTACATCGGCCTGATCAGGTTCGGCAGGCTGTATATGCGGCGGCGAAGCAGGCGCTGGATGTGTTTCGAACACCCGTGGAAGCCCCTCCGAAAGGTCCTGAGACGGTTCGGAGCGAAGTGATGCCTGAGGCGGTTCCCCATCGCCCATCGCGTCCGGCATTTTCTCCGCCTCCGCAAATGGATCTGCCTGTCATGCCGCAGCCTGAGCGAGCAGTGGAGAATGACGATGCCTTTCGACTTCTTGGAGGCCTTGGCGGGCGCTGGATTCTTATGGAGGGCGCGGAGGGACTCGTCCTGCTCGATGCCCGGGCGGCATCGGAGCGAATCCTTTTCGAGGGCCTTCGCCGCGAGGTCGCCCTTGGTCACGTGGCCTCGCAGCGTCTTCTCCTCCCGGAAATCGTCGAGCTCACAGCAAAGGACGCGGTGTGGATTTCCGAAAATCTCGAAGCTCTGCAGAAAGCTGGATTTTTACTCGAGGCCTTCGGGGGCTTTTCCTTCAAGGTCGAGGCTCTGCCGTCGTGCCTCTCGGAGCGGGATGCCCGCGCGGCGTTGCTCGATGTGTGCGAAACTCTGCGCTCCACGGGCCTTCTCGGGTCGGGCCAACCGGTGCTCGATGCCCTCGTGCGCTCGGTGTCGCGCATCGCCGCATTTAATGGTTTCAGCTACGAAGAGTCCCGTGCACGCCGTCTGGTGCGGGAGTTGCTGAAATGCGAATTGCCCTATGCCTGCCCGCAGGGGCGTCCCACCATGATCCAATGGTCGTTCGGCGAGTTGGATCGAAAGTTCGGTCGCTGATTTCCGGCGCTCGCGTGTTGCTTGAGGGAAATCGGTGTGAGATAAATCGGCCATGCCCGATCTCCGAATCGAACCCGCGACCTTGGACGACCTGCCCGAGTTGACTGAACTTCTCCGCGACTTGTTCCAGCAAGAGGCGGATTTCCAGCCCGACCGGGAAAAGCAAATGCGCGGTCTGCGCTTGATTTTGGAGCAACCCGCAAGGGGGCGAATTTTTGTTCTTAGAAACGAGAGGATGATTATTGGAATGATCAACCTTCTCATCACCATCAGCACGGCGGAGGGTGGATTTGTGCTTGTGCTGGAAGACTTGGTGGTGCATCGCGACCATCGTGGGAGCGGCTACGGGTCGCGCCTCTTGCAGCATGCCATCGGGTTTGCGCGTGAGAAAAAATTTCTCCGCATCACACTTCTCACCGACAATACTGAGAAAACTCCTAGGTTCTATCTCAAGCATGGATTTGTCGAAAGTGAGATGAAGCCGATGCGCTATTTTGTGGATCATGAATCCTGAGTTCCTCGAGAGGGAGGCTGCGCATTGAGCCGAGGTATCAAGACGGCATTTGTGCTTGGCGCGGGTCTTGGGACGCGGTTGCGTCCGCTTACCGACGAGCGTCCGAAGCCGCTTGTCCCGATTTTCAACAAGCCACTCATTACTTTTGCGTTTGATCACCTGATTGCCGCAGGCGTCACTCGATTCGTTGTGAATACACACCATCGGCCAGAGGCCTACTCGCGATGGCTCGGCGAGATCAACGGACAGGCGGAGTATCGCGGATACCCTGTTTTTTTTCGCCATGAACCGGTGCTTCTCGAGACAGGCGGCGGCATCAAGAATGCCGCCGACCTCATCGGCGATGAGCCGTTTTTGGTTTACAACGGCGATGTGCTCGCAGACTTCCCGCTCCAAAGCCTGATCGCATCGCACCAGCGCTCCGGTCGTATCGCAACGCTCGCTCTGCGGGCCTCGGGAGATGAGCGCCGCATTCAGTGCGATCCCGCCACAGGGCGCATCACTGATATGCGTGGTCTCATTGGCGGGCGGTCCGAGCCGGCATTTCTTTTCACAGGTGTGAGCGTTTTCTCTCCTGAAATTTTCAAACATATCCCGGCGGGTGATGTTGTTTCGATCATCCCTGTTCTGGTTAATCTCATACGCCTTGGAATGCCGGTGGGCGGAGAGTTGATCAATGAGGGTGTGTGGTTTGATATCGGAAATATCCCGTCCTATATGGATGTGCACCGGATTTTGAGCGAAGGCGGCCATTCCTTTTCCTATCTTCCCTGTGGCTCGCTGCAGTCCGTTCAGAGCGGCGCGCGCATTCATCACAGTGCCATGATTGCCGGCTGCTCGGCTGTTGCGGCGGGCGCGTATGTGGGAGAGGGGGCCGACCTGAAAAACGTGATCGTTTGGCCGGATGTAAAAGTTGAAGCGAGACTGAGCCTGCGTGATGCCGTGATCACCCCGAAGGGAGTGTGCCAATGCGATTGCGCACCGAGTTCAGTCGGTGCATAGTGTGGATGTCTTTGCCAGTATGGGTCTCCACTCCAAAATCAAAATCGTTGCTGTTCTTTTTTTCTCGGTTGTGTGTGTCGTCGGATGCGTGACGCAGAGCTTCGATCCCGCCAAGGCTCCGGAGTTTTTAGTCCAGGCGGATTACGCTCCATTCTATACCCTCGGGCCAGGACAGGGGCGAGGGCCGGACGCTTCGCTTCAACGTGGAGAGCGTGTGAAAATGCTGCGCCGCGAGTTTGGATTCAGCTACGTCGAGATCAAGGATGGTCGTGCAGGCTACGTCGCAAATGAAGAGATTGCTCCCGCCCCTCCGCGTGAGCCTGAGCCGTCCTCAACACCCTTCCGCAAACGCTCTCTGAGCCGCTCGGCGGAATTTTCGAATGCGCTGGAAGCTCCCGTTACACTACCTGAAATCGAAGCGCTGCCGGAACCCGTTGATGTTCTCCATCCGATTTCTGAGATCGAATCCCCAGCTGACTCCAAGCCGGAATTTCGCTATTGAATTGGTTGGCGGAATTTCATCTCGGCCGGAACGAGAACGCGTCTTGTAAAAAATTTCATTTTTTCTCTTGCCAACTTTTCGCGGGTCTGTAGTTTCCCCCTTCCCGCAAAGCCTCGAGGGGGATTGAATCAACAAAGTATCGAAGATTCCTTTCCTCTGAAACCTGAGGCCGAGCGAAAAAAAGAAAGATGAAAAACAACGCACACACTCCAGCTAAAGCCGCTACAAAAGCGCTTACGAGTCGTTGTGCTGTCGAAAAATTTTGATCATGAGCGCCACCGTTCTTACAGCCGCAGACGCCGCAAAGGCGAAGATTGAACTCATCACAGATGAAGCCAAGGGCAACCAAGCCGTGCACGACGTGGTCGTTGCACTCCAAGCTGCCCGCCGTAGCGGCACTGCATGTGCAAAGACTAAAGCCGATGTGAACCTCTCAGGTCGCAAACCATGGCGTCAAAAAGGAACAGGCCGCGCCCGTGCCGGATATTTTTCCAGTCCAGTCTGGGTTGGTGGCGGCGTGGCTCACGGACCAGTCCCTCGTGATTACACGAAGAACACTCCCAAGGCCGTTAAAAAGCTCGCTCTTCGGAAAGCTCTCAGTGCGCGTATCGCTCTTGGAGATGTTCTGCTCGTTGACACCTTCGTGGTAGCAGAACCCAAGACCAAACAATTCGTGACACTCCTGCGTTCGGCCAGTCCGGATGCTCGCAAGACCCTCATTGTTTCCGAAGGGTTCGACGAAAATACTTTCAAGGCCGCCCGCAACGTGGCTACCGCCCAACTCACCCGCGCATCTGATGTTAATACCGAGCACCTCCTCGCATTCGACAAAATCATCGTTACCCGTGCGGCTCTCGACAAAATTTCCGAAAGGCTCGCGTAATGAATACTGAAGTATACGATCTGATTGAAACTGTCCTGCTGACCGAGAAAGCGACCCTGCTTTCCGAAAAGCTAAACAAATACGTTTTCCGTGTTCGTCCATCGGCTAATAAATTGCAAATCAAGCGCGCCATTGAGGTAATCTTCAAAAAGAAGGTTGCTGATGTGAACACAGCCAACTTCGCTGGTAAGAAAAAACGCGAACGCCGTGCCGACTTTGGTCGTCAAGCGAATTGGAAGAAAGCAATCGTAACCCTGAAAGAGGGCGAAAAACTCGATCTCGTCTAAGAAACACAGACCATGGCCATCAAAACTTTTAGACCACTCACTCCTGCCGCCCGCTTCAAGGCGCTTCCGGATTTCGCGGAGATCACGAAGACGAAGCCGGAAAAAAATCTCACAGAGCCAATCAAGCGCACAGGCGGCCGCAACAATCAGGGACGCATCACGATGCGTCATGTTGGCGGTGGGCACAAGCGCCGCTACCGTATCATCGATTTCAAGCGTAGTCGTCGCGATGCGTCGGCCGATGTTATTGCCATCGAATATGATCCCAACCGCACTTCTCGTATTGCTCTCCTAAAATACGAGGACGGGGAGAAAGCATACATTCTCGCCCCGGTAGGCCTTGCAGTTGGTCACAAAGTTGTAGCCGGTGAAAAAGTAGATCCAAATGTAGGAAATGCTCTTCCCCTCAAGTCCATTCCACTCGGCACCTCAATTCATAATGTCGAATTTATTCCTGGCCGTGGCGGACAAATCGTTCGAAGTGCCGGTTCTGTCGCTGTTCTAGCCAACCGCGAAGGCGGCTATGCTCTGGTGAAATTGGCTTCTGGAGAAATCCGCCGTATCAATGAGAACTGCTACGCAACAATCGGTCAGGTGGGTAACTCTGATCACATGAACGTTTCTTCAGGAAAAGCTGGCCGTAGCCGCTGGCTTGGAATCCGACCACACGTTCGTGGTATGGTAATGAATCCTGTCGACCACCCAATGGGTGGAGGCCAAGGCAAGAGCAAGGGTGGTGGCGGTCGCCACCATCCGATGTCCCCATGGGGCCAGCTCGCGAAGGGCTTCAAGACACGCCGCAAACACAAACCCAGCGATACGTTCATCGTCCAGCGCCGCAAATCCAAAGCTAAGAACTAATCATGGCACGCTCACTTAAAAAAGGCCCATACGTCGAGTGGAAGCTCCTCGACAAAATCGACAAGATGAACGAATCGGGCGGCAAAAAACCAATTAAAACTTGGTCACGCCGCAGCACGATCACTCCAGATTTTGTCGGACACACTTTTAACGTTCACAATGGCAAAACGTTTATTCCTGTTTTTGTAACGGAAAATATGGTTGGCCATAAGTTGGGTGAATTTTCTCCAACACGTATCTTTAAGAAACACGGTTCTCACACCGCAAAAGTGACCAAATAAAAACATGAGGGTTGTCGCCACGGCGGCAGCACTCATCATCCTGCCAATGCTCTCCGTAGCCATGGCACAGGATGAACGATCTTTGACAGATTTTGAATCACGAATTGGGGGTGCCAAGACGCAAGTCTCGGTTTCCGATTCTAATACTATTGGTGCCTTAAAGGAGAAACTCCTCTTGGCCGAAACGACCATTAACGCGCTGACTGCTACAGTAGCGGAAATGGGTAATAGTGCCGAAGCAAGTCGTCGCGAGCTTGAAGATGCAAATCTCAGACTCGAGGCCCTCGCTGCAACCGAAAAAGGCAGCACGACAGAAGCATTGCAAGAACGATTGCTCCAATGCCTCCGCGAGTTGCGTGTCACTAAAAGTGACAAAGACTCAGCCAAGCAGCAACTTTTAGCGTTGTCCGAAACCATTCAACTGCTTTTGTTAACTTCAGTGGAAACAAATCCGCAAACCCGATTAACAGTCGAGTCTGAGATAAGAAAGACAAGCGAACTGCTTAGGGATAATTTTCGGCTTCAAGAAAGTAGCACAGCACCAAGCCTGGCAAGTGGTGTTGTTCTCGATACAAGAGATGAGATATCTCTCGTTGTTTCAAATATAGGCAGAGCTCATGGAGTCAAGGTTGGTATGCCGTTTCAAGTTTATCGAAACGGCAAAATAATAAACACCATCAAAATAGTCGACGTCCGTGAAAAAGTTTCCGGCGGCGTGATTCAATCTCTTACGACTGAAACTACTCGTATAGAAAAGGGCGACACCCTTAAAGTGGGTGTCCAAAAATAAATAAACACAACATAACAATGCAGGTAAAATCGATTCATAGGTTCGCCAAAATCTCGGCCTTCAAGGCTCGCGAGGTCACTCGTGCCATTCAAGGGCTGCCAGCCACCGACGCAGTCGATCTTCTGCGTTTCACTCCCAAAAAAGCAGCAGGCCTTATCCTCAAGACCCTGAAAAGTGCGATAGCCAACGCGGAGAATAATAATCAGCTCAACCCAAACGACCTCGTTGTTAAAGAAGCTGTCGTTGGGGAGGGTCCAACCTTGAAGCGGTTCCAGCCCAAGGCTCGCGGAAGCGCTGGTCCTATACGCAAGCGCACTAGCCACATCAGCGTGACTGTAACTGACGAAATCGAAATCGTCCGGCGTGGCGACAAGCCCAAGACGAAGTCGACTACCAAGAAATCTTCCGCCAAGCGAAAAGCTCCTATAGCTCAAAACACGGCTCCAACACTAACAGAAGACTCCGCCAAAACTGCGGAAACCAAGGAATAATCATGGGACAAAAAGTTAATCCAATCGGATTCCGCCTCCCCGTCACTCGTGACTGGGGTTCACGCTGGTATGCCTCTCGCAAGGACTTTGCCGACTACCTCATTGCTGACGAAAAAATTCGCAATGTTTTAAAGAAAAAACTGAAGCAAGCAGCAATTTCAAGGATTGTCATCGAGCGCGCTTGGAATAGTGTTCGCGTCACGATCCACACCGCCCGTCCAGGCGTTGTCATTGGTCGACGAGGTCAGGAGATTGAAAATCTCACCAAGGAAGTCAGTGATCTCGCTGGCGGTAAACAAGTCAAAATTGATATCGTTGAGGTTAAAAACCCTGACATGGATGCTCAACTCGTAGCGGAGAACGTAGCATCCCAGCTCGAGCGCCGCATTTCTTTCCGTCGCGCAATGAAGCGCGCTGTCCAAATCACCATGGAACAAGGCGCCTTGGGTATCAAAATTCGGGTTGCCGGCCGTCTTGGCGGTGCTGAAATCGCCCGCACTGAGCGCTATCATGAAGGTAAAGTCCCTCTTCATACTCTCCGCACACCAATCGATTACGGTTTTACAGAAGCTGAAACAGTCGCCGGTAAAATCGGCGTCAAATGCTGGATCTGTAAGAAGGTCGAAGAGGTTCTAGAGAAGCCTCAGGAACCACGCCAGTCATCGCCAGCAGCTCAAGCCCCGGCTGATGCCTCACAGGCTGTATAAACTCTCGAAGAACTTCAAGTAAAAGGATAAAACTATGCCATTGATGCCAAAACGCGTTAAGTATCGCAAGACGCAGCGGGGAAGCCGCAAGGGTCTCGCATCACGCAATATCACAATTGATTTCGGTGAATTTGGTCTCCAAACTTTGGAGCGCGGATGGATCACCAACACTCAGATTGAAGCCGCACGTGTTGCTCTAACACGTAACATGAAACGCAAAGGCAAGCTCTGGATACGAATCTTTCCTGATAAGTCAGTTACAGCCCGCCCACCAGAAACTCGAATGGGCAAGGGTAAAGGTCAGCCCGAATACTGGGTTGCTGTGGTCCGTCCGGGCAACATTCTTTTTGAATTGGATGGTATCTCTGAAACCGTGGCGCGCGATTCTCTTCGATTGGCAGCAAACAAGCTCCCTCTCCGCACGCGCTTCCTAACCCGCCACCACGCAGCGTAATTGCCGATATGAAAATCAAGGAAATTCAGGAACTCACGCCAAAAGAACTCGTTTCTCGCAAACGCGAGCTCAAAGAAGAGATGTTCAACCTGCGAATTCAACAACAAAGCTCCCAACTTGAGAGACCGCACCTCATCCGGGTAGCACGTCGCAACGTTGCGCGCATAGAAACCGTTCTCAGCCGCAAGGCCCGGGAAGCAGCAGCTAAGTAGTCAATGGAAGATACAATCACTCCCGAAACCGCACAAACCGAGTCCCGTGGACTACGCAAGGTTCGTGTTGGCGAAGTCGTCTCGAATAAAATGGATAAAACCATTGTTGTTCGCACAATCACACGCGTGCCTCATCCAAAATTTGGAAAAATTACAAAGCACGTAACAAAGTTCCATGCTCACGACGAAAAGAACGAAGCCCAGATCGGCGACCGTGTCAGCATCATGGAAACCCGCCCGCTCAGCCGCACTAAGCGCTGGCGCCTCGTTGAAGTTCTCAAACACTAAATTGCCATGATTCAAATCCGCTCACGCCTCGATGTCGCCGACAATACCGGTGCCCGTATGGCCACCATGATCGGTGTCATCGGCAAGGCGACTCAAACCGCCCGCATCGGTGACATCATCACGGCTAACGTTAAGGAAGCTTCGACTGGTGGCACGGTTAAGAAGGGCGATGTCGTTCGCGCTGTTGTCGTTCGCACGAAAAAGCCAGTAACCCGCGAAGACGGTTCGGCTCTGCGATTTGACAGCAACGCCATTGTCATCATCGACAAAGATATGAACCCTCGCGGCACCCGTATCTTCGGCCCAGTTGCTCGCGAGCTTCGCGAAAAGAACTTTATGAAAATCATCTCCCTAGCTCCGGAGGTCCTATAATGAGCCAAGCCAAATTTCATGTTCGCCGCGGCGATACCGTTCAGGTTATTTCCGGTAACCACAAGGGTGCCAGTGGAAAAGTCCTAGAAGTCAAAGCCGCAAAAGCCCAAGTTATCGTCGAAGGTATTCGGATGATCAAGAAGCATCAACGCAAGTCCCAAGAGCATCCGAACGGTGCGATTCTCGAGCGTGAGGGCCCGATCCATATCTCGAATGTCAAGCTGCTTGAACCAGCACCAACCGATAAGAAGTCTAAAAAAGCCGCGTAAGTAGCAAATATCCATGACTCAACAACCCGCACTCCTTACCGACTACAAGACCCGCGTCCTTCCTGCTCTCCGCGAGAAACACGGCTACTCGAACGTCCATCAGATTCCAAAGATCACCAAGGTGGTCATCAACACATGTATCGGCTCAGCTCCTGACGTCAAGGAATCCCTTGAAATCGCGAGAACAGAGCTTACTACGATCACTGGGCAACGTCCGGTGACGACTATGGCGAAAAAAGCCATCTCCAACTTCAAGCTTCGCGAGGCTCAAGCCATCGGTGCTAAAGTCACTCTCCGTGGCCGCCTGATGTATGAGTTCCTTGAGCGTCTTATCAAGACGGCCCTTCCTCGTATCCGCGATTTTCGTGGTATCTCTCCGCGTGCATTCGATGGCCAGGGAAACTACACCCTCGGCGTGGCCGACCAGTCTATCTTCCCGGAGATTGAACTTGATCGCATCAAAAAGAACATTGGCTTTGATGTCACGATTGTCACAACAGCCGCTACAAATGCCGAGGCCAAGTCACTCCTTATGGAGCTTGGAATGCCATTCACCGACAAGCCAAAAAAGCAAGCCGAGACCAAGTCCGCAACCGCGCCAGCCGCCTAATATTACGATATGACCGATCCCATTGCCGATATGCTTGCACGCCTGCGGAATTCCGCTGCTGCTGGACAAGCTTCCCTGACTCTTCCTTATTCGAAGCTAAAGAGCGATATCGCCCAAATTTTGAAAAAAGAGGGCTACATCAAAGATACTGAGCTGGTTACTATTGATGGTCACCAGAATATCAAAATTCAAACAAAGTTCGTCAACAAAACCAGCGCCATCACCGGCCTGAAACGCGTGAGCCGTCCCGGCCTTCGCCGCTACGTGGGAGCAGGGGAAATCCCCCGCGTTCTCGGCGGCCTAGGTATCGCGGTCCTTTCCACCTCGCGCGGTATTCTATCCGGTCACGAGGCGCGCAAACAAAAAGTAGGCGGCGAATTGCTTGCCTACATCTGGTAACCATGTCACGTATCGGAAAACAAGCTATCAATGTCCCGCCAAAGGTTAAAGTAACCGTGGCACCAAATGGGGCTGTAAACATCGAGGGACCAAAAGGCAAACTAGAGTGGACTCTGCCTTCCAAGATCAGCGCAAAGCTCGAAGGTGAGCAACTCTCCGTTGTTCGCGATGGAGATAATCGCGAACAAAAAGCTCTGCATGGTCTTTCCCGCTCACTGCTCTCAAACATGATCATCGGTGTCACCGATGGCTTCAAGCGCGACATGGAAATCCATGGCGTCGGTTTCAAGGCTGCTGTTCAGGGTCAAAAGTTGAATCTCAACCTCGGTAAGTCCCATCCGATTTTGTTTGATATCCCAGAGGGTGTGAAAATTACAGTTGCAGAGAACACAAAGCTTTCTATTGAAGGTATCGACAAGCAGGTCGTGGGCCAGTGTGCAGCGGATATCCGTGCATACTACCCACCAGAGCCGTATAAAGGCAAAGGTGTCCGCTTCGTTGGTGAACAAATCCGCCGTAAGGAAGGCAAAACCGTCCAATAAATCATGTCTGCCACAGTTAAACGAAAATTCCGTCACGTCCGCCTGCGTAAAAAACTCGGCGGAACACCAACCCGTCCTCGCTTGGCCGTTCATTTTTCCGGGCGTCACATCACAGCCCAAGTCATTGACGACACGATCGGCAAAACGCTTGTCTCTGTCAATACCACTGAAGCTGAACTCCGAGCCAAACCTGGTGCAAGAGCCAATGTGGCTACTGCCTGTGAAGTTGGCAAGCTCATCGCTGAACGTGCGGCTGCTCACAAAATCACCAAGGTCGTTTTCGATCGTGGTGGCTTTAAATACCACGGCAAGATCAAAGCCCTTGCCGACGCCGCCCGCGAGGGTGGCTTTGAATTCTAATACGACCTACCATGCCTCCGAAATCCAGAGATAGAAAACAAAACCGTTCCGAAACGCCAAGGGAACCCAAAGAGACCACCGAGAAGGTTGTCTTCATTAACCGCTGCGCGAAAGTCGTCAAAGGCGGTCGTCGTTTCAGCTTCAGCGCCTTGATCGTGTGTGGCGATCAAAAAGGTAAAGTCGGCGTTGGCTTTGGCAAGGCCAATGAAGTGAGTGAGGCAATCCGTAAGGCAACCGATGCTTCCAAGAAGCGGATGGTTAAGATTGCTGTCCAAGAAAACACGATCCCTCACATGGTGACCGGCGAATTTGGTGGTGGCCGAGTTCTTCTCCGCCCTGCATCTCCCGGAACTGGAGTTATCGCAGGTGGCGGTGTTCGTGCTGTTCTCGAAGCTGTAGGTATTCGCGACGTTCTGGCCAAGTCACTTGGTTCCAGTAACCATGCTAATGTCGTTCATGCTACTATTGCTGCGTTGAGCCAACTTCGTCATAAAGATGATGTCTTCCGCCTCCGTGGCAAAACAATTCGTCCTAAGGTCGCCGCCGCTCCAACTGAACCTGCTTCCGCGTAAAACAAATGAGACTTCACACACTTAAACCCAATCCCGGTGCGAAGCACCGCCGCAAACGCCTTGGTATTGGCGAAAGCTCCGGTAAAGGCAAAACCTCCGGCAAGGGCCACAAAGGACAGAAAGCGCGCTCAGGTGGTTCCATTCGACTCGGCTTTGAAGGTGGTCAGATGCCAATCTATCGCCGATTGCCAAAACGCGGTTTCAATAACAAGGATTTCAAGACTTTTTACGGTGTAGTCAATTTGGACTCCTTGGAAAAGTCGTTTTCCGCTGGTGACACGATTACCGAAGAGTCCCTTCGCAAAGCAGGGCTTGTCAAAGGCCGTTTTGATGGTATCAAAATCCTCGGTCGTGGTGAAGTGACCAAGGCCTTCACTGTTGAAGTTGATGAGGTCAGCGCAAAAGCTCGCGAGAAAATCGAGAAGGCCGGGGGCAAGGTTACCATTCCCAAAGTTGACGCAGCGGCTTAAGGCTGCTGCAACCAGCTTCAAATGATTAGCGCCTTCGCCAATATTTTCAAGATTCCTGAACTGCGCTCTAGGGTGCTCTTCACGCTTGCGGCGATTGTCGTGATTCGTGCTGGTTCAGCTATCACTACTCCCGGTGTTAACGCCCAAGTTCTCCGTCAGTGGTTTCTTGATCATGCTGGTGCTGCCTCAACCGGTGGTGTTGCGGCTCTTTTCAACCTCTTCAGTGGTGGGGCATTAGCAAATTGCGCCATCTTCTCGCTTGGTGTGATGCCTTTTATCAGCGCATCGATCATGCTTCAGCTTCTCACAGCTGTGATCCCCCAGTTGGGAAAACTGGCTCGAGAGGACGGGGGACGCCAGAAAATCATGCAATACACCCGATATGCCACTATCGGACTCTGTATCTTTCAAGCTTATCTGCTCGCGAGATCTTTTGAAAATCCGCAGGCCAATCCATTCCTGCCGGGGATCATGGATACCATTAATCGTCTGGGGCTACCTCTTGTGACGACCCCTGGCTTTGGGTTTCAACTGATCACAATCATCACGATGACTGCAGGAACCTTGCTTCTCATGTGGCTAGGCGACCAACTCACTGAAAAAGGCATTGGTAATGGCATGTCTATTATCATTACCGTAGGAATTTTAGCTCAATTGCCCGCCGGACTCGTGCAGGCTTGGAGGACATTTGTTCCAAGTGCCGCAAATGCTCAGTCTACGGTCAGTCCCGTTGTCTTGGTCTTGATGATAGGTTTTCTCTTTTTCGTCATTGCCGCAGTCATCGCTGTGACTCAAGCACAGCGCAAGATCAGTGTTCAATACGCCAAGCGCGTTGTTGGTCGCAAAGTCTACGGTGGTCAAACTCAATACATGCCTCTCAAGATCAATTATGCTGGCGTGATGCCGATCATCTTTGCTCAAGCGATTCTGCTTTTCCCATCCACTATCCTCAACATGGCCTTCCCAGGCGTCGGATGGGCTCAAGATCTTTCCAACCTGCTCACATATGGCTGGTTGCATTACCTCTTCTATGCGCTGATGATCTTTTTCTTCAGTTATTTCTGGGTTGCAACTCAGTTCCAGCCTGTTCAGATCGCCGACGATCTTAAAAAGTATGGTGGATTCATACCTGGTGTTCGTCCCGGCAAGCCAACAGCTGACTTCTTGGATTACACAATGACCCGCCTCACATTCGCCGGGGCCATCTTTTTAACTGCGGTTGCCGTTCTGCCGCAGCTCTTAAGCCAAAGCCTCAAAGTGCCCTACATGACTTCGCAGTTCTTCGGCGGCACGGGTCTACTGATTATTGTTGGCGTTGTTCTTGATACCATGCGCCAAGTTGAGACACACCTTCTTCAGCGCCACTATGATGGATTCCTGCGCAAAGGTCGCATCCGCAGCGCCCAAGAATCGCGCAGTCGTCTTTCGTCGGCCCAGTCCATCAATGACCAGACACTCGTCTGGATATATGCCGGTATTGCAATCCTCGTCATAGCCGGTGTGACGATTTATATCGCCACGCAACTGTAGCGTGCTTCTGGAGTCTTGAAAACCCGCGCTGCTTTGTTTTGTCCGCCAAGATTTGGCAAGGACGCCATGACCCGCCCCTCGTTTTCTCGAGTTATGGCTTCAAGTTGCCTGCTCAATCCAAGCGCTCCTTTCAACACCAGCCAGGAGGTCGCATGATCAGTATCAAGCGTCCTCATGAGATTGAAAAAATGCGCCAAGCTGGCGAGGTTGCTGCCCAGATTCTTAATGAACTGGCCTCCCGTATTGCCCCCGGGGTAACCACCGGAGAGATCGACCATGCGGCTGCCCAACTGATGTCGGCCGCAGGGGTCCGTAGTGCCTTCCTCGGATATAAGAAATTTCCCGGTCATATTTGTATCAGCCTAAATGAGGAGGTGGTTCATGGCATCGGCAGTTCCCGCGCGATCGCCTACGGCGATATTGTTAAGATGGATGTCGGCATCATTCGCGACGGTTGGATCGGTGATAATGCCACGTCGGTTCCTGTCGGCATCATCGACCCGGAGATCGAGCGTCTCCTCACAGTCACGGAAGAGATTCTCAACGGTGCTGTGCAACTCGCCCGCCCCGGCCACCGTGTCGGCGACATTTCAAATTTTGTTGAAACCGAGGCTGTCAAAAATGGTTTCAGCGTCGTTCGCGAATTCGTCGGTCACGGCGTTGGCCGTAAGCTCCACGAAGATCCCCAAGTCCCAAATTTTGGCAAACGCGGGAGCGGTCCAAAACTCAAACCCGGTATGACACTCGCCATCGAGCCCATGATCAATATGGGCCGCGCAGAGGTCAAGGTTCTCGCCGACAAGTGGACTGCCGTCACTGCCGACGGCCTCCCCTCCGCTCATTTTGAGCACACCGTTTTAATTACAGATCAAGCTCCGGAAGTATTGACATGGCCAAGAAAGACGCTATCGAAGTAGAGGGCAAGGTCGTTGAACTTTTACCAAACACCATGTTCAGAATCGAACTGGAGAACGGTCATCGCGTCCTCGCCCACATCTCTGGTAAGATGCGTCTTCACTTCATTCGCATTCTTCCCGGAGATCGCGTCATGTTGGAAATGTCGCCCTACGACTTGACCAAGGGGCGCATCACATATCGCCACAAAAACGAATCATCATCATTTCAACCAAATAAAAGAAAATGAAAGTCAGAGCCTCAGTAAAAAGACTGTGTGAAGCGTGCAAAATCGTGCGCCGACAAAACGTGATCCGCGTTGTTTGCAAAAACCCGCGTCATAAACAAAAACAGGGCTGATCCCATCGGCAGCCGAAACCAAAACAACCAATACCATGCCACGCTTACTTGGAGTAGACATCCCCGGCGACAAACGCATCGAAGCTTCCCTTCCCTACATTTATGGAATGGGGCCGAGCAACACAAAGAAAGTCCTCGAACAGGCAAACATTGACCCCAATGCGCGCGCCAAGGACCTCTCGCCCGAGCAACTCAACGCAATCATCCACGCGATCAACGCGAACAAAATTCCGATCGAAGGCGACCTGCGTCGTGAGGTCCAAGGCAATCTCAAGCGCCTTCAGGCCATCAACTGCTACCGTGGCATCCGCCACCGCCGCAGTCTTCCCGTCCGTGGCCAACGCACATCCACCAATGCCCGCACCCGCAAGGGACCACGCAAAACCGTGGGCGTCCAGCGCAACAAAGACGCCAAAGCTGGCAAAGTCTAATCCCGCATTTTACTGAAGTATGAGTGAAGAAAACACAACACCAGCCGAGGCTCCCGTCGAGACTGCTCCAGCAGCCCCTACCGCGATAGTCGAGGCTCCAGCAGCCCCTGACGCAATAGCCGAGGCTCCCGCCGCAACCGCCGAAACCCCTGCCAAGAAAGCTCCAAAACCCAAGGCGGCTCCTAAAGCCAAGAAAGCCGCTGGCGCGGAAAAAGCGACCACCGCAGCTCCTTCGCCTGTCAGCATATCCCTCGATGACACGATTGAACCAATCAAGATCGTCAAGGCCAAGGGCAGCAAAAACGTCTTACAGGGCATCGCCCACGTTCAAGCCAGCTTCAACAATACCATTATCAGCATCACCGACCTGCGCGGTGCCATCATCGGATGGTCTAGCGCTGGCAAGTGTGGCTTTAAAGGCTCCCGCAAAAGCACTGCCTACGCCGCTCAGATGGCTGCCCAAGACGCCTGCCGCCAAGCGATGGGCCACGGCCTCAAAGAGGTCGAAGTCCGTGTCAAAGGCCCAGGCTCAGGCCGCGAATCCGCCGTCCGCGCCATGCAAGCAATCGGTCTCGATGTTACCGTCATTCGCGACGTCACCCCGATTCCACACAACGGTTGCCGCCCGCCAAAACAACGCAGGGTCTGATTCAAAAAGTCTGGAGTTTTCAGTTTTCAGTTTTCAGCAGATCCCCTTCTGCTGAGTCCCGATCTCCGAAGCTCCTCTCCAACCCGCTCCACTGAAAACTTCTAACTGAACACTGAAAACTAAAAATGGCACGTTACACAGGACCTAAGACCAAAGTCAGCCGCCGCTATGGCGTTCTGATCAGCGGCTCACCCAAAGCATTCGAGAATAAAAACTATCCGCCCGGCCAGCATGGGCCGAAGGGTTCCCGCCGCAAGCAGACCGATTATTCGATCGCCCTTGCCGAAAAGCAAAAGCTCCGTCACCAGTATGGAGTTTTGGAGCGCCAGTTCCGCCGCTATTTCCAAATCGCCAGCCGCCGCCGTGGCGTGACCGGTGAAATCCTTCTCCAACTCCTTGAAACCCGCCTCGACAATGTCGTTCAAAAAATGGGCTTCTCCAAGACGCTTCGTGGTGCGCGTCAGATGGTCGGCCATGGTCATGTCACCGTTAACGGACGCAAGACCAACATCTCGTCCATGAACCTGAAACCAGGCGATGTTGTAGCGATCAAGGGCAACGACAAATCCACACGACTCGCCAAGCGCGGGGTTGAACTCACACAGATCGTCACGGTCCCTGATTGGCTTCTGGTTGACAAAGCCAACCTCAGTGGCAGCGTCGTCCGTATTCCCACACGCGAGGAAATCAATCCCATCGTCAACGAACAACTCGTCGTCGAACTTTACGCCCGCTAACCGCGAGCGAAATAGGTTTCCCACCAAAGAGAAAAGCGCGTCCTGCTTGCAGGGCGCGTTTTTTTATTTCCATGAAACCGGCCGATCAAATCCCGCAGACGCCTCTTTGCGTTTGATATCAATGTCCCTTTGAAATTGGACTTTGCATCCCAAAAGAAGGGAGTATGGCCGTCTCGGCCGTGTGGAGA
>Ga0209598_10001694_pt1 | contig 17788 bp, 14 predicted proteins | sample M_140807_EF_Meta_FD_187317 | JGI IMG/M metagenome (GOLD analysis project Ga0209598, IMG submission 187317) | Freshwater microbial communities from Lake Montjoie, Canada to study carbon cycling - M_140807_EF_MetaG (SPAdes) (version 2) | ecosystem: Environmental > Aquatic > Freshwater > Lake...
ACCAAGCTGTCCGCGCTGCCGATGCGGGCCTTGAGGGTCTGCATGCCCTGCACGCTCGGCGCGGATGTGGGCAGCAGGTCCTCGAGCTTGCTCTTGAGCGTGAGCGTGGAGGCCTCGTAGCCGAGCCCGAGCGTGAGCAGGAGCGTGCCGAGCAGGTAGAGCCAGGGCGACGCGTAGATCGAGCGCGTGAGCGACGTGACTGCGCGTTCGGACCAGCCACCCACACGGCCAAACAAGGGCGCGGACATGCGGACTCCTCTCTCGACGTTCAGGCGGTGCACGTCCTCGCCTGTGGGCGGCGTGTTATCACGCGCGGGCGAGCGTCGCAAAGGACGCCGACCGCGCGCGCCCCCCTTGTCTCGGGGGCCCTTTGGCGTTAGACGCCCAGCCATGGAAGAGGCCGCCCCCCTCACAGCTGACGATCTGCGCGATACGTGGCCGATGCTGTCGCCCGAGGACCGCCGCGAGGGGTTCGAGCTGCTCGGTCGCGCCGAGGCGGAGGAGTTCTACCTAGACCTCGACGGCGAGGACCAGCTCGAGGTTGTGCGGACGCGGCCGGAGGGGCAGCGCGCGCTATGGCTGCGGCTGCTGCCGCCCGACGACATCGTGGACGTGCTGCAGGCCGCGGACGAGGCGGAGCGGGGCTGGCTGCTCGCGCTGCTCGACGACTTCACGCGCGAGGAGGTCGGCGCGCTCCTGGCCTACGCCGAGGACGACGCCGGCGGCCTGATGAGCACGCGCTTCGTGCGGGTGCGGCCGGACATGACCGTGGACGAGGCCATTCGCTACCTGCGCAAGCAGGCGCGCGAGCGGGTCGAGACGCTGTCCTACACCTATGTGCTCGACGCGCACCAGAAGCTGCTCGGCGTGGTGTCGTTTCGTGAGCTCTTCGCGGCCCCCGGCGAGAAGCGGATCAGCGACGTGATGCACACGGACCTGGTCACTGTGCCCGAGCACATGGACCAAGAGGAGGTGGGGCGCCTCTTTGCGCAGTTCGACCTCGTGGCCGTGCCTGTAGTCGACGCCGAGGGCGTGATGAAGGGCATCGTGACCATCGACGACATCGTGGACGTCGTCGAAGAGGAGGCGACCGAGGACATCCAGAAGCTCGGCGGTATGGCCGCGCTCGACGCGCCCTACTTTCAGGTGAGCCTGTGGGAGATGGTCCGCGCGCGGGCCGGCTGGCTGGTGGTGCTGATGGTCGGCCAGATGCTGACAGCGACGGCGCTCGACCACTACGAGGCCGACATCTCGAAGGCCGTGGTCTTGGCGATCTTTCTGCCGCTGGTGGTGAGCTGCGGGGGCAACTCGGGTTCGCAGGCGTCCACGCTCGTGACGCGCGCGCTGGCCGTCGGTGACCTGCGCCTGCGCGACTGGCGGCGGGTGCTTGGGCGCGAGCTGAGCGCGAGCGCGCTGCTGGGCGGCCTGCTGGCGACGGTGGGGCTGCTCCGCATCCTGCTGTGGCCCGACGCCGCGGGGCACTACGGACCGTTCTACGCCGACATCGGCGTGACCGTGGCCGCGAGTGTGTTTGGCGTGGTCGTGTGGGGCGCGACGATGGGCGCGATGCTGCCGCTGGTGCTGCATCGGCTTGGGCTCGACCCCGCGAGCGCGTCCGCGCCGTTCGTGGCGACCCTCTCGGATGTCACGGGCGTGCTGATCTACTTCACGCTGGCGAACACGCTGCTCGCGGGCACGCTGCTCTGAGGGCGCTCAGGGCTCGTCGTCGGGCACATCGAGCAGGTGCCCTGAGCGGTGCTGCTTGGTCCGCAGGTAGTCGCGGTTGTGCGCGGTGGGCGGCAATGCGTGCGGCAGACGCCCGGAGACGATGACGCCGTTGTCTTGTAACTGCTTGATCTTGTTCGGGTTGTTGGTCAGGACGCGTACGCTGCCGACGCCGAGCGCGCGCAGCATGCGGGCCGCGGTGGTGTAGGACCGCTCGTCGTCCCGAAAGCCGAGGCGCAGGTTCGCGTCCACCGTGTCGAGCCCCGTGTCCTGAAGGGCGTAGGCCTTAATCTTGTTGGCGAGGCCGATGCCGCGCCCCTCTTGTCGCAGGTAGAGCAGCGCGCCGCAGGGGCCGCTCGAGAGCAGGCGCAGCGCCGCCTCGAGCTGGTCGCGGCAGTCGCAGCGCAGCGAGCCGAGCGCGTCGCCCGTGAGGCACTCGGAGTGCAGCCGCACGGGAACATCCTGCACGCCCTCGACGAGGCCGTGGACCAAGGCGACATGCTCGCGCCCCGAGGTGTCGAGGGGGTCGTGAAAGGCGACGATGCAGAAGTCGCCGAACCGCGTCGGCAGGTCTGCCACGGCGGCGATGCGAATGGCGTCGGGGACGCCCTGAGCCGCGGCGTCGAGTGCTTGCGCGCGGCGCTGCAGCGCCTGACGCGGCGTGAGCGGGGCGCTCACGGCAGAGCCCCGGCGGGCAGGAGCAGGTGCGTCTCGAACCACTCGCCCGAGCCGTCGAGCGCGCGGAGCCGCAGGCCGTGCAGGCCGCCGACGACGAGCGTCGACCAGCCGGCGCTGGAGTCCTCGACGAGCACCGCGAGGGCGGGCGTCTCGGCGCCGTTCGGCGCGCGGGCGAAGACATCGCATTCGGCGTCGGGCGCGTCCTCGGGCGAGTAGCGCAGGCGTGCGATGGGGCGCGCCTCGGACGCGATCTTGAAGCGGAGCATCAGCGACTCCGGCTGGTGGTCGTCGGGCTCAACGACCACATCGAAGAAGCGGGGCGCGTCGGTCACGGCTCAGCTCGAGGCGGCCCCCGCGCGGCGTCGGAGCGCGGAGACGAAGAAGGTGTCCGTGTCGAGGTCGGGGGGGCCGAGCAGCGCGCCGCGGACGCGCTCAAAGTCAGGATGCTCGGCGAGGAAGGCGTCGACGATGTCCTCGTTCTCTTCGACGAGCCACGAGCAGGTCACATAGACGAGGCGGCCGCCCAAGCGGACGTGCGCGGCGGCGTTCGCGAGGAGCTGCCGCTGCGTCTTGAGCGTCTCCGCGAGGTGGCCCGGGTGAAAGCGCAGGCGCGCGTCCGGGTTGCGCCGCCAGGTGCCGGCCGAGGTGCAGGGCGCGTCGACGAGCACGGCATCGAAGCCGATCTTGGCCTCGTGCGGGCGGTCGAAGTCGCCGCCGTCCCAGCGCGCGACGCGCACGTGGCTGAAGTCCGCGCGGCGCACACGCTTGCGCAAGGCCTCGAGCTTGTACTCGAGTGTGTCGGATGCGATGATCGCGCCGCGCCCTTCGGTCGCGCTGGCGAGCAGCAGCGTCTTGCCGCCCGCGCCCGCGCAGGCGTCCCAAATGCGCTCGCCCGGCCGAGCCTCGACGGCGTCGCCCGCGAGCTGGCTCGAGAGGTCTTGGATCTCGAAGAGGCCGTCGCGGAACGGGGGCGTCGTGAACAGGCTGTCCTGGCCCTTGACCGCGAAGGTGGCGGCGCGCGCGGGCGTGGGCAGTACGCGGAACCGCTCCGCCTTGAGGCGCTCGACCAGGGCGTCGGCCTCGGCGGGGCGATTGGCGCGGATCCAGAGCGGCGGCGGCGTGTTCTGAGTCGCGAGCCACGCGGCGGTGTCGGCGCCGGCAGCAGCGCGGCGCGCGAGGGCCGGCGCCCACGCGGGGGGCACGCCCACGCGCAGCGCCGGGGCGGCGGGGTGCGCGCTGGTCGCGAGCGCGGCCGTCATCTGCTCGATGACCTCGGCCATTGCCGTGGGCGCCTTCGACTCGCCCGAGAGCGCGCCGACCCAGGCGAAGACCGTGGTCGTGGGTGCCTCGGCCCAGACATCAAAGAAGAGGCCCGGCGCCTCGACCGCGGCGATGAACTGGTCGAGCATCTCGTCGAGACGGCCTTGGGCAAGCAGGCGGCGTCGGCCCGGGCGCTCGAGCAGCCAGTCGCCGAGCGTGGCGAGCACGCCCCAGCGGGCCACATCCGTGATCCGGCGGGTCAGCCCGCGGCGCTCGGCCTCGTTCGGGATGCGCTTGGGGTGAATGTGCTCGGACAGGAATCGGTCGAGCGGCACCGGCGGGCGACCGCTCGCCAACCACAGGCGGAGCAGGCGCTCGTGAGTGGGGACGGTCGGGCGCGGCGCGGTGCGGGGTGACATGGGCGCGTGATGTACCGCAATCGCCCTCGGCGTCAACGAAACATCGACGCCCGTCCCGCGTGACTTGTCTTATGCTGGGCCCATGGTGCCCGCCTGCCTGCGAAGTGTGCTTTACGTGCCCGGCTCGAACCCCCGAGCGCTCGGCAAGATCCCCACCCTGTCCGCTGACGCCTTTATCCTCGACCTAGAGGACGCCGTCGCGCCCGAGGCGAAGGTCGCGGCGCGCGCGCGGGTGCGGGACGCGCTCGAGGCGGGGCTCGGCCGCGGACGGACCATCGCCGTGCGGATCAACGGGCTGACGTCGCCGTGGGGGCCGGATGATCTGGAGGCCCTGATGGGGCGGCCGGACCTCGCGGCGGTCGTGCTGCCCAAGTGCGAGCAGCCGCGCGACATCCGTCAGGTGCGCGCGGCGCTCGGCCCCCAGGTCGGCGTGTGGTGCATGATCGAGACGCCGCTCGGCGTGCTGCGCGCGGACGCGCTCGCGGCGGAGGCGGGCGTGGACGCGCTGGTGATGGGGACGTCTGACCTGAGCCGCGACCTGCGTGCCGGCCCGCACCCTGAGCGGCTGCCGCTGCTGCACGCGCTGTCGACGGTCGTGCTCGCGGCGCGCGCGCACGGGCGGCTCGTGCTGGACGGCGTGTGCTTGGAGCTCGACGCGCCCGAGGTCTTTGAGGCCGAGGCGCGCCAAGGTCGCGCGCTCGGCTTCGACGGCAAGACGCTGATTCACCCCGGGACCATCGCCGCGACGCACGCGGTCTTCTCGCCCGACGCGGCCGAGGTCGACGAGGCGCGGCGCGTCGTGGTCGCGTTCGAGCAGGCCCGAGCGCGGGGCGAGGGCGTCTGCGTCTACGCAGGTCGGCTCGTCGAGCAGCTCCACGTCGACGCGGCCCGCGCGCTCTTGGCGCAGGCGGCGTTCATCGCGGGGCGCGCCGGCTGAGGGCTCAGAGCGCGGCGAGCAGCTCGTTCGAGAGGCTGCAGCTCAAGCCGAAGCCGTCCGGCTCCACGTGCAGGGCGCGGACCTTGCCGTCCTCGATGATCATCGAGTAGCGCTTCGAGCGTAGGCCGCCGAGCACGGCCGCGTCCACGTCGAGGCCCACGGCCTTGGTGAAGGCGCCGGCGGGGTCGGCGAGCATGTGGATCTTGCCGTCCGCGCCGTGGGCCTTGCCCCAGGCGTCCATGACGAAGGCGTCGTTCACGGCCACGCAGGCGATGACGTCCACACCCTTCGCGCGCAGGGCGTCGAAGTCGTTCACGTAGCCGGGCAGGTGCGTCTTGGAGCAGCCGGGCGTGAAGGCGCCGGGCACTGCGAAGAGCACGCCGGTCTTGCCCGCGAAGAGCTCGGGCAGGCTGACCTGCGTCTTGGGGGTGCCCTCGTGGAGGGGGATGGCGGGCAGGGTCTCACCGACCTGAATGCTCATGGGACGTCCTCGTTGACCTGTTGAAGGGTGACCTGTGATGCCTCGACCTGAGGGTGGGTTGCAAGAGGGTCGCGGCGCTGGCACGATCCGACTCCACGACCGCGCTGTGCCGCGCGCTCGAGACGCAGAGAGGCCACACATGGGAGTCGGCGACGTCGAGGGGTCTCGCTTCGCGCGAGCCGGCAAGGGTCGCCCGCGCGGCGAGAGCCTGCCGATTGCGGGGCAGGGTGGCCCACAGCACACGTTCATGCCGACCTCGCGGGCCGACATGGAGGCCCGCGGCTGGGACGCCGTCGACATCGTGATCGTCACAGGCGATGCGTACGTCGACCACCCCGCGTTCGGGCCGGTCTTGATCGCGCGCTTTCTCGAGGGGCGCGGCTTTCGGGTCGCGGTGCTGGCGCAGCCCGACTGGCAAACGGCGGACCCCTTCAAGGTCTTCGGGCGGCCGCGGCTCTTCTTCGGCGTGGCCGCGGGCAATCTGGACTCGATGCTCAACCGGCTTACGGCGCAAAAGAAGAACCGCGCCGAGGACCAGTACTCGCCCGGCGGCCGCACGGGCTGCCGGCCGGACCGCGCGACGCTCGTGTACGCGAACCGCTGCAAAGAGGCCTTTCCGGACGTGCCGGTGGTGCTCGGCGGCATCGAGGCGTCGCTGCGGCGCATCGCGCACTACGACTACTGGAGCGACAAGGTCCGACGGTCGATCCTGATCGACGCGAAGGCCGACCTACTGGTCTTCGGCATGGGCGAGCGGCCCGTGTGGGAGATCGCGCGGCGCCTGCACGCCGGCGAGCCCGTGAGCGCGCTGCGGGACATTCGGGGCACGGGCTACATCGTCGGTCGCGACGAGGCCCGCGCGCTGGCGGCGGCGCCGTCGCGCTACACGACAGACGGCCGCGCGGTCGTGCTGCCGAGCTTCGAGGACGTCGCGGGCGACGATGCCGAGTCCAAGCACAAGTACGCGCTCATGGCCCGGCTCTTTCAGCACGAGACGAACCCAGGGAACGCGCGACCGATCCTGCAGTTGCACGGCGAGCGGGGGGTCTACTTCAACCCGCCAGCGCGGCCGCTCGAGGACGGCGCGGGCAGCGGTGAGCAGGCCGAGGTCGCGATGGACGAGCTCTACGACCTGCCGTTCAATCGCGTGCCGCACCCCGCCTATCACGAGCCGATCCCCGCCTACGAGACGGTCAAGCACTCCATCGTGCTCATGCGCGGGTGCTTCGGCGGCTGCACCTTCTGCTCGATCACGGAGCACGAGGGGCGCGTCATCCAGAACCGCTCCGCCGAGAGCGTGTTGCGCGAGGTGCGCGCGCTGCGGCGCATGGACGACTTTCGAGGCACCATCACGGACTTGGGCGGCCCGACCGCCAACATGTACAAGCTCAAGTGCCGGTCCGAGGCGATTGAGTCGAAGTGCCGCCGCCTGTCGTGCGTGCACCCCGAGGTCTGCGAGAACCTGCAGACCGACCACGGCGAGACGATCGATCTGATGCGCCGCGTGCGCGCCGAAGAGGGTGTCAAGCACGTCTTCATCGCGTCGGGCGTGCGCTACGATCTGGCCGAGCGCTCGCCGGAGTATGTCGAGGAGCTCGCGCGCCACCACGTGGGCGGGCACCTGTCCGTGGCGCCCGAGCATGTTTCACCGCGCGTGCTCGAGAAGATGAAGAAGCCGGGCATCGAGAGCTACGAGCGCTTCAAGGAGATGTTCGCGTGCGCCTCGAACGGCGCAGGCAAAGAGCAGTACGAGATCCCGTACTTCATCAGCGGGCACCCGGGCTCGACCCTTGAGGACATGGTCGAGCTCGCCTTGTGGCTCAAGGCGAAAGGCTACCGACCGCGCCAGGTGCAGGACTTCATCCCCACGCCGATGTCGATGGCGTCGGCGATGTACTGGACCGGCATCGACCCCTTGACGATGACGCCGGTCTACACGGCGCGCGGACTGCGGGAGAAGAAGCTGCAGAAGGCGCTGCTGCTCTACTGGAACCAGGAGCAGTGGCCGCTGACGCGCGAGGCGCTGGTGCTCGCGGGTCGGCGGGATCTCATCGGGCACGGGCCGAAGTGCCTGGTGCCGCCCGAGGATGCTCCGCAGGCGAGAGCGCCGGGCAAGCCGCCGGGCAAGCCGAAGCCCGCGTCCGGTTTTCCTCGACATCAGGCGGAGGCTCATGTACCCCGCGGCCGAAAACCACCGAAGACGGTCGGCCGTTGAGCGTTCTGCAACCCCACGAGTTCACGCTTTATAGCGGCGGCGCCGCAGGCAGCGAGGCCGAGTTCGGCGACGCGGCCGAGGCGTGGGGCCTGACCGAGGTCAACTTCTCGTTCGCGGGGCACGCGCCTGTGCGGACGCGGGGCTTGGTCGAGCTGGACGACGCCGCGCTTGACGCTGGCGCCGAGAGCCTGCAGGCGATCGGCCGCGCGCTCCGGCGTCAGTTCCCCGAGACGCCGCACTTCAAGCGCCTGCTCCTGAGCCTGTGGCACCAAGTCCACAACGGCGAGGCCGCCTTCGTGATTGGCCGGATCGAGGCGGACGGCACTGTGACGGGTGGCACCGGCTGGGGCGCGGAGTACGCGCGGCAGTGCAACAAGCCGCTGTGGGTCTTCGACCAAGCGCAGGATGGCTGGTTCACCTGGGACGGTCAGGACTGGACCGCCTGCGAGCCGCCCACGGTGTCGCATGCGCGCTTTACCGGCACGGGCACCCGCTTCCTGGAGCCGAACGGCCGGGCCGCGATCGCGGGGCTCTTTGAGCGCAGCTTCGGCGCGCTGCCGGGTCGGGTCTCGAGCGCCTCGCGGGGCTGAATCGGGCGTCGGCTGCCGCGCCGACGGCGCGGGTCGTTGACTCCCCCTGCGTGCGTGCGTCAGTGTCGCCCCATGACGCGACGCGGAGCCTGGCGTGTGGGAATGAGGCGGGCCGTTTCCGCCGTGGCCGCTGCGGGCTTGGCGGCCTGCAGCTTCGCGCTCGACGCGCCGGCACCGTTCGTGGTCGAGGGCGAGCGAGATGCCCGCGCGCCCGCTGACGCACGGCCAGACGCGGAGCGGGTCCGCGACGCCTACGTCGCCCCAGACGCCTTCGTGGTGCGGGACGCCGGGCCCGACGCCTCGCCGCGGCCGGACGCCGTGGTAGACGCGGCGCCTGTTGCAGACGCCTTCAACGCGCCCGACGCGGCGCCGACCGACGCCGGCTGCATGCCCTCGCCCGAGGTGTGCAACGGCGTCAACGACGACTGCGACGACGCTACGGACGAGAGCTTTGCCGAGGAGTGCCAGCCGTGCGGGCTCCCGGGCCGGCTTGGCATCTGCGCGCGGGGCGCGACCGTGTGCGTTCAGGGGGCGGTGCAGTGTGTGCCGTGGCTGCCGCCCGCGGGCGAGGGCGAGCCGTGCAATACCCTGGATGATGACTGCGATGGCCGGGTGGACGAGGCGGGCGATGTGGCGCCGCTCGCGAACCCCGTCGAGGCGACGCTCGCCGCGGTCTGTGGCGGGCGCCCCGACCTGCGCCCCGAGGACGGCCGCTGCCTGAATGGTCAGGTCGGCTGCGCCGCCTCTCACGAGTGCGTGGCGCCCGGCTGCCGAACGAATTGCCACGACAACCGCGCGGTGAGCGTGGCGGCGTGCGGCCGCTGCGCCGAGGGCAATACACCGGTCGAGGCCTGCTACGACGACTGCGTGGCGGTCGTGGAGCAGGTCTTCCGCGGGTGCCTGTCCGCGTGCAGCGCCATTGACCAAGGCGGCGCATCGCGCTGGGTGTGCGAAGGCGGGCCCAGCGGACCTGTCTGCCGTGCACTCGACTGCCCCGAGGGCACGCGGGCCGACGGGCAGGCGTGCGTGCCCGATACCGAGGTCTGCAACAACGGGCTCGACGACGACGGCGATGGCTTGGTCGACGGCGCCCTGAGCGGCGCTGACCCTTGTGCTGCGCCGGTCGACGCGCGCGGGCAGACCGTGCGCATCGGGACGTGCAGCCGCGGTGCGGCCGATCCGAGCTGCGACGACACGGCGACGATCGCGACGCCCGCAAACCCCTCGGACTCGAGCGAGTGGGCGGATGAGCTCGGCACGTTCAATCGTCAGGTGACGCTCGACTATGCCTATGCGATGGACCGCGAGGAGGTCTCGATCCGCGCGTACCGCGAGTGCGTGCAGTCGGGGTGCTGCCTAGAGCCGATCGGGCCCATCTGGCGCAAGGCGGTCGTTGCGATGGACGCGGGCCTCTCGCCGACGCGGCCCGCAGCGCCGCCGACGGATGTGGCGACGGTCGATGTCAACGACCCTGACCAAGCGGCGCTGCTGCCGGACCTGCCCGTCACGGGCTTGTCGTGGTGCATGGCGCGCGACTACTGCAGCTGGGTGGGTAAGCGCTTGCCGACCGAGGTCGAGTGGGAGTGGGCGGCGTCGCGGCCGCAGGGCGACTTGAATACGCGGCGCACCTTCCCTTGGGGCAACGCGTCGGCCGCGGAGTGTCCATCGACACAGTGTTGCCGAGCAGCCGACTTCGTGGGCCCTATGCCCGGGCCGTGCGTCGATCCGGGCCGTGGCATCAACGCTCTGGCGGATCTGCCCGTCTGCGTGGGTGACACGCCCGAAGCGGGCTGGCGCTTCGCTCACGTAGCGACCTACAACGACGCGGGCGAGCAGTGTGGGCGCGGAAACGTGCTGGGGTCGGGGCCGGTCTTCGCGAATCAGGACGGTCAGACGCCGGACGGCCTGCTCAACATGAGCGGCAACGTCAACGAGTGGGTCTTCGACTGGGCGAGTCGGCAGTACGGCGGGCTGAACGACCGCGCCCCTGTGGGGCCCATCTGCGACTCGACAGACTTTCCCCGCAAACGCATGGTCCGCGGCGGCGACTACACGACGGGCCCGCTCAACCTGCGTAACCAGAACCGCTTCGCGCTGTGGGAGTCGACCCGCGCGCCCATCTTGGGCTTTCGGTGCGCGCGCACGCTCCAGGAGGACGGCGCGTTGTGCGACCCCGGCGTGCCCGAGGTGGACCCGCGCTGTCGCCCCCAAGCGCCTGCAGGCGCACCGCTCGCGCCCTGTGCGGCGCCCAACTTCGCCGGCAGCGACCCCCGCGACCAAAGCGAGTGCGTCTCGCCGGAGCGGGTGAACGGGCGTTATTGTGACGAGGGCCTGAGCGCCTTCTGCTCTTCGGACGACGCCGCGGGTGTCGGCTGCAATGCCTATATCATCTCGCGGCTTGAGCTCCCCGTGGGCCTGATCGGCGCCGACACGGACATCGCGCTGATGAACACCGTGCTCAACAACTCCCTGGCGCCGCGCGGCGGCTCGACGATTTTGGCGCTCGCGCCGAACAATGTGTTTCGGCTGGGCGGCAACTACCGCTTTGAGATCGGCACCGCCGAGGTCAATGCGGATGGCGAGTTGGCCTGGGTGGGCCTCGACCGCGGCGGCGGCGTTTGCCAGCGCACGCAGGTCGGCTCGTACGAGCAGCGCACGGTGCAGCAGCGCCGCGACCTGACACCGAGCTGCTCGAACATCACGGACTTCGAGTTCTGGCTCAGGGAGAGCCCAGTTTCGCTGCCGTTTAGCGCGGTGTCGGTCGAGGCGCAGTACGAGCCCATCGACGAGACGCTGACCGGCACGCTGCAGCTTGTGATGACGCTCGGGGACGTCGCGCAGGCCCAGTTTGGGGTGCTGCCGCCGGGCGAGTCGGGCGAGGCGCTCTCGCTCGTGCTCGACCGCATCGGCGCGCAGGCGCTGTCTCTCTGCGGGCTGCCGCTCGGCGCGTCGTGCTTTGGCACGCCGCTGTACATGCCGGGCTGCTCCGGCCTGTTCCAGTGCGATGAGCCGAGCACGTGCCGCGGGTGGCCGTTGCCGTTTCGCTTCGAGGCTGTGCGGGCCGACCGCGCCGGCCTGCAGAACTTGGTTTGCCCGGGCCCCTGAGGACCACCCACGATGCGCATCTGCCCGGTTTGCGAGAAGATTTGGCCAAACGCCGAGCTTGAGCGGTGCCCCAACGACGGCTCGCCGCTGTATGCGCTCGGGCAGAGCGGCGCGGGGCCGGACCTCGGCCCCGGCGCGGTCGTTGGCGGCAAGTACGAGGTGCTGAGCGAGGGGCCGAAGCGGGGCGGGGCGGGGCGTACGCTCCTCGCCCGCCAGCAAAGGCTCGATCGCATCGTCGAGCTGCGGATGCTGCCGCGCGATACGATCCGCGGCCCCAGCGACGAGGCGCGTTTTCTGCGCGAGGTCACGACGTGGGGCAAGCTGCGCTCAGAGCACCTGGTGCGCCTCTACGACTCCGGCGTGACCCCCGACGGCATGCCGTACATGGCGCTCGAGGTCGTCGAGGGGGGCGTGATGGGCGAGCGCCTGCGACGCGAGGGGCCGCAGCCGTTTGCGCGTGTGGTCACGCTCGCCGCGCACGCGCTCGACGCGCTCGCGGCGGCGCATGAGGCGAGCGTGATTCACCGCGACGTCTCGCCCGAAGCGCTGCTCCTCGAGGTCACACCCGAGGGCGTGGAGCGCGCGCGCCTGACAGGCTTTGGTCTCGCGAAACAGGTCGGGGGCGACGACGACCCGACCGCGATCACGATGACGGGCATGTTTCTGGGGAACCCGGCGTACATGGCACCGGAGTGGATGATGCGGGGCGAGCTGACGCCGGCGGTCGACCTGTTCGCGCTCGGCATCACGCTCTACGAGCTGCTCGCAGGCCAGCGGCCAGTCAAGGTCACGAACACGAGCGAGGCGTTGGCGGCCTATGTCAAGGGCACGCCGACGCCGCTCGCGGCGCACCGACCGGACGTGCCCGCAGCCTTCGCGCGCTGGTTGGAGCGGCTGTATGCGTTCGACCCCGCGCAGCGCTTTGTGCGCGCCGCCGATGCGCTGCGGGCCCTCGAGGCGCTCCAGGACGCGGGGCTGCGGACCGAGGCTGTGTCGCCTGTGGCCGCCCCCCCCGAGCAGGGCGGGCCACCGAGCCGCGCCATGGTCGTTGGCGTGGCGGGCCTTGTGGCGCTGGTCGGCGTGACACTGTGGTTCTTGAGGGGGTGATGATGCTGCGTGGTCGCTTGAGGGGGTGGTGGAGCTGGGGTGTCGCGGGGTACGTGGCCTGGACAGGCTGCGCTGACCCAGACGCATCTCGTGTGCGCGCGGACGCGGGCGTGACTTCGGTGGACGCCGGAGGCAAGGCGGACGAGGTCGCTCAGGCCCCGGACGCGCAAGGGGTCGCCACGGACGCGAACCTCGTGGTCGCAGACTCGAGCGTCGTGGTCGCAGACTCGAGCGTCGCGGTCCCCGACGCGAGCGTCGTGAACCCTTCAGACGCGGTTTTGCCCGACGCGGGCGCGGTCGATGGTGCGGCTGCGGACGCCTCAGCGTCGCCGGAGCGTTTGTGTGGTGCGGCGTGGCTTGAGGCCGCGGCGCCGCTGATGGCCGACCTCTACTTCCTGAGCGAGTCCGACTACCCGCTCGACCCCGTGCTCGTCACGGACAACCTCGGCGCTGCAGTCACGCCCGCCGACGCGCTCGCGCTCTTCGTTGGGCCGGCGGACCCGCTCGTCGAGACGCGCGAGGCCGCGGCGTTTCGAGACCGACTGACGCTCGACTTCGACCCCGCCGACCCCGGCTCAGTCGCGCTCGCCGCTCAGTTCACGGCGCTCTTCGCGTTCCTTGAGCCGCAGCTCGACGCGGCGCTCGTCGTCCGCGTGAGCGAGATCGAGGTCCACGTGTACTACCTGGGCCGCACGGCCTGCGGGGAGCTCGCCGGCTTTCACACCGTGAGCATCGAGACCTGACGGTCGGCGCGCTCAGAGCGCGTCGTCGCTCGGCTCGCCCAGCTCATCCGCCGCTTCGCTGTCAGCGGGCGACGAGGCCTCGGGCTTGGCGGCCTCATCCTCGGGCCACAGGAGCCATGTGAGCCCGCCCGTCAGGAGAACGCCACCGCTGACCAGCAAAAGGTCGCTCGCGAAGCGGGCGGCGTCCATGTCCGCGACCAGCGCGTTGTAGCGCGGCTTGTCCTCGGGCGCCCCGCTCGTGCGCGCGAGCTGGTCGGCCTGACGCTTCTTGTCGTAGGCGACATAGCCGAAGTAGCCGCCCGTTCCAAGCGCCGCTGCGGACGTGCCCACCATCGCCCAGCCCGGCCACATGGCGCGCGGCCCGCTGGCCTCGGGGACACCGCCCAAGGGCACCAGCGTGACGACCCGCTCGATGGACTTGCCGGTCGCGACCTCGAGCGGCCCGACCGAGGGCGCGTAGCCCGGCGCGCGGACCTCGAGGGTGTAGGTGCGTGCGTCCACCTGAAACTGGCGCAGCGGCGTGCGGCCGATCTCCTCCTCGTCGAGGAGGACGAGCGCACCGGTGGGGGTGCTCGTGACGGTCAGCAGGCTACCCGCGTGGTCCGCGGTGAGCGTGACGTCGAGCGCATGAACCTGACCGCGCTGGGCCGTGAGCGTGCGCGTCGACGTCGCGTAGCCGGCGAGCGAGAGCTCTAAGCGGTGATCGCCGGGCTCGACCTCACCGCGCCACGGGGTCTCGCCCACAACGCGACCGTCTACACGGACTGTCGCGCCCGAAGGTCGGCTGCCGAGCTTGACGATCGGCCGTACGACGAGCTTTTGCATGCGCTCGACACACTGCTGGGCCGCGCTGCGTGTGGCCTCGGGGACACCCGGCGCGTTGAGCGCGATCTTGCAGTGAATGAGCGCCTGGTCGAACTGCTCGAGCTTCTCGTACGCCCGCCCGATGTTCACGTCCAAGTTGGGGTGCGGCACCAGACGGTTCGCCTCGGTGAACTTCTCGAGCGCAGCCTCGTACTGACCTGCGCGAAAGAGCTCAGCCGCTTCTTGCCCGAGCTCGCGTGCGCGGGCTGTGTCCTGAGCGGTAACGGCCGCAGCGGCGTTCGGGCCGAGCGCGAGCCACGCGGCCAGGGCGGCGGACAAGACGCGGTGCTGAGACGAGGGCGCATGCGCTTTCACGGCCGTACGTTCGCGCAGAGGGGCGCGCGCGCGCAAGGCGAGCGATGAGGGCGGCGCACTTTCAGGTTACGGCACGAGCTCGAACAGCGACTCAAGGCGGGCGTGGACCTGTCCGTCGGTCGCGAGGCTCGCGTTCATCGTCCGGTCGCCGTAGCCCTCGCGCTTCAGGATGAGCGTCAGCACGCGGGGTGCGGCGGGGCGGCGCAACACCAGGGGGGTTCGGCCCAAGGCGGCGCCGCGCTCGAGCACCAGCGCGCCCGAGGGATCGCTCGTGACGCGTAGGGTGACGAGCCGGACCGCCGCTGTGGAGGCGGGGGCGGTGGGCGGCGCGGTCGGCGCTTCGGACGCGGGCTGCGTGGGGGCGTTGGTGGGCGGCGCGGACGGCGCGCTCGACGACGCTGCTGCCGGGGCCGATGCCGCGGCGGGAGTCGACGCTGGGGCGATGGTCGACGGCGTCGGCGTGACCGGCTTGTCGGGGCCGCGCGATGCGAAGAACGCGACCAAGCCCACGACGACGACGCCGGCGGTGACCGCCAGCCGAGCGAGGGTGCGCTTGTCGAGCGGGCTCCGCGCAGCGCTCGTCGCGGCGGCGTCCTCCTCGACCGCGAGCGCCATCTCGGCAGCGCTCTCGAAGCGGTCGGTGGGCAGCTTCGACAAGGCCCGCTCGACCGCGCTCGCGAGATTCCGCGGGGCGTTCGGCGCCCGCTTGCGCAGCGGCTCGGGCGGCTCGTGCGCCTGCTTGAACAGGATCGCCATCGGCGTGGGGCCATCAAAGGGCGGGTCGCCGGTCAGCATCTCGTAGCCGATGACGCCGAGCGAGTAGAGGTCCGCGCGCGGGTCGACCTGGGTGTCTGTGAGCGTCTCGGGCGCCATATACTTCGGCGTGCCGAGCGCGGTTGAGGTCGTCTGCGTGTTCTCGCCGACGGCCTTGACGATGCCGAGGTCCATCACGACCACGCGGCCCTCTGCGCTGAGCATGATGTTGCCGGGCTTCAGGTCGCGGTGAATCAGCCCGTGCCTGTGGAGCGCGCCGAGGGCCTCGCAGGTCTCGCGCATCACCCGGCGGATTTGCCGGGGTTCGAGGGCGCCGCTGCGCTTGATGAGCGACTGCAGCGTCTCGCCTTCGACGAACTTCATGACCATGTAGTACGTGCCGTCCTCGCGACCGACGGCGTACACGGGCACGAGCCCCGGGTGCTCGACACGCGCGAGGGAGCGCGCTTCGCGCAGAAAGCGTGAGAGGACTGTGTTGTCAGCGTCGACCTGACGCAGCGCCTTGATCGCCACGGGGCGCTTCAGGGTCAGGTCTGTGCCTCGATACACAATGCCCATGCCCCCGCGGCCGACCTCGGTGTCGATGCGGTAGCGGCTCTCGAGCACGGTGCCCAGAGCGAACGGGCCGTCGCCCGCGCTGCCACCGACGAGGACGTCGATGCCGCACGACGGGCAGGCGGTCGCGCCCTCGGGCAGGGGCGTCGCGCAATGGGCGCAGGGAGCGATCGCGGGGTCCTTTCTCGCGTATCCGAAGCGGGCGGCGCACATTATAGTCACGCCCGAGCGCGAAACCCCAATGTCGATGACGAGCCCCTCAGTTTGCCCGCGGTGCGGCCAGTCCGTCTTCGCAGACGCCACGCACTGCGGCGCGTGCGGTCAGGCACAGCCCGACCGGGATGATCCGCCCGAGGCGTGGATTGGGCGCTTGATTGACCACAAGTACGCCATCGAGCGTGTCTTGGGTGTCGGCGGGATGGGCATGGTCTTTCGCGCGAAGCGCGTGCTCGTAGGCGATGTTGTCGCGCTGAAGGTGCTCTTTCCGCGCTTTCTCGAGAGCCCTCTCCAGCGACGACTCTTCGAAGACGAAGGCATCGCGGCCGCGCGGCTGGCGCACCCGAACGTGGTGACTGTGTTCGACGCCGAGCTGTCGAATGAGACGGGCGTGGCCTACATCGCCATGGAGCTGCTCGAGGGGCAGCCGCTCAAGGACTTGCTCAAGGCACGCGCGCCCATGCCCGCCGGCGAGGTGGCGGCGATCGGCGCTCAGATCTGCGAGGCCCTCGTCGCCGCGCACGGCGCTCGAATCATTCACCGAGACCTGAAGCCCGACAATGTCTTCCTCGAGGCGCTGCCGGGGGGGGGCACGCGGGTCAAGCTCGTGGACTTTGGCATCGCCGCGATGCTCGACGCCGCCCCGCGGAACGACCAGAATCGGCTGTTCGGGACGCTCCGCTACATGGCGCCAGAGCAGTGCATGGGCGGGCCGGTCGACGCGCGCGCCGACCTCTACGCGTTGGGCGTCGTGCTCTACGAGATGCTGACCCGCAAGCGCGCAACCGGTAAGACCGTGACCGCGGTGCTGCAGGATGTCGTTGTCCCGCCGAACGACCTGCTTGAGCCGGAGCGACATATGCCAGAGGCCCTTGAGGCGCTGGTGCTGTCGCTGCTCGCGAAGCGCCCCGAGGGTCGGCCGGCGAGCGCGGCCGAGGTGCGGGACGCGCTCTGGCAGGTCGCCGAGGCGTCTGGTGCGCGGCGGAGCGGAGGTGGGCGCCCGAGCGTGTCGACCCAGCCGGGACCGCCCGCCGAGGCCCCGCCCAGCGCGGCCGCTCCTGTGACCGGCGCGCGCCCCGCCTGGCTCTGGCTGGCGGTTGTGGTGGCTGCGGTCGCCGCGGTCGCCGCCGCGCTCGCACTCGGGAGCGGCGCGCCTTGATGGGCAACGTCGTTGTCGTTCTGTGCTCGCCCTCTGATGTCCGCAACGTCGGCCCGGCCATTCGGGCCGCCGCGAACTTCGGGGTCGAGACGCTCCGCATCGCGGGTGCGCAGCGCTTCGACGAGTCGGCGCTGCGGGAGTTCTCCGCGGGTGCGCTTGAGCACGTGCGTGTGACCGTACACGACGACGTGCGTGCCGCGCTGGTGGGCGTCGAGCGAGTGCTCGGCACGAGCCGCCGACCGCACGATGCGGCGGGCGCGCCCCAGTGGTCGTCGGTGGGGCTCTCGGCGCGTCTCGCCGGCGGCGGGCCGTGCGCGGTCCTGTTCGGGAACGAGCGCGCCGGGCTCTCGGTCGAGGAGCTCGACCTGTGTGACGCCTTGGTGGCGCTGCCGACGTCCGCGCACTTTCCGTCCATGAACTTGGGCCACGCCGTCGCGTGCCTGCTCTACGAGCTGCACCGCGGTGTGATGGCGCCCGCGCCTTTGCCGGCGGCGGGCGCCGACGCCCTCGATGCAGAGGTCGGGGCCGCGGCGGACCGGCTGGCGCTCTACGCCGAGATGGAGCGCTTGTGCGACGCAGCCGGGTATCCCCCAGGCCGCACGGCCGCCGGGTTTGTGCGCAAGCTCAAGCGGCTGCTGGGTCGGG
>Ga0209598_10001695_pt1 | contig 17774 bp, 15 predicted proteins | sample M_140807_EF_Meta_FD_187317 | JGI IMG/M metagenome (GOLD analysis project Ga0209598, IMG submission 187317) | Freshwater microbial communities from Lake Montjoie, Canada to study carbon cycling - M_140807_EF_MetaG (SPAdes) (version 2) | ecosystem: Environmental > Aquatic > Freshwater > Lake...
GAGGGATTGAAGGCGATCCTGCTCGGGCCGGCTGGGCTGTATGAGGCGCTGAGGCAGTAGGGCCGTTCCACTTGATGCACAAGGTCTAATGCCGGCAAAAAGAGCGGATTAGTCTTGGGCACTGGTTTGCTGGCGGCGGTCAATTGATAATTACTCTTACAGTCACCTGTGCTCGTTGGCGGTAGACAGTCAAAAACCATCGTATCACAAGACTACGCAAATTCGGGCGGGTCCTGTGGTATAATCAAAGGCAATTGGATGCGGTCAGCAATTTAGCGGCTGTGCCTGTTGTTCTCTTGCGGCGATTAAGTAATGTGCCGGTCTTCTGCTTGAGCCTCCACGAGGGCGGTTGATAAGTGTTCCGGATCGTCCGGGGAGCCGAGTTATGTGCAAGCAAGCTTGCGCTACAGTGATGCGGTCTCGCGGTGTCGTTCTGTGGATGACGCTTTAGGGCGTGGTTGCCAAGGGGGCGGGCATCTGTTGCGTTCGGTCGTGATATCTGTTTGGACGTCGTTGAAAGTGCGGCAGCCGATTTCCCTCGGGTCCGTGTATTTTCGCTTGGAACTAAATACAAAGCCATGGCTGCAAACTCAGGAACTGAATCGACGTTCGGAATTACGAAGAAGACGCTGCATGCCCTTACCGACCGAAGCCTAAGGTATTGGGATTCGTTCGCTGAGCGAGGCGTGCCGGAAGTGCTCTATCACTATACTGGCATGGCCGCTCTATTCGGCGTTCTTGATAGCCAGTCGTTGCACTTAGGCCATGTCGATCAAATGAACGATCCGGATGAAGTGGCCTATTTTGACAGGGTTTTTGGAGACGCGGTCGCATTGTACGTTTCGAAGCCCGAGGGCGCCTCGGGTTACTTCTCATTCTATTACGAGCAAGGGTTGGATCGGATTGGGCCAGATCAAGAGCTTTTCGCGTTCTGTATGTCAGAGTCGCGGGACGAGATATCTCAGTGGCAAATGTACGGAGACTCCTGCAGGGGGGTAAGTATCGGTATTGATCTCAAGAAGTCGTGGCTTGGCCTGAGGCATAATTGCTATTCGCATAATGATATTACGCTAGGCATGGGAAGGGTTCGATATGATCTGGAAGAACAGATGAGCCTTGCTACGATGTTTATCGAGTCCTGGGATTCGTTCTATAAGGATCATTGGGTAGGCGATGCGGGCGATTCGACGAGGGCACGCGAGGCTTTTGCGCACATTATGGGGGGCGAGCGTCGCAAATTGGCATCGTATGTTAAGGCGCCATGTTGGGCCACGGAGAAGGAGTGGAGATTGGTGGCGTCGTTTTACGGAAAGGACTTGGGGAAGCTTGCTGGTGCCAAGATGAACCGCGACGCCATTTCGGCTTTTGTAGTCATGAAGTTTCCGACCCTTGAAGACCCCTGCATTGTTTCGTTGACACTCGGTCCGCTGTCATCTTGCAGAGTGGATTCTCCAGGTCTGCGATGCCACATGGCCAGAAATCATCTGGTGCCTTCGCTTGTGAGTAAATCTTGTGTGGCGATGAGAACAGTGTAGACGGAACGATATTGGTGAGACTCGCACTCGTTTCTCTGGCCACAAACGCTTGAACTGAATCCAAGTAGTGAATTAGCCCGTGCAATGCCTTCCTTCAATTAGTCGTCGTAGGTTGTGCGAACTAATATGAGTCCTTCCGTATGGGTCCAGGACAGAGCCTTGTGAATTGGCAATGAGGCGGGACCTCCATCCCGCTAGAAGACTTCATCGCGATGGGGCCGCCCGTGCCCTGGGAGCCGGCCTCGCCGGCAAGCGCAGCCATGGATGGCGAAGCGCGGGCGGCGCGGAGTGAGCGGAGGCCCGGAGGGCCGGAACGAACGTCCGGCGACAGGGCATGGGCGGCCCCAAGCTGCCGCGGCGTGTTCCGTTGACGTCTATGCCAGAAAAGGAATAATGTGACCGCGGTGGAGGCAGTGTGAAATCAGTGGCCGGGCGAGGAGTGATTCGATGGCGGCCGAGCGGGTCGAGCGTGGCAGTGGGAATGTGTTTGCGGATCTCGGCGTTCCCGAGCCGGGCCTGGCGCTTGCCAAGGCCGACCTCGCCGCCCGGATTCTCCTCGTCATCGAGCGCGAGGGACTCACCCAGGCGGCGGCCGGGAAGCGGCTGGGAATCGGTCAGCCGAAGGTTTCGGCCCTCCTCCGGGGCCGGCTCGAAGGTTTTTCCACCGACCGGCTCGTGCGGTTTCTCACCCTCCTCGGCTGCGATGTCCGCATCAGCATTTCCGGGCCGCGTCCCGGGGGCCACGGCGCTATTCGAGTCGTCCGGTCGTGACGGGGCAGGAGTTGGCTGAAGCGTTATCCGGTCTCTCGACGTGAAGGGCGGCGGCGATGCCTGACATCAGCATGAACTACGACATCCGTCTCCGGGCGTGGCGGTCGGTGCTCTTCGGGGTGCTCGCGATGATCGCGGGCGTCGTCGGCGCGAGCGTCTCCTCGCCTTGGTGGCTGTTGTTGCTGCCGATCGGCGCGACGTCGATCTTCCGCCTCGAACGCAACGTCGCCCTGGCGACGCTCGCCGACATGAAACGCTCTGGTACGCCCGTCTTGGTGCTCGGGCCCCGCTTCTACGGCGTCCTCCACGGCCGCTTCTGCCGGGGGACGACGACCCTGCCCCAGGTGTCGTGCTTCGCGGAGGGGAGGGAGGCGCCGGTGGAGAACGCGACCGACGCCGCGCCCGAAAAGCCGGGGATACGGAAGAAGCCGTGGAGCCCAGGTTTCAGCGTGGCGATCGACGACATCGCTTCGGTGCACTCAACCTCCGGCGAGAAGACGATCCGACTCGGGCTCCGGGACCGGGTCGAAGAAATCGACTGCACGATGCCCTTCGAGCGCGACGAGGTGCTGAAGTTGCTCCGGCCGGCCTGCGCGTGGTCGGTCGAGACGACCCGACGAAAGGTTTTCAGGATCGACCTGAGGTCGTGGATCTTCTGCCTGCCGCTGATGCTCTTGGCGGCGACGATCGCCCTCACGGCGGTCGGGATCGTCCAGCCGCAACAGATGCCGCTGGCCGACTGGAACGACATCGGCGGGATTCGGGGGAAGGGAAGGGGGCCGGCGGTGCTTTGGGTGCTGGCGAGCCAGGCCTACCGGTTCGTCGTCGAACAGTGCCCGCCAGTGGTGGCCGGGGTCGTCGGCCTCGTCGGCACGATCGCTTTCGGCGCCCTCCTCGCCTCCCTCCAGTGGCCCTGGCTCACCGATGAAACCTGGACCAACCCCCGCCCGCCCGGCGACAGCCACATTTGATAGCCTGTGGGCTTTCGCGATCGCCATTCTTGATATACTACGGGCTATCGAAAGGGGTGTTCCATGACCGTGCAGTCCCGTCGGGCCACGCTCGCCCGAAAACAACTCGATGGGGCGTTCGAGAGGACGAGTATCGGCAGTCTGCCTTCGCGGCCTGCCGGCGGCTGGGTGGCGGCAATTCGCTCGGCGCTCGGCATGACGACGCGGCAACTCGCCACCCGCATTGGCGTTCGGCAGCCTTCCGTCGTCGCTCTGGAGAAATCGGAAGTGGCGGGCACCGCCTCGCTCAACACCCTCCGTCGGGCGGCCGAGGCGATGAATTGCGAACTGGTCTACATGTTCATCCCGCGCCGATCGCTCGATGCAACGGTCCGACAACGGGCCATGTCGCTCGCGGAGATCCACGTCGCGGCCGTCTCGCACTCGATGGTTCTCGAGGGACAGGGCATTTCCGCCAAGGAACGGACGGCTGAAGCAAAGCGGCTTGCGGAGAAGCTGCTGGAACAGGGGAGCCGTCTCTGGGACGAGCCATGAAGGATCCTCTCCTCGATCCCGAGCATCCAGACGAAACGCGTCTCGAGCCGGACGAACGGAGGCAGTTGCTCCTTCCGCATGTCGCCACAAGAGCCGAGCTCAACGAGGCCGAGCAGGAGAATATCACCGACGCTGCTGCTTGGGCCTTTGCACGGCGACGGGATGTCCTTTCCGAGAGGTTTCTCGTTGCTTTGCACAAGCGGATGCTGGGACGCGTCTGGCGATGGGCTGGAACGATCCGCGACAGCGATCGCAACATCGGCGTCGCTTTCCATCAGATCCGGCCCCAACTCCGGGCACTCATGGAAAATGCCCGTTTCTGGGTCGAACACGAGACATTCCAGGCAGATGAAATCGCCGTCCGGTTCCACCATCGACTCGTGCTCATCCACCCCTTCCCGAATGGCAATGGCCGCCATGGGCGACTCGCCGCCGATCTGCTGGCCGTCCGGCTCGGTCGGCAGAGATTTTCCTGGGGCAGCGGCAGTCTCATTGAGCCGGCGGACACTCGTCGGCGTTACATCGAGGCACTTCGGGCCGCTGATGAAGGTAACGTCAACCATCTGCTGACGTTCGCCCGTTCCTGACCCACCTCACTTCTTCCAGACCGTCTTCCCCTCCTTGATCGTTTCCAGCACCTCGATGGTCTCGATCTCAGCCGCGGGAACCGCCGTCGGGTCGGCCGAGAGGATGACCAGATCGGCTGGCGTACCGTGAGAAAGCCGATGGCGAGGGCGGAGCGCAGGCTTGTCGGCCCTCGCAGACCCGCAAACCGCGCCCGTCAGACGTTGAGCGGGAGGCGGGCCGGGCGGCGGCGCGGGCGGAGCATGGTCGGCTCCTCGGGGAGGGCGAAGCCGCGGGGAAGCTCGATCCAGAGGGCGTTCAACGAGAGATTGACGTCGAGGAGAAAGAGGCCGAGCGAGAGGAGAAGAGAAAGGAGGCAAGCGATGAGGAGGCCAACCGCCGCCGGGGCGACGTCAACTTTCGCGATCGACCCCGTCACGAGCACGACCATCAGCAGAACGGCCAGCAATACGCTCCCCGCCGCTGTGCCGACACACCCCCGCAGAAACCTGGCCCGCTGGGAAAGCACGTAAAGCTGGCGGCGGGCATCGGCCCGGCCGGAGCCGGAAGGCGCCGAGGCCGAAAGGGCGATGCTCCGGGCCCGTTCCACCACCGTGGCAAACCGCTGCGACATGCACAACAGCAACAGACCGATCCCCGAGACGAGCGTCGCCGGGGCGATCGCCATCTGAAGGATCGGGAAAAGTTCGGCGAGCGTCATCGCAATGCCCGCCCGACGAAGCGGACGGCCCTGGGATGGAAAAATTCTAGGCTGCCCACGCGGAGGGACCAGCCGATGGGGGGAACCAATCTTGCAGCGGCTCACCCAAGGGATTGACCGTATGGCGCGCGTCGCCGTAACAGCCAGGGAGCCAAAGGGGCGAGCCGGCGTCAGAGCCAGGCGGCTCCGGGGCCCCCCCCGATCGGCGTCAGAATCGCCAGATCGGCGTCAAAACAGCCAGTCGGTGGAGAGAAACGACGAGCGGTGGGAGAGGACGATGTCGCCGAGGATCGCCCGGTTTTCGGGCGTGTCCTTTGCTGCCGCCATGCTCCGGATCGAAAACGCCCGCAGGGCGTCGCTCACCGAGAGGGTCCCCTCGGCGCTGTCCTTCCGTCCGGTGAAGGGGAAGACGTCCGGCCCGCGCTGGCACTGGCTGTTGAGGTTCACCCGGCAGACCTGATTGGCCAGGCCGTCGACGAGGACCGCCACCTCCTCCGGATCGAGCGAGAAGATCGACGCCTGCTGGCCATGATCGGCATCGCGGATCCACTGCAGCGGCTCTTCAATGTCGTCGTAGACCGCGATCGGCACCACCGGCCCGAACTGCTCCTCCTGCCACAGCCGCATCCCCGGCGTGACCGGCCCCACGACGGCCGGGAAGAACGTCGTGGCATCGAGCCTGCCGGCGCGGGCGTTGAGCACCCGGGCCCCCTTCGCCACCGCATCGGCGACCAAGCCCGCCATCCGCTCTGGAGCGTCGGGCTCCGGCAGTGGCGTCACGCCGACCCCCTTCGTCCACGGGGAGCCGACGACGAGCCGGTCGACGGCGGCGGCAAACGACTGGCTGAACGGGGCGAACACCGACCGGGCGACGGCGAGGAGCTTGAGCGCCGTGCAGCGTTGGCCGTTGAAGGCAAGGCTCCCGGCGAGGCATTCGCGGACGGCCGCGTCGAGATCGGCCGAAGGGGTCACGATGGCGACGTTCTTCGCCTCGAGCCCCAGCACGCAGCGCATCCGATGGGGCTTGGGATGATCGCGGCGGATCGTGTCGGCCGCCTTGCTCGTGCCAATGAAGGCGAGAACGTCGATGCCGCCGGACGCGACAAGCGGGCTGACGACCGTTCGCCCCTGGCCGTAGATCGTGTTGACGACGCCGGCGGGAAAGGCCGCGGCAAAGGGGGCGAGGAGCGGCTCGAGGAGGAGGACGCCGTACTTCGCCGGTTTGAAGATCACCGGGTTGCCCATGACGAGCGCGGGGATGAGCGTCGTGAAGGTCTCGTTGAGGGGGTAGTTGTAGGGGCCCATGCAGAGCGTGACGCCCAAGGGAGCGCGGCGCACCTGGGCTACGATCCCCTCCACCTGCTGGAAGCGCGAGCCGGCCCGGTCGAGTTCCTTGACCGCCGCGAGCGTGTCGCGGACATAGGCGACGGTGCGGTCAAACTCCTTCTCGCTGTCGGGGCGGCTCTTACCGATCTCCCAGACAAGCGTCTCGACGACGCGCTCGCGGACGGCGATCATCAGGCTGAGAAACCGCTCCACGCAGCCGATCCGCGCTGCCACCGTCATCGTCGGCCAGACCCCACGCCCCTTCCCCCAAGCGGCCGCGGCAGCCGCAAGCGCTTCGAGGGCTTCGGTCTCGCCCAGCAGCGGGAATGAACCCAGCGGTGTCGGCGCCCCGGCGGTGAGCACCGGCGAAACGACCTCGCGCACCGGCCCGTCCCAGCGCCGCAGCTTTCCACCGACGAGCCACTGCCGCTGGTGGATGGGAGACGGGATGGGGGGGAGGGCCAGATCGGTCATGAAGTGCTCCTGATTTCAAGTCTGCCCGTGCCGTAACACCCACGGCGCCCGCTCCTGGCCGCTCACCAGGGGAGCTCGCGGAGCCGCGCACGCGTCCGCTTGGCCCCGCTGACATTCAACGGGTACCATGGAATCATGGCAACCACGACACGCGAACAGCTTCTCGAGCGAATCTGGATCGATCCTAGTAGGTGCGGCGGCAAGCCGTGCATTCGTGGACATCGGATCTGGGTGTCGCTCGTTCTTGATTTGCTCGCCTCGGGAACCCCGGCCGCCGAGATCATCGCTGATTACCCCGAGCTCGAGGAAGACGACATCCGTGCCTGCCTCGCGTACGGGTCGGAGATGGCCCGGGAGCGCTACGTCGACATTCCCCTCGAGACGTCGTGAAACTCAAACTCGACGAAAACCTCGGCGTGCGGGGGAAGCAATTGCTCGATGCCGCGGGCCACGATGCCTGCACTGTGGCAGCACAGCAGTTGACGGCAGCCGACGACCGGCACCTCATCGAGATCTGCCGTCGCGAAGGACGGGCGCTGGTCACGCTCGACGTCGATTTCGCCAATCCCCTGGTCTTTCCACCGGCCGACTCTGCCGGCATCGCGGTCATCCGGCTGCCGAAACGACCGACGGCGGCTGATCTCCAGGCCGGACTTGAAACGCTCGTTCGCGCCCTGAACGTCGAGTCTCTCGCCGGGAGGCTGTGGATCGTCGAACGGGGGAGGGTGCGGATTCATCAGGGGGCTGAGGGGGATTGAGTCTCCACCGTGACACCCACGGCGCCCGCTCCCGGCCGCTCACCAGGGGAGCTCCTTCAGGAAGATGTTTTTGAAAAAAAGCTCGCTGCCGTGGTGCTGGAGCTCGATCTGGTCGGCGCGGGGGAGGGGTTTGGTCCCCTTCGACCAGTAATCCTCGAGCTTCACTCGGTCGACGACGAGCGTGTCGTTGAGCCACACCGACACCTTCTCCCCCACCATGCGGATGAAGAACGTGTTCCATGCCCCCGGCTTCCGGTCGGCAAGGGCCAGCGGCATGTTGCGCCACTGGCGGTTGTTCCACAGGCCCCCCGAACCGAGATTGCGGCCGTTGGAGAACTGGGCCACCCACCCCTCGGGCGTGGAGGGGGCGGGCTTCCCCGGCTCGACGCGCGGATCCCACGGGTCCCAGATCTGGATCTGCGGCGTGCCGCGGAGATAGATCCCCGAATCGGCCCCCGGCGGGATCTTCCAATCGACAAACAGTTCGAAGTCGCCATGGTCCTTCGCCGTGCAGAGGCTCTCCCCCTGGCCGTCGTAGTGGAGGACGCCGTCGACGACGCTCCAGTGGGCCTTCATGGTGGCGTCGGCCTTCGCCTGCGCCTCCTCGCGGGCGGTGCCTGCGAGCGCGCGGCGGGTGTTGGCATCGCCGTGGCTGAGCCCCTTCCAGCCCGAAAGATCGCGGCCGTTGAAGAGCGCTTCGAAGCCGGAGGGCGGAACGTTGTCCTTGGCGGCGCGGAGGCTCGGAGGCGCCGGGGAATAGTCGGCAACCTTCAGCTGGCGAAACTCGACCCGGTCGTCGTGGCCGGCGAGAACGATATGGCCGCGCCGATTTGCTTTGCCGGGATGGGGTGAGCCGTCGATCACCGCCATGTCGTCAAGGAAGGCATCGACGATCACCGTGCCATTGAGAATCACCATGACGTGATCGTCGATGGCGATGATCGTTTCGGTATTCCATTCGCCGACCGGCTTCGAAGCGCCGGTGCGCGCCGGAGCGATGCCGTAGACCGAGCCGTGCACCTGCCACGGCTTGAGCCACGTCAGCCGCTGTTTGCCGGCGCCGGGGATCTCCGCCTCCTGGCCGTAGAGCGGGCCGTCGTGATCGAGGATCTGGATCTCGAGGCCGTCGCGCGACGGATAGCCATCCTTCGGCACGCGGATCCCGATGCCGTTGTTGCCGCTGGCTTCGAGGCGAAACTCGAACGTCAGCGCGAAGTCGCCGTATTCGGTTTCGGTCTCGAGTGTTTTGCCCCCCTTCTTGCAGACGAGAATGCCATCCTCGATTGAATAGCCGGCGGTGTCGCCGCGCCAGCCGGCGAGATCGCGGCCATTGAAGATCGGCTGCCAGGTGGCCTTGGCGAGGATCCCCTCGGCATGCTCGGCGGCCGCCACGAAGGGATCGGCCTGGCCTGCCGGTGGCGCCTGGGCAGAGGCGATGCCCGAGGGGAGACAAGCCAGCAGCAACACTGCGGCCAGAGCAGGCAGCGTGGTCGGCCGACGGCACGCCGGCGGAAGAAGCGAGGCCATGAAAAACCCTCCCGGAGAGACTTGACTTTCGAAGCCATCGTACGGCTCGGGCCGCACGGTTCGCAACGAGCGTCATCGATCGCGTACGATCTTCGCCGCCGGGGCCAAAGGGTGTGTGAGGGAAGACCGGGCAACAGAGAACGGGGGGAGCGATGATCGACGGACCGCGAAAGAGGAAGTCGGGGCCCCCGGAAGACGACACGGACGATGGGGGAGACGACCGCCGCGCGAAATCGCTCCGCCCCTTCGGTGAGGTGGCCAGTGGGCAGCGGCACCCCGACCTGGTCTATGAGCGTGATGCCGAGATCGCCCGGATCGTCGACCAGATCGTTCGGGTGGGGCGGTCGTTCCTCCTGGTCGGTCCTTCGGGCGTGGGGAAGACGGCGATTCTGCGTCAGGCCACGCACCTCCTCGCGTCGCGCGACGAGAATGCCTGGCGCTTCGTCGAGACGACGACCGGCATGCTCGTCGCCGGGCAGGTCTACTTCGGGCAGTGGCAGGAGAAGATCAAGGGGCTTCTGGAAGTGGCCCAGCGACGGATGCGGATCGGGATCTGGCTTGGTGACACCGGCCACCTGCTCTCGACCGGTCGGACGATGCAGTCCGAGGACAACATCGGATCGTTCATGGCCCCCGCGATCGAACGAGGGCGCGTGCTCCTGTTCGGCGAGGCGACGCCCGAAGTCCACGCGGCCCTCGTCGCCGCCAATCCGTCGGTGTCCCGCCTCTTCGATACGATCCACATCGAGCCGCAGAGCCCGGAAGCCGCGGCGGAAACGATCCGCCAGGTGGCCCACGCGCGGGCCCACCAGGCCGGCACGCGCCGGGGCGTGCTCCTGAATTTCGCCCCCGAGGCGGTGGAGCGCTGCGTCACGCTCGGCCAGGCCTACTTCCCCTCCACGAGCCCGCCGGCCGGGGCTATTCGGCTCGTCGAGGGGGTGCTCGAGGACCGCGTTCTCGGGGCCCTCCTGCCGCCGGGCTTCAGTGGAGAGGGAAAGCGGACGATCATCTATCGGAAGGGATCGCCTCCCGAATCGGTCGCGGCGGGCATCTCCTCGGTCGGCGGGCCCGTGCCGGCGCCGCGGGTGGCGATCCCGCCGGCGGCGGTGATCGAGGCGCTCTGCCAACTCACCGGCGCTCCCCGCGCCCTCCTCGACGATGCCGTGGCGCTCCCCGCTGCCGATGTCCGCCGGTTTTTCGAGAGCCGGCTTGTCGGTCAGGCGAAGGCGATCGATGCGATCGTCGATCTCGTGGTGATGATCAAGGCGGGGCTTGTCGATCCGGCCAGGCCCGCCGGCGTGCTCCTCTTCGTGGGCCCAACAGGGGTGGGGAAGACGGAGTTGGCTCGGGCGCTGGCGGAGTTCGTCTTCGGCAGCACGGATCGGCTCGTCCGCCTCGACATGTCGGAATATGCTCGGGCCGATGGCGCGGCTATGCTCCTCGGCAGCCCGGACGACGGCAAAGGGTTGCTTGCGCGGGTCCGGCAGCAGCCATTCTCGGTGATCCTCCTCGACGAGATTGAGAAGGCCCATCCGGTCGTCTTCGATCTCCTCCTCCAGCTCTTCGACGCCGGCCGACTTTCGGCGCCGGACGGGGAGACGTTCAATTTCAAGCAATCAGTGATCATCCTCACGAGCAATCTGGGGGCGGGGGAGCCGCCGCCGGGGGGATTCGGTTTCGTCGGGGCCGAGCCGCCGACGGCGGAGGACTGGATCAGGCAGTCGGTAGGGGAGTTCTTCCGGCCGGAGTTCGTCAACCGGCTCGGCCAGATCGTCGTCTTCGATCCGCTCGATCGGGCCGACGTCCGGAAGCTGGCGCAGCGCGAAATTGGTGCCGTCCTCCTCCGCAGCGGGATCACGAGGCGACGCCTCCAGGTCGACATCGATCGGGGCGTCGTCGATCTCCTTGCCCGCGTCGGCTACGACCCGCGCTACGGCGCCCGCCCCCTGAAACGCGCCGTCGAACGGGTCGTCCTCGGGCCGCTCGCGCACGTCCTCTCCGAGACGCCCGCGGCCGCGGGCACGGGGGTGATCCAGATTCTCCCCGCTGGCGACCGCGTCCGTGTCGTCCCCATCCGCGACGACCGCGCCGGTCGGCAGCAGGAGCTGGCGGCGGTGCGGCTGGCCGATCCCTTCGATGGCACGGCCACCAAGGCGACGGCCGAGACCGTGAAGCGCTGGCTCGTGGAACTGGCCGCCGAAGTCGACCAGACCCGTGCCGAGCACGAGCGACGGGGGGTGGCGGCGCGGCGCTCGGCGATCGTGGCCGAGACCGCCACGCCCGGCTTCTGGGACGATCCGGTGCGGGCCCGGGGAGCGCTCGCTGAGCTCTATCAGGCCGAGCGGACAAGCGAGGCGCTGGCGGCCGTTGTTGAGGAGGCGGCGCGGATCGCGGTGGAGACTCGCCGCACCGGCCGGGCGACAGGCTCTGCGGAGATCGCCAGACTCGCCGGGGAGATCGAACGCTGCCGACGCCAGGCGACGATCCTGCGATTCGCCATCCTCTGCGATTCACCATTGCAGCGTGCCGACGCGTTCCTCGTTCACGATGCCCTCGACAGTCAGGCCAGCGAGCAGGTGCGGAGGCTGGCCGACAGCCACTCGGCCTGGGCGCGGCGGCTCGGCTTCGAGGTGGTGGAGGTCCATGAAGAGGGGGCCGGCAAAGGGGGGGGCGGCAAAGGAGGAGCGAGGCAGATCGTCCTCCAGATCAATGGCGCCGCGGTCTACGGGATGCTCGAGGGGGAGGACGGGCTCCACGAGATCCTCCCCGATGCGAAGTCGCCCAGTCGGCTCGTGCGCGTCACGGTCATGCCGGTGCCCGGCGCCGGGCCCGACGAAGAGAAGATGGAGGTGGTGGTCGGCGCGGGGAAGCGGCCAGAGGTGCGGGCCACGCACCGGCAGACCGGTCAGACGATCACGATCCGCCCCGCCGCCGGCACTGCCGACATCGGGATGCTCGCCCGCGAGCTCCTCGCCGCCGAGATGATCCGGCAGGACCGGCTCCATGCCGGTGCCGCGCCGCAGGAGGTGGTGCGGCGGTGGTGGCTCGGTTCGAAGCCGAGCGTGCGCGATCCGCGGACGGGCGTGGCGGTGGCACGGATCAAGGATGTCCTCCAAGGGGACATCGACCGCTTCCTCCTGGCGTATCTCCAACAGCGCGGCGCGGCGGGGGGCAACGCCCCGTCAACCAGTGGCTGAAAACGCCTCCTCGAGCCGGGTGAGGCTCGCCGGCACGGCTACGTCCGGATCGGCCTTCCCCTCGAACTCGAGCGACACCCAACCCTCGTAGCGGTGACGCCGCAGCATCGCGGCGACGGCTTTGTAGTCGATGTCGAGGGAATACCACTTGCCGCCGCCGTCGTACGTCTTCGCCTGCACGAGGCAGCAGCGTGGCGCGAGCTTCTCCATCTGTGCCGGCGCGTCGTCGAGGAAGTTGCCGGTATCGAGCGTCACCTGGAGCCAGGGGGAATTGATCGCCTCGACGATCCGCATCACGCCGTCTGCCGTCCGCCCCAGCCCCCAATGGTTTTCCAGGCCGAGCACGACGCCGCACTCCTCGGCCCGCGGCAGGAGCCGCTCGATCGATGCGATCACCCAGCCGAAGCCCTCTTCGTCGGTGTGACCAGGGAGATTCGGCTCGATTCCCTTGTTGGCCATCAGGTCGTCGAAGTTCTTCGATGTCCCCCAGCGGCCAGTGTTGATCCGCATCGTGGGGATGCCGAGCCGGTAGGCGGTGTCGATCGAGTTGAGCGTCTTGGCGATGTTGTCGTCGCGGACCGCCTTGTCGGGGTTCACGAAGCCCTGGTGCGTGGAGAAGCCCATCAGGGCGAGGCCGTGGGCGTGGGCCTGGCGTTTGAGCCGCTGGAGGCGGGCGTTGGACTGGTCGTCCCCCATCTGCACCTGGAGGATCTCGACGCCGTCGAATCCCATCCGTGCCGCCCGGTCGATGCAATCCTCGATCGGCGCCGGCTCCGCGCGGAATTGCCAGAAGGAGTAGGTGGAGACGCCGAACCGCACCGGGCGGAGGGGGGCGGCCGGAGGGGCGTCGTCGGCGGCAAAGGCGCGCCCCGCGGCGGCCAGCGAGCAGGACGCGGCGGCAGCGGCAAGAAAGGTGCGGCGATCGGGGCGGGCGAGCATGGGGTTTCCTTTCGGTGAATAGACGAAAGCGTAGGGCTGTGGGAGAACGGGCGTCAACGGTTTCCCCGCTTTTCTCTCGCGCCTCCGGAGTCTCCCATGATCGTTGAACGGGTGAAGTATGTGATTTGGGCCGCCGACATGGACCGGGCGGTGCGCTTCTACTGCACGCTCTGCGGCGGCCGCCTTCTGAAGCAGAACTCCGTCATCGCCGAGGTGGAGATTCTCGGGAGCGTCCTCGGGATCCATTCCGGCGGCGAGGGGAAGCGGACCTGGACGGGGCTCTCCTTCCAGGTGCCAGACGTCTCTGTGGCGGCCCATGAAGTGGTCGCTGCCGGCGGGAGTCTGACGAAGGAACCGGAGCCGGAGGATGGCCAGCCTCCCCATCTGGCGATGTGCGTCGACCCGGAGGGGAACGAGTTCATGCTGTCGCGGAAACGGGGCGGCTGAACGGTCGTTCGGTCTCGAGCGATCGGTCAGGCTCTCCTGGTGGCGGACCTGTGGGTGATCCGTCGGCGGGGCCGGCAAAAGTTTCGTCGTTCCTCGGAGGCACCTCGTCACTCCTCAAGCGTTCGCCGATCCCCGCCTCGCCTCCGCGCTGGAAGGAAGCGAAGTGCGCGGCGCCTGACGCTGGCGGGCGGCCCCGAAGCCACGCGCGGGCCCCGCCACCACTCGAAGAGAAATCCCCGTCACTCGCTCCGCAAGTAGGCGAGCAGATCGCGAATCTCATCGCGCGTGAGGGTGTCGAGGAGCCCCTCGGGCATGAACGAGACCTTCGACAACGCCGATGATTCGAGGTCGTGGATGTCAAACCGAACCTCGCTCCCGCCGGGGTCGTTGGGGTCGGTGGCGACCATCACCGTGTCGCCGGCCATGTTCACCGTCCGGCCGGTGAAGGTCCTGCCATCAGACATCACATACTGGTGGAGGGCATACTGCTCGTTGACCACCCGGCTCGGCTCGACGATGTTCATGAGGAGATCGCGCGGGGTGTAGCGCCGTGCCGCCGTGGTGAGATCGGGGCCGCCGCGGCCTCCTTCCCCTTGGAAGCTGTGGCAGGCAATACAGGCCGCGGCAGCGAACAGCCGTCGGCCATTGGCGGCGTCGCCGTGCTTTTCCGCGCTCGTCTCGGCGCCCTGATCCATCTCCGCGACGAGGTCGTCGAGCGTCCACTTCTGGACAAACGCCCGCGATGTCGCCGGGAGGACGGCGGCCGGCTTCCGCGCGGCCTCGATCCGTGCCGCATTGAGCGCCTGCTCTTCTGGAGGGAGCATGGCGATCACTTGGTGGAGCAGCGAATCGCGGACGGCCCGGGCCGTGAAGCCTCCCTTCCAATTCGGCACTCGATCGAGCGCGAGGTTTAAGAACCGTTCGCGGAGCGCCGGCGTCCAGGCGGCAAAGGGCGCCGAGGCGACGAGGGCACGGACGTAGGTCACCTGCTCTTCCTGGGTGCGGGCGGCCGCGAGGAGATCGAGCGTGGGGGAAATGAATGTCGGGCTCTTGAGGGCCGCACAGAGAGCCACAATCCCCTCGTTGACGCGCCGGTCGGGGGAGGGGAGTGCGGGCTCGAGGGTTGCGATGAGCTTCGCTGCTGCCTCCGCCGGGAACATTCCGTGGCGCGAGGCGGAGATCGTCAGAATCCGCAGATACCAGGCCTGCTCGTCGGGAGAGAGCGCGGGAAAAGCGAAGCGGGAGAGGCTGCTGAGAATCTCCGGCTGGATGCCCTTGTCGCCGGCGGTGGCGCGGGCAAGGGAAAGGAGCGCCTGGAGCGCGGTCCGCGGCGCTGTCTCGGTGAGGGCCCGGGCTTTCCAGCTCTCGACCGGCTGCCATTCGAGAGCGGCGCGGGCGGCGGCCCGGATCGCCCGATCGGCATGGCCGAGGTGCGGCCAGGCGGCGGCGACGGCGGCCGGATCGGCCTGGCCATGAAAGCGCTCGAGGCTGATCCGCAGGTTGCGAAGCGCCGGCGACGAGTCGGCCGCTGTGGGGATGCTGGTGGTGGGAGGCGTTGTGCCGATGGCGGTGACGCGATAAAGCCCCGACTGCGTGCCGCGGCCGCCGGTGAGGAAGTAGAGGGCGTGGTCGGTGGGGGAGACGGCGACATCGGCGATGGGGAGACCCTGCGCGCTCAAGAAGGGCTCGGCCTCGGCAGTGTGGGTGGCACCCCGGGGCTCGAGGTGAATCGCGAACATCCGTCCGTAGCTCCAATCGCAGGCGAAGAGGGCCTCGCGGTAGCGCGGCGGGAAGGCGGCGTCGTGGCCGAAGCAGATTCCGGTGGGGGAGCCGGGGCCGATGTCGAGGGTCGGCGGTTGGATCTCCTCCCAGTCGGGCTTCCAGCTCCACAGCATCTCACCGGCCCGTCCTCCCCAGCCGCCGTCGCTGCCACTGAGGATCTGTCGAATCGCCGTGGGGCGGTAGTTGGGGAGCCCGAAGTCGTTTTCGAGATCGCTGTCGAAGGTGAATAGATCTCCGTTGCGATCGAAGGCGAGGTCGTAGCCGTTGCGGAGGCCGATGCAGATGACTTCCAGATTCCGGCCGTCGAGATCGGCCCGGGCCACCCAGCCGCCGCAGTAGGGACTCTCGCTGAAGGGATATTCCCAGCTGTCGCGGTTCCAGAGCTTCGGGGTGCGGACACGATCGCCGGGGAGGCCGTTGCGGTCGCCGCTGACGAGATAGATCGATTGGCCATCGGGCCCGGGGATGACGGCGTGGTAGCTGTGTTCGTACCAGTTGGCGGCGTCGCCTGAGGCGCGGGGAAACTCGATGAGCGTCTCGGCGGCGTCGAGCCGATCGTCGCCATCGCTATCGCGGATCCGCAGGAGGAGGTCGGGGCGGAAGCGTTCGGGGTGGTGGTCGCCGTGTTGGATGGAATAGAGGGCGCCATGGATGAAGGTCATCCCCTGGGAATGCCCCCACACCTCGGAGACGAGCTCCACGACCGGCTCGATGTTGGAGCCGATCGGTGGCGGCGTGATCCGGAACAGCCGCGGCCCCTGATCGGAAGCGTAGATCCGGCCGCGATCATCGAAACAAAACGCCACCCACGATCCGAGGTCGCGTGGCACCGACAGGATCCGCTCGACGGCAAACCCCGCGCGGATCTCGATCTTCCCTGCGGGGGTCGCCTCTTCGGCGGCGATAGGCGTCGCGCCGGCGAGGCAGGCAATCACCACAAGCAAGTAGGAGGCGCGTGGCATGAAGAAGCTCCCAATGGCTGTCCCCAAAGCGTCCCATCCCGGGGAATAGGGGGCTATGAGTATACTGCCGCCCCTCGGATGGAGCGGCTGAAGAGGCGCGGAGAATCAGGGATGAAACGCTGGGTTGAAGAGTTGACCGCAACGGAGTTTCCCAAAGGCCGCCATTCCCAGGGGGGGCAAGACGGGGTTCTCGGAGCGATCTTCGCACAGACCGGCACGGTCAACACGCCGCCGCTGGCGGTGGAGTTCGGGTTTGACAGTGATTCGCTGGCCGGTGGTTTCGGGTCGAATGTCGCCAATCTCGTTCTCCATCAGGGGTGGCGGGCGCTGCTCCTCGACGGTGGCCATGAAAACCCCGCCATCAATCTCCACCGTGAGTTTCTCACCGCGGCGAACATCGTCGAGGTGTTCACGCGGCATGGGGTGCCGCCGGAGCCCGATTACGTCTCGATCGATCTCGACTCGACCGACCTGTGGGTGTTTCGGGCGCTTTTGAAAAGCTTCCGCGCACGGGTGTTCTCGGTCGAATACAACTCCCACTTTCCGCTCGACGCGGCGATCACCTTCCCCGACGACCCGGCCGAGCGCTGGCAGCAGGACCGGGGCTACGGCGTGTCGCTCAAGGCCCTCGTTCTGGTCGCGGAGGAGGCGGGCTATTCGCTCGTCAAGGTGGTGCCGAAGCTCGACGCCTTCTTCGTCCGAAGCGACCTCCTCGACGACGGCTCCGGCCGGCTCGCGCCCGAGTTGGAGACCTGGCGGGCGGCCACATCGCTCCTCTTTCACGCGCCGCTGCGTGACCCATCACGCGTCGGCATCTTCCTCGACTACGAAGTCTTCCAGCGCACCGGCGGCGATTTGGCGGCGAGCCGAGCGGCGGCGCGGGGGGTGAGTGAGCAGTGCCTCCTCGGCGGCGAAGTAAAGCGCGGCCCGGTGCGCCGCTTCCTCCGCGCCTGGAAGCGGGCCCTCGGCCGCCTCGTCGGGCGGTCGTGAGGCTGACGGACGCGACGACCGCACAGCGTCTGGAGAGCCTGTCGTGCTGACCGACTTGTTTCAGCCTGCCACCAGTGGATTCACCGGTGTGGCCTGTCTATCGAGATCGGCGAGGCTATTGCAGCCTCCACCGAATCACCGGCCGCGCGAGAATCGGCTGGCACGGGCCACGGAAATCCCCGAGGAACCTCTTTTTCCCATATGGCAATGCTCTGGCAGTCCGGCATGCACGCTGTGTTTCGGGTTCACCAGAGGCAGATCGTCAGCTTTCTAAAA
>Ga0209598_10001697_pt1 | contig 17773 bp, 15 predicted proteins | sample M_140807_EF_Meta_FD_187317 | JGI IMG/M metagenome (GOLD analysis project Ga0209598, IMG submission 187317) | Freshwater microbial communities from Lake Montjoie, Canada to study carbon cycling - M_140807_EF_MetaG (SPAdes) (version 2) | ecosystem: Environmental > Aquatic > Freshwater > Lake...
GCACAAACAAAAAGGAGAAGAGCACAGGCCAAGTGCACACGAAGATTGGGGAAAATCCCAGGCACACAATAAGGATGAACCCTTACATCGCAAACCATCGGAACAAACGCCACCCCAAAGGCAAAAAACCCTCCAAAATTATGGAACAGATCATCGCGCCCATCAAAGCCCTTATAGGCCAATAGAATACTGCCTAAAACGACAAGAAAGCCTACAAATAAAGACCGAGATACCCCTCCATCCGGAAGCGCATAGTAATAGTCACTGAGTGAAGGCTGGGGTTGGAATGCACCAGCCGGATCTGTGAGCGAAGTGACAAGAACAATCAATGGAGGCATGCCCATCAGGGATGCCCAGGCCATCATGCGCAGCCGGCTGTACGAAACATCTGGATCTTCCGATGCCTTTGGATGAGAACCCATGTGCTGCGCTAGGGGTAAATGGCTGGAGGAGGAGACTGAAGACTGGCTGCCAAGCTTCAGAGACAACCAACTGTTTTGAAATGCGAAAGGTTTCATAACTTAGGACACTTCTTGAAAGCGGGCTGTGATCAATCGCACAGACCAGGCTCAACGAAGGTCTTGCACGATGGAAGCGTCGTTGCTCGGGCCAGCCCCCCCTGTTCCGATCCACGCACCACTTCGCACAGGGCCTGCTTCGGGGAGAATCCCTGGCTACCATCAACGCGAAGCCTGCACCACCAGGGTTCAGATCCCGTGGATCTTCGGCAGCAGATCCGCCGTCCACACACCCATCCCAAGACACGAGGTCGGCCGCAGTCGAACCATGGCGGACAACATCCCCACCATCGCCTCCCTGCAGAGCAGCGATGCTCCCTTTGTTCTTGCCGATCACCGTGGCGTGGTGATCGCCCTGAATCCAGCCTTTGAAACCGTCTATGGCTGGACGCCAGAGGAACTGGTGGGCACGCCGCTGGGACGCATCCTGCCCGAGGCCTTCCTGATGTCCCACGAACTGGGATTCAGCCGCTTCAGGGCCAGCGGCTCCTCCAGCGTTCTGGGGCACCCCCTGCGCCTGAGCACCCTCTGCGCCGATGGTTCAGAGATCGTTTCGGAACACTTCATCCTTGCCGAGCAGCGCGAGGAGGGCTGGGTGTTCGGTGCCACCCTCACTCCCCTGCCGGAGGGCACCGCTCCAGACCAGAGCTCACCCCACAGTTGATTGAACCTTCAGTTGCCAATTGCATGCTGCGGAGCCAAGCTTCCGCCGCGACCGGATCGAGCACACCTCCGTAATAAAAGCCCTGGGCTCGGGCACAACCCAGGGAGATCAGATGGGAATCCTGGAGCTGGGTTTCCACCCCTTCCGCCACCACCGTGATGCCAAGGGCTCGGGCCAGACCGATCACTGCCCTCACAATGGTTTCATCCTCCCGATCCGTTCCGAGCCCATCGACAAAGGAGCGATCGATCTTGAGGATGGCGATTGGGAAACGGCGCAGATAGCGGAGCGAGGAGTAGCCGGTGCCGAAATCATCCACCGCCAGGCGAAGGCCGAGTTGATCCAGTCCCTTGACGGCGTGCATGGTGACGTCGATGTCATCAACCAGCACTGTTTCGGTGATTTCGAGGAAGAGATTTCCCACTGGCATCCCCGTCCTGGCGAGCACAGCCCCAACCCGTTCAGCGAGATCGGGATCCTGAAAACTTCGGCCTGAAACATTCACCGAAAGCTGCAGATCGCCCAACCCCTGCCCGATCCAGCCGGCCAGGAGGCAACAGGCCTGCTCCAGCACCAGGGCGTCGATCGCCACGATCAGGCCCGATTCCTCCGCCAGGGGCACGAATTCCTGAGGCGCGAGGGTGCCATGCAGGGGGTGGTGCCAGCGCGCCAGGGCCTCAAAGCCCACCAGAGGCCGACCCGGCTGGAGACTCACGATCGGCTGCAGGTGGCAGGCGATCTCTCGATTCGCGATGGCGAGATGGAGATCGGCCTCCAGGCTGGCCCGGCGCTGGGCCGCCAGGCGCATGCCCAGGTCGTAGCAGCAGAACCGCCCCCGGCCCTGCTGCTTGGCTCGATACATCGCCATGTCGGCGTTCTCGATCAGCCGTTCGGCGGTCTCACCGGGCGCAGCGGTGGCGATCCCCAGCGAGGCGCCGCTGAGCAGGGGCCTGCCCTGCACCACCAGCGGCTCCATCAAGCGGGTGATCAGGCGTTGGGAGAGCTGCTCCACCGCCACCGGATCGCTGTTCGCCACCACCACCACGAACTCATCTCCCCCCAGGCGTCCCACCAGATGGTCGGGCTCTGCCAGCTGCTGCAGCCTGGCGGCCAGGGCGATCAGTAGTCCGTCACCCATGGCGTGGCCGTGGGCGTCGTTAATGATCTTGAACCGGTCGAGATCGATGAACAGCACGGAACAGCCGGCACCATCGCCCTGAAGGAGCAACCGCTCCAGATGACGGATCACATGGACGCGGTTGGGCAGGCCAGTGAGGGCATCGTGGATGGCCTGCTCCTCGGCCTCCCGCCGCGCCAACCGCTCCGCCTCCACCGACCGCAGCACCTGCAGGCCCATGGCGAGGCTGCGGGCCATGGCCCGCAGCAGCGATCGCTCCTCCAGGTCAAAGGACTGGGCGAGCCTTCCCACCACCAGCTGTTCCGAACCGTCGATGGGTGACCACTGGCACTGCAGCAAGCCCGAGGGGATCTGGATCTGCTGGGGCCGATGGTCGCCCGCCGCCATCAGGAGGGCCATGTCCTTGTGGGCCAGGCCGATGCCATCAATCAGGTGGCCCGGTGCCACCAAGGCCACCACCTCCGCATCCACCGCCTCGCCGACCCGATGGATCACATGGCGAAGCGTGTCCGGATCCTCGAGATTGAAGGCCGAGAGGAGCTCCGAGAGGAGATGCAGCGACCAGGACGGTTCGCCCATCAGTGGAAACGGTTGACTGGGGGCGTGAGCATGGGCGGGGATGCAGGCGGGATGGCGGGAAACTTCAGGTGCATCCAGGGGCGACACGCCGAGCGGGTCGGGGCGTGAATCCCGCGATCCCATCGGGTGCAGTCTTGCAGCGCCGAGGCCGCTTCCGAAGATCCATCCCCAATGGGCGCGGCTCTGATTTCAGGGCGCGAACGCCGGCTGGCGAAGCATGGGCGTGGTCGGCTCGCGGGATCACGCCATCCATCGCCGAATCCTTGGATGAACTCCTTGGATGAACTCCCTAGAAGAAATCCTTGGATGAATGATGGGGGGATTGGCGGAGCAATCATCCATGGGGCTGCGGCCCCTGGTGCGGTTCGTCGGCATCGCGGCGGCCCGGGTGAGTGCGAAGGATCAGGAGCAGCGCCATCGCCAGGGCCATCAGCAAAGGCGCCTCGCCCCAGCGGTCGTAGGGGGTGAGCTGGCTGCGGGGCCGCAGGCTGAACACGGCGCCGCCGTACCGGCCGGCCGGCAGGCGCTGCCGCGGTCGGCCGGCGGCATCGATCACCACGCTGGGCCCCGTGTTGGCGGCACTCACCAGCCAGCGGCCCGTTTCGATCGCCCGCATCCGGGCCAGAGCGAGGAACTGCTCCTGAAGCAGCGCGGGATAGGGATCGAGATTGGCACTGGCCAGCAACCAGCCGGCCCCCTCGCGGCTGGCCCGCGCCAAGGCGACCCCATCGGCGATCTCGTAGCAGATGGCAACGCCGATGGCCCCCGCCGGTCGCCTCAGCAGGCGATCCGGCGCGCCGCTCTGCAGCCCGCCCACAGCTGAAAGGCCGCTCCAGCGCCAGAGATCCGCCAGGGGGACCCACTCACCGAAGGGCACGAGGCGATGCTTGTCGACCCAACCCACCGGATCGCGCCCCCCCTCAGCGAAACGCAGCAGGCTGCTGTGCAGGCTCGCGCCCTCCTGGCGGAAGCCGCCGCTGAGCACCTCCACCGCCGCGGGCTCCGGCAGCGGTTGGCCCGGCGCCAAAGCGCCCTCGGGTAGCAGGAGGCTGGCCACCGGCACGGCCCCGGATCCCGGGGCCGTGCGCCGCTGGGCCTGGGCCAGCTGCTCCAGCAGGCGCCGCTGCTGAACGGCCTCGAACTTCTGGCGCGTGGGGATGGCGGGCTGGAGCACCAGCAGGCGCTCCACCGACGCGGGCCCTGCCGCCGCAGCAGGGGATGGCGAGCGTGGCAGGGAACCCATGGCCGGACCGCTGGCCACCAGCACCAGGGGGGAGCCCGGAGGCGATCCAGCCAGCTCCCCATCGCGCTCCCGATTCAGCTCCGCGCTCACGCCGGCCAGGGCCCCCAGGCCCAGCAGATGGGAACCCAGCACCACCAGGCCCAGCAGGGCTAGCCAGCCGGCCCGGGAGCCGCCGCAGCGCAGCAGGCGCCACAGGCACCAACCCACCAGCACCTGCAGCGCCGCCACCAGACCGGCGCCACCGACGGCGGCAACCCCGGCCAGGGCCGGGTCGCCCGGAAGGGCGGAGCTCCCCAGGCCGATCCAGAAGAGCGGGCCGCGGGCGAGCAGCACCTCCGCCAGACCCCAGAGGCAGGCGCCGGCCACGGCCGTGGCGGGGCTTGAGGCCCTGCCTCGACGCATCAGGGCCAGCCAGCCCTCCACCAGCAGGCCCCCCGCCAGGCCGCAGGCCCCCCACAGCGTGAGACAGACCGGCAGGCTCAGGGGGGCCGGCACTCCGATCCAGTCGAGGGGATGGAGCCAGAGCAGCCAGCGATGGCTCACCAGCACCGCCGTGGCCCCCCAGAGCAGCCCGCCCCAGCGGCGCCCCTGGCCGGAGCTGCCAGCCAGAGGGGGATCTCCGGCCATCGCCCAGAGGGCGGCCACGGCGATCCAGATCAGCGGCGGAAAGCCCAGGGGCGGCAGGGCCACACCAGCGAGGCCTCCCGCCGCCACGGCCAGCAGGCGCTGGCGCGTGCACGCCCGGCCGCTGGCCGCGTGACGGTCATCTCCCATGGCCATGGAGCTTAGGAAGGGCCAGGGTCGTTCAGGCTTCGGCCACCCCACCCCAGGCCGGTCACCGGCTCCCCCCACCAAACACCACCATGGATCAGGGCAATCTGCTGCAGATGCTGCTGCTGCGCGGCCTCGGCACCACCTCGCTGGTGGCCGACCGCCTCCGCAACGTGAGCCAGGACTGGGTGCTGAGCGGCCGACTGGATCCCAACCAGGCCTCGGCCCTGGTGGATGATGTGCTCAAGGCCATCCGGGGGGAAACCCCGGAAGTGGAGCAGCAGGCGGAGCGGCAGCTCGAGCGCAACCGCGACCAGCTGCTCCTGGATCTCGGACTGGCCCGTCAGCGGGAGGTCGACGAGTTGCGGGGCCGCATCGACCGGCTGGAGCAGGCCCTGCGGCAGCGCCAGGGCAATGGTGATCGGCTCGACTGAGGCTGGCCCCGCGGCCCGCGGAGCGGGGCCGGGCCGGCACGCCAGGAGCACCGGTGGCAGAATCCGCCGAGTGCCCATGGTTCCGCCTTGCGCGACATCCTGATCAGTTCAGCCGTGTTCCTGGCCTGCCTGATGGTGGCCTTTGTGAGCCAGCTGGTGGCTCCCACCCCGGTCACGGCCGCAGCACCCGCCGCGGCCGAGGCCATCGCCACCTCACGCCCCGCCACCACGGCCGCCCAGGCTCCACGCCCGGCGGTGGCGGCCCCCTTCGAGCTCGATCCCACGGATCCCAACCCCACCCTCTTCACCATGGCCCCCGAAACCCCCTCCAGCGACGCCGACCTTCAGGCCTCCGCCGCGAATCTCGGCGGTGAACTCAACGCCCCGAAGGAACGGGTCAGCGCCAGTGGCCTGCGCATCACCGACCTGGTGGTGGGATCGGGGGCCGAAGCCATCGCCGGCCAGAGCGTGAGCGTGAACTACCGCGGCAGCCTCACCAACGGCAAGGAATTCGACAGCAGCTACGGGCGCGGCCCCTTCAGCTTCCGCCTCGGCGGCGGCCAGGTGATCCAGGGCTGGGATGAGGGCGTGGCCGGCATGAAGGTGGGAGGCAAGCGCAAGCTGGTGATTCCTCCCGACCTCGGCTACGGATCCCGGGGCGCCGGTGGCGTGATTCCTCCCGATGCCACCCTGATCTTCGAGGTGGAACTGCTGAAGGTTGGAGGCTGATCGGCCGTCGCAGCCGCGATCTTCAGCCCTCCGCTCAAGCGATCCTTCGATCCACCTGCCTCAATCCAAGCCCCAAGCCTGGATCCCATCGCCCGGCCGATCCCCACGGACAGGTTGATGGGCACTTCGATGGCCACCTTGGGTCAATGCCCACCTTGGGCCTTTGCGAGGCCATCGGATCGCCAGGCCGATGGGCTCGGCAACCGCATTCAGCGGAGAGATCCCCATTCGAGGGGCCCGAACCCCCCATCATTAAGATGCGGGCGGCTAGCTCGTATGGCCGCGCCCCTCGGCAGACGGGGTGACGTTCCATCCGACCCACCTCCCGCCTTTCCCCGACATCCCCCAACCATGGCTCACCAGCTGCCCGCGCTGCCTTTCGAACTGGACGCGCTCGAGCCCCACATCTCCCGCCAGACCCTGGAGTTTCACCACGGCAAGCACCACAACGGCTACGTGACCAACCTCAACAACCTGGTGGCGGGCACCGATCTTGAGGGGAAGAGCCTGGAGGACACGATCCTGGCGGTGGCCGGTGATGCCGGCAAGGCCGGGGTGTTCAACAACGCCGCCCAGGTGTGGAACCACACCTTCTACTGGCAAGGCATCAAGCCCGGTGGCGGCGGAAGCCCCAGCGGCGCCCTGCTCGAAAAGATCAATGCCGATTTCGGCAGCTTTGAGGCCTTCGTGGAACAGTTCAAGGCGGCCGGTGCCACCCAGTTCGGCAGCGGCTGGGCGTGGCTGGTGCTCGACAACGGCACCCTCAAGGTGACCAAGACCGGCAACGCCGATCTGCCCCTGGCCCACGGCCAGAAGGCCTTGCTCACCATGGATGTGTGGGAGCACGCCTACTACCTTGATTACCAGAATCGCCGCCCCGATTACATCACCACCTTCCTTGACAAGCTGGTGAACTGGGACTTCGTGGCCGCCAATCTGGCCGCCGCCTGATCCACTGCCTGGCAGGGCCGCGAACCGTTCAGCCGAACCATTCAGCCCGCCCGTTCCCTCCAGATCGTTCCCGGAGATCCCACCCCGCAACCGCGGGGTTTTTTTCTGGATGGGGATGGGGATGATGGGGCGATCCGCCACGCCTAGGTTGGGGGTTCTTGATCACGCCAGGGCGGAAACCGCATGGACCTGTTGGTCGACCTGTTGCTTCTGCTGGCGGCATGGACCCTGCTGGTGCGCAGCAACACGGAACGCGACGAGGTCTGGGCCCTCTGCCTGCGCCTGCTGAGCGCCGCCTCGCTGCTGGCGGTGATCAGCAACGAACGGGGCCAGCCCCTGGGGATCGTGTTGCTGCTCTTCGCCCTCTGGCTGCCTGGGGCCGATCGCTTTGAGCAGCGAACCCGCGTTGATCGCCAGCGATGACCAACAACGAGGGACCCGACCTACTGGAGATGATCTTCGTGGCCTTCGTGCTGGCGGGGATCGCCTACAGCTTCACCCATTGAGTTCGGCGGCAACCCGGATCCGCCCCGGATCAGCCGCAGGCCCCTGGCGGGCCGGACTCGGCCAATCCGGAAGGGAGGGCCGCGCTGGCGGAGGGAAGCACCGCATCCGGCGGAATCCACATCGCATCGCCGTAGGAAAAGAAGCGGTAGCCCGCCGCGATCGCCCCCCCGTAGAGGGCCAGGAGCTGGCGGCGGCCGATCAGGGCACTCACCAGCAGCAGCAGGGAACTGTTCGGCAGGTGGAAGTTGGTGAGCAGCCCCTGGACAACCTGGAAGCGAAAGCCGGGCTGGATCACCAGGTTCACCGGCCCGGCAAACGGCACTAATCTGCCGCCGTTCAGGGCCGCCACCCCTTCGAGGCTCCTCACGCTGGTGGTGCCGATCGCGATCACCCGGCCGCCGCGGCGGCGGCAATCCTCCACAGCCTCCACAAGCTCGGCGCTCACCTCCACCCACTCGCTGTGGAGGGCGAGCTGGCGGAGATCCTCATCCTCCACGGGCCGGAAGGTTCCCAGGCCCACATGCAGGGTCACCGAAGCCCGCTGCACCCCCCTGGTCTCCAGGGCCGCCAGCAGCGCATCGCTGAGATGAAGGCCGGCGGTCGGCGCCGCCACCGCTCCCGGCCGGCTGGCGAAGCGGGTCTGATAACGCTCCTCGTCCCTGGGATCGTGCGTGTGGATGTAAGGCGGCAGGGGCATGGCGCCGTAGCGCTCCAGCAAGGCTTCGATCGCCTCGGGGCTGGTGCAGTCGGGGGGAAAGCGCACCACCCGGCCGCCGCTGGCGCCATCCACCGCCACGACCTCGAGCGGCAAGGGGGGTTGGTCCAACTGCTCCAGCTGCAGCACCTCCCCCGGCCGAAGCCGCCGGGCCGGACGGGCCAGGCAGAGCCAGTCGGAGGGTGCCGGCGCGAAGGAAGCCTGCAGGGGGGTGGCCAGCCCGGCGGGCTCCAGCACCAGGAGCTCCACCAGGCCGCCGCTGGGCCGCCGTGCCTGAAGGCGGGCCCTGAGCACCCGGGTGTTGTTCACCACCAGCAGATCGCCAGGGCGCAGCTCTTCCTGGAGATCCCACACGGTGAGGTGGCGGGGCGGAGCCCAGGGCGGCTCGGCGGCGGGGAAGGAAGCATCAAGGGGAGCCACCGCCAGCATCCGGGCCGCATGCCGCGGTTCCACCGGCCGCTGGGCGATGGCGGCTTCGGGCAGCGCGTAGCTGTAGCTCGAAAGGCGCAGATCGGCTGGATCAGGGAGGATCGAATCCAGGGCGGCCGCATCGGAGAACGGGGCGCCCGGATCCGTCGATTCAGGTGTCTGGCTGGTCATCGGCTGTGAATGCGGTGCCGGAGATCGGCCGCTGCGGCAGTGCAGGATCAGGCAGCGATCGCCACAATTCCCTGCCAGGAAGCCTGTTCAAGGCGCCGGCCTGGCCAACTCAGAGCGCCAGGCTCTCGGGGCTGGTCTCGATCAGCTGGGCCAGATCCCTGAGGAAGGCGGCGGCATGGGCGCCGTAGATGGTGCGGTGATCACAGGTGAGGTTCACCTGCATCTGCCGCTTGACGCTGATCGAGCCATCCTTGCCCGCCACCACCGTGGGCCGGGAGGCGGCCACCGCCAGGATCGCGCCGGTGCCGGGGGGGAGGATCGCGTCGAAGCGATCCACGCCGAACATGCCCAGGTTCGAGAGGGTGAAGGTGCCGGTGCTGTACTCCTCCGGCTTGAGCTGCTTGGCGCGGGCCCGCTCCACCAGATCGGCCCAGGAGCGCGAGAGGCTGTACAGGTCGGTGCGGTCGGCGGCAGCGAGCACCGGGGTGATCAGGCCACCATCCTCCATGGCGACGGCGATCGCCACATTGATGGCGGCGGGATAGGCCATGCCGGCCTCGGTGGTGGCGGCATTCACCTGGGGATGGCGAGCCAGGGTCACGGCGGCGGCCTTGGCCAGCAGGGCCGTCATCGTGACGCCCTTGGCCTTCACCTGTTTGTAGAAAGCGTCGAGCTTGTCGGTGGTGATCGTGTAGCCCACCCGGAAGGTGGGCACCTGCAGGCTGGCCACCATGTTGCGGTTCACCGCCTGCTGCAGGGTGTTGAAGGCCACGGTGTCGCCGGGGCGGCCGAAGGCCTCTCCGGCGGGGGCAGCCGCCGCGGCGGCGCTTCCAGCAGGGCTGGCCGATGGGGCCACGGCGGGCCCGGAGCCTTCCGCCACCCGGGGCACGCTCACCGGCTGCCCGGTGGCGGCCAAAACGTCCTCCGCCTGGATGCGGCCGTGGGGACCGCTGCCGCGCAGGGCCTCAAGGGCCACCCCGAGCTGCTGAGCCAACTTGCGGGCCCGGGGGCTGGCCACCACCCTGCCGTTGCCGCTGGGGGCCGCCACAGCCACAACGGGGACCGCAGCCGGGGCGGCCGGTGCGGGGGCTGGCGCAGCAACCGCAGGAGCAGCGGCCGGCACGGGGGCGGCGGGGGCAGGAGCCGCGGGGGCTGCTGGAGCTGGAGCGGCCGCTGGGGCAGCAGGAGCCTTGGCTTGGACCTCGGCGATCTCGGCCTGGGTCTCCACGATCAGCCCGATCGTTTCGCCGACGGGCGCGGTGCCCCCGGCGGGCATCAGCACGGCGGCCAGAAACCCTTCGTTGAACGATTCCACATCCATGTCGGCCTTGTCGGATTCGACCACCAGCACCGACTCACCGCGCTCCACCCTGTCGCCGGGTTTCTTGAGCCACTCCACGATCTTGCCCTCCGTCATGGTGGAGCTGAGGGCGGGCATGAAGATTTCGTGGGTGGCCAACGTCAAGGTCCCGCGGGATTGGGGGCGAGTTTACGTGGCTCGCCTCCCGAGCTTCCCGGCCTGACGGGCCTGCAGAGGGTGGCAGGAATCGCAAGGTGGGCCTGTCCTGCCCGGCACGGCTCGACCAGGAGCGGGTCCTTCAGACCCACAACAACCCGGGCCGCACCAGCGCTCCATGGGCAGCTGATCGGCCGGGCCACGGGAGAACCCTCCAGAAACCGCCCCTGAGAGACCGCCTCCCATAGCGATTCCCTCTTCCTCCGGCCCCGCCGAACACACCTTCCAGTCCCTGGCAGAGCTGACATCCCCCCAAAAACCTCCGGAAGCACGCCTGCGAAGGCAGGGGAGCCACCGCTTCGATGCCAAAAAATCACCCGACCCCCATAGCAAGAGGTCGGGACCCAAACCAGGCAAACCCGGAGACCAGCAGACGGCTTGATGTCTGGCTCAGGAGGGGCTTTCGATCGCCTCGATCACGCCATCGCGCACCAACACGGCGGCTTGGAGCTTCTGCACCAGGTTGTCGCCGACGCGCACCTCGCAGAGGCTCTCGATCTGCCCCTGCTCCACCACCTGCTCAAACTCCAGATCGCGCACCTGGCGCTGCTGCTCAAGGATCTGGCGCTTCTGCTCCTCGATCTCGGCCCGTTTGGCGGCCACCTGCTGCTGCACCGAGCCCACCTGCTCCTGCACGCGGGGATCCAGGGGGTTGGCGCTCTGGCGGCGGATCTCATCGATCACCTGCTGACCCTCCTGCTCCAGCTGGGCCAGCTGCTGGTCGAGGTTGGCCAGGGCACCGCTGAGCTCCCGCTCGGCATCCTCCTTCCAGCGGGGCGTGACCACGGCCCGCACGGTGATGTTCCGCTTGATCGTGATGGAGCTGCCGTCGGCCATGGGAGGAGAAACGCAGCGCCCAGGCTGTCAGCCGGGCGGGCGGGGGTCAACCGGCCGCCAGGGCGGATCGCCGCTCCAGCGGCCTTCAGGTGTCGCCGTAGAGGGCGGCGATGGCGGGCTGATCCCGCGCCGTGATCCGGTCGCGCCGCTGTTTGAGGGTCTGGGTGAGCAGCCCGTTCTCGATCGTGAACGGCGCCACCAGCGCCACCCCCGCCAGCCGCTCATCGGGCCGCGACCCCGGCCGGGCCGCGAGCACCCGGTTGGCTTCGCGGGCGAGGGCCTTCAGCAGAGCCGGATCCGCCCCAGCCCCTGAGCCCCCCGCGGAAAGCGCCAGCCCCTGGGCTTCGGCCCAGGCCTGCAGGGGCTCGGCCCGGGGCACCACCAGGGCGCCGAGTTGCTTGCGGTCCTGCCCCACCAGCATCACCTGCTCGATCAGGGGGGAGGCGGCCAGCGCCTCCTCCAGGGGCCCCGGCTCGATGTTCTCGCCGCTGCTGAGCACGATCGTGTCCTTGGCGCGGCCGGTGAGCACCAGGCTGCCGTCGGCCAGCAGCAAGCCCAGATCGCCGGTATCGAACCAGCCCTCGCCATCGATCGCCTTGGCGGTGGCCTCGGGTTTGCCGAAGTAGCCGGCCATCACCTGGGGGCCCCGGGCCAGCACCAGGCCCCGCTCCCCGAGCGCCAGGGTGCGGCGGCTCTCCGGATCCACGATCTTCAGGCCGGTGCCCTCGAGCGGCCGGCCTGCGCTGCCGCGGCGGTTGGCCCAGGGCCGCCTGCAGGTGAGCACCGGCGAGGTCTCGGTGAGGCCGTAGCCCACCAGCAATTCAATACCCACGGCCTCAAAGAAGCCATCCACATGGATCGGCAGAGCACCGCCGCCGCTGATGGCGGTGCGCAGCTCACCGCCCACCAGCTGCTGGCGCACCTTCGGCCAGAGCACGGCTCCGGCCAGGCCATGCAACGGCCAGCGCAGCCCGGCCTCGGCTGCGGCCAGGAGGCGGGCGCCGAAGGCTTCGGGGGCCAGGGTGAGATCGCGGGCCCGGCGGCGGCAGCGGTGGAAACGGCCGCTGTTGGCCAGGGCCACCTCCAGAAGCCGGCGCCGCTGGGCCGGCATGGCGGCCAGCGCATCCTCGAAACCGGCGTAGATCGCCTCCCAGATGCGGGGCACGCTGATCATGTACTGGGGCCGCACCTTCTGCAGATCCGTGCGGAAGTGCTTGAGGCCTGTGTAGGTCTGGCAGGCGCCGCAGGCGAGCAGGAAGTATTCGGCGCTGCGCTCATAGGCATGCCAGATCGGCAGGATGCTCAGCACCCGGTCCCCGGCCCGCGGGGCCACGGCCACACCGAGGTGGCGCAACTGGTGGAGCAGGTTGGCGTGGCTCAGGGGAACCCCCTTGGGCTCACCGGTGGTGCCGGAGGTGTAGAGCAGGGTGGCCAGGCGCTGGGAACCGCCGCCGGGCCAGGGCGGCGGGGCCTGGGCAGCCCCCCGCTCCATGAGCTCATCCCAGCCAAGGCAGGGGGGTTGAGCAGCGGCCTCCCCATCAGCGGCGACGGCACCCTCCCCAGCGGCGCTGCCGGAATCCGCGGGCCCCGGCTGGCCCCCGCTCGCCGGAACCTCGCCCTCGAGCACCACCACGAACCGCAACCGCGCGCGCTTGGCCGGATCGAGGGCCAGCCGCTCCAGCAGGCCCGCCGACTCCACCACCAGGCCGATGGCGCCGGAGTCGTTGAGGATGTAGCGGAGCTCCTCCACCGGGGCCGCACTGCCCCGCACCGCATCGGCGGCCCCGGTTCGCATCAGCCCCTGATCGGCCAGCAGCCAGCGCGGGCCATTCTCGGCGAACAGGGCCACCACATCGCCGCTGACCACCCCGAGGGAGGCAAAGCCGCTGGCGGCGGTTTCGATGCCCTCGCGCAGCTGGCGGAAGCTCAGGGTCACGGGAGGGCGCTGGTGGGGGGCCTCCAGGGCGGGATCGTTGCCATGGCGGGCCTCCAGCTGGGGCCAGAGCTGCTCGAGCCCCTCCAGGGCAGACCAGTCGTGCCGCAGGGCCAGGGCGCTGCGATCGGCCCCATCGGCAACCCAGTGGGTCTCAGCGGCGGGAATGGCGGCGGACGGCATGGCGGCGGCGGGCCAGACAGCGGCCCAAAGGGTGCCACGGATCCGCGGCGTCCGGCGAGGGCGTGCACGAGGCCCGTCATCGTTTCCAGCTGCCTGATGGAATCCGACCTGCCTGCCGGTTTGTCCTGGCCACTCCGGTGGAGGAGGAATGAGCCGATTCACTGGAATGGCGCCACTGGCCACCCCTCCCTGGTCCGCAAGGGGTGGCCGCGGGCGATGGTCAGCGTTCAGCCGCGTCTTCGCTGGTGTGTCTCCGCCGAGTCGCCAGCGGAGGCACCACCGGCTGCTCCATCCCCTCGAGCTCCTCGCTGGCCCGCGGCGGCCGCAGCCGCAGGCTGAACCGACGCTCCAGCTGGCCCAGCAGCCCGGGCGCCAGCTGCGCGCAGGTGAGATCCGGGCGCCAGTCGGCCAGGCGCCCCACCGGATGGTCGGCGATGCCGCAGGGAACGATCGCCCCGAACCCCTCCAGGTCGCAGTTCACATTGAGGGCCAGGCCGTGCTGGCTGATCCAACGGCGGGCCCCCACACCGATCGCGGCAAGCTTGCGGCCCTCCAGCCAGACCCCCGTACGTCCGGACCAGCGCTCCCCCGGCAGAGCGTGATCGGCCAGCAGATCGAGCACCACCTGCTCCAGATCCCGCAGATAGCGGTGCAGGTCGGCGCCATGGCGCTGCAGATCGAGCACCGGGTAGAGCACCAGCTGGCCGGGGGCGTGGTGGGTCACCTCGCCGCCACGGTCGATGCGGTGCAGGGGCAGGGGCGGAGCGGCCGGATCGAAGTGCAGATGCGCCGTGCTGGCGCCACGGCCCAGGGTGTAGCAGGGTTCATGCTCCAGCAGCAGCACCGCCTCGGGAGCCCCCCGATCGGCCAGCAGCCGCTCCTGCAGCTGCCGCTGCCAGGCCCAGGCCCGTGGAAACGGCACCGGGCCCGGCGGTTCATAAAGGATTGCGGAGCGATTGGTGTCCATCGGGCACCGTTCCTAGCGTGGATCCAGCCAAGACCCCCGCGACTTCTGACGTTCCGCGGGGCGGTTGGCACTCCATGAAACTGCTGATCCATGGCCGCAATCTGGATGTCACCCCTGCCATCCGCGATTACACCGAATCGAAATTGAGCCGCGCCATCAACCACTTCGAAGGGATGGTGAAGGAGGCCGATGTGCATCTCTCGGTAGCCCGCAACCCGCGGGTGCCGCAGCAGACGGCTGAGGTCACGGTGTTTGCCAATGGCCTGGTGATCCGCGCCCAGGAACGCAGCGAGAACCTCTACGCCAGCATCGACATGGTGGCCTCGAAGCTGAGCCGCCAGCTCCACCGCTACAAGGACCGCATCCAGCACCGCACCCAGGGACCGGTGCACCGCTCCGCCGCCGCCGAGGAGGCCGGCGCCGCCACGCTGCCGCCTCCCGGCCAGAGCCTCACCGACGGCAAGGAGGCCGAACTCCCCAGCCGCGGTGTGCGCCGCAAGTATTTCGCCATGCCGCCGATGGAGCTGGAGGAGGCCCTGCACCAGCTCGATCTGATCGACCACGACTTCTTCGTGTTCCGCGAGGCCGGCAGCGGCCAGGTGCAGGTGGTCTACCGCCGCAACCACGGAGGCTTCGGCGTGATTCAGCCGAAGGACGCATGAGCCGGGACCTCCCGGATCTCGCCCCCCTGATCGACCACGCCCTGCTCGATCCCCACCGGGGCAGGGAGGCCGTGCTCGCCTGCTGCGATGAGGCCCGCCACTTCGGTTTTGCCGGGGTGTGCGTGGCCTCCCGCTGGGTTGCCACGGCCCGCGAGCGCTTGCCGGTGGGGGATCCGGTGCGGCTGGTGAGCGTGGTGGGCTTCCCCTTCGGAGCCGTGCCGGCGGCGGTCAAGCGGGCCGAGGCGGAGGCGGCAGCAGCCGCCGGCGCCGATGAACTCGATGTGGTGCCCGATTTCGGTGCCCTCGCCGATGGCGACAGCGCCACCCTGCTGGCGGACCTGGCCCCGATCACGGAGCTGGGCCTGCCCGTGAAGGTGATCCTGGAGATGGGCCGGCTCGAGCCGGCGGCCCTCGCCCTGCTGGTGGAGGTGAGCCTCGATGCCGGTGCCCGCTTCCTCAAGAGCGGCAGCGGCTTCGGGCCGGCCGTGTCCGCCGCCCAGGTGCGCCAGCTGGCGGAGCTCGCCCGGGGCCGGGCCGGCATCAAGGCCTCTGGGGGCATCGCTTCGCTGGAGCAGGCCCTGGAGCTGGTGGAGGCCGGCGCCGTGCGGCTGGGCACCAGCCGGGGCGTGGCGCTGATGCAGGCGCTGCGCCGGGGTGGTCCTGCCGCCGGTCCCACCGGCTGAGGAGGCCCCTTGCCGGAGCAGGTTCTGGAGGGATTGGTGATGGGCTGTCGCCCCCTCGGCGAGAACGACCGGCTGCTCACCCTGCTGAGCGAGGCCGAGGGCGTGGTGCGGCTGGCGGTGCCGGGGGCGCGGCGCCCCCGCAGCAGCCTGGCGGCGGCGGTGCCCCTCACCCTGCTGCGGCTGCAGGCGGGCGGGCGCGGCGAGCTCAAACGGGTGCGGCAGCTGCAGGTGCTGCACAGCCATGGGGCCCTGGGCGAACGCCTCGAGACCCTGGCGGCGGCCCAGGGGCTGGTGGAGCTGGGGCTCGCCCTGGTGCCGGGTGAGGATCCCGTGCCGGGCCTGCTCGCCGACCTGCTGCTGCAGCTCGAACGGCTGGAAACGGTGGTGCGGGAGCGCCGCGACCGTGCCGAGGCGCTGGCGATTGCGGTTCAGGGCAGTGTGCATCTGCTGGCCCTGGGGGGCCTGGCCCTTCCCCTCCAGAGCTGCGCGCGCAGCGGCGAAGCGCTGCAGCCCCCGGTGGGCAACTGGGATTGGCGCTGCAGCCTGCTCCCCCAGGAGGGGTTGGCGATCGGCGCCATCCCAGGGGCGCGGCTGGTGCTCAACGCCTCGGAGCTCGCCCTGCTGCAGCGGCTGCCCCGGGCCGCTTTGCCCCGGCGGCGGGATGGGGCGCTGCTGGGGCCGGAGCGGGTGTGGCTGCGGCTGCTCGAACTGATCGAGGTGTGGTGGGCGGAACACCTGAACCGGCGCCCCCGGGCCTTCAGACTGCTCCGAGCCGGCTTCGAACCCGGGGAGCCCGCCCGTTGAACCGCCAACCGCCATGAGCCAGACAGGTGACGACCGCGGCCCGGCAAGCATCCCCACAGAACCGGGTGCCGCTGCGGCAGCCACGGCCGGGGAGGGGGGCATCGCGGGCCTGCTCAGCCGCGGCGAGTTTCGCAAGCTGTGGCTGGGCCAGATCTTTTCGCAGCTGGCCGACAAGTTCTACATCGTGCTGATGGTGTTTCTGATCGCCCAGTACTGGGTGACGGACAACCCCGCCGCCGATCCGGCCCTGGTGGATGCGGCCGCAGCAATCCGCATCGATCTGGAGACCCGGGCCCAGGTGATCACCCTGATGGCCACGGGCATTTACGTGGCGAACACGATTCCGGCGATCCTGCTGGGCACCGTGGCGGGGGTCTGGGCCGACCGTTGGCCGAAACGCAAGGTGATGGTGGCCTCCAATGCCCTGCGGGGGGCCCTGCTGCTGCTGGCACCTCTCTGCCTGGTGAAGGGACCGGTGTGGCTGGGGCTGAGCTGGGGCTACTGGGCCCTGGTGGGCATGACCTTCCTCGAATCGGTGCTCACCCAGTTCTTCGCCCCCGCCGAGCAGGCCGTGTTGCCCCTGCTGGTGGCTCCTGGCCAGCTGCTGGCGGCCAATTCGGTGTATCAGGCCACCAGCATGGCCGCCACGATCGTGGGCTTCGCGGTGGGGGATCCGGTGCTGCGCCTGCTGCAGAAGGGTCTGGCCCTGATCGGGATTCCGGGCGGTGAATTCGTGCTGCTGCCGCTCTGCTACGGCCTGGCGGCTGTGGCCATCGCCGGCATCGCCCTGGAGGAACCGGTCCGGATGCCCCGGGCCGTATCGGTGTGGCAGGAGATCGGCGAGGGGCTCCAGGTGCTGCGGGAACGGCGCAGTGTGCGGGCCGCCATGCTGCAGCTGGTGCTGCTCTACAGCCTCCTGGCGGCGCTCTATGTGCTGGCGATCAGCCTCGCCGCCGCCATCGACAGCCTCGGCCCCACGGGCTTCGGGATCCTGCTGGCCGCCAGCGGTGTCGGCCTGGCGCTGGGGGCCCTGGCGGTGGCCCAGATGGGCGAACGGTTCAACCGCAGGCTGCTCGGCAGCGGCGGCCTCGGCGTGGTGGCCTGCTGCCTGGTGCTGCTGGGGCAGGCCCGGGGCCATCTGGTGCCCACCCTGGTGCTCTGTGCCCTGCTGGGGGTGGGGGCCGCGGTGCTGGCGATCCCCGCCCAGACCACCATCCAGGAGGACACGCCCGAGGAGCAGCGGGGCAAGGTGTTCGGCCTGCAGAACAACCTGATCAACATCGCCCTCAGCCTGCCGCTGGTGCTGGCCGGGGCGGTGGTGAGCCGCTACGGCCTGCTG
>Ga0209598_10001699_pt1 | contig 17767 bp, 15 predicted proteins | sample M_140807_EF_Meta_FD_187317 | JGI IMG/M metagenome (GOLD analysis project Ga0209598, IMG submission 187317) | Freshwater microbial communities from Lake Montjoie, Canada to study carbon cycling - M_140807_EF_MetaG (SPAdes) (version 2) | ecosystem: Environmental > Aquatic > Freshwater > Lake...
GAGCAGGCCGCCCGGATCGTCAACACCACGTCGGTGTCCGGGCTGTTCGGCAATGTGGGTCAGACCAACTACGGCGCGGCCAAGGCCGGCATCGCCGCGATGACCGTGATCGCAGCGCGTGAACTGCGCCGCTACGACGTCACGGTCAATGCCATCTCACCGCATGCCCACACCCGCATGACCGATGGCCTGCGCCCCTTGACGGACGAGGAGCAGGCCCAGCGCGATCCGCGCTGGATCGCGCCGGTGGTGGTCTGGCTGGTCAGTCGTGACAGCAGCGCGGTGACCGGACGGATCATCGAGGTTGGTGGCGGCATGCTGGGCATCACCGAAGGCTGGCGCCCGGGGCCGCAAGTGGACCAGATGGATGACCCGCGCGCCATCGGGCCGGTGCTCACCGAGCTGGTGGCCAAGGCCCATCCGAATGTGGGCATGAGCGGCAAGCCTGCGGACATCTGATGCGCTGCTGAAATCAGCGTCGCCCGAACCACAGTCCGCGGCGCAGACAACTGAGCAGCACAAAGCCGCCGCTGACCATCGCGGCGGCCAGCATCACCCCGTCATAGGCGCTCGCATAGGCGGCTCGAGCCTCGATCGACTCAGCCCGTGCCGAGGCGTTCAAGCCCTGCAGCACTGCCATCCAGAGCGATGCACCGAACACCAGGCCGATCGTGCGCGTCACCATGGTGAGGCTGCCCGCCACACCCCGTGCCGACAGCGGCAGGCTCGCCACCACCAGATCGGTGTAGACCACCTGGAACAGTCCAAGGCCAAGACCCTGGACCCAGAGTGCGCAAACCATCAGACCGAATCGTGTGGCCTCGCCCTGCACAGCCAGACCCGCCAGGCCTGCGCTTGAAAGCAGGATCGCCACAAACGCCGCGCCGCCATTGCCCAGTGCCTGAACCAGACGACTCGCCCCGCCCGAGCCAAGCAGTGAGCCGCTCGCCCAGATGGCCAGCAGCAGGCCACTTTGAAGCGAACTGAGACCGGTGACATGCATCAGGTAATAGGGCGTGATCAGCGGCACCGCGAAACTGGTGAACTGCACGATGGTGGCGGCCAGGTTGATCAGCCAGAAATCAAGGTCGCGCACCACGGTACCCGGCAAGAAGGGATGCGCTCGATCGCGTTGATGCCGGATGAAGGCCACCATCAACCCCAGTCCGAGCACCGCACACAGGCCCGCAATCCAGCTGCTCGAGTGGCTTGCGCTGATCGAGCCCTGATCGGGCAGTGCAGGGGCGAGCAGCAGCAGCGCGACACTCGCCGCCAGCAAGCCTGAGCCGAACACATCGAAGTCGGGGCGTGTGCCGTCGCGGCTCTGCATGGGCCGCTGCGTGAGGCAGCGCGCAACCACCGGCAGGCACAGCAGCGCCGTCAGCATGACCGGTACCCGAAACCAGTACACGCCGGGCCAGCCCATCAGGGCGATGCTGGCCCCGCCGATCACCGGTGCGATCAGTGCCGAGACCGCGGCCATCGCGCCATAGGCCGACAAGGCCCAGGTGCGTCTCCCTTCTTCGAAAAGCAGGGTGGCCAGCGCCGGGCCGCACGACAGCGTCAAGGCCACGGCGACACCTTGCAGCACGCGGGCGGCCAGCAGCCAGCCAAAGCTGGGGGCCAGCGCGCAGCCGACAAACGCAACCACACCGGTGATGAGCCCGGCGCGAAACACCCGCAGATGGCCGATGCGATCGCCCAGTGCGCCAAAGACGAGCATCAGGCTGCCGTAGGTCAGCAGCAGGCTGACCGCGACCCAGCGGATTGAATGCGCTTGCAGCCCGAAGGCTTGCGTCATCACCGGAAACGCGATGTTCACTGCAAAGTCCAGCGGTGCGAGTGACGTGCCCAGCCCGACGACAGCCAGCGCGGCCAGCTGGCGGCTTTTCCGGTCACCACTCATCTGCACAGGCTGCAACGCGCGATCCGTCTTCCCTCACAATCCGTGGATCATGATCGAAGTCATCGCGATTGCCCAATACCGCTCTCTGCGTGAGCTGATCCTTGCGCCCGGGCAGCTCACGGTGGTGACCGGTGCCAATGGCAGCGGCAAGTCCAATCTGTATCGTGCGCTGCGCTTGCTCGCGGACATCGCGCAGGGGCGCCTGGTCTCATCGCTGGCGCTTGAAGGCGGGCTGCAGTCGACCTTATGGGCTGGCCCGGAATCCTTCTCGCGTGAGGTGCGCAGCGGTGAGCGGCCGGTGCAGGGCGGGCCCCGCAGTGCGCCGCTTGCCCTGAAGCTGGGATTCGGCAGTGAGTCGTTTGGCTATGCGATCGATGTCGGGCTGCCGCCCCCGGGACGGTCTGCATTCGCCCGAGACGCGCAGATCAAGGTCGAGCAGGTCTGGGCCGGGCCGCTGCTGCATCCCTCGGCGGTGCTGGTCGAGCGGCGCAATCAGGTGCTTCGGGCACGCGATGCCCGCGGCGCCTGGCAGACGGTGAGCGACGCGGTGCCGCCGGTCGACAGCATGCTCGCGCATTTCGCCGACCCGCGGGTGGCGCCGGAATTGACCTGGTTGCGCGATTCGATGCGCCTTTGGCGCTTTTATGATCATTTCCGAACCGATGCTCAAGCGCCCGCCCGAATGCCGCAGATCGGCACGCATACGCCGGTGCTGGCCAACGATGGATCGGATCTGGCGGCCGCATTGCAGACCATCCGCGAGATCGGTGATGTCGAGGCGCTGGATGCAGCGATCGAAGACGCATTCCCGGGCGCGCGATGCGAGGTGCAGGTCAGTGAGGGGCGCTTCGACATTGCCATGCATCAGCACGGCCTGTTGCGCGCCCTGCGCGGCAGTGAGCTGTCCGATGGAACACTGCGGTATCTGTTGTGGATCGCGGCCTTGCTCTCACCCAGGCCCGCCCCGCTGCTGGTGCTCAACGAACCCGAGACCAGCCTGCATCCGGACCTGCTGCCGGCACTGGGCCGCCTGATTGGGGCTGCAGCCCGGCGCTCGCAGGTCGTGGTGGTGTCGCACGCGAGCCGGCTGGTGGCCGCGCTCGAAGCCGGTGCAGACTGTCATTCGATTCGCCTGCACAAGCAGCTCGGCATGACGGAAATCGAGGGCGAGGCCGCGATCGGCCGCCCTGCGTGGCGCTGGCCTGCCCGGTCCTGAGCGCGCCGATGGCCTGCTCACCGGTTTATCCAGACCGAATCCGGAACCCCGCGCAATGACCGGCACGGCACTGATTGCATACTGGTGAATTGTCCTGCTTGATGCGGATTCTCCGGATGCACCTGCCTGCCCCCCTGCAGTTTGAGATCGACGCTGCGACGCCTCGTTGCGAGGCGATCCGGGCGATGGGGGTTGGTCGCTTCGACCAGTTGGCTGCGCGGCTCGATGCGCTGCCCAATCAGGTGCTGAGTACAGGCGATCCACTGGCCGAGTTCCTCGATGCCGACGGCTCAAGTGCTGCTCGACATCGGCTGCTCGCGCAGGTGGCCCACGACTGCCGGCATTCGGAAGTGGTGCTCACGGTCGGTATCTTCGAATTGTCCCGCACCAATGCCCCATTGGCTGCGCCGGTGCTCGATGCGGCCCGGGTGCCCTGGATCCCCTGCGCACACAGCTATCTCACGATCGACAGTCAGCGATTCGATTTCAGCGGACGGGCTGCGCGGCGCTTGTTTTCGATGCAATCGCTGCACGAAGAAGTCTTCGTGATGCCCGAGGACCTGGCTGCATGCATGCGTTCGATTCAGGATCGCGCCCTGTTGCGCTGGAGTGAAGCGAATGGCCTGTCGGTGGCCACAGCAGGGTCAGTGCTGGATGCCGGCTGTGCTGCGGTCGCGGCTGGCCTGGAGCAAGCGCAGGCCAATACCGGGGTGCGCTCGTGAGCATCGAACCCTGGTACTGGATCGTGTTCACGCTGGCTGCAGCCGCGATCCAGACCGGACGCAATGTCATGCAGCGCAATCTGACCGAAACGCTCGGCACGCTGGGCGCGACACAGGTCCGATTCCTCTACGGACTGCCCTTCGGTCTGCTGTTTTGTGCGGTGGTGCTGACCGTCACGGGCACGCCCCTGCCGCGCCCCAATGCAATGACCTGGCTCTGGGCGATCACCGGTGGTCTGGCTCAGATCATGGGCACGTTTCTGATGCTGGCCGCGATGCGCGAGAAGTCATTCGTGGTGGCGACTGCGCTCACCAAGTTCGAGCCGGTCTGGGTGGCGCTCTTTGGCCTGGTCTTTCTGGCCGATGCCATCGGACCAGCGCTGATGGTGGCGATTGCTGCGGCGACCGCCGGTGTGCTGGTCATGTCCTGGCCATCGAAGGGGGCTCAGTGGGCGCTGCGTCCGGTGCTGCTCGGTGTGGCCTCGGGCGCAGGCTTTGGCATCGCCTCGATCGGATTCCGGGGCGCGATCAGAAGCCTTGAATTGCCCTCGTTTGTGGTCGGCGCGAGCTTCGTGCTGGCGTTGGGGCTGTGCATCCAGACCGCGGTGCTGGTGGGCTACATGCTGATGCGGGACCGTCCACTGCTGACGAAGATTCTGAGCGCATGGCGGCCGTCCCTGTTCGCCGGAGCCTGTGGTGCCGCCGCATCGCAGGCCTGGTTCCTGGCTTTTGCAATTGAAAGCGCGGCCCGGGTACGAACCCTCGCGCTGGTCGAGATTTTCATTGCACAACTGGTGTCGCGACAGCTCTTCAAGCAGCGCAACAGTGCAAAAGAATGGATGGGCATGGCCTTGCTGATTCTCGGCGTCGTGATGGTGCTGCAGAGTTGACCGGCCGTGTCTTGAATCAACACAAGGAGATCCTTTCATGAGTGAGCCTTCGTCTGAAAGTCGGACTGCGCAAGCCCTCCATCCCCAGACCGACGTCATCATCATCGGCGCCGGCTTGTCAGGCCTGTATCAGCACTATCGAGTGCGCGAACTGGGGCTTTCGGTGAGAGTGATCGAGGCCGGGACCGATGTGGGTGGCACCTGGTACTGGAACCGCTACCCGGGCGCCCGCTTCGATTCCGAGAGCTATTCCTACGGGTTTTCGTTCTCGAAGGAACTGCTCCAGGACTGGAGCTGGTCAGAGCATTTCGCTCCGCAGCCCGAGACGCTGCGCTATGCAGGCCATGTGGCCGACCGCTTCGACCTGCGCCGCGACATCCTGTTTCGCAGCCGCGTGCGTGCAGCGCGCTGGATCGAGGATGAACGCGTCTGGGAACTCACGCTCGAATCAGGTGAAACCCTGCGAGGGCGCTTTCTGATCACCGCGATCGGCGCGCTGTCGGCCCCGACCCTGCCTCGCATTGAGGGCATCGACACCTACAGGGGCGTGTCCTGTCACACCGCCAACTGGCCGCGTGAGCCGGTTGATTTCACAGGCAAGCGGGTCGCGGTGATCGGCACCGGCGCAACCGGTGTCCAGACCATCCAGGAAGTCGCCAAGACTGCGGCTCAGCTCACGGTATTTCAACGCACCGCCAACTGGTGCGCCCCGCTGGGTAACGGGCCGATCACGCCAGAGCAGCAACGCGACATCAAATCCCGTTACGACGACATCTTTCAGCGCTGCAGCCAGAGCCCGGGCGGCTTCATCCACCAGCCGATCGATCGCAAGACACTCGATGTGCCCGCCGATGAGCGCGAAGCCTTCTGGGAGCAGCGCTATGGCGAGCCCGGCTTCGGCATCTGGGTGGGCAATTACAGCGACGTGCTCACCGATCCGAAGGCCAATGCGCTGATGTCTGATTTCGCGGCGCGCAAGATTCGACAGCGGGTGAAAGACCCGAAGGTGGCCGAGCGTCTGATCCCGAAGAACCATGGCTTCGGCACCCGCCGCCTGCCACTGGAGACGCGCTACTACGAGCTCTACAACCAGCCGAATGTTGAATTGGTCGATCTTCAGGAAACCCCGATCGAGCGCATCACACCGACCGGCATCCGAACCCGCGATCGCGACTTCGAATTCGACATGATCATCTATGCGACCGGCTTTGATGCATTGACCGGCGCATTCGATCGCATGGACATCCGTGGCATCGATGGTCAGCGGCTCAAGGACCAGTGGAAGAACGGCGCTCGGACCTTTCACGGCTTTCAGAACGCCGGATTTCCGAATCTGCTGATGGTGATGGGGCCGATGGGTGCGCTGGGTAATATTCCCCGCAGCATCGAATACAACGTCGAGTGGGTGTCCGGCCTGCTCAAGCACATGAAGGCGCACGGCCTGACCCGTGTCGAGGCACCCAGAGACAGTGTCGATGCCTGGATGGACTATGTGAAGCAGTGCTCGATCGGGTTGCTGTCCAACGAAGTCAATTCATGGATGACCGGGGTGAACACCAATGTGGAGGGCAAGAGCACACGGGTGCTGGCCCGATACAGCGGCAGCGGCCCGGAATTCCGGGCCCGCAGCAATGCGGTCGCAGCCGGTGGTTACCGCGAGTTGCAGTTGAGCTAGATCAGGGAATGATGGCCGCGCGCAGCACGCGATGCGAGGCGGCGTCGGCCATCGCCTGGCCAACCTCGGCCAGTGCGTAGCGGCCATCGACCAGCTCGCCGAAGGCATATCGAGTGCGGTTGGCCATGATGAATTCCAGGGCCTGCACCAGATGCCTGGGGTGGTAGTTGTGTACGCCGCTCAGGGTCAGGTATTTGCGCAGGATGAGGTTGGCATCCAGGGTCACCATCGAGGCCGGATTGACCACGCCTGCGATCACATAGCGCCCGCCGATGCGCAGCCAGTCGATGCCGCTGCGGATCGCTTCGGCCTGGCCGCAGACCTCGATCACCACGTCGGCACCATTGGCTGCGGCATGCGCAGACTCGGGCGAGAGTGCGGTGTCGACGCCGAATTTCAGGCCCAGCGCCCGACGCGAGTCGACTGAGTCCACGCCGATCACGCGGGCAGCACCACGGGCCTTGGCCAGTGCGGCGCCGTATAGCCCGAGCAGTCCCAGGCCCTGGATCACCACGGTGTGGCCAAAGCTGATCTGCGCTGCTTCGATCACCGCACACATCGTGGCCACGCCGCAATTGATCGGGACCGCTTCTTCGTCGCTCAGGGCGTCGGGCAGCCGCAAGATCCAGGAGTCGGGCTGGATGTAGCAGTATTCACCGAAGCCGCCGTGATGATGCGGCGGTGTCTCGCTGCTCAGGTGGCCGTATTTGTCGACGCCAGGCGCCTTCTGGGGCAGATCGAGCACCTCGCGCAGATGACTGCGCCCCGGCACGAAATACTCGCTCCAGGTGATTCGATCGCCGACTGACAGTGGCGCATCGCGCATGTCACGCTGCACACCTGCGCCCAGCGCAACCAGGGTTCCAATGATCTCGTGGCCGAGCAAGCCGGGGCAGGGCGATGGACGATGGCCCTGCCAGGAGTGGATGTCGGAGCGGCAGATGGTCGACATGCGAACCCGCACCAAGGCCTCGTCCGGACGCGGTGCACGCAGCGGATAGCGAGCCAGACGAAACGGTCCGTTGGGTGAATCAAAGACCGCGACCTGCGCGTTGTCAGGCAGCGCCACGGCGCCCAGCTCAGTGGGTTCTGGTTCCATTGATCGCAAACTCGAAGATCTGGTGGCTGTGCAGTCCCTGAGCGGCCCGGGCCTGATAGGCTGGGTTCAAAGCCTCACTCAGGATGAACGGCACGCGGGCTTCGGTGGTCCCGCCGTGGCTGCGCAGCCGCTCCGAGCCGAGCGCGGACAGATCATGCGAAGCCATCGAGGCACCCAGTGCCACACCGGCCTGCGCAATCACCACGACGTCGCCTTCTCGGTCATGTGGCAGCGCAAAGCGCTCGCAGGCGGTGTCTCGATCGAGTGCCTCGAGCACACCCGGCAGATCGTGCAGGGCATTGATGATCTGTTCGGCACTGACCTTGCCTGCGCTGCAGTAGACCCGTACGAAGCCACCCAGCGCCCCGTGGTGCTTCACGAAGGCATCGGTGATTGGGCAGATCACCCGCGTTGTGTTGGCTCCGAGCCGGGCATCCAGCGCGTCCTGGATGAAGACGACATTGGGCTGACCGTCCGGCAGCGCCTTGTCGTTCATGCCGTGATCGGCGGTGAGTGCGACCACGGCGCCGACCTGCACCAGCCGGCCGAAGCAGGCGTCGATCTTCGAGAAGAACTCGGTCGCCGTCGTCGAGCCGGGTGCATGCTTGTGCTGGATGTAGTCGGTCAGGGACAGGAACATCAGCTCAGGGCGGTCGCGCTGCAGCAGTCTGATGCCGGCTTCGAGCACGAACAGCGACAGGTCCATCGAGTACATCCCGGGCTGTGGCATGCCCACCAGCGGCAAGACCGACTCGATGCCGTTCTCAGGCATCGTGCAGCGATCGGCCTTCTCGGCGGAAAAGCTGATGTTGCCGCGCGAGAGGTCCAGACCTTTGCCCAGCTGCAGGCGCAGCTTGTCCTTGGCGGTGATGGAAATCACCCGAGCGCCTGCGTCGGCGAATTGCGCCAGCAGCGTGGGGCTGCGCAGCAGTTCGGGACCGGTCATGACCACGGCTTCGCCGGTTTGACGGTCCAGATAGAAGTTGCCCGAGATGCCGTGCACGCTGGCGGGTGCGCCGGTGATGATCGACATGTTGTTGGGGCAGGTGAAGCTCGGCACCGTGCCGCTAGCGATCGACGAAAAGCCTTCGCGCATGAAGCGGGCGATGTTCGGAATGCTCCCGTCGATCAACCCTTGTTCGATGTAGGCCGGGTCGCCGCCGTCGATGCAAACAACCACGACCGGGCGATCCGGCCACTGATAGTCGACGCCATTGAGCGAGACCCCCGGACGTCTCCGGCCCGTGGCGTCGGATGGATGGCTCATTGGCTCAAGTGGCCCAGTTTCGGATTCGGGCCGAGATGATATCAATCAGGGTGACCGAGGCGATGATGATCAGCAGCACGGCAGAGGTCTGTGCGTACTCGAAGCTGCGAATGACCTCATGCAGGATCACGCCGATGCCACCGGCACCGACCATCCCGACCACCGATGCCGAGCGCACGTTGGACTCGAACCGGTACAACGAATACGAGATCCACAGCGGCAGGACCTGCGGAATCACACCGTAGAGGACTTCCTCCAGTCCGGTGGCGCCTGTCGCCCGAACGCCCTCGACCGGGCGCGGATCAATCGCTTCCACTGCCTCGGCAAACAGTTTGGCCAGCACCCCGGTGGTGTGCACCCACAATGCGAGCACACCGGCGAAGGGCCCCAGGCCGACCGCAACGATGAACAGCATCGCAAAGACCATCTCGTTGATGGCCCTGCAGGCATCCATCAGCCGACGCACGGGCTGATAGACCCAGCTGGGAACCAGGTTCTGAGATGACAGCAGACCCAGTGGAATGGCACACACGATCGCCAGCACGGTGCCCCAGATGGCGATGTGGATGGTGATCACCATCTCTTGCAGATAGATTCGCCAGTCGTGAAAATCCGGCGGAAAAAAATCTTTCGCGAAGGTCGCCATGTTCGCCGAGTCGCGCCACAGCGCCATCGGCCGAATGTCGGCGCCCTGCCAGGCCCAGGCGAGCAGGCTCAGTCCCAGCCCCCAGGCCAGCAGCGTGATCAGGCTGCTGCGCTGGGGAGCGAGTGCAAGGCTTTGATTAACTGCGGGTGTCACTCAGGGCCTGGCTTGCTTGGCCAGCACATCCAGTTTTGCATCGATCTCGGCCATCCGGGTCTGCCTGTCGCCGGCCGACAGATTGGCATCGTCCTCGATTTTCTTGCGGTCCTTGGCGAGTTCGAGCTGGCGGATCGGGATCAGCTGCGCATCGGTCGACGCCTTGAAGCCGGCCAGTCGGTACATGTTCTTGAGAATTTCCTTCTCGCGATCATCCTTGCCGTAGCCGGTCACAAAGGCCTGAACTTTTTTCTTGACGTCTGCCGGCAGGTCCTTGCGCCAGACCAGCGGGTCACGCGGAATCAGCGGCGAGGTCCACAGGATGCGGATCTGCTCCATGCGCTCGGGGTTCTTTTCCTTGACCTTTTCAGTCATCTCGCTGTTGCTGGTGGCGACATCGACCTGGCGGTTGAGCACGGCCAGGAAATTCCCCTCGTGGTTGGAGGAGCGCATCACCTTGAAGTGAGTTCGTGGGTCGAGTTTGTTCTGGGTGAAGACGTAATAGGTGGGCACCAGCGTGCCGGAGGTCGAGCTCGGATCACCGATGCCGAAGGTGTAGGACTTGCCGTTTTTCAGCACCTGGTCGAGCGAGGTGATACCGGAGTCCTTATGGGTGATCAGGTAGGAGTAGTAGCCCGGTGTGCCGTCCAGATCGACGAACTGGGCGAAGACTTCACCATTGGAGCGGTCCACCGCATCCATGGCCGCGCGGTTGCCATACCAGGCGACCTGAACCTTGTTGAAGCGCTGGGCTTCGATGATGCCGGCGTAGTCGGTGGCGTAAAAGCCGTTGACCTTCATGCCGATCGACTTGCTCATGTCCTCGAGAAAGGGTTCCCACATCTGGCGCAGGGCGCCGGCCTTCTCGGTGGCGATGATGCCGAAATTCAGTTCCTTGAGTTCTTGCGCAACGCTTGCGGTGCTCAAGGTGAACGCCGCGGTTGCCAGGAGCATTTTGAGTCGACTGAGTCTGATCATGGGTTTTCCTTGGTGAGCAGAAAGTGAAGCGAGGGGTTGAACGGTGCGATGGATTTCAGGCTGCGGCTGCGAAGAGTTCATGGGCCTGCGACCCGTAGAGATCGCCCAGCAGGGCGGGTGTCAGTGCCGAGGAGGGACCGTCGTGCACGATGCGCCCGGCCCGCAGGGCAATCGTTCTGGGGCAGTAGCGCATCGCAAATTCGACCTGGTGCAGCGACACCAGCACCGTGCAGCCGTGGTCCCGATTCATCGAGGCCAGCAGTTCCATCACGTTGCGAGAGGACTCCGGATCGAGCGAGGCGATCGGCTCATCGGCGAGCACGACGCGTGCACCCTGCACCAGGCATCGGGCCAGGGCAGCGCGCTGCTGCTGCCCGCCCGAAAGGGTCGAGGCTCGCTGGAATGCGGAACCACCGATGCCGACCGACTCAAGCGCCTGCATGGCTTGCAGTCGTTCGGCGTGCGAGAACCGGGCCAGTGCCCGGCGCCATCCGGGGCTGCGATGCAAGAGCCCGGTGAGGACGTTCGTCATCACCGAAAGCCGGCCGACCAGATTGAACTGCTGAAACACAAAGCCGATCTCGCTGCGTTGTCCGCGAATCGACCGGGAGATGCGGCCGTCTGTCTGAGTGGTCCGACCCAGCACGCTGACCACGCCCCGATCGGCAGCGACGAATCCGGGAATGTGCCTGAGCAGGGTCGACTTGCCCGAGCCGGAGGCACCGATCAGCGCGACCATCTCCCCAGGGGCGATGCTCAAGGAGACATCGTCCAGTGCGGTGTGGCTTCCGAAGGTTTTGATCAGGTTCCGGACTTCGACAGCGTCAGGCACGCGACAACTCTTTGCAAGACAGTGGCAAACCCGACATCTTCGCGGTCAGACATGGCAGAAGTATGTCGATCGCCGATTGCCCCGCAAAGCACCTGCACCGGGCGCAGTGGCCTGCAGATTCCGAGTTCATGGCGTCAGCCGGGGCCCGGGACACGTTCTGAACCTATGATCAAGCTGCTCCCGGGCTGGATCGAGTCAGGGAGCTGTGCAGCCGACTGAAGGAGACACCGTGAAATTCAGCTTTTCGCCCGAGCAGGAAGAATTCCGCAGCGCTGTGCGCCGCTTTCTGTCGGATCGCTCGCCAACGCCGGTCGTGCGCAGACTGATGCAGACCGAAGCGGGATGGGACCGTGACACCTGGGGCGCGCTCAACAGCGAGCTGGGCCTGTGTGCGGTGCGTATTCCAGAGTCGATGGGTGGCCACGGCTTTGGTTTCAGCGAGCACTGCATCGTGCTGGAGGAAATGGGCCGCTCGCTGTTGTGCGCGCCGTATTTCTCCACGACCGTGCTCGCAGCCGGTGCCATCCTCAACGCCGGAACTGAACTGCAGCAGCAGGCGCTGCTGCCTTCGATTGCACAGGGTCAGACCGTGGCAACCCTGGCCAGCGCAGAGCAGAGCGGTTCCTGGGATGCAGCCGACACGACGCTGATAGCCACCCGGGCTGCACAGGGCTGGCGCCTCGATGGTCACAAGCACTTCGTGCTCGATGGCCACACCGCCGACCTGATCGTGGTGCTGGCGCGTGCGCCGGGCTCGAGCGGTGAGGCAGGTTTGTCGCTCTTCACCGTTCGCGGCGATGCGGCCGGCCTTGTGCGCACCCCGCTGGCCACGATGGATCCGACCCGCAAGATGGCGCGCCTGGACTTCAGCAGCGTCGAGGCCAGCCTGCTGGGCGAGGAGGGGCAGGCCGTGCAGCCCTATGTCCGAACGATGATTGAGGCCGCGGTGTGTCTGTCCAATGAGATGGTGGGTGGGGCAGACCGCCTGCGCGAAGACGCGCTGGCCTACTCGAAGATGCGCATGCAGTTTGGCCGACCGATTGCCGCGTTTCAGTCAATGAAGCACAAGCAGGCCGACATGCTGCTGGAAGTGGAGCTGGCGAAATCGGCGGCTTACTTTGCCGCCGGTGCACTCGACGAAGGCGATGCCGACATCGCTGCAACCGCATCGCTCGCCAAGGCATGTGCCAGCGAGACCTATCTGCAGACCGCGATTCATGCGGTCCAGATTCATGGCGGCATTGGCTTTACCTGGGACAACGACACTCACCTCTGGTTCAAGCGGGCAAAAAGTTCCGAGGTGCTGTTTGGTGATGCGCACTGGCATCGTGAACGCATGATGCGCCAGTGGGCGGCGTAAGGAGATCGAGATGAGCGACATGACAGAAGCCTCCGTGCGCGCCGAACTGGGCGCCTGGTTGCACGCCAACTGGAATCCGGATCGTCCCTTGCTTGAGTGGCGAAACATCCTGGTCGACTCTGGCTGGGGAGCGCCGCACTGGCCCAGGCAGTGGCATGGCCGCGACCTGCCGGTGGGGCTGTTGCCTGTGGTCGAGGAGGAGTTCAAGCGGGTCGGCGCAGTGGGCGTGGCCAAGGTGGGCATCCGGGTGCTGGCTGCAGCCACCATCCTTGAGCACGGTACCGACGAGCAGAAAAAACGTTTTCTTCGGCCCAGCCTGACCGGCGAGGAGGCCTGGTGCCAGCTTTTCAGCGAACCGGGCAGCGGTTCCGATGCGGCGGGTGCGGTCACGCGCGCCGATCGGCAGGGCGATCACTGGCTGATCAATGGCCAGAAGCTGTGGACCTCGGGCGCGCAGAAGGCCGATTTCGGGCTGCTGCTGGCCCGCACCGATTGGGACAAACCCAAGCATGCCGGACTGTCGTTTTTCATCATCGACATGCATCAGCCGGGCGTCACGGTGCAGCCCCTGAAGCAGATGAACGGACATGCGACCTTCAACCAGGTCTTCATCACCGATGCGACCGTGCCGCTTGATCGGCTGGTGGCCGGCGAGGGACGCGGTTGGGCGGTGGCAACCACCACGCTGATGCATGAGCGGCGCGGTGCAGACGGACTGCGCAGCTGGGCGCTGGGTTCGGACCGAGCGGGGCCCATCTACGACGAGGAGCGGGCCGAGATTGAGGTCGCGCTGGCGCCCTACAAGTGGTATCCCAATCGCGCCGGCCGAGTCGAGCTGGTCATTCCGCGGGCGCGCGAAACCGGCAAGTTCGATGATCCGGTGGTGCGCCAGGAAATCGCCCGGCTGATGATGCTGGCCAAGTCGGCCGAGTGGACGGCGCGGCGAGCGCGCAGCGCTCAGGAGCAGGGGCGGCCACAAGGGCCGGAAGGCTCGCTGGGCAAGCTGGCAGCCAGCCATGTGGCGCGCTGTGCGGCCCGGGTCCACACCCTGATCAGCGGGGCGGACGCCTTGTTGACCGGTGCAGATGGTGCGATGGACGGAACGATCGCGGAGATTCTGGTCTCGGTGCCGGCCACCTCGATTGCGGGCGGCACCGACGAGATTCAGCGCAACATCATCGCGGAGCGGGTGCTGGGCATGCCCAGAGAGCCCAGCCTCGACACCGATCGACCTTTCAGGGACGTGCCGCGCAATATTGCAGGTTGATGCGGTTCAGACCCCGCCCTGCGGATGGGTGGGGTCGATCCAGAGCACGGTCTCGGGTTTTTCGACCGGTTCGAGGTCGATGTTCACCGCCACGGCCTGACCGTCGCTGCGGCACAGCACGCATTCGAGCACTTCGTCGGCGCTGGCGTTGATTTCCTGGTGCGGCACATAAGGCGGCACGTAGATGAAATCACCCGGGCCGGCTTCTGCAACGAACTCGAGCTGGTTGCCCCAGCGCATCCGCGCGCGGCCCTTGACCACGTAAATCACGCTTTCAAGCGGGCCGTGGTGGTGGGCGCCGGTTTTGGCGTCGGGATGGATGTGAACCGTGCCTGCCCATAGCTTCTGGGCGCCGACGCGAGCAAAGTTGATGGCCGCCTTGCGGTCCATGCCCGGCGTGGAGGGGACATTGCCGTCGAGTTGATCGCCCGGAATGACCCGGACACCGTCGTGCTTCCAGTCAGACGAGTGTTCGGCCGGCGCGTGTTGATGGGTGTCGGACATGAGTGGTCTCCGATCGCCAAGTAGACAGGCGGGCAGTCGAATGAATGAAGTGGTAGCGAATCCCAGATTCGAACTGGGGACCTGCGGATTATGATTCCGTCGCTCTAACCGGCTGAGCTAATTCGCCACGAGGGGCGCGATGATAGCCCGGGGCAGGGGGGTTCGTCAAAGTAAACGCCTATGCTGCGGCTCGCGTCACGCCCGCGGCGTCGCACCGGATGACGCGTCAAACCGTACGGCAAATCGCGCACCGCGCCGTGATGGATCAAGCCGGGTTTGATCGGACGAAGTCAGGCCATCGGTGACCGAGATCGTCGCACCGTGCTGGTCGACGATCTCCTTCACGATGGCAAGGCCCAGGCCGCTGCCATCAACGTTGGTGCCCAGCACGCGATGAAAGCGCTCGAAGACTAGCTCGCGGTCTGGCTCCGGAATACCAGGACCAGTGTCCTCGACCGTCAGCACAGCCTGCCCGGCATCGGTTTCGATGCGCACGGTGACGGCGCCGCCGGCGGGCGTATAGCGCAGGGCGTTGTCGATCAGGTTGTTGAGCATTTCGCTCAGCAAGAGCGCATGACCCTGGATGCCGATCGGTCGTGTTGAGCCTTCAAAGCCGAGATCGATCTGACGATTCACGGCCATGGGAACCCACTCGCCCACCACATCGCGTGCAAGGGCGTGCAGGTCGATCGGCTCCCGCGAGACGGTCATGCCCTGATTTTCGGTGCGGGCCAGCGCAAGCAACTGGCTGACCAGATGGGACGCGCGCTGCGATCCGATGGCGATCTGCTCGAGGCGCTGCCTGAGTTGTTCCGGGTCTTTTTCTCGCATGGCCAGTTCGGCTTGTGTGCGAAGACCGGCGAGCGGCGTCTTCATCTGGTGGGCGGCTGAAGCCACGAAGCGCTTCTGGCTGTCGATGTTGCGTCCGAGCCGTTCGATCTGATCATTGAAGGCATCGACCAGTGGCGCGATTTCCTCCGGGGCGCCGCGCGGGTCGATGGGCGACAGGTCATTGGGTGCGCGGCTGCGAATGCGGCCTTGCAGGGCCTTGAGGGGCTTGAGGCCGCGCGACAGCCCGAACCAGACTAGAGTGACCGCCACTGGCAGGATCATGAACTGCGGAAAGATCACGCCCTTGATGATCTCGTTGGCCAGCCGGGTTCGCCGGTCCAGAGTCTCTGCCACCTGCACCAGCATCGGGGCGCCATCGTCGGCCTGACCATCATCGAGGTAGAGGTAACCGATGCGCACATCGTTGCCTCGGTAGGTCGCGGTGCGCAATTTCACTCGACCCGGCTCGGGATAGTCATACAGGCGCGGCGGCGGCAGATCGGGCTGGCCGACCATCAGACGGCCGCGTGGCGCGATCACCTGAAGGTAGACCTGGGTGTTGTCTTCGCCGGCCGCAACGAAATCCGAGACCGAACCGGGCAAGGACAGTGCGCCAGTGTCGGAGGCCACCGTGGCCTGTCGTGCCAGCGCCTCGGTGCGCTCGATCAGCGCGCGATCGAACGGCACGTCGGCCAGCGATCGGGCCAGCAGGAAGGTGATGACGACCGACAGCGGCCACAGCAGCAGCATCGGCGCGAACATCCAGTCCAGGATCTCGCCAAACAGGGATCGCTGCTCGGTGGGTGTCTGCCGGGTGCGCGTGCGAGCCCGGGCCCATCGGGTCGAGCCGACCTCGCTTGAGGTCGATACGGGCAGGTCGTATGCGGCTCTCGGGGCGGACTCGAGCCAGTCTTCGTGGTGACGGTCGCGGGTGTCGAGCAGGTCTTGAAGGCTCGTCGACAGGCGACTGCCGGGCAGTGGGGCGTTCAGGGCTTGCCCACGCCTTCGGGCGGCTTTTCCAGGCAATAGCCCAGCCCGCGAACGGTTGCGATGTGAATGCCGCCGCCTTCGAGCTTTTTGCGCAGCCGGTGCATGTAGACCTCGATGGCGTTGCCGCTGACTTCGTCGCCCCATTCGCACAGGTGATCGACGATCTGCTCCTTGCTCACCAGCCGCCCGGCGCGCTGCAGGAGCACTTCGAGCAAGCCGGTTTCACGCGCCGAGAGTTCAAGTGTCTGGCCGTTGAGCTGGGCGACCCGGCCGGCCTGGTCGTAGACCAGGTCGCCATGACGCAGGGTGTTGCTCGCAGTGCCTAATGATCGCCGCACCAGCGCCCGCACGCGGGCTTCGAGTTCACTCAGTGCGAAGGGCTTGGCCATGAAGTCGTCTGCGCCCAAGTCCAGGCCTTTGACGCGCTGCTCGATCGAGTCGGCAGCTGTCAGGATCAGCACCGGCATGGTGTTACTTCTGGCCCGCAATTGCTTGAGTACGTCCAGGCCAGGCAGGTGTGGCAATCCGAGGTCCAGGATCAGCAGGTCATAGGGCTGCGCGATCAGGGCTGCATCGGCCTGGTTGCCGCTGCTGACCCAGTCGACTGCGTAGCCCGCCTGGCGCAACGAGCGGCACAGCCCGTCTGCCAGGATGGTGTCATCTTCCGCGAGAAGAACCCTCATCGATGTGCATGGACCGCAGGATCGAAGCAGCGAGTTTAGCCGGGGTTGGCTCCGGTGCGGAATGCGTTGATCTGATCGCGGGCTTCGCTGGCGGCGTGTCGGGCGGCCTGGGCGAAATCTTCGCCCGAACTGGCGTACAGGATCGCCCGGGAGGAATTGATCACCATGCCGGTTCCGTTTGCAGTGCGACCTGCTCGCACGGTCGCCTCGACATCACCGCCCTGGGCTCCGATGCCCGGAACGAGCAGAGGCAGGGTTGGCGCCAGTTCACGCACGCGCGCCAGTTCGGCAGGAGCGGTTGCACCGACCACCAGGCCGAGTTGCCCGGAGCGATTCCAGGGGCCTGCAGCCAGTCGTGCGACCCGCTCGTAGAGCCGCTCGGTGCCGACTTCGAGCAACTGAAGATCGGCCCCCCCGGGATTGGAGGTGCGGCACAGCAGGAACACGCCGCGGCCTTCGTATTCCAGCCAGGGCTCGATCGAGTCAAAACCCATGTAGGGGTTCACGGTGACCGCGTCGGCCTGGTAACGCTCGAAGGCTTCGCGGGCGTACTGAGTGGCGGTGGGTCCGATGTCGCCGCGCTTGACGTCGAGTATCACTGGTACGCTGGGATGCTGCGCATGGATGTGCGCGATCAGGGCTTCGAGCTGGTCCTCCGCACGCTGTGCGGCGAAGTAGGCGATTTGCGGCTTGAAGGCGCAGACACGATCAGCCGTGGCATCGACGATGGCTTTGCAGAACTCGAAGC
>Ga0209598_10001701_pt1 | contig 17762 bp, 15 predicted proteins | sample M_140807_EF_Meta_FD_187317 | JGI IMG/M metagenome (GOLD analysis project Ga0209598, IMG submission 187317) | Freshwater microbial communities from Lake Montjoie, Canada to study carbon cycling - M_140807_EF_MetaG (SPAdes) (version 2) | ecosystem: Environmental > Aquatic > Freshwater > Lake...
ATCTGGTGGGGCTGCTCGATGCGCTCAATGAGCCGTCTGCGGTGATTGCCGGCCATGACTGGGGCGCGCCGGTGGCATGGCATGCAGCCCTGCTCAGACCGGACCGATTCCGCGCGGTCATGGCGCTGTCGGTGCCCTTCATGCCGCGTGGCAAGAACAGGCCGACGGCCAACATGCCGCAGACCGACACCGCGCGCTTCTACCAGCTCTACTTTCAGCAGCCCGGCGAAGCCGAGGCCGAGTTCGAGCGCGATCCGCGTCGAACCATTCGCCAGCTGCTCTACTGGGGCTCGGGTGATGCGCCGCGCAAGGCGCCCTCGACGATGTCGCCTGCATCCGAGCGGGGGCCGGTCGGTATGGTGCCGCACGGCGGAGGCTTTCTGAACCCTACCGATGCGCCTGATCAATTGCCTGGCTGGTTGCTGGAATCCGATCTCGATTACTTCGCGGATCAGTTCCGCGGCAGCGGGTTTCGGGGCGGGCTGAACTGGTATCGCAACATCGACCGGAACTGGGAGCTCCTTGCCCCCTGGTATGGCGCAAAGGTCATCGTCCCGGCTTTGTATGTGGCCGGTGATCGCGATCTGGTGGTGGCATTCGGCGGCATGGACACCCTGCTGCCCATGCTGCGCAAGTTCGTGCCGCAGCTGCGTGAAACCCTCATGCTGCCGGGATGCGGGCATTGGACTCAGCAGGAGCGACCTGCCGAGGTCAATGAGGCGATGATCCGTTTTCTGAAGACGCTGGATTGAACCCGCGCAGCGGGCTTATCGTCCCTTGAAGTCCGCCTCGCGCCGCTCCCTGAAGGCGGTCGTGCCTTCAGCAAGATCGTCGCTTTGGCCCAGATCGTGGAAGGATGCCGACTCCAGTCTCAAGGCCTCCGCCATGTGCATCCCCATCGAGCGTCGAACGACTTCCTTTGCAAAGCGCTGAGACAGCGGCGATCGCGCGGCCAGCTTCTGTGCGTAGTCCAGGGTGAACTGGAGCAGTTCGGCCTGCGCAACGATGCGGTTCACCAGACCGATCCGAAAGGCATGTTCGGCATCAATGCGATCGCCCGACAGAATGATTTCCATCGCATGGCCCATGCCGACGATCTGCGGCAGTCGGATCAAACCGCCGTCGCAGGCATGAAAGCCCCACTTGGCATCCTGCAGCGCGAACTCGGCATTGGGCGAACAGAATCGGATATCGCTGGCCAATGCAAGCTCGAAGCCGCCCGAGATCGCAAAGCCGTTGATGGCGGCCACGATCGGTTTGTCGATGTCCAGATTGCGGGTGATGCCGGCAAAGCCAGGGCCATTGGTGAATTTCGATCGGAACTCCGGGGCCGGGCGGCGTGCGAAATTCATCGTGTAGGTCTTCAGGTCTGCGCCGGCACAAAAGGATTGCGCGCCAGCCCCGGTGATGACCGCAACCTGTGCTTCGGGGTCGGCATCGAACTCCCGCCAGACCTCGGTCAGCTGGTCATTCGCGTCGAAGTCCAGGGAATTCATTTTGGCCGGGCGGTCGATGGTGATCAGGCGCACACGACCGTGGCGTTCGTACAGGATGTCTGTCATGGATTGGATCTCACGGTGAATACAGTGTCGGCCCCGTTCGCGCTCACAAGCGTCACCTGCGCGCCCATCGCGGCAGGCGGGGAGTCGGGATCGAGTCGACCGGTGATGCGCAGCCCGGCATCGAGATCGACCACCACGACTTCATAGGGTGCCCGATCCCGGAACTGGGTCGGTGCTCGTCGGATGGTCGTAAAACTGGCGATCCGGCCAAGACCTTGAACCTCGCAGGCCTCGAGTTGATCGGACAGGCAGGCCGAGCAGACCGTGCGCCCGCGAAGATCGAGCCGGGCGCATCGGGCGCAGCGTAGAACGGGCAAACCGGTGGTGGAAGCTTGGGTCGTCATCTCAGGCGTGCCGCTTCAGAATGCTCACGGTGCAGGCCACGCCGGTGCCGCCCAGATTGTGGGTCATCCCGATCTCGGCATGTCCGACCTGATTGGGATGCGTGCCGCGCAACTGGCGCACGACTTCGAAGAGTTGACCCACGCCAGTTGCGCCGACCGGATGGCCCTTGGCCAGCAAGCCGCCGCTGGGATTGATCGGGATCTCGCCGCCCACTGCGGTGCGACCCTCAGCCGCCCAGATGGCGCCTTGACCGCGTGGCACCAGACCGAGGTCTTCGCTGTCGACGATTTCAGCCACCGAGAAGCAGTCATGAAGCTCGACCACATCCACATCACCGGGTCCGACGCCAGCCATTGCATAGGCGCGCTGTGCGGCCGACACCGTGGCATCGAATGAACACAGATCGGGATGGCCTGCGATCCGGGAGGCACCGCGGGTCTGAACCGTGGCCAGGACATCGACCGGAACGCCGGCGGCTTCACCGACCAGATCACGGGCGATCAGCACCAGCGCAGCCGCCCCGTCGCTGGCCGGACAGCAGTCGTAGAGCTGCAGGGGATCACAGATCGATGCAGAAGCTGCGATCTGCTCGTCGGTGAGCGATGCGCCCATCTGCGCCAGGGGATTGAGCAGGCCATTGGCCTTGTTCTTTCTGACCACCGCCGAGACCTGTTCACGGGTTGTGCCGTATCGATTGGCATGGATGCGCCAGGCCAGACCGAAGAGCCCCGGAAAGGTCAGGCCGCTGGGCCCGTCGTTTTCGTTGTCCATTGCACAGTTCAGCGCGGCCGTGGTCTGCGCCGTCGGTGCATGCGTCATGGTCTCGACGCCCACCACCAATGCCGCATCGCACTGGCCGCTGGCGATCGCCATCCAGGCATGCCGAAACGCAATGCCACCCGAGGCGCAGGCGCCTTCAACCTTGGTGCAGGGGATGTTCTGCAAGCCCAGCTGGTCGGCCACGATGCCGGCCAGCACCTCCTTGCCGTTGAGCGGGCCACTGATGAAATTGCCCAGGTACAGCGCGCCAATGCGCGAGCGGTCGATGCCCGAATCGATCAGGGCCTGCACCGCGGCCTGTACGCCGAGCTGTTCGATCGGAATGGTCGGATGCCGGCCGAAGGGTGTCGAGCCAATGCCGACGATCGAGACTTCACGCATGCGGGTTCTCCTTGGCAAGCCATTGCCTGAGTTCGGTCTTGAGCACCTTGCCGTAGTTGTTCTTGGGCAGGGATTCGGTGAATCGATAGGACTTGGGCCGTTTGAATCGAGCGATCTGCGACAGACAGAGTTCATCGAGCAGCGCAGGCGACAGATCGTGGCCCGCTCGGCGCACCACGAAGGCGATCACTTCCTCCCCCCAGTCCGGGTGGGGGCGACCGACCACTGAGCATTCCAGCACCCCGGGGTGGCGTAGCAGCACCTCTTCGATCTCGCGCGGATAGATGTTAGTGCCGCCGCTGATGATCATGTCCTTGGAGCGATCTCGCAGCGTGAGATAGCCGCGTTCGTCCATGGATCCGACATCGCCGGTCCACAGCCAGCCGTCTCGCAGCGCGCGCGCGGTGGCATCCGGGTTGTTCCAGTAGCCCGCCATGACACAGTCGCTGCGGGTCACGACCTCGCCGATGCCACCGACCGGCAGCTCGATGCCCTCATCGTCGACGACCCTGACTTCAACGCCCGTGCGGGCGATGCCGCAGGAGCCCAGCCGCTCCAGGTGTGACGGGCTGCGATCGCCTTCGTGATCGGCACGCGACAGCGCGGTGATGGTCATCGGGCTTTCGCCCTGGCCAAACAGCTGGGCTAGCCGGGGTCCGAACAGATCGAGCGCTTTGACCAGGTCGCTCACATACATCGGCCCGCCGCCGTAGTACATCATCCGAAGACCCGGCGCATGAGCGGTGGAGCCCGCCGCCTGCACGAGGCGGGTCACCATGGTGGGTGCAGCGAAGATCGTGACATCGCGGTACCGATCGAATCCTTCGAGCACTTCCTGTGGATCGAATCCGGGCAGCACGACCTGATGGCCACCGGCAAACAGGTGGGGCAGGGCATACAGCCCCGATCCGTGGGACAGCGGGGCCGCATGCAACTTGGTGTGGCCTGGCTCGATGCGATCCATGTCGGCGTGATAGGCCAGCGACATGAAGCTGAGGTTGCGGTGCGAGAGCATCGCGCCCTTGGGGCTGCCGGTGGTGCCGCTGGTATAGAAGATCCAGGCGGTGTCGTGCGCGGCAACCGTCTCACAGGGCATGGGCGCGGCCTGCAGCAGTCGCTGGTAGGCCTGGCTGCCCACCACCGACATGAAAGGCGCAGGGCTCAGACCATGCACTTCGGCGGCCAGGCCATCGATGAGCGACTCGCTGGTGAAGATCGCCCGGGCAGCACAATCCCGAACGATGTGAACCACCTCCCTGGGATGCAGCTTGGCGTTGACCGGAACCGCACACAGCCCAGCCGTCCAGCAGGCAAACAGCAGCTCCAGGAATTCGGCCCGGTTCTCCATGCACAGCACGACTCGATCGCCCTGGGCCAGCGCAGCCTGGGTGCGCATCGCAGCCGCCAGTCGGCGAATCCGGTCGGCCAGTTCACCGTAATGCAACTGGATCTCGCCGCAGCTCATTGCGATCGCATCGGGTTGGCTGCGCACGCGATTGAAGAGGTACTGCGCGATATTCGACATCGGGGGTCTCCTGGTCGGCCCGATCGATGATTTTCGAGACTGCGCTCAAACGACACAGGATAAGCTGCGGGGCAATGGCCTCGCGAGGTCGCGCGCAGCCCCCGGGGGCCGGATCGCGCGATTGTAGAGGACCCCATTACGACAGTATGCGAGGAGACCCCGAAGATGAACCAGGCATCCCGAACGCCCACGCTGGGCAGCGTCATTCCGCCCGTCGAGTCGTGGCTTGAGGCGCAGGTCCGCGAAGACATCATCGAGCCGGACCTGCCGATCGTCGATCCCCACCACCACCTGTGGGACCGGGCTGGGCACCGTTACCTGCTCGATGAACTGCTGGCCGACACCGGCTCGGGCCACCTGATCACCGACACGGTCTTCATCGACTGCATGGCGTTTTATCGTGCCTCAGGGCCGGTGCATCTGCAGCCGGTTGGCGAGACCGAATTCGCCAATGGCATTGCCGCAATGGCCGCGAGCGGCGGTTATGGCGATACCCAGGCCTGCGCGGGTATCGTCAGCTTCATCGACCTGACACTGGGTGATCAGGTGGACCAGGCGATCGCAGCCCAGATCGCTGCCGGCAATGGCCGCTTTCGAGGCATTCGCCACGCAGGCGGTTGGGATGCCAGCGATGCGATTCGCAACAGCCACACCAATCCGCCGCAGGGCTTGTATGGCATGGCGCATTTTCGCCAGGGCTTTGCGCGGCTCGCACCCGCAGGCCTGTCCTTCGAGGCCTGGCAGTTCCACCCGCAGTTGCGAGACGTTATCGATCTGGCGCGCGCGTTTCCGGACACCTCGATCATTCTGAATCACGTGGGCGGGCCGCTGGGCATGGGGCCTTATGCAGGGCGCAGCGAAGAGACCTTTGCGTTCTGGAAGCGCCATATGCTGGAGCTTGCCAGTTGCCCGAATGTCACCGTCAAGCTCGGTGGATTGGGCATGCGCATCGGCGTGTTCGATTTCCACCTGCGCCCCGCACCGCCGTCTTCGCAGGACCTCGCCGACGCCTGGCGTCCGTGGATTGAAACCTGCATCGAAGCCTTCGGTGCGGATCGATGCATGTTCGAGAGCAACTTCCCGGTGGACAAGATCACCACCGGGTATGGCGTGCTCTGGAATGCCTTCAAGCGGATCGCCCATGGCGCATCGGACGCCGAGAAGGCCGCTTTGTTCAGCGGCACGGCACGACGCATCTACCGGCTCTAGGCCGGTCCGCATCACCCCACTCAACCGGAGAATTCCATGACCACACCCCCTGTGCGCAGCGGACTGCAACTGCGCTCGACCATCCGTTCCACCGGCGATCTCGACCTGTCCCTGGTCGATACCCCCTTTGATGCGCCGACGTCCGATGAAGTCGTGATTCGCGTCGAGGCCACCCCGATCAATCCGTCCGATCAGGGATTGCTGTTTGGCGCAGCCGACCTGTCGACTCTGGCTGCCAGCAGCGCGTCGACCGGCCCCGGCGTCACGGCTAAGGTCCCGGAGCGCTCCATGCGCGCCATGGCCGGCCGAATGGATCAGTCGATGCCGGTCGGCAATGAAGGCGCCGGCACCGTGGTCGAGGCTGGCGATTCGCCCGAGGCTCAGGCGTTGCTGGGCAAGGTGGTCGCGGTCATGGGCGGCGCGATGTACTCGCAATACCGGGTCGTCAAGGCCCGGCAATGTCTGGTGCTGGCGAAAGGCACAACGGCCGCACAGGCGGCATCATGCTTCGTGAATCCGCTCACCGCACTGGGCATGACCGAGACCATGCGACGCGAAGGCCACACCGCGCTGGTGCACACTGCGGCCGCCTCCAACCTGGGCCAGATGCTCAACCGGATCTGCATCAAGGACGGCATCGGCCTGGTGAGTATCGTGCGTTCGGCCGAACAGGAGGCGGTGCTGCGCAGCCAGGGCGCGGCCCATGTCTGCAACAGCGCCTCAGAGACTTTCGCTGAAGACCTGACCGAGGCGCTGGTGAAAACCGGAGCGACCATCGCCTTTGATGCAACCGGTGGCGGCACGCTGGCCAGCACGATCCTGAGTTGCATGGAGGCTGCGCTCAACCGCACGGCCAAGGAATACAGCCGTTACGGCACGACGATTCACAAGCAGGTCTATCTCTACGGCAACCTTGACACCCGCCCCACCGAGATCTACCGCAACGTGGGCATGTACTGGTCGGTGGGCGGCTGGCTGCTCACGCCCTTCTTGCAGAAGATCGGTTCGGCGGCATCGCAGGCGCTGCGTCAGCGGGTCGCCGATGAACTGACGACCACCTTCGCGAGCCATTATTCGCAGGAAATTTCTATGGCTCAGGCCTTGCAGGTCGAGATGATCAAAACCTACAGCGCCAAGTCCACCGGGACCAAGTATCTGATCAACCCGTCGAAATGACCCGTCTGAGGGCGGCCTCAGGCCGCCTTCAGATGAGCCGGATAACGCAGCTCAGGGGCGAGCCCTTCGCCCATCAGGTCGATGAAGTTTTCAACATAAAAGCGCTTCACCGCCGATGCCGGTGTGTCGCCCAGCGATTCATTGAATCGCTTCAGCGGATTGCGCCCGCCCTCGACATGAGGAAAGTCCGACGAGAACAGGCAGACGTCTTCGCCGCAGTTGGCGATGATCCATGCGGTGTCTTCATGCGGATAGGGTGTGACCCGAAGCTGCCGCTGCACGATTTCTGAGGGTTTAGCCGACAGACTCTTCAATCGGGCTTCGTTTTTCATGAAGGCATGGGCGGCCGAATCCATCGCACGCATCCAGCCCGGGACCCATGCGGCTCCGAGCTCGATAGCCCCCCATTTCAGCTTGGGAAACCGGTCGAAGACGCCATCGAAGATGAGCGTTGCGAGCGTCTGCATGGCCGAGTTTGGAATTGGCATGTAGCTCACCGAGGTGAAGTTGTCGTCTCCGCCATGGAAGTCGGGTACCGGCGGCAGGCCATTGAGCTTGTAGACATCGGGCAGCTTCTCTTCCCCGCCGACATGAAAGAGGATGGGGATGCCCGCTTCCTGAGCCATCGCCCAGACCGGAAACAGACCGATGTGGCTTGGAGAGTGCTTCTGAGGACAGCGTGAGGGAATCAACAGCGCCTTGGCCCCGAGTTCGATGGCAAGCCGGGCGCAGGCCTGGGCTCGGTCGAAATCCTCAAGCGGCACATAGGCAGTGGCCAAAAGCCTGCGATCGATGCTGCAGAAGTCGGTCATCATCCGGTTGTGTGCATCGGCAGCGCCGTAGCACAGGGCCATGTCGTCACTCTGGTCGAGGCCGAAGTTGCCAAGGCAAAAGGTGGTGAAGACCAGCTGGCTGGCAAAGCCGAGCAGGTCCATCGCGTGTGGGCGGTCTTCGCGAATGAACGAGCCGTGGGCCTCGTAGTTCTTGCGCAGCAAGATGTTCGAATCGACGCCGGCTGCGAACGCAGCCTCGGCATGGGCGTGTCGGGAGCGGCCGGGCCGGTTCGGAATCTGGACGCGCCTGGCGAAGGCCGGTGACTCATGAAAGCGCTTGAGCAGCTGCGCTTCGAAAAACGGATCCAGACAGTCATCGAGTTCCATCAGATGGCTGTCTGCATCGTGAATCAGGCGGCCTTCGGCATACGGCATGGCGTGTCTCCCTGTAGTGCGCGTTGAGCGCGGCGTGTTCTATCGATCAGTCGATCTTGGCACCGGAGGCCTTGACCACCGGGCCCCAGCGCCGCACCTCGTCCTGAATCATCGAGCCCATCTGTTCAGCTGTTCCACCGACAACGTCATAGCCCTGCTCATTCATGCGCTTGACGAAGTCAGGTGACTTGACGGCCTTCTGACCCTCGGCATTAAGCTTTGCGATGATCTCCTTCGGCGTGCCGGCCGGCGCGGCAATGCCGAACCAGGCGGTCGAGACATAGCCGGGCAGGCCGGACTCGATCATGGTGGGCAGGTCGGGCAGGCTGCTCGAGCGAGTCGGGCCGGTAGTGGCCAGTGCGCGCAGTTTGCCGGCCCTGATCTGGTTGATGGCCGAGGGGATGTTGTCGAACATCAGGTTGACCTGCCCGCCAATCAGGTCGGTGAGGGCCGGGGCGCTGCCCTTGTAGGGCACATGGGTGATTTCCAGGTTCAGCATCGAGCGGAACATTTCGCCGGACATGTGGATCGTCGAGCCATTGCCGCTTGAAGCATAGGTGTACTTGCCGGGCTGCGATTTGATCAGTGCGATCAGTTCCTTGACCGAGTTGGCTTTCACCTCGGGGTTGACCACCAGCACATTGGCAAATGAACCCAGCACGATGACCGGGGCGAGGTCCTTGTTGGGGTCGTAGGTCAGCTTGTTGTAAAGGAAGGGTGTGATGCCATGCAGGCTGCTGGGCGACACCAGCAGGGTGTAGCCGTCGGGTGTGGACCGGGCCACCTGCTCGGCACCCAGGTTGCCGCCGGCGCCAGGGCGATTCTCGACGTTGACCGGTTGACCGAGGGTCTTGCTGAGCTCGGCTGCGGCGGCTCGACCAATGATGTCTGTGGCGCCACCGGGGGCATACGGCACGATCAGCCGAATCGGCTTGGTCGGGAATGATTGCGCTTGAGCGGCGGCTGGCAGCAGGGCTGAGAGGGCGCTTACAGCCATCAGGGACAGAAATTCAAAACGCTTCATCGATGTCTTCATGGTGTGGGGGTTTGGAATGCGCCAGCTTGCGGGCTGGATCGGGTGCAGGCGTCAGCGGCCAATTTACCACCCGGATCGGCGAATCCACGCGCACGGAATGGGTGTCATTGGCGGACGGCCCCTGCAGCCGCCAGCGCATCGATGCGAGCCGCGTCGAGTCCGATTTCAGCCAGGATTTCGCGCGTGTGCTCCCCCAGCCTTGGTGCGGGCAGCATCGTGCTTCGAGCGGGCTCGCTGGTTGTCGCGGGCAGCCTCATCTGGACGATCCGGCCTTCGCTTGGATGATCCACGGTTTCGAAGAAGCCGCTTGCAAGCAGTTGCGGATCAGTCGGCAGCGACTCAAGCGTGTTGAGCGGCATGCAGGGGATGTCGACTTCGTTCAGGCGGCGTAACCAGTTGGCGGTGGTGTCGGTGATGAAGTGCCGGGCATTGTCCGCACACAGTTCGCCGATGTGGCGGGTTCGGACCCCGATGTCGACGACCCGCGGGTCGCTGTCGTAGGCGGGGCCCCGACCGGTGATCTCATAGAAGCTGCGCCATTGCCGATCGGTATAGACCAGCGCGCAGACATGCCCATCGGAGGTCTGATAGGGCCTGCGTTCCGGGGCCAGCAGGCGCGGGTACCCGGCGGGCCCAAGCGGCGGCACGAAGGTCTGTCCAGCCATGTGTTCACCCATGACAAACGGCACCATGGTCTCGAACATCGGCACCTCGATCGACTGACCGCGGCCGGTGCGTTCGCGCTGATACAGGGCTGCAGTGATCGCATTCACCGCGGCAAGCCCCACGGTGCGATCGACAAAGGCCATCGGCACATAGCGCGGAACACCATCGCTCACCGTGGCCAAAAGCGAGGGCACACCGGCGACGCCCTGGATCAGGTCATCATAGGCTGGCAGTGCGGCATAGGGACCGGTCTGCCCGTAGCCGACCACGCCGGCGTAGATGATCTTCGGGTTGACCGCCACGAGGTCCTCATAGCCCAGCTTCAGTCGGCGCATGGCAGCGGGCCTGACGTTGTAGACGAGGATGTCGGCACCTTTGGCCAGATCCAGCAGGACCTCTCGGCCGGCCGGGTTTTTCAGGTCGATACAGACGCTGCGCTTGTTGCGGTTCACATGAAGAAAGCCGGCACCCATGCCGGGGTTGCGCATCGGGCCGATGCCGCGTGAGGTGTCGCCCGAGGGCGACTCGACCTTGACCACATCGGCGCCCATGTCGCCCAGCAGTTGCGTGGCGAAGGGCCCCATCAGCACCGAGGTGAGATCCAGCACTCGCACCCCGGCGAGTGGACCGCCACTGTTGACCGTGGCACTCATGACTTGCTGCGCCGCTGACGCAATTCAGCCCACTGAGCATCGCTCCATCCGAGCAGATCCTCTGCGCCCGAGGTGCGCAGATGCATGCCGCCGTCGATGGTCACCATCTCGCCATTGATGTAACCCGCCTGCGGCGAGATGAGGTAGCTGGCCAGGTTGGTGAGTTCGATGTGCTCACCGGCACGGCCCATCGGATTACGCCGTGACAGGTCGTCATCGCGACCACCCGGGCGCAATTGCCCGACCGCGCCAGTGGTCGGAAATGGGCCGGGTGCGATGCCGACCAGCCGCACACCCTTGGGACCCCATTCCACCGCCAGGCTCTTGATCATCGCGAGGTGCCCGGATTTGGCCATCGCCGACGGCACGGTGAAGGCGCGCCCGGTGATGGTCGAGGTCGAAAGGATGCCCAGAATCACCCCCGGGTGTCCGGATTCGATCCAGCGTCTGCCCACGCTGAGCGTGCAATACATCGCGCCATGCAGGGTGGGTGCCAGGATCGCATCGGCGGCACGGGCGGACAGATGCTCGGTCTGAGCGATGAAGGTGGCTGCAGCATTGTTGATCAGCGCATCGAGCGGTCCCTGGCTCCAGGCTTCTTCGACCATGGCTTCGACCGCCTCGGCGCTGCGGACATCGCATGCAATGGTCTGCACAGTCGCTCCCGACTCGTCACGGATGCGCTGTGCGGCGGCGTCGAGGACTTCGATTCGGCGACCGGTCAGCACCAGCGAGGCGCCGAGTTCGGCGAATCGCCGTGCCATGGCTTCACCCAGGCCGGTGCCGCCTCCGGTGATCAGCACCCGCCGGTGGGCGAGCAGGTCAGGCTGGAACATTCACTTTCCTTTTTTGGGTGAGGGTGTTGTCGATGATCCCGAGCATCTGATCGCGTATTCGAGCGAGGTCGATCCGATCGTCCAGAAACCACTGCAGCATCGTGCCGCGAAGCGCGCCCAGGATCAGCAGCGCCATGGCAGGAGGGTCGACCTCCGCAGGGATTTCTTCATTGCGAATGCCGGCGCGGATGTGATGCTCGAAGAACGAAAGTGCCGACCGGTTATAGGCCGCAAAGTCTTCGCGCATCGGCGCTTCTTCCATCGCGCCTTCCACCAGCAAAGCCAGCAGCGCGCGGGTGTGGGTCCAGTGCGGGTCGGTTCTGCTGAAGTACACGCTGATGTTGCCGCGAATCGCGTCGAGCCCCGGCTTGCGCTGAGGGGCGGCCAGCAATGCCGCACTGAAGCGCTGGCCGATTTCCTGCGTCAATGCACGCATGAGCCCGGCCTTGTTGCCGAAACGCTGAGCCGGCAGGCCTCGGCTGTAGCCGGCTGCAATGCCGACCTCGGCCAGTGTCAGTCGCGCCGATCCGCGCTGGGCCACGATGTTCAGCGCGGCCGCAAGCAGCCGCTGCTCAGCTTCTTCGCGACGCTTCGCCTGGGTCCGTCGCACCGAGCTCATGGCTACTGTGGCTGAATCCCCGCGGCATCAGCCACCCGTTTGAATCGATCGAACTCGCTGCGATGAAAATCACCAAGCTCCTTCAGACCGAGCAGCAATGGGCTGCCTGGATTGGCAGCCTGATAGGCACGGCCCTCCGGCGAGCTCATCGCCCGTCGCATCGCGTCAGCGAGTTTGGCAGTGATGTCGTCGGGAGTCTCGGCGCGAACGAACATGGCCGCCCAGACATAGGTCTCGAACTCGGGGTATCCGGACTCCTTCATCGTCGGTACCTCGGGCAGCTTGGGGTCGCGCTTGTCGCTGGTGATCGCCAGGCCGCGCAGACGGCCGTCACGAATCAGATTGGCCACGCCGCCAAAGTCATTGACCGCGAGGTCGAGCTGCCCGCCGATCACATCGGTCTGCATCTGCGCACCGCCCTTGTACGGCACATGGTTCACCTTGACCCCGCCGACCAGCCCCAGCCAGGTGGCCACCAGCATGTAGCCTTCGGAGTAGTTGCCGACGTTCAGCGTGCGGTTCTCGCGCTTGGCAGCCGCCAGCAACTCGCCAATGGTCTTGTAGGGCGAGTCACTCTTGACGATGAATGCAGCCGGCCCGACGGTCAGACCATACAAGGGTCGAAAGTCCTTGAATGGATCGTAGGGCAGGCTCTTGGATAACACCGCATTGACCGCCATGGGCGAGTTGCTGCCGACAAAGATCGTGTGACCGTCGGCGGGTGCGGCCTTGACGGCCAGTGCGGCCACCGCGCCGCTGGCGCCCGGGCGGTTTTCCACAATGACCGGCTGGCCAAGCGAACGGCCAATCACTTCACCGTAAGCCCGCCCGGCGCTGTCGGCACCACTGCCGGCATTGAATGGGACGATGATCCGGATCGGCTTGGTCGGGAATGAGCTTGCCTGACCTGCGGCAAGCGGGGTGATCAGCAGGCCGATCAAAAATGCGAGGGCTCGTTTCAAGGGATCGCTCCGTTTGAAGGTGAGGGCAGCGGTTGAGGGCTTATTTGGGCTGGATGCCGGCAGCGTCGGCAACCCGCTTGAATCGCTCGTATTCGCTGCGCTGGAAATCGCCGAGCTCTTTCATGTGCAGCATCATCGGATTGCCGGCATTGGCGTTCTGGTAGGCCTTGCCTTCGGGCGAGTTCATTGCCTGCCGCACGGTGTCTGCAAGCTTTCGAGTGATGTCATCCGGGGTCTCCGAGCGCACGAACAGCGAGGCGAACACATAGGTTTCGAAGTCGGCGAAGCCCAGTTCCTTCATCGTCGGCACATCGGGCAGCTTGGGGTCGCGCTTGTCGCTGGTGATCGCCAGGGGGCGAATCCGTCCCTCCTTGGCAAGGGCAAAGAAGCCGCTCGAATCGTTGACGGACAGATCGAGTTGACCTGCCGCCAGATCGGTCTGAGCCTGGATGCCGCCCTTGTAGGTGATGTGATTGATCTGCACGCCACCCACCGACCCCAGCCAGGTTGCGACCAGCATGTATCCGTCCGAATAATTGCCGACATTCAGGACCCGTTTTTCCTTGCGGGCTGCGGCCAGCAGGTCGGGCAGGGTCTTGTAGGGCGAGTCGCCTTTGACCAGGAAGGTCGATCCGCCCACCGACAGCCCGTGAACCGGGCGGAAATCCTTGAAGGCGTCGTAGGACAAGTTCTTGGTGAGCACCGGCATCACGCACATTGGGGAGGTGCTGCCCACCAGCATGGTGTGGCCATCAGGCGGTGCTGCCTTGACCGCCTGGATGGCCAGCAGCCCACTGCCCCCCGGACGGTTTTCAACCATCACAGGCTGACCGAGAATCCGGCTCATGACCTCTCCATACGCGCGGGCTGCGCTGTCTGAGCCGCTGCCGGCATTGAAGGGCACGACGATACGAATCGGCTTGGACGGAAAGGAGGCCGCCTGTGCCATCGCACGCGGTGCGACCAGAGCGCTTGCAGAAAGCGCAAGCATTGCTTGCAGGGTTTGTCGCTTGTTCATGAGGTGTCTCCTTGTATCAGGACGCGGTCAGTTTGCCGCGGTGAATGATCCCGAGCGATGCCAGGTGCTCGATGGTGGCTTGATTGAATCCCGCCTGCAGCATCATCTCATCGGTATGTTGCCCGAGCACAGGGGCCGGCAGTGATAACTCGGCCGGGCTGCGCTCAAAGAGGGTTGCCGGTCGAACGGCGGTGATGGGCCCTTCGCTCGGATGATCGATCGGCTGGAAGAGGCCAACTGCCTTGAGGTGAGGGTGTTGCGGCAGTTCATCGATGGAATAGAGCCGGGTCGCGGGGATATCCAGCCGCTCGCACAGCGCGAGCAATTCTTCGGTCCTCATCTGCCGGGTCACGCTCACCATGTCGGCATACATCTGCTTGAATTTCGCGTTGCGCTCGTGACGGTCTTCGAGGTTGTATTGCTGTGCGAGATCATCGCGCCCGACATGCTTGAAGAACGCAACCCAGTGCGCAGCCGAGTAAGGCAGCATCGCGACATGACCATCTCGGGTAGGGGCGGGTTTGCGTCCGCCGCTGAGCAGCCTTGCATATCCGGCTGGAGCAGGCGGTGGGTCGAAGGTCAGTCCGCCCAGGTGCTCGGTCAGGGTGAACGCCACCATGGTTTCGAGCATTGGCACTTCGACGAACTGGCCTTCGCCCGTGCGCTCGCGATGGAGCAAGGCGGCCATCACTGCATTCGATAAAACAATGCCGCAGGTCTTGTCCGCGAGCAGTGTGGGCGCGTAGTCGGGGGCTTCTCGCTCGTTGCCGATCAGGCTCGCAAGCCCGCAGGCCGCCTGAATCACATCATCGAAGGCAGGCTTGCCGGCATCCGGGCCAGACTCGCCGAATCCGGTGGCCACGCAATAGACCAGGTCTGGCTTGATTGCCGACAAGGCCGCATAGCCCAGACCCAGCCGTTCGATCGCCTCGACACGCATGTTGTGGACCACCACATCCACCGTCGGCAGCAGGCGATGGATGATGTCGATGCCTTCGGGCGTCTTCAGGTCGATTGAGATCGAACGCTTGTTGCGATTGATTGCGAGAAAAATGGAACTCATCCCGCGATGCACCGAGACGCCGTTGGCGCGCATCTGATCGCCTACCAGTGGCTCGACCTTGATGACGTCGGCACCGTAGTCACCCAGGATTTGAGTGGCCACCGGCCCCAGAACCACAGCGGTGAGGTCAAGAACTCGATATCCGGCCAGCGGGCCTGTGCGTTTCGCGGGCGCCTTGTTCATGTCGGATCCCGTCTCCCTGTGTTGTGGCCGATCGGCCTCTCATTGTTGGAACGCGTGTGACCGGTTCAGGATAAATTACTTGTTGCCTGACAAACAACTTTCGTTCAAGAATCGGACGGTCCGCATCGAACGGACCTGAGCATCATCCAACAAGGACCTGTTCCATGCAGGAATTGAACATCATCCCCGGTACGCTGCCGCCCGAGTGCGAGGCGCTGAGGATGGAAGTGAGGGAGTTCGTTGCGAAGGAGCTGGGCGATTTTCCGCTCGCGCGCCGCGTTCGCAACTGGACCGGCGGCGATCCCGATTTCAGCCGCAAGCTCGCAGCCAAGGGCTGGATCGGCATGACCTGGCCAAAGGACTATGGTGGCCATGAGCGCTCTACGCTTGAGCGCTATGTGGTGCTCGAAGAGTTGTTGCAGGCGGGTGCGCCGGTTGGCATGCATTGGGTGGCAGATCGCCAGAGCGGGCCGCTTTTGATGCGCTATTCGCCCAAGGTGCTGGCACCCAGGCTGGTTCCCGCGATTGCTCGCGGCGAACTGTTTTTCTGCATTGGCATGAGTGAGCCTGACTCCGGGTCGGATCTGGCATCGATCCGGACCAAGGCGACGCGCATCGGTGATGAATGGTCGATCACCGGGCGCAAGGTCTGGACCTCGGGTGCGCACAACAAGCACTACATGATTGCGCTCGTGCGGACCAGCGAGGGCTCGCAGCGCCAGGGCGGTGTGTCGCAGCTGCTGGTCGACATGAAAACGCCCGGGATCACGGTGCGCCCAATCGTCAATCAGCTGGGCGAGCACGATTTCAACGAAGTCACCTTCGATGATGTTCGCGTGCCAGCCGAAAACCTGATTGGCGAGGAAGGCGAGGGCTGGAAGCAGGTTGGCGCCGAGCTGGCCTACGAGCGGGCCGGGCCTGAGCGCTACCTGAGCAGCACGCAACTGCTCAAGGAGATGATCGACGAGGCGAATCCGCAGGATCCGCGTCAGGCCGTGGCGCTCGGTCGGGTCGTCGCTCAATACGCCACCTTGCGCCAGATGTCGCTGGGTGTGGCGACCATGCTGGCGCAAGGCCTCACGCCCGGGCTGGCCGCGTCGGTGGTCAAAGACCAGGGGGCGCTGGTTGAACAGGCGATGCCCGATCTGGCTCATGATCTGTTCGGCGGTCTGGCTGAGCCGGGCTCGCCGCTGGACCTGGCGATGCGCTACACCGCAATGGCCGCGCCGTCGTTTTCCCTGCGCGGCGGCACCCGGGAAATCCTGCGCGGCATCATTGCCAAAGGACTGGGGCTGCGATGAGCGATTCGATGATCGAACAGAGCGTCGCTCGCATTTTTGCGGACAACGTCGACAAGGCGGTTTTGCAGGCGGTTGAAGGCGGGGCATTCGCTGATCGCCTCTGGAGCCTGGTGACCGACAGCGGTTTCCATGTCGCGGTGGCTTCGGAAGCCCAAGGCGGCATCGGCCAGACCTGGGGCGCGGCCTATCCGATTCTGCGGGGGCTAGGCTACTGGCAGGTGCCCGTGCCGCTGGCCGAGACCATGATCGGCGCCTGCCTGCTGTCTGCTGCGGGCATCGAGATTCCAGAGGGGCCGATCGCGCTGATCGAGCAGGGCCACGACAGCACGCTCACGGTGCAAGGCATCGGCGGCGCGCAAACAATCAGTGGCCGCGCAAAACGCGTGGCCTGGGCCCGGCACAGCCCGACCGCGGTGGTGTCGCTTGCAGGCGGCGCACTGGCGCTGGTCGATCTGCGCGAGCCCGGCACGACCCATGCCACCGCCCGGCCCAACCATGCCCGGATTCCGAGTGACGACCTTGTATTTGAAAGCGCGCGTGTGCTGGCTCTGGCTGATGTATCGATCGCCGGTCTGAGCTTGCCGGTCTGGACTCTGGGCGCGATGGCGCGCAGCGCGATGATGGTCGGGGCGCTCGAGTGGTTGCTCGAACAATCCGTCCAGTATGCGAACGACCGCGTTCAGTTTGGCCGCCCGATCGGCAAGAACCAGGCGATTCAACAGCAGCTTGCGCTGATGGCCGGTGATGTGGCCGCAGCACGGGTGGCTGCGACCGTCGCTGCAAACGACGCCGCATCGCCCGCGCAACTTGACGCCAGCCGCACCGCATTCAGCGCCGCGGTTGCCAAGAGTCGGGTGGGTGAAGCGGCGACGCGCGGCACCTCGATCGCCCATCAGGTGCACGGCGCAATCGGATTTACCCATGAGCATCTGCTTCACTTCGCAACCCGCAGAGTTTGGACCTGGCGTGAAGAATTCGGCGCCGATTCCTGGTGGGCCGAGCGTCTTGGGCGTGCCGCGATCAGCGCGCGCTCCGAGGCGTTCTGGCCTGCATTGACTGACCGACACTACCAAGGTGGACTGACATGACCGCAATTCCTGATACCCCTCCCGTTGCCATGGCACTCGACGGCCATGTTGGCATCGTCGAGATCCAGAAGCCCCCGCACAACTTCTTCGACCAGGCCATGCTGTCCGGCATCGCCGATGCGTTCGAGATGTTCGAGACCAACCCTGAGTG
>Ga0209598_10001702_pt1 | contig 17757 bp, 15 predicted proteins | sample M_140807_EF_Meta_FD_187317 | JGI IMG/M metagenome (GOLD analysis project Ga0209598, IMG submission 187317) | Freshwater microbial communities from Lake Montjoie, Canada to study carbon cycling - M_140807_EF_MetaG (SPAdes) (version 2) | ecosystem: Environmental > Aquatic > Freshwater > Lake...
CAAAAGAAGTGGTTTCTGCAGTTTCTGTAACCGTAAAAGGAAGTTCTGTTGGAACATTTACAGATGATAAAGGTAATTTCCGTTTTTCATCTATCAAGAGTTACCCAGTTACATTGGTGTTTTCTTCGGTAGGTTTTACAAACAAAGAAGTTACGCTTAAATCTGCAAGTACCGATGTATCAGTTGCACTAGATGCTTCATACACCTTAGGTGATGAAGTAGTAGTAGCTGCATCAAGAGTACCAGAAAGAATTTTAGAATCGCCAGTAACTATTGAGCGTGTTAGTGCTGCAGCTATTAGAAATAGTGCTGCAACAAACTACTACGATGTACTTACCAACTTAAAAGGGGTAGACGTTGTAGCAGCGAGTTTAACTTTCAAAACAGTGGGTACACGTGGTTTTAATAGTAGTGGTAACACACGTTTAAATCAGTTAGTGGATGGTATGGACAACCAAGCTCCAGGCCTAAACTTTTCTGTTGGTAGTGTTATTGGATTAACAGAATTAGATGTAGACAACATGGAATTACTTCCAGGTGCGTCATCTGCATTATATGGACCAGGTGGTATGAACGGTACTGTTTTAATCAACAGTAAAAATCCTTTCAAATACCAAGGTTTAAGTTTCCAAATCAAGCAAGGTGCTAACCATATTGGTAGCAATCAACGACCTACTGCTCCTTATAGCGATTGGGCTGTACGTTGGGCTAAAAAAGTAAATGACAAATTTGCTTACAAGATAACAGCAGAAAACATGTCTGCGCAAGATTGGTTAGCAGATCAAACCAATAACTATGTAAGAGGTACAGGTACACCAAACGGTATGACTATTCCAGGTTGGAGAGATATAGATCCAAACTATGATGGTGTTAACGTATATGGAGATGAAACCAGTGTAAGTTTAAGTTCAGTAGCTGCTTCAGTTATCGCTGCTTCTGGAGTTCCAGCTTCAGCGGTAGGTTACTTTAATGCGTTTCTTGCAACAAACCCTACTGCAAACTTGGCAGCTTATAATGCTGCATTAACTGCAGGTGGCCTAGGTGCATTGGTTTCTTCTGGCATGTCACCCATTTTTTATGGTGCAGCAAGAGGCATGTTTGGAACACAATATGTAAGTAGAACTGGTTATGCCGAAAAAGATGTTGTGGATCCTACCACTTCTAATTTCAAAATGACAGGTAGTTTAAACTATAAATTAACGGACAAAATTGAAGCATCATTTGGCGCAAATTTTGGAACTGGTAATACTGTTTATACAGGCTCTGATCGTTACTCTTTGAAAGACCTTAAAATGTCTCAGTTCAAATTTGAGTTAAAGAGCAAAGATTGGTACGTTCGTTTATATACTACACACGAAAACTCTGGCTCATCATTTAACTCAACCATTGCTACTCGTACATTTAACGAAGCATGGAAGCCAAGCTCTAGCTGGTATCCACAATACATGGCTACATATGTTTCTGCAATGCAACAAGGTGTTCCTCAATATTTGTCACATATGGCTGCTCGTAATGCTGCAGACCAAGGACGTCCTACTGGCTTTATTGGTAACAATCCGTTATTCCAAGCTATTGTTAGAACACCAATTGGTAAACCAGTTGCAGGTATGGCTGGTTTAGAAGGTGGTCAGTTTATGGACAAGTCTAGATTAAATGTGGTTGATGCACAATACAACTTAACCAATGCTTTAGGCCTTGATAAATCAGGTACTGATTTCTTAGTAGGGTTTAATACCAAGCAATATCAATTAAATTCTAACGGTACAATTTTTGCTGATACTACTGGCGCCATCAACATTAATGAATTTGGTGCTTATGGTCAGTTATCTCAAAAATTATTCAAAGACATCGTTAAATTAACGATCTCTGGTCGTTATGATAAAAACACCAACTTTGCAGGTCGCTTTACACCAAGAGCTTCTGCTGTTATTAAATTAAAGCAAGACCATAACATCCGTGTTTCATATCAAACAGCCTATCGTTTTCCAACCACTCAAAATCAGTGGATCAATTTAACAGTTGGCGGTGGTACACGTTTAATGGGAGGTTTACCTCAATTACGTGATTTCTACAACTTTAGTGGTAACCCAGGCTTCACACTTGCAAGTGTTCAAGCATTTGGTGCAAGTGCTTTAGCGGGTGCTCCAAACCCTACTTTATTAAAAGTTCAAAACTTTGGTGAATTTAAGCCAGAGTCTAGCACTTCATTTGAAGTTGGTTACAAGGGCTTATTTGCTAAAGTATTATTAGTTGATGCTTATATCTACAGTTCTAAATACCAAAACTTTATTAGTGGTGTAACTGTGATCCAATCAAGAGGTTCTTACAACCCAATGAACTTGTTGTTTGAATCTTCAAGAATTGGTTATAGCATTTCAACAAATGCGCCAGGCGAAGTATCTGTTAAAGGATGGGGTGCATCTGCTGATGTTTTATTACCTAAAAACTTTACTTTCGGAGCTAACCTTTACTCAGACGTAATTGGTGATTTACCACTTGGTTTTGTATCTTATTTCAATACTTCAAAATACCGTGCTAACCTTACTTTTGCTAACACAGGCTTTGGTAAAAACGGCCGTTATGGATTCAACTTTGTTTACAGAACAACTAGTGATTTCAATTACGAAGGTACATTTGGATCTGGCGAAATGCCTGGTTACAAGACCATCGATGCTCAGGCTAGCTACAAATTCCCTGCTATCAAGTCTGTATTCAAAATTGGTGGTACCAATATCTTAAACAAATACTACCGTACTGGCTGGGGTAACCCATCAATTGGTGGTCTATACTATGTAAGCTTTGCTTATAACGTATTCTAGACCTCACGGTTTTTAATAAAAAATTAAAGCCCCTTACCTTTGTAAGGGGCTTTTTTTATCACCAATTATCTCTATTTTTGCATCTCAAATAATAACCGTACAACTATGCGTTCAATAGCTTTCAGAGAGGCGCTCAGAGAAGCCATGTCAGAAGAAATGAGAAGAGATGAGCTGGTGTTTTTAATGGGTGAAGAAGTGGCTCAATACAATGGTGCATATAAAGTAAGCCAAGGTATGCTTGCCGAGTTTGGAGAAAAAAGAGTTATTGATACTCCCATTGCAGAGTTAGGTTTTGCCGCTATTGCAGTAGGTGCAGCGCAAAATGGTTTAAAGCCAGTTGTAGAATTTATGACTTGGAACTTTGCTGTTTTAGCCATGGATCAAATTTTAAATACAGCATCTAAAATGCTCGCGATGAGTGGCGGACAAATTGGTTGCCCCATTGTATTTAGAGGACCTAATGGAAGTGCTGGACAACTGGGTGCTCAACACTCTACAGCGTTTGAAAGTTATTATGCAAATATTCCTGGGATCAAAGTAGTATCTCCATCTAATGGGTATGATGCAAAAGGCCTCATGAAGCAAGCCATCCGTTATGAAAAAGATCCGGTGATGTTTATGGAAAGTGAAGTAATGTATGGCGATAAATGTGACATTCCTGATGATGAATATTATATCCCTTTAGGTAAAGCAGACGTAAAAAAATCTGGCAGAGATTTAACCATTGTCTCTTACAACAAAATGATGAAAGTAGCACTAGGTGCCGCCGAAGAATTAGAGAAGGAAGGTATTAGTGCAGAAGTAGTTGATTTAAGAACTATCCGTCCACTAGACTGGATGACCATTTTAGATAGCGTTAAAAAAACAAATCGTTTATTAATTGTAGAAGAGCAGTGGCCATTTGCCTCTGTATCATCAGAAATTACATACCGTATACAAAAAGAAGGGTTTGATTATTTAGATGCGCCTATTCGCAGAATTACCAGTGCAGATGCACCTATGCACTATGCACCTAATTTAACGGCACTTGCGATCCCTGATGTTTCACGAACTGTGAAGCTTGCTAAAGAAATGATGCACCAACGTAAATAATACAGTATGTGCCTCAACAACTTTGGGAGAAGGCATGTATTATTATTTTTAGCTTGCATAATTTCTAATGTAGTAATGGCTCAATCCGTTAAAAAGGATAGTGCCGTTAATGATTTAGACAGTGTGTTTGTAATTGCTTTTCGTTCAAAAATAAACACACAAAATTTACCTGTTTCGGTGGCGCATGTTTCGTCAAAAGTATTGGCGCAAGAAATAAATGCAACACTACTGCCTGCATTTAATACCGTTACGGGTGTTCGAATGGAGCAGCGTTCTCCAGCTAGTTATAGACTTTCTATCAGGGGCAGTTCACTTCGTTCTCCGTTTGGCATTCGAAATGTAAAAGTGTATTGGAATCAAATTCCTTTTACAGATCCAACAGGAAACACGTATTTAAATTTACTTCCAACATCCCTGATAAATGGGGCAGATATTATGAAAGGTCCAGTAGGCGCAGCATATGGGCTTGGAACCGGCGGCGCTGTTTTATTACAATCAAATTTTGAGCTTGATTCAATCACCAATTTACATGCCATTGCAAATATTCGCGGCGGAAGTTTTGGACTTTTTGGTCAAGACCTACGGGTAACATTCAAACACAAAAAAATGCAGCAAACTATTTTTGTGACCAATGAATCTTCTAATGGATGGCGTGAACAATCAGCTTCTGATAAAAAAAATCTTACATGGCTTACAAGCTTCGTTAGCAAAAAACATACGCTTCACACAACTTTGTTATTTACAGACCTCATGTATCAAACCCCGGGTGGGTTAACGCTTTCGCAAATGACTCAAAACCCAAAGTGGGCAAGGCTGGCAACCGCTACACTGCCTGGTGCTGTTACACAACAAACAGCAGTATACAATCAAACTATTTTAGGTAATGTGCATTATCAATATCAATTATCGGAGCTGTTGACATGGGAAAATTTTATGACTGCTACTCAAACTCAATTTAAAAATCCATTTATCACCAATTACGAAAAACGAAACGAAAAAAATGTAAGTGGTGGAAGTCATCTTTCTTATAGTAAACATCATGCTTCTGCAAACTTTAAAGTTGTATTAGGAGGAGAGTGGCAAATGCAACAGGCGTTTATTCATAATTATGGCAATAGAAAGGGCGTAATGGATACTTTGCAATACGCAGACGATGTAAATACAAGACAAGGATTTTTATTTGTAAATGCATCTGCTCATGTTCGAAATAATTGGTTTTTTGAACTAGGCATTAGTAATGCTTTTATGCGTTACAATTACGTTAGAATATCCAATAATTTATTGCCTAAAGCGTCTAAAGCCAATACGGGATTATTGGCGCCGCAACTAGGGATATCTTATGCTGCAAATTCACATACCAACATATTTGTGCAAATATCAAAAGGATTTTCACCGCCAACGCTTGCAGAAATCAGGCCTTCAGATGGACTTTTTTATACAGCACTCGTTCCTGAGTTTGGTTGGAATTTTGAAGCTGGAGTGAAAGGGGATGCATTACATAGTAAACTGCGTTACGAACTATCATGGTATCATTTTAATATGCAAAATGCCATTGTTCGCCAAAATACAAATACGGGTATTGAGTATTTCGTAAATGCTGGATCAGTTAGGCAGGGGGGACTAGAAATGCAACTAACCTACAAATTAATTGCTAGTCCTTTGCATCAACTCAACACTAAGTTAGGATTCGCTTATCAGCCTTACCACTTTATGCATTATGTTCAGTCAGGAATCGTTTACGATGGGAATGAAGTAACAGGAAATGCAAAACAGCAAGGTGTTTTTGTAATAGATTATACGTACAAAAAAAAGTTGGCAGCATTTGCAACGCTTCAGTCAATAGCTAAAGTTCCACTCACAGATGCCAATGATGTGTATGCCCCTGCTTATGCTCTTTTGCAAATGGGTGTATCTTACAAGCACAAAGCCATTCGATATTTTATGGGAGTTGATAATGTATTAAACGCCTCTTATAGTTTAGGTAATGATATTAATGCCGCTGGAAAGCGTTATTATAACCCTGCTGCCCCGTGTAGTTTGCTATTTGGTATTAGTGTTCAATTGGAGAAAAGAAGCCGTTAAACAGTCTAAAATTGCCTTTTCTGGCCTCTGTCAACCAAATATCACGTTTTATAGAAAGTTTTAACCTTTAAATTGCCAATGTGGGTGCTAAAAGGATATTTTTGTTATACTTAAATAGAAATTTTTATGACCGGACTTTTAATATTTATTGTGGGTGTACTAGGGTGGCATGTAGGTGTGTATGGATTATTTAATAAATCAAAAATTGAGGGGTGGAAGGCCTTTGTTCCTTTTTACAATACCTATCAAATGGTAGAAGTAACCGGTATTAAAAAGTATTGGTTTTGGTTGCAACTCATTCCTATAGTAGGACAATTTATCACCATTTGGATTACCATTATTTATGTAATGCACTTTAAAAAAGTAAGCTTACTCGATCATACCTTACTTGTGTTTTTGCCATTTATATATCTTCCATTTATAGGTTTTTCTGCAAATACAAAATGGTATGGTGAGGAAGCATTAACGCACTACCATAAATCAAGTGCACGTGAATGGATAGATGCTGGTGTGTTTGCGATTGTTGCAGCAACTATTATTAGAACTTTTGTTTTTGAAGCCTATGTAATTCCATCAGAGAGTATGGAAAAAACGTTACTGGTTAATGATTTTTTGTTTGTAAATAAAATGAGTTATGGTGCACGTTTACCTCAAACACCTATTTCATTTCCATTTGTACACAATACCATGCCTTTTTCTACTACGGCACCTTCTTATACAACCTGTGTTCAAGTTCCTTACAAACGTTTGCCTGCATTTACCGATGTTAAAAGAAACGATGTAGTGGTTTTTAATTTCCCTACGGGTGATACCATTATTAATTTACCAGACTATGGTAGTAAAAGGCCATACTACGATGAACTCCGCTATACATTTAAAGGCAACCGTGAAATGTTGCAATCAGAGTTTCCTATTTTGGTGCATCCAATGGATAAAACAGACAATTACATCAAACGTTGCGTAGGCATTGGCGGCGATGTGGTACAAATTAAAAATGGAGTATTGTTTGTGAATGATCAAGCTGCTTATATTCCTCCAGCATCACAAACAGAATATATTGTTGTAACCAACAAAACACCTTTTGATCCCGCTTATTTAAAAGAGACTTTTAATATCGACGTAGAAGATACCAAAGGACAGCTCGATGCTTTATCGGATAGCTCATTTAAATTCAATGTAACACCTGCCGAGGTCGCTATTTTAAAAACACTTCCCAATGTAAAATCTGTTAAGCCCCATATAGAAAATTATGCAGGTATTACCTTTCCAAATGATGAAGTAAATTTCCCTTGGACCATTGATAATTTTGGCCCTTTTGAAATTCCTAAAAAAGGGAAGGCCATTCAATTATCAGCTGCTAACATTGCCATGTACCAGCGTTTAATTGAAAATTACGAGCACAATACTTTTGTAATCTCTAATGGACAGTTTATTATTAATGGCAAACCAGCAACTACCTATACGCCGCATTACAATTATTATTGGATGATGGGCGATAACCGCCATCGTAGCCAGGATAGTAGGTTTTGGGGCTTTGTACCTGAAACGCATATAGTTGGTAAGGCATCTTTAATTTGGTTGAGTTGGGAAAACGGTCCAAGATGGAAGCGTTTATTTAATTTTATTCAGTAGTACTTAACAATCAACATGCAAAAACAAACTGTTCAATTTTCCTATCAAGTTTTTGCTTCTTTTGATGCACTTTCTTTACAAGATCAAGTATTATTTACACAGGCAAAGGCGGCATTATCGCTTGCGCATGCACCCTATTCTAAATTTAATGTTGGGGCTGCTGCATTGCTGCTCAATGGCGAAATTATAAAAGGAAGCAATCAAGAAAATGCGAGTTACCCTATTGGTATTTGTGCAGAGCGTGTATTACTCAGTACTGCCTCTACTTTGCAATCGAAGGTTCCAATCATTACCATGGCCATCACCTATCACAATGAAAGAGGTGGAAACAATATCCCTATTGCACCATGTGGTATGTGTAGGCAAGCCATTGCAGAATATGAATCAATTGTAAACCAATCTATCCGACTTATTTTAGGGGGCGAAACTGGCGAATTATATGTTATTGAAAAAGCGGCAGATTTACTACCATTTGGATTTTCAGGTGTTCACCTGATATAATTAAAACAAGGTTTGTACGCCATGTTTTATTCTAAATTCATGTTGTAGCAACCATTTTTTTTTGCCCATGCCACCAGCATAGCCCACTAATGAACGGTCTGCACCTATAACTCTATGACAGGGCACAACAATCATTAATTTATTTTTTCCATTGGCAGCGGCGGCAGCTCTAATCACTTTTGGATCTCCTAATTTTTTTGCTAAATCACCGTAACTATAGGTGTACCCGTAATTGATTTCTGAAAGTTTGGCCCATACTTTTTCTTGAAACTCGGTTCCTTGTTGATGGTATGGAATATCAAAAATCTGTCTTGTTCCAGAAAAATATTCAATCAGTTGTTCTATACAGCGGTGTATGATAGGAGTGGCTTCTGTATTGTTTTGCGTAGCATCAACTTCTTTTTCTGCAAAGCTAATTTCTGTAATGTACAAGTCGGTGCCACCTATTTTTAAAATACCAATAGGGCTATCATAGTATGCAAAAGTAACAACCTCTGTTTCCGTTTCTGGTAGCATACAACTAGCTTTTTACTTGTAGTAGTTCAATGAGTTCCGAAATGGATGCTTGTTTGTGTGCTTTTGAATTTCTAGCATAACATTTATTGAGCTCTTCTAATAAAATTGAAAGGGTACTACTAGGTGCTTGTGCTCTAAAATGGTTGGCTTTTGGTGTAACGTTGATGCGCTCAAAATAACTATCAATGTCTGCGTGCGAAAATGCATTTCCATTGGTAGCGTCTATGTAAAAATGTATTTTATCTTGCGGATTGCCAATATAGTGCGCTTCTTCATAGTCTGAATGATAAAAAGCAAGAATGCATTGTTTTGGAATATTGATCAGCTTTGCGTGAATCTCTAATTGCTCGCATAGGGTTTGGTAGATGATGCCGTTGCTCATCGCATTCCCAATTTTTGTTTCAAGTACTTTGTGTACAAAAAAATCGTCGGGGTTCTTGTAGTCTACTTCGTTTCCGGTTAGTTTATAATATTTGTACAAAATACTTGTTAGTACATTGGCTTGTTCGAGTGGCGTTAAAAAACTATTGAGCTCCAGCCAAATATTACGCCTCATTTTTTCCAAATCTTGAAGCGCTGTTGTTGCGTTAAAATCAGGGTATTCTAATTTGCCAAGAAGAAGTGCACCGGATAATAAATCATGAGGGGCTGTATTTTTCCAATTGGAAAAATCTTGGAGTAAATCAGTAAAATGAAGTCTTTGAATAATACCTTCTATTCTTTGTTGAACGTCTTCAGACAAAGTGGTTTCCCATAAGTGCTCAAGGTTGGGAATGATACCTTTACCATAGGCAACAATTTTTTCAGAAATACTAGAATATATCTCTTCATCTGGATCGTCAATAAGGGTAAAAAGGGCTTTGATCTCTTTTGTTTGCTCCATGTTGCTGCTAAATCTTACCCAAACTAAAATAAAATTAGACAAACCATCACTATTTAGTTATTCAGTGCTGTGGGAAACAACGCGCAGAACCCACATACTAATTTGTTTTGTTTAACGTTCGCTGGCATAACTGATTTAGTTCTGTGTTAAAATAGCTGAAATTATACACATCATTGCAGATTAGACCTAATAATGTGTTAACTTGTGTAATCACATTAAAAAAGCAATATGTCATCTGTGTATACATCCCCTAAGTTCCCGGCTACCAAAGATTCATTGCACGCCGAATTAAAAAGACGCGTACAAGCCTATTTTGATGAAAAGGGTATCGATGCCACCGGAACACCAGGATTATTCACCAAAGCCATTTTAATGATTTTGGCACTCATAGCTGTGTACATTCATGTGCTATTTTTTACACCTATTTGGTGGTTAGCAATTGTTGAGTGTATTGTAATGGGTGGGTTAGTAGCAGCTATTGGTTTTAATGTGATGCATGATGGCAGTCATGGTAGTTTTAGTACCAACAAATGGCTTAATAAAATTGCAGCCTCTTCTATTAGTTTGTTAGGAGCCAATCGTTTTATGTGGAAAATGAAACACGTGATGATCCACCATACATTTACCAATGTGGATGGGGTAGATGATGATATTGAAGTGGGTGGTTTAATGCGCATGGCGCCTACACAAAAAAAATACGGCATTCATAAATTTCAACACGTTTATTTCTGGGCACTCTATATGCTCCTCTATGTTTTTTGGATTTTCTTTACAGATTATAAAAAATATTTTACCCAAAAAATTGGATCTGTGCCACTTAAAAAAATGGCCCTAAAAGACCATGTTGAGTTTTGGGTGGTAAAAGTTTACCATGCTGCCGTTTTTGTGGTATTGCCTATTGCTTTGCTAGGTTGGGTGAAGTGGTTGGTTGGATTTATGGTAATGACCATGTTTGCAGGCTTTGTATTAAGTATTGTATTTCAGTTGGCGCATACTGTAGAACACACAGACTTTCCGGTGGTTGATGATGAAAATAGATTACCCGACGAGTTTGCGGCACATCAAATTAAAACGACTGCTAATTTTGCAACAAAAAACAAATTAATTAGTTGGTTGGTGGGCGGACTTAATTTCCAAATCGAACACCATTTATTTCCAAAAATATCACACGTGCATTATCCAGCCATTAGTGAAATTGTAAAAAATGTATGCGCGGAGTTTCAATTACAATACATTGAATATCCTACCATGCGCAGAGCCGTTTTAGCTCACGTACATTTTTTACGTGATATGGGTAGAGCTTAAGGTTTCTTTTTAGGAGCTGCTTTTTTAGTGGCAGACTTTGTTGCAGCTTTTTTAGGTGTTGCCTTTTTAGTAGCGGCTTTTGTTGCAGCTTTTTTTGCTGGCGCTTTTGCCTTTTTGCTAAATGCACCTGGTACTTGAAGCTCAATCATAGCTTTAACTGTTTCTATGTCTACACCGGCTAAATCAGCTGCTTCATATTTGGTACCATCTGCTTTGCGGCCCAACTTTAGCATCTTTTTGTTGAACTTGATAAATGGTCCCCATCTACCATTTTCGATACTAATTTTTTCTGCAGGCCAGTTTTGAATAAATCGGTTGGCTTCTTTTTCCAATTTCTTTTCGATAAGCTCGTTGATATCTGAGTCGCTTAAGTTGTCAAAATTGTAGGCTCTAGGGATATTGATAAAGATGCCGTCCCATTTAATAAACGGTCCAAAACGGCCCTTTCCTTTCGTTACAGGCAGTTCTTTATAATGTGCTATTGGGGCTTCTGCTAATTCTTTCTCACCCAGTAACACAATGGCTCTGTCCAAATCCATGGTATGAAGGTCTTCGCCTTTAGGAATAGAAATAAATTGTTCCCCTAATTTAATATAAGGACCAAAACGTCCAACGTTAACAGCAAGTTCCATATCGTTGTAGGTCCCTAGTACACGCGGCAATGAAAATAATTCCATGGCTTCCTGCATGGTAATGGTTTCGATGCTTTGGTTCGCACTTAATTTGGCAAATCTTGGTTTATCCTCTTCGTCTTGGTGACCAATTTGTACCATTGGGCCGTAGCGTCCCATTCGGGCAATTACTTTTTTGCCGGTGGCTTCGTCAAAACCTAATTCTCTTTCACCTACTGCTCTATTTGCGTTTTCGAGGGTATGTTCAATGTTTTCATGGAATGGCGTGTAGAAAGATTCAATCATACTTTTCCACTTGGTTTTGCCAGCAGCTATTTCATCAAACTCTTGTTCAATTTTTGCCGTAAAACCATAATCCATTACTTTTTCAAAGTGTTGCTTTAAAAAGTCTGTTACCACCATCCCTAAATCGGTAGGGAATAGTTTAGATTTTTCTGCACCGGTATTTTCAGATACAATTTCTTTTTCGATGCTATCGTTTTTACGCAAAATAAGCAGGTTAGAAAGCCTTTTTACGCCTTCTTTATCTCTCTTTTCTACATAATTACGTTTGATAATCGTAGATATGGTTGGGGCATAAGTAGAAGGTCTACCAATGCCTAATTCTTCCATCTTTTTTACAAGGGAAGCCTCTGTGTATCTAGCACCTGGACGTGAAAATTTTTCGGTCGCTGTCATCTCCGCAAAATCAATCACTTGACCTGCTGCGAGTGGTGGCAAAATGCCTTCGGTATCTTCATCATCCTCGTCGTCTTTTCCTTCCAAATACACTTTTAAAAAGCCGTCAAATTTTAGCACCTCACCAGAAGCAGTTAACTGTTCTTTGTTGGTAGAAATATTAATTTTCGCAACTGTTTTTTCAAAAGCGGCATCACTCATTTGAGACGCAATGGTTCTTCTCCAAATCAGTTCATAGAGGCGCCTTGTTTCTTCATCCGCTACCGTTTTATTATTCATGTAGGTAGGTCTGATGGCTTCGTGTGCTTCTTGTGCGTTTTCGTTTTTATTCTTGTATTTTCTGGGCTGATAATAATTTGCACCATAACTACTTTCCACTTCTTTATGGATATCTCCCATAGCAGTATCACTTAAATTGATACTGTCTGTACGCATGTAAGTGATCTTACCACTTTCATATAATTTTTGTGCAAGTAACATGGTTTTGGTAACACCATATCCTAGTTTACGAGAAGCTTCTTGTTGAAGGGTAGAAGTTGTAAAAGGTGCTGCTGGTGTGCGTTTGGTAGGTTTTACCGTAACTTCATCAACCGTATAGGTTGCACCTTTGCAGCTTGTTAAAAAATCATTAGCAGAAGTTTGTGTATTTACTTTTGAAGGACCTTCTGCCTTAAATGAAACTGTTTTTTTATTGACATCTAGTGCCGTAAAAATAGCTTCAATTTTATAACTACTTTCTGGAATAAAATGATTGATCTCTCTTTCTCTCTCTACAATTAAACGAACGGCAACACTTTGAACACGACCAGCACTTAAACTTTTTTGCATGCCAATTTTACGCCACAAAACAGGGCTTAATTCGAAACCTACTAAGCGGTCAAGAACCCTTCTTGCTTGTTGCGCATCTACTAAATCCATATTAATGAAACGTGGATTTTGAACTGCTTTTTTTATAGCGGGTGCGGTAATTTCATGGAATACAATTCGCTTGGTAGTAGCCGGGTTTAAACCCAGTACTTCTGCAAGGTGCCAACTGATACTTTCTCCTTCGCGATCCTCATCCGATGCAAGCCAAACTTCACCAGATTTTTTTGCAATTTGTCTGAGTTCTTTCACCACTCTTTCTTTCTCTTCAGGGACAATATAGCTCGGTTGAAATTGCTTCTGAATATCTATACCCTTGTCACCTTTATCAAGGTCACGAATATGACCATAACAGCTTTTTACCTCAAAATCAGACCCTAAGATCTTTTCTATGGTTTTGGCCTTTGCCGGGGACTCAACAATCAATAAATTCTTTGCCATGTTGCTGCAATATTAGTTTAAACCTTGAAAACACAAAAAAACTTACATCAAATTGACGTTAATAATACCCCTTAAAACCCTATAGCTGGGGGTTCAAATATGCTCCAATTTTTTTCATAACTCCTTGATCTCTATATACTTTATTATGTCCAAGACCATCCGTAATAAAAAATTCTTGGTGTGCTTTGGCGTTGTTTTGAGCCTGTAATGTATCTGAAAAGGGACAAATCCTGTCTTTTTTATCGTGAATCCACAAAGTTGGGGTCTCTAAATTTGAAAGGGCATTGGTAACCGAAAAATGGGAGATAGGCTTACCAGCCATACTGATTATGTAGGTTTCAATGGCTGATTGTAAATCTGGTTTTATCTGAAGCATGGTATAAAACCCTTTTAATGCAGAAGTGGTTTCAGTGGCTGGTGCAATTAATACCATCTTTTTTTGTGCGGCTCCTGGTAAGTCCAACATGGCAAGTGAAACGGCAAGGCCACCAAAGGAATGCGCAATAAAGGCATCAATTCCGTTTTCCAATTCGTTGACAAGACATATAAAACGCTTGTAAATAAGAGCATTTACAATTTTTCCTTCACTATCTCCATGTCCAGGGGCATCAAAGGCAAGCACTTGGTAGCCCATTTGTAATAATAGGGGCACATAGTGTTCAAATTTATAGGCGTAACTGCTAAAACCATGCAGTATCATTACTTTTTTACCATTAGGAATGGGGGCTTTCCACCCGTAGCCCTTAATGGTCAATCCTTCAAACTGAACCAATTTTGGATCTGCTTTAGCAAAAATCGCGGGTTGTTTTTGGGTAATTTTTCTGGTGTAAGGGGTGCAAAACAAGCGAAATGCCTCAATAGCCGCTCTTTCTTTAGATATAAAGCTAAGCGTTCTTAATTTGTTTTTATAGTATCCAATTAATAAACGCTGACCCAATTTCATTTTCATGGTGCAAAGATAATGCCCTCCCGTGCATAATTTTTTCCTTTTTCGCTACATAAATTGTTCAAGGAATTGCGTCTACCCACATTTTTGAAATACTTTTGCGGCTCAAAGCCTCTATTTATGTACACAATACACGTGAAATTTGAACAGAAAGGATTAGAACCGGTAACCCTCACAAATATCGAACCGGATCAAAGTTTATTGGAAGTATGTTTGGATAATGGAATTGAACTGCACCATAATTGTGGCGCTGTTTGTGCTTGTAGTACTTGTCATATGTATGTGCATACAGGAATGGAGCACCTCGAGGAATTATCTGATAGAGAAGAAGACTTTATTGATAGAGCGGTAAATCCTCGTATCAATTCTAGACTTGGATGTCAGTGTGTATTACAAAATGGAAGTGGGAGCATCGAAATTACCCTTCCAGACCAAACACAGTTTTTGGGCGAATAATATTAATTGTAACTTACTTTATCAAATACAGCTATGAGTCATTTTGAACCACCAATACATTGGGCAGATCATGAAGATATTGCCATGAAATTATACGAGCGTTTTGGTGATGATTTTACCGAAGCAAAAATTTATAGAATCCGTTTTACCGATTTATTGGAATGGATTTTAGAAACGCCCAATTTTGTAGGCACCAAAGAGCAAAGTACCGAAGGTCATTTAGAAATGATCCAGAGTGCATGGGTGTACGAGTGGAGAGACAATCAAAAATAATTTGAATGCTACATCAGTTTAAAAATATAAATACCATTGTACTAGATGTAGATGGTGTGTTAACCGATGGCACGCTTCTAGTGATGCCAGGCGGACTGATGGTAAGACGCATGAATATTAAAGATGGCTATGCACTTCAATTAGCAGTAAAAAAAGGCTATCATGTTGCTGTGATTTCTGGAGGTGATTCTGCCGAGGTTAAAGACCGATTACAAAAATTAGGCATCACCGATGTGTACATGAAAGTTCAGGATAAATTAGCCGTTTTAAAAGAGTACTTAATGCTTAATGCATTAGACGCCTCAACAACAGCCTATATGGGCGATGATATACCGGATTATGAAGTCATGAAAGAAGTTGGCTTACCCGCATGCCCTGCAGACGCTGCAATAGAAATTAAATCATTGTCTGCGTATGTATCCCCAATAAATGGGGGAGCAGGTTGTGTGCGTGATTTGATTGAAAAGATAATGCGGGTTAGAGGAGATTGGACAGAAGACTCAACTGTTCGCGCACAATAAGCATTATTATTTATAATTTATTTGCATGAAAAAAATTGCTGCTTTTTTAACGCTCATTCGTGCAAGCAATTTGGTGTTTATTGTACTCACTCAATTTTTATTTGAGTTTTGTATTTACCAAAGAATTTATGGTCCATCTTCACCTGCACAGTCTCAACAATTTTGGTTGATTGTGCTCGCTTCTGTGTTTATAGCTGCTGCTGGAAATTGTATCAACGATTATTTTGATTTAAATATTGATCAAATTAATAAGCCAAACAAAGTGGTGGTTAATGTTGCCATTAGCAGGCGTTGGGTTATATTTTTTCATTTGGTATTAAGCATGTTGGGACTTTTTTTTACAGCTTACGCACTACCTATTCAAACCTACTGGTATTTGGTTTTTGCAAATATGATGTGCATTGTGCTATTGTGGGTATATTCTACCAATTTTAAAAAGCAATTACTTGTTGGTAATTTGCTCATCTCTTTTTTAACGGCTTGGGTCATACTAATTTTATTTTTTTCTAAGGCGCCACTTCAACTCAATAATGTGCTTTCTTCAGGCGCAAATGAAATTCGGTTTTTTAGACTCACTATTTTATATGCTTCCTTTGCTTTTATTATTTCATTAATTAGAGAAGTTATCAAAGATGTAGAAGATAGAGTAGGCGATGCCAAATATGGCTGCAGAACCATTCCTATTGTGTGGGGGCTTACGGCCACCAAAGTGTTTATAGCTGTCTGGTTGGTTGTATTAATTGCGGTGCTTATTATTGTTCAGTTGTATGTGCTACCCTTGGGATGGTGGGAAAGTATTGTATACTGTGTGGTGGCTATTATTGCGCCATTAATTTGGGTTTTTATAAAACTCATAACCGCACAAACCGAAAAAGATTTTGGTAAACTTAGTACCATCGTAAAAATTGCGATGCTTACTGGGATTGTGTCGATGGTATTTTTCAGGTATTATCTATAAAAGTATGAGCAAAAAAGTTGTATTGGCTTCTGGTTCTCCGCGCCGAAAAACATTACTGGAATGGGCGGAAGTTTCATTTGAAGTGATTGTAAAACCCACCAACGAAAGTTATCCAGCTGGCCTTGCTATAGAAGAAGTACCGGTGCATATTGCACGTCAAAAAGCACTCGGTGTAGCAGCGGATTTATCAAATAACGAACTTGTTATTGCTGCTGATACCATTGTGGTTTTAGGAGATGAAATTATTGGTAAGCCAACATCTAGAGAAAACGCCATTGAAATTCTATCCAAACTTGCGGGTCAAACGCACCGCGTTATTACAGGTGTCGTTTTAATGGACGGAGCCATTGAAAAATCTTTTTCAGATAGTACCACGGTTCATTTTCACGATCTTACAACCCAACAAATAGAATTTTACGTAGACAAGTATAAGCCATATGATAAAGCAGGCGCCTATGCCATCCAGGAATGGATTGGCGTGGTAGGCATCAAACGGATAGAAGGTGATTTTTACAATGTGATGGGGTTACCTGTAAGCAGGGTAATGCAGGTATTACAAACAATGCTGTAACACAAAATATTCGGTGCTGTTATTTGTGCTATTTTTTTGGCGTTCTTTTTTATGCAGGCCAAGTAAAACTAAAATCAAGTTCCACATCTGGATGTAAAGTTCGCTCCACAGGGCATGTTCTGGCTACTTTTTCCAAAATCTCTTTTGTTTTTTCGTCTATTTGTAAGTGTTCCGGAAATTTGATATGCACGATTATTTTTCCAATTCTGCGGGGGTCACTCACCATAATTTTGGTAGCATCGGCGGTAGTGCCATCCAGCGCAATGCCCATACTTTGGGCTTTAATACCCATGGTGGTAACCATGCAAGATGCCAGTGCGGTTGCCACTAAATCGGTGGGTGAAAACCGTTCGCCATTGCCCTGATTGTCTGTAGGGGCGTCTGTTTCGATGGTGGTACCGCTTTGTATATGTGTTGCTTCAGTTCTTAACTTAGTTTTATATATAATTTGTGAAGTCATTGGTTCAATTTTGCCTTAAATTTACAAGGAACTAATCAAACGAGCGTGAAGAAAATAGAATTTATGGCCCCCAGCCTTCAAAAATTAGGGGTTACCCTATTTGCGAGCTTATTTTTTGTAAGCATGA
>Ga0209598_10001704_pt1 | contig 17744 bp, 17 predicted proteins | sample M_140807_EF_Meta_FD_187317 | JGI IMG/M metagenome (GOLD analysis project Ga0209598, IMG submission 187317) | Freshwater microbial communities from Lake Montjoie, Canada to study carbon cycling - M_140807_EF_MetaG (SPAdes) (version 2) | ecosystem: Environmental > Aquatic > Freshwater > Lake...
GGTTTACCCCCAAGTTTGTAGTGCCCCGGGTCCGCACCGGGGAATCCATTCGATCGGCCGCCGAAGACTGGCTGGCCTCGCTGGCGAGCCAGTCCTGAACGAAATTGCCGCGGCTTTCAGAGAAACTGTCTACACAACCCATCCTGGGTTCCTGAACAGCCTATGCATTGTGGTCTAGAGAAGTTTCACGCCTTGTGGAGCATTTGAAGGTGACGCTCACCTTTGAAGCCGGAAAACCGAAGTGGTTGGTTTATTAATCACTAAAAATTTTGAAACCCCCATGGATCGATTCCACCTCAAAAATCGGGCTCTGGTGGGTTCTGCTTAGGATTAATACGGAGTGTATTTGTCACTGTGATGGATGGACGTTGACCTTGCGCGGGGGTGTCGGGACGGGTCACTTTTGAGGCGCTTGCAACCGTCAATGCTTCAAGAATTGCGATCGCTGTGGGACAGCCTCCCTCACAAGGCAGCCTTTGGGCTGGTCGTTGCGGGGTGGTTCGCGCTTTTCCACTTCTTGGGCAACTCTACACTGGGTTACATCCAGACCGAATCGATGTTCGGTTGGCTGCAGGCGGTTTATGAGGGCGGTGCCAAGCAAGGTCGCGATGATGAATTGGGCCTGATGATTCCCTGGTTGGTGGGAGCCATTGTCGTGATGCGCCGGACCGAATTGACCGCCATTCCTAAGGAGCCTTGGGCTCCGGCGCTGGCGCTAGTTCCCATTGGACTGCTGTTGCACCTTTCGGGCTATGTGGTCCAGCAAACGCGCCTCGGGGTGGTGGGTTTCCTCTTGGGCCTCTTCGGGATCATGGGAATGTACTGGGGTCGGGCGTGGATGCGTGCCTTTGCCTTTCCCTATTTGCTGTTCTTCTTTTGCGTACCGATCTCCGTTTTTCTCGACACACTCACCCACGAATTACGGCTCCTAAGCACTTTCCTCTCGACCACGTTCTGTGAATGGGTCCTGAACATGAAGCTGGAGCGGGCGGGAACCATTGTCCTACAGAAGGCCTCGGCCACCGTGCAGGGCTTCCGCTTCGATGTCGCCCCGGCCTGCAGCGGCATCCGCAGCGCCACGGTGGTGCTGCTCCTCACCGTCACCTTCGCCTTCCTGAATTTCCGGTCTGCCTGGCGTCGAATTCTCCTCATCCTGCTCAGCCCAGGTTTGGCGGTGTTGGCCAATGTCATCCGACTGATTGTGGTGTTCGCCGTGGCCGAGGCCGCGGGGCAAGCCGCCGGTGAGGCCGTTGAGACCAAGTTCGGTTTTGCGACCTTCCTCATCGCATTGAGTTGTGTGTTCTTGGTGGCCCGATGGCTGCGCGAACCCGAACCGGCCCGCGGTTCAGCCACCCTTGTCGCTGCTGAAGGCACCCATTCCGGCACCGCCCAGCCATGAACCCACGCATTGCTGTCATCACGATTACGGCCCTAACCCTCATGGTTGCATCCGCCGGTTCCCTGCGATGGCTCAAAGACCGTGTGCGCATGGGTGAACCCGGAGTGCGGATCGTGGGTCTTCCTTTGCTGAGCGAGTCGGGTGGCTTGGCTACCTCCAATTCGGTGTCCCTTCCGGCCTCCTTGCCGGGTTACCGGTCCCAGTTGGATGCCATTCCCGAACTCGAACTGAGCTTCCTGCCGCCGGACACGACCTTCGGGCGAAGATCTTATTATGGCGGCGCATCCATGCCTCCTATTTCAGCAAGCGTGGTGCTGATGGGTGCCGATCGGACCAGTATTCATCGGCCCGAGTACTGCATGACCGGCATCGGTTGGCAGATTCTCTCACAGACCGTCCGAAGCATCGAAGTCCCTGGATGGGCTCCCGGAAGCCTTGAGGTGCAGCGCTTTGATATGACCCGTTCGGTGGAGCGTGATGACGGCCGTCGAGTGACCATCAATGGGGTCTATGTGTTCTGGTTCGTGGCTGACGGGATCCGCACGGCCAGTCACTCAGCCCGCCAATGGCAGATGGTCCAAGACATTCTTTCCAAGGGACGCAGTCCCCGCTGGGCCTACATCTCCTTCTTTTCGCTGAGCGAGCCGGGGGACGAAGACGTCACCTTCGAGCGCATATCGCGGTTGATCGGAACGGCGGTGCCGTCGATTGAGCGTGAACCGCAGACGGCCAGCCGCTGATCCCACCGACGCACATGGAGGCGACCCCACCCCCTCTCAGAAACGCCGGTGCCGGCGAGGATTCCGATGGAGGGTTCGGGTGGTTGGGTGCCTTGCTTGGGGAGTGGCGCAGCCTAACCCGTCTGGGTGCCTTTATCCTCATAACGCTGGCGACGGCGGCTCGGCGTCATCGGGACAATTCTGAGGTAATGCGTCCGCAGGTTTTGGGCGAAATCCATCGATGCGGAGTACGCCTCCTGCCCATCATTAGTTTTCTTGGAGTGATTCTAGGTGTGGTTTTTGTGGGGCAAACCGTTTCGCTGATGGAGCAATTCGGCGCCGGGAACTTCACTGGAACTTTCATTGTTACGGTGTTCCTGAGGGAGATGGTGCCAATGATTGCTGGCCTCCTGGTACTCGCCCGGGTGGGTACGGCGTCGGTGGTTGAATTGGGTACGGCCCGGGCACTGGGTGAGGTGGAGGCCCTCGAAGCCCTGGGCATCGACCCGATCCATTATTTGGTGGTGCCCCGGGTGATCGGATTCGCGGTGGCGGTGGTATCCCTCAGCGCTTACCTCATCCTCATAGCGCTGGGGTCGGGCTATCTCTTTGCTTATGCCCGCGGATTGAAAGCGTCTCCGATCGAGTTCTTTACCCAGATCGCTGGCGCCATGAATGCTCTCGATTTCCCACTTTGGATCCTCAAGACCCTGCTGTTCGGGGCTCTCACCGGCTGGGTGATTTGCTATCAAGGACTGGCCCGTCCGATGACCTTGGAGGAGGTGGGCCCGGCGACGACGCGGACGGTGGCCGTTTGCGTGGTGGGATGCCTGATGATCGATGCCCTGTTTATCACCGTGTACTTGCTCCTGTGAGGATACCTCGATCCATCACCCCCGCGCTGGAGACCCGATCCCTGGGGATCGCTAGTTCGACCTCAATGGATGGGGTCTCGCTTCAGGCGGTGGACTGGACGGTAGACACGGGTGAACTTTGGGTGGTGGCTGGCGCGCAAGGTGCCGGAAAGACGGCGCTTTTGGAGACCTTGGCCGGATTAATTCCGGCAGCGGCGGGCGAGGTTCGTGTGTTTGGTCGCCGCGTCGATGCCTCCGGAGACGACGCCGCGGGATTGCGGGAGACCCGTCGGCGTTTGGGTTTGGTCTTCGATGGGAGCGGGCGACTTTTCTCAGCCCTGAGTGTGGCGGAAAACATCCTCCTTCCATGGTGTTATCACCAAAACCGCTCCCATGACGAGGCCCTCAACGAATTCGAGCCGTTGATCCGTCACCTCCAGTTGGAATCGATCCTCTCTCGGAAACCAACCTCCTTAAGCCGGTCTTGGTCGCGCAGGGTCGCGTTGGCTCGAAGCCTAGTGTTGGAACCGAGTCTTCTCCTGCTCGACAACCCACTGGCGGGTCTGGACGCCGTCCACTTGCGTTGGTGGCGCGGGTTCCTGGCGGAGGCTCTGGCTGGGCATCCCTTGCTCGGTGGCGAATCCTTGACCATCGTTGCAACAGCGGATGCGGTGCGCCCGTACGTGGGTCTGGACCCGCGCTTCGCGCTGGTCGCCAGCGGTCATTGGCGCATCCTTACCAACATCGAAGCCGTTCTTGCCGCCACAGGTGAAGAGGGTTTCCGCGACCTCACTGAACCCCGTCCCTGACTATGGCCTTGCAGGATTTAACTCCTCAACTTCGGACCCGCCTTCGAAGGGTGGAATGGGTGGTGGTGCTCTTTCTGGTGGGCGCGGTGATCGTGGTACTCCTCGGCTTGGGATTCTTCATCAAGACCACGGGTGACAAACGCGGGTGGTGGGTTCGTCAGATACCCTATTATACCTACCTTCGAGACGGCAATTCGGTGAAAGTGGGTACTCCGGTGAAGATGCTGGGTTTCACCATCGGCGAGGTGGTCCAGATCGACACGGCCCCGGATGATTCCTGGCACCGAAGCGAGGGCTTTAACGTGTTTGTTCGGTTCCTGGTGCGGGACCCCTACCACGGGTACATCTTTACCGATTCCAAGCTCAAGGTCAGTGGCCTGCCCATCGATATCGCCGGAGGAAACTTCCTGGAGATAACCCGCAGCCAGGGCCTTGGCATCGCCACCACGGCCCCGTCCACCAATGCAACCGGCGGGGGAGCCTTGGGTGTCCTGTGGGACAAGTACGCCTACAATTTAGGTCGACCGGACGTCACGAACTTCATCCGCTATGATCCTATTGCCGAGGACGCCAAGGGTTACTTTCTCCGGACAGAAGTCACCGGGGATCTCATCGGTGAACTCACTCTGCTAGTACCGCGGATTCGAGAAGCGTTCACCAAACCCGGAGGCTTGGGTGACTTGTTGTTCCCCACTAACTTGTCGGCCCGCTTCGACCGACCCGGCGGACTAGGGGAGATTCTGATCCCGAGCAATCTCAATTCGGCGCTGACGATGACTCTGACCAATTTGAACGCTCAGATCGGGGGCATTGGTTCGCTCGTCTCGAACCTCGACTCCACGGTGCCTCCGCTCCTGACAAACCTCAACACCACGCTGCCACCGCTGCTCACCGATCTGGGCCGCACGGTCCCGCCACTGGTTACGCAGCTGAACCAGCAGATCCAAGGGGTGGGGCCGTTGGTCTCCAATCTCAATACGACCTTGCCGGGCACACTGGTTGAGGCTGAGCGGACCCTGGGAACGGTTCGCTCAAACACCTTGCCGGCGGTCGAGGGGGTCCTCACCAATTCCTCCGACTTTGTGGGTGGGCTCAAGCGGCACTGGCTCTTTCGTGGTGCCTTCAAGACCAACGTGTCCTCGAAGCGCTGAACGATTCAGTGGGATGATTCCGGGGTGCGCTCGGGATCCGTTAGCGGCCCCAGGTCGGAGCGAAAACAAATTCGGAAGAGACTTCGATCTGAAAATCGCTTTCGTTGATTCCACGGCTGGTCATTATACGGAACAATTTCCATGAACAAGCGAGCTACCCTTTCCTCCCTGTGTGCATCGGTGTTGCTGTTGGCTTCGGTGCCGATGAGCGCGGCAGAACCTGCGCCCAAGCCTGCTGAGAAGCCCGCGGCCACCAACGCACCGGTCTCCGTCTTCAAGGACAAGAAGCTCGAAGCAGCGGTGCGTCGGCAGGTCTTCGCCAAGCGCGAATCTCAGGATCCGTTGACGGCGGCCGATGTGGCCACGGTGTCCACCGTGTCCGCGCCCTTCTCGGGCATCGCCAGCCTAGTGGGTCTGGAGCATTGCGTCGCGTTGGCTTCGCTGGAGATCCCGGGCAACCAGATCATTGATCTCGCACCCCTGGCCGGACTGAAGCAGCTCCAGTACCTCAACTTGGCTTCCAATCAGGTCTCGGTGATAGCTCCTCTGGCCAAGGTGCCGGCCTTGCAATACATCGAGCTCTCTCACAATCGAGTGAAGGACGTGAAGCCCTTGTCCGGTCTGACCAACCTTGCCTCGATTTACTTGTCGGCCAACCGTCTCGGCTCGGTGGCGCTGCTGACCAATTTGCCCCGGGTGGCGACTCTGTATATCGATCACAACAAGATCCGCTCCATCGAGGGTTTTGGAGCCTTCCGCAATTTGACACTGCTGTCGGCCTCCCACAATGGTATCAGCGATCTAGCGCCGTTGTCCGGTATCCGTGCACCGTCCTTCTTGCAGTTATCCCATAATCGCATCCGAGACTTGGCTCCTCTGAGCCGATGGATGACCCCCGATCTGGAGAAGACCCGGAACTTTGCCCCGTTCGTGCGGGTCTACCTCGATGGTAATCCGCTGTCTAAGCAGTCCAAGGCCCAGATCGAAGAACTCAAGGCCAAGGGAGCGCGGATCAATCCGCCAGCCCGCTGATCCGAGGCCGACCGAATCGCCTTTCCCTCGAGGCGGTCGATTCAGTCATCCAAACGGATTACTTCCGGACTTTCGGGAACTCGACTTCGCATTCCCCGGGTGGAAGGGATTGGGTACCGATGCGGCGTGGCTTTTCTTGGGACGACTGACGAGTCCCCAACTGAGGGACAGCCCGTTGACCAGTAGGTGGATCACGACCACGGCAGCCAGAGCAGGCCAAGGCAACCACCGCATCACATAACCGCCGAGTCCCAGATTGAGCACCAGCGACCCGCTCATGCTGGCCGCAGCGCTCAGGCGCCAGCATCCACCGAGGGTGATCTGCTTCTGCAACAGAAAGGCGACGATTCGCAGTGGTAGCGCCAATGTGAGGGCCAATAGGCTCCAGATTAACATCATGGCCGTCCCTGCTGTGACGATGAGAGCGGCCAAAACCGGCCGCTTCCAGGCATCCCATGCAGCCTGCGCTTGGAGACGACCCAGCGGCAGGGTCGTCGTCGCGGGCCATGGCAAGTCCACGAATCCAGCGATTCCGGCCAGTCGCAGGGTTTCCGGAAGTAGTTCGAGTTGAAGATCTGCTGTACGACCTAGTAGATCCAAGTTACTGGGGCGGACCGCCACACCGAGGTGGGGAGAATCGGCCAGCAACCGCGGGGCGGTCTCCGGCCAATTAAATCGACCTTGGACCAGGGCTGGACCGTTCTCTGGAAACTCTCGCACGGCTTGGTCCACCACGGGCCACCAGGTCGTGTGCAATGCCCAGCCCAGCACTAGGCCTGTGGTGAGAGCGAATCCTCCAAGGAATCCAAGGGCACGGCTGCCGCTCGCATCGGCAAAGCGGGACACGCCGTTCCCGGTGAACGGTTGCCAAGCCCCCCGCGACCGTCGGGAAACCGTCGGAGCGGCACAGGCCTGGGTGGTTGTCGTGTCGGACACGGCATGACTTCAACGGGAAGCAGGGCCGTCGGCAATTCATCCCGTCGGTGAATTCCGGTTTGCCGAGCGGATGGGACCAGGGGCATGCTCTTGGGAGTTCCTAGACTGCGCCCTATGAAGACCCTCTGCTTTCCTATCGTCGTGGCCGCCGCGATCCTCGCTGGCTGTGCCTCCAATGCCGCTGATTCTGCCGCCTCCAAACCCAAGCCGGGCCAAATCGGCCACGTGGATTCCCAGGGCTTCACCCTGATCTCCGACGGCTCTTGGACTGGCTGGAAGGTCAACGAGACGCCCGCCTCCTGGAGCCTCGCAGACGGCGGCTTCAAGGCCCAGGGTGAGCGGTCCCACAATTTTTACACCGGCCCGCTGGCTCCCTTCAAAGACTTTGAGTTGAAGGTTGATGTGAAGACGGCCCCCAACTCCAACGGTGGCATCTACATCCACACCAAGTACCAGGATTCTGGATGGCCCTGGGGTGGCTACGAGACCCAGGTCAATCAGACCCAGGGCGACTGGCGCAAATCGGGCAGCATCTACTCGGTGCAGGACGTCAAAGCGGACAAGATCGAGGGAGTGGTTCGCGACAACGAGTGGTACACCCATCACGTCATTGTGAAGGGCAACCACATTCAGATCTTCCTCAACGGCAAGCTGGTGAATGATTTCACTGAGGAGCCCAATCGCAAGGCGGGCAAGGATTTCGAGCGCAAGCTCAATGAGGGTACCATTGCCTTCCAGGCCCACGATCCCAAGTCAATCGTGGAATACCGCAACGTTCGGGTCAAAAAGAACTAATCTTGCGAGCCCCGTCTAGGGACGGGCTGTTGAATGAAAGGGCAGAGGCTGGCGGTTGGGTCGTCCAAATCGAACGACCGAACCGCGGTTTGCCTATCCCTTGACTGCATCTAACTTAGTTCTTCCGTGTCGTTGCCGTTTTCTGATCGAGGATTGTTTGGTGCCGCGGTAGTGCTGTATGCGCTGGCTGCGGGCTTTGCTGTGATCATTTGGCGTCGGCAGTTTCAGCGGGACAGTGTCGCGCTATACGCGCTCATGTCGGTCGGTTGGGTGCTCCACACCGGGGCCATGTTTCGCCGCGGATTTTCCCTCGAACGGTGTCCCATTAACAACCTGTTCGAAGCGACCATGTTCGTGACCTGGACCATTTCCACGGTCTACTGGCTGATTGGAGGATTCAGTCGCATGCGATTCTTGGGGGCCTTTGCGGCTCCGGTCCTCACTTTGCTGGGAGTCTTCGCGCTCATGCCCGCCCTAGACCCGCCCGCCGGCCACCGCCCCGACTTCTCCAGCGGCTGGGGTCCGATCCATGCGGCCTTAGTGCTATTGGCTTACGGATCCTTTGGTTTGGGTTCTTTGGCCTCCGGCATGTACTTGCAGCAAGAGCACAGTCTGCGTTTTGACAAGGCCCGCGCGTTGCGGGCGCTCTTGCCGCCCATCACTCGCTTGGAGTCGGCGACGACGGGCCTGCTCTGGGTCGGTTGGGGGCTGCTGTCCGCGGGTATGGCTTCGGGCTCCTTGTATTTGCGGCAGGCGAGGGGGGCGTGGTTTGTCGCGGATCCCTTCGTAATCTACTCCTGCGTCACCTGGATGCTCTATGGCGGACTCTTGCTCGCCGCCTGGCAGTTTCGTCAGCGGGGTCGTCGGCTGGCTTGGGGTTCGGTTCTAGGTTTCGCCGTGCTCATGCTCACCTTCTGGGGCATGTACCTTCTATCTGAGATGCATAACCGGGTGCCACGCCTCAACTCTTGATGCCTCTCGTTGCCGTAGGTCTCAGTCACAAGACCGCTCCCATCGAGGTTCGGGAGCGGATGGCCTTTGCTGAGGCCGACCTCGCGTCTGCGGCGGCCCGCATTCGATCTTTGGGTCTGGCCACCGAGGCTTTGGTGATCTCTACCTGCAATCGGGTCGAATTGTATGCCGCAAGCCCGGCGGGCGATCCGGCAGCATTGGCTCAGCAATTGCGCGGTTTTCTGGCTCGCGACCGGGGCCAATCCGGTGACCTGTCGGGTATCGTATACACCCACCAGGGAGCCGCAGCCTTGGAGCACCTGTTCCGCGTGGTCTCCGGGCTGGATTCGTTGGTGCTGGGCGAGACGGAGATTCTAGGTCAAATCAAGCGGTTCTACTCGGTCGCCTTGGCTTCAGGGAGCACAGGCGGCATTCTAAACCGAACCTTCCAGAGGGCGTTCTCCATGGCCAAGCGCGTCCGCACCGAGACCCAGATTCAACGGGGCAATACCTCGGTGGCTGCCGTCGCCGTCGCCTTGGCCGAGAGAATTTTTGACGATCTGGATCGGCGCCAGGTGATGGTGATCGGGGCTGGCGACACCAGCGAAAAGACCGCCCGGGCGCTTCGGGGTCGTGGCGCCAAGGGCATCCTCGTCTCCAATCGTTCCTTCGACCGTGCCGCAGCCTTGGCTGAAGAACTGGAAGGTCGGGCCATCGGCTTCCAGGACTGGGAGCGTGAATTCGCCGCTGTGGATATCGTGGTCAGCGCAACGGGTTCGCCGCATCCGATCCTCGACCGGGATCGGCTGGAACGGCTGATGGCCGGGCGCAGGCCTCGTCCCATCTTGCTCATCGATCTGGCCGTGCCGCGGGACATCGATCCTGCCGTGACCTTGTTGCCGGAAGTGTTCCTAGCCAATGTCGATGACCTCCAATCGGTGGCCGATACCGCGACTCGCCAGCGCCGGGAAGAGGTCGTGCGTTGCGAGACTATGATCCGCGAGGCCGCCGCCGAGTTTGATGGTGGGAGTCGCTTCGGTCGCTTTGCTTTACGCTCACCGGCCGCCTGATTTCCATGTCTCTGAATCGCCCCATCCTCATCGCCACCCGCGGTAGCGCCCTGGCACTGGCCCAGTCCCGTCAGGTTCAATACCACCTTCAGGCGGCATTCCCGGGCGAGCGCTTCGAACTAGAAGTGATCCGAACCACGGGTGATGCCCTTCAGACTTCGGCGCTGGCCGACACCGGGACGCCGCTGCCTAAAGGATTGTTCACCAAGGAACTGGAACTGGCCCTCTTGGAAGGTCGTGCTGACTTGGCGGTCCACAGCCTTAAGGATCTGCCCACCGAATTGCCAGAAGGGCTGACATTGGGAGCCATTTGTCTCCGCGCCGATGTCCGGGAGGTTTTGCTGTATCGCGATGGGGTGAGGGTTGCTGCGGAGAAGAATCCGGTGGCCGAATGGACCCCGGGAAGTAAGGAGCGTTCGGGTTTTGGTCCTAGCCTTTCACTAGAAGACCTGCCCGAAGGCGCGGTAGTTGCCACCAGCAGCACTCGGCGCTCGGCCCTAGTGAAGGCGCTGCGGCCCGACATGACCGTGGTGCCGATCCGGGGCAACGTGGGGACCCGGCTCTCTAAGCTGCTTCAGGACGATGGAATCGATGCCACCTTGCTCGCCGCGGCTGGATTGACCCGTTTAGGCTTCGACCTCAGTCCCAAAGGGGCACTACGGGCCGATTATCGGCTGAGTCCGGCACAACGGGGGATGTTTGATCCACCGCCCGAGGGCATTCTCGGGACGATCTTGGAGCCAGAAGAATTCTTGCCGGCAGTGGGTCAGGGTGCTGTCGCTCTTGAAATCCGCACCGGGGATTCGGAGATCGGCACTCGGGTCAAGATCCTGAATCATTTCAACACCCAACAGGCGGTGATGGCCGAGCGGTCCTTCCTGCGCGGTATGGGTGGCGGTTGTCAGAGTCCCATCGCTGGCTATGCTCGGGTGGTGGGACACCAGTTACAACTGCGGGTGGCGGTCTTCCGCGACGGCGTGGGCCGATACGAAGAAGATAAGGCGCCGGTCCGGGACGCCGAGCGCCTGGGTAGTCGGTTGGCCGAGCGGGTCCTGGCAATGGCTCCTTCCTGAGCCGATTTCGTAACGGGTCTTCGGTTTCCAAACACGGGCCACTCTGCTCTCATCCTGCCTCTTCATGAATCACGAGCCCTTTGTTTCCTTTGTGCGGGAACTCGCCGAGGCCAGCGCCCAGGTCATTTTGCCTTACTTCGGATCCCGGGACATGGGATTGGAACTCAAGAGCGATGCCTCTCCGGTGACCCTGGCTGACCGCGGGGCAGAGAAGGTGATGCGAGAGATGATTGCGCGTCGCTTTCCAGAGCATGGCATTATCGGCGAAGAATTCGGCACTGAACGGGGCGATGCCGAGTACGTCTGGGTGCTCGATCCGGTGGACGGGACCAAAAGTTTCATCCTGGGGGTTCCCCTCTTTGGGACTCTCATCGGTTTGCTCCATCGCGGTCGGCCCATTGTGGGATGCATTCACCAACCCGTGACGCGGCAGTTGATGATTGGAGATGGAGTCACCACCACGCTCAATGATCGACCGGTCCGGGTCCGACCCTGTGCCCGCCTTTCCGAGGCCTCCCTCCTGACGACCGATCCCCTTTATCCAGCCAAGTACCAGAATGGAGCCCGGTTCGATACCCTGAGCGGTTCGGTTCGGCTCTACCGGGGCTTCGGCGACTGTTACGGCTACTTGCTGCTGTGCTCTGGGTGGGTGGATGTGATGGTCGATCCGATCATGAACCCGTGGGACCTCCTGCCGCTGGTGCCCGTGTTGGAAGGGGCCGGTGCTCGGTTCTCCGACTGGCAGGGCCAGCCGGCTAATCACGTCGGCGCGACTTCCATGGTGGCTTGTGCGCCGGAACTGCACGACGAGGTGATCAGATTGTTGAATCCCTGAAGTGCCAGCTCAGACTGAGCTCTGAAAGTTCCAGTAAAACCGACCCAACGGTTTTAGTGGTGAATTTGTCGATGAAGACTTCGATAAATTCTTCTATAAAAAAGACCGGTATTCGATTTCAGGCCACCCTCAGGTTGCTCTGCAAATACCGGCCGTCTTTCAGATCTTTTGGCTATTGATTGGACTGATTAATATCGCCAATTAGGAGGCCAAAACAGAGGTCTAATGACCTGCTCGTTTACTTGAGGAAGACGAGCTTGCTCTTGCGATCGCCTTCAGTGCGGATGCTGTCCTGATTATCCTTCAGGAAGTTGATCACGCTGGCATAGGAAACCCCGGTCTGCTTGGCTATGTCGATCTGGGAGAGGCCTTGAGGGGACGCCTTCAGGACTTCAGTGATTTTCGCGCGGATGACATCGCCACCCATACGGGTCCGCCTCTCGGCGCGGGCCGGGGAGGAGGCCCCTGTCGTGGAGATACCCAGAATCTTACAGGTGTTGGAAATCTTAGCGTCGATGTTGGCCAATTCGGCTTCCAGCGCGGCTTTTTTGGTGACGAGCTCTTGAAGGTTGTTGTCGCTCAACAAGGCCAGCTTCCTCTGGAGTTCTAGGGTCTGACGTTCGATCTCTTTAGTAATGTCCATGGTGGATATTTTTTTAACCGTCTTTATTTTAACCGTCTTTACTTTAACTGAATCCGATCATCCTGAGCCGAAAAATCAGCGTTGGACGATGCGTTGTGTTGAGAATCTAACGATTGGAAAAAACAAGGCAAGATTAAATATCTAATGAAGCTTCAGCCAATGAGGCAGGATCAACCAGCCAACAGTCTGTTCGGATGACCTTTTTTCTGTTGAAGGGCACAAATGAAAGCAGAGGAGACAGATCGGAAAAGTCCAAGGAAAAAGTTCCTCGGCAATAAGTCTATTTCAAAAAACGGTATCCGATACGGTAGAAATAGCGAATTCAGACCATTTAATAACCTTCCTAAAGCGGCCGGTTTGAAGCCTATCTTTGAACGAGTCTCAAGAGAGTAACAGGGGTCCCGCACTGCCAACTGTTTCTTGGAGATTATCTGAAGGTTCAGAGAGACGTTGCGCTGAGGATTTCTAAACTGGGACCAGAAAACAGGCACGGGAGCCGGGGCGCACCGGCGTGGGACTGACAGGAGCTTGGCCGAAGGTCTCTAAAAGACCTGCCGACCGGGGGAGGTCTCCGCAAAAGGCCGACTGGCTTCGTAGATCGTCGGTCCCAGTCTTCTGAGGTTAGGTTCACGGTTCGGGTGGGATGTGTGGTGTCTTTCAATAGATTCGTTTCGCGATAGATGTGAAAGGGTTGGAGCCGATGACTCTCGGTGTTGGCGTGGTGGCCGCGGGCGGGATTGGTTTTGGTCTGTTTCCGATGAGGAGTGTTCCTCGGGAAGGGGATAGCGCCCGTTCAACAATGTTTGTAATGTCAGTCCAATGAGGTCGCTGATCTCCCAAAGTAAGGCGTTCACCTTGGTGGAGTTGCTGGTGGTGATTGCTGTGATCGCCATTCTAGCGGCGATGTTGTTGCCCGCATTGTCCTCGGCCAAGGCCAAGGCGGGGGCGGTACGCTGTCAGAGCAATTTGCGGCAGGTAGGATTGGCCACTCAACTTTATGCGCAGGATCATCGGGGTGCGGTCCGTCTCCAATCGCCATTGATGATCACCAATACGTGGGCCCAGTCGTTGGCGGCCCATCAGAACCTGCCTGTTTCCATCTTTCTGTGCCCCACCTATCCGCCTTCTTCTTGGACCAATTGGCTGATGACCTTCGGTGTTTGGGTCGACCCTCCGGAGGTCCTACGGTCCGGGCCCCTTCAAGAAATTCTCCAGAGTGACCGGATAGAACAACCCTCCTCGTACCTCCATTTGGCTGATACCACTAGTCGGGGTCGTTTGGGCATTACCGCCCGGCAGTTTCATGTCTTTCGAATCGATGAGGATTATGAGATCCACGGCCGTCATTCCAACCGAGCCAATGGCTGGTTTTTTGATGGTCACGTCGAATCGATGAACCAACCCAAATTGAGTGGTCTGGGTTTCATCGGACTTTTTGAGAAGGATGGTTTCCCAGGCTATTTCTAAACCCCGGAACCGGTTCTGCCAGACGGGCTTTTGTTCCAGCCAGTCTCATTGCGCGCCTGAGAATCTAACCCCGGGTCTGACGATTTAGTCCTGCCGGAACTGGGAGTGGCCCAGTAGGGCGGCTCGGGTCCCTTCAGACAAAGGAGCCTGCCGGTAGACAGCGCTCTCCAGAGGTTCGGCACTGGTGGAACGCAGAGCTCGGCCAAGCCAGTCGCTTCCGAGGGGCCGAGGAATCAGGGACAACGTATTACCGGCCAGAGTCGTCTCTTCCTTTTCCCCGGTAGCCTCGCCGGCGCCGACACAGAAGCCGGCTCGCAGTAGGGTCGTCCGCAGGAGGGTGGCCCGGGAATAGGTGGCCATGGCGCAGGGACGTTCCGGATCCAATCGATCGAAGATCCGCTGGAACAGGGGCAGCGTCCACATCGCGGGATTCCGAGCCGGGGAATACGCATCGTAGAAAATTGCGTGGGGAGCCGGCAGTGGTGTGGCCGATTGGATGAGGCTGGGAAAATCAGCCACTTCTGCTTGCCAGCGGACTGAAAGGCGATCGTGGACGAACTCACACTGATGATGTTCCAGCAGCGCGCCGAAGGGGGTCTCAAAGCCCAACGGATAGCCCAACTCTTGGGCATGGTCTCGGGCGAAGCGCAACGGTTCTAGGGTGTGATCAAAACTGACGATGCAAATCCGTTTCGGGATCCCGGCCAGATGCCGCAGGGCGGTGGTAACATTGGCTGCGCTGCCCAGCCCCACATCCCAGAGAACCCATTCATTGTCGGTGGATGCGGTGAGGCGTTCCGGGAGTCGTAGCTGTCTCACGTACAGCGCCTCAGCCTCGGCGACCGGACCGATGACTGGGTGAAAGGTCTCCCCTTCGGCCAGCGATCGTACGCTGGTGGTGCCGTTGGCCAGTTGAACTAGGGAGTAAGCGAATTCCATCGTTGTCGTTGGGAGGCTCAGAGATCGGCCGGCCGAAGAGCCCGGGCTACCTCTGGGATTGCGGGTCAGTGGGTTGAGGCGTCTTCGTCGGAGTTGGAATCATTCCGGCGACCCGGATCGGCACACAGGCCCCGGGTCGATGTGGCCACGAAGGCGATTAATTCCTGACAGACGGGTTGAGGGAAATTGGCAGCGGCTTGACGCAGGCGCTCGGCCCGCGGGAGGACCGATCGAAAGAGGAGGTGATACACGCGTTGGAGGGCCCGGCGGTCTTCTGCACTAATGCCCGCCCGACGTAATCCCACCCGATTGAGGCCGCAGAGGATGTTTGTTTCCCGCGCCAGCGTGAAGGGAGGGAGGTCGAGTGAAATGGCCGAACCGCCTTGCATCAGAGCTAGCCGACCAATCCGGCAAAACTGGTGGACCAGGCAGCTCCCGGAAATGAAGGCCCGGTCGTGCACCACCACATGGCCCCCCAATAGGGCTCCATTGGCTAGGACATTGTGGTTTCCCAAAATACTGTTGTGTCCGACGTGGGAACCGGCCATTAGAAAGTTTCCGTCGCCGAGGACCGTGTCTTCCTCCAGGCGATTCGAGCGATGCACGGTCACGTGTTCCCGAAAGACGTTATCGTTACCGATACGCAGGCGAGTGGGTTGTCCCGCGTATTTGAAGTCTTGAGGGGCGTCTCCAAGAACCGCCCCGGCATGGATGCGATTGCCTGATCCCAGTTGGGTATGGCCGGTCAGGTAGGCACCGGGGCCTACGTGGCAATGAGGCCCCAAGATCACATGGGCATCAATGACAGCATGGGGGCCGACTTGGCAGCCTTCGTCGAGTTGGGCTGAAGGATGGATAACCGCTCTGGGGTGAATTTCTGTGGGCATCGGAGAGTTCAGAGTAGGAATCCCACCACGCAGCCGGTCATGTAGCAGGCGAGGAGACCTCCCACCATGGCCTTGATGCCCACTTGTGCTAGGTCTTTGCGGCGGCTGGGCACCAGAGCACCGATGCCTCCGATTTGAATCGCCACGCTTCCGAAGTTGGCGAACCCGCAGAGCGCGTAGGTGGCAATGACATAACTGCGGGGGTCTAGCGACGCCTGTTGCTGGGACAGGGAGATGTACCCCACAAACTCGGTCAGCACGATGCGTTCGCCCAAGATTTGTCCCACGGCCAAGCAGTCCTTGGAAGGGATACCCATGAGCCAAGCAAACGGAGCGTTGGCGTAACCGAGCAGGATTTGCAGCGGTTGTTGGGTCTGCCAACCGAGCTGGCTGAATCCCTGACCGAGAAACCAGTTTACGGCGGCGACCAGCGATGTGAAGGCCAGCAGCATTGCGATGACATTAATGGCCAGCTTCATGCCGTCGCTGGCGCCGGAGCAGGCGGCATCGATCCCATTGATGGTCTCTCGCTCGATCTTGGCTGTCGAACCGGCGGCCGTTTCGCTCACTTGCGTCTCCGGGATGATGATCTTGGAAATGAGCAGAGCGGCCGGAGCACTCATCACGCTGGCGGTCAACAGGTGCCCGGCGGGCACTTTGAGCAGCCCCGAATACACCCCCATCACGCTGCCGGCAATGGTGGCGAAACCGCCAACCATCATGCAGTGCAATTCACTGCGAGTCATGCCGGGCAAGTAGGGTTTGATGAGCAGCGGGGCCTCGGTCTGGCCCATAAAGATGTTGGCCGCGGCGCTGAGGGTTTCACTGCCGCTGGTGCCCATGGTTCGGCGCATGACCCAGGCCACGGCGCGAACGAGGAGTTGCAGAACTCCGTAGTGGTAAAGGATCGAGGAGACGGTGCTGATCAACACGATGATGCCGGTGATCACTAGGGCAAAGAACAATGCGTTTTCCGGGCCAAAGGCTTTGGACATCACCGCTTCATTGGCCAACGGCCCAAACATCAGTTTGTTGCCTTCGTTGGCAAAGCTGATGAAGCGAGAAACAAGCTGCTGACAGGTGTTGAAGAGGGTCTCGCCAGGAGCGGTCTTGAGAATAAACCATCCCAAGAAGACCTGAAGGGTTACACCCCAGAGCACTGCCCGGAACGGGAAGCGGCGCTTGTGCTCTGAGAGCAGCCAAGCCACGCCGATGAGGGCGACGATACCCAACAGGCTGATGAATTTCATGGTCGCAGGGCTCCACGGTGGTCTGTGCGGCCCGGACCGACAAGACCTTCCTCGATACGCGCCCAAAATGGGGATTGCCCCTGAAGCGGCCCGATCTATCATTCGAGGCGTGAAGGGGTCTCATCGATTTCAGGGAATATCGGTTTTATTTTTTTTCGCCGCTTCTGCCCTGTTTTCGGGATGCGGGGGGTTCAGTGGATCCCATAGCGTCTCTCCGGCGACGTTACTCCTTCCAGGTCTGCTCAAGGCCAATCCTGCACACCGCTCGGCTCCTGGCTCTCCGACCAACGGGGTTGCATTGACTGTCACGACGACCCCAATGGTCGCCATGACGGCGGTGGTCCGGGTGCCAGCCCATTGATTTTCCAACCATGCGTTTTCCTCTCGCGCCGACGGCCAAGATCGCCCGGCACATCATCAAACATAAGCTCAAAGGCACACCCAAGTACGCGATGGTGTTGCAGTTGGAGCCGCTCCATACCTGCAATCTAACTTGTACGGGCTGTGGTCGCATCCGGGAGTACTCCACTTCGCTGAAGGACCTGGTGCCGCTGGAGCAGTGTCTGGCAGCTGCCGATGAATGCGATGCGCCCATGATTTCGATTTGTGGCGGCGAGCCTCTGATCTATCCCAAGATCGAGGAGTTGGTGGCAGGTCTGCAGGGACAGGGCCGTTTGGTGTACATTTGCACCAACGGTGTCTTCATGCGGAAGAAAATGCGGGAGTACTTGGCCTGCGTTTACACGCCGACCTTTGAACCCCAGTTGGCCCAGTTGCTGACTGAGAAATTGGTGACCGAAAAGGAGGCTGAAGCGATCCGCAAGGCTGATGCGACTGCCAAGTCCAAGACGGTGATCCGGCCCGGCAAGTGGCATTACTGGAATGTCCATGTCGATGGCTTGGAGTTCACCCACGACCTCATCGTTGAACGCGA
>Ga0209598_10001705_pt1 | contig 17743 bp, 18 predicted proteins | sample M_140807_EF_Meta_FD_187317 | JGI IMG/M metagenome (GOLD analysis project Ga0209598, IMG submission 187317) | Freshwater microbial communities from Lake Montjoie, Canada to study carbon cycling - M_140807_EF_MetaG (SPAdes) (version 2) | ecosystem: Environmental > Aquatic > Freshwater > Lake...
CCCTCCACATTCAGGCCCTGATAGCAGGCAATGGTGACGATAATGTGTGCAAAGACGGCGGTTTTAATGATTCCAGAGTAGAGATCCCATAGCTCCGGTCGCTGCATCGCCCGGATGATGTAAAAGGAACTCGGCATGCCCATTTGCAGAGTGCAGACGACCCATCCGCCCACGAGGCCCACACAATTTCCAAAGATTGTCATGCAGGGGAGCATAATCATCAGCGCAATAAAACGGGGAACGACGAGGTACCGGATGGGATCGATCGCCATGACTCGGAGCGCTTCAATCTCCTCGTTGACCTTCATGGTGCCGAGTTCCGCGGCCACGGCGGAGCCGCTTCGCCCCACGACAATGATGGCCACGAGGAGTGGGCCCAGTTCACGCATCAGGCTGAGGGAGACGAGGTCGGGAATGAAGCTGTTGGCTCCCATTTTTCCGAGTTCGGTCGAGCTTTGCATGGCGAGAATGAATCCGACGCTGAGCGAGACCAGGCTGGCCATGGGGATGGCTTGAACCCCGATCCGGATGATTTGGGATAGAATTTGAGAGGGAACGAGAATCCCCGGGCGGGTGAAGCCGTAGAGGATCCAACCGAGGATGCGCAGGTTCAGTAGTCCGTAGGTCAGTCTGGAACCGCCGGCGTTGAGAAGGTTTTCGAACGTGAATTTCAAGCGGAACCACCGGTCAGAGCCTTCCGTGCCTCGGCCTGATCCGGGAAGATCGAGAAAACTTCGCTGAGTCGGACGAGATCGAAAGAGCTGCGCACGCGGGGAACGAGGGAGCAAATCGCCATTTTTCCAGCGTAGGCTTTTGAGCTTTGATAATATTCGATGAGAGTCGCGAGGCCGGAGGAGTCGACATAGGCAACGGCAGCAAAGTCCAATAGAAGGCGGGGGGTTTTTGCTTTCGCCTTCTCCCGAAGGGTTGTCCGGAGGGTGGGGGACTGATTGAGGTCGATTTCCCCCGAAACGGTCAGGATGAGGACTGTGCCATCGATTTTTTCAACAATCTCCATGGAGAATGCATTTTATCCCAAGGGAGAGGCGATCCCAAGCGCAAAGGCGGAATTTTTCACTGGTGATGGGGATGAGTTCGGGAGAGTGTCAGGTTATGAACCCCCTGCAATTTTTCCGCCCACCTCCTTTGGATCCCATGTTGCAGGTGGTTTCCGGTGCTTCCATTTTTCGGGACTGCACCCGATCCGAGTTGGAGACGCTGCGTTCGCATCTGCATGAGAGACACTTTTTGGAGGGGGAGATCGTTTTTGATGAAGGGGAAGAGGGGGAGGGCATGTATGTGGTGATTACCGGCAAGCTGAAGGCAGTCCGGAAGGGGTTGTTAAAGAAAAAGACCTTGGGAATTGTCGGTCCAGGGGAGTCCTTCGGGGAGATGGCGTTGCTGGGAGCGAGTCCCCGGGTGGCCACGGTGGTGGCGACGGAACCGACCACGGTCCTGGCGATGTTTCGTCCGGAGTTGCTGCGTTTGGCCGAGGGGAGACCCCGGTTAGGTTATAAAATTGCCATGGGTGTGGCCCGGGTCCTGGAGACGCGGATGCGTCAGACCGCGGACGGGCATCTGGAGAAGTCTCTCACGGCGTGAGTGAAATGAGCCCATCACCCCGTTCCTTGGAACATCCCATCATCTGGGTGGCGGTGATTGCCGGCACGCTTGGAACGATCGTTCTGCTGAACACCATTGCCTGGTTGACCCTGCCTTTGGTGTTGGCGGTGGTTTTTTATTATCTGGTGGAGCCGCTTCTCCAGCGAATGCAACTTGCCGGAGCGACTCCCACCCAGGCCTTAGGAATCTTTTTGGGGGTGGCCATCCTGCTGACTGCGATCGCTTCGGTCACCATTTTGCCGGCCATGTTGAACGGTCTTTCCGAATTCCAGAACAATCTTCCGGAATATTGGGACCGGCTACAAATGGTGATGCGCAACAACCTTCTTTCGATTGAGGACAAATTTCATTTTGCCAAGAAGGCGAAGGTGGCGGAAGCGTTTCAAAGCCAGATGGACCGTTTTGCCACCACGTCAGGGAAAGAGCACATCGCGGACGTGGCGATTTTTCTTTTGCACTGGTTGCCCAGTCTCCTCCTGGTTCCTTTTCTGGCCTTTTTCTTTCTGCGTGACGGGGCGGCCTTCCATCGTTTGGTCCTGAGGGCCGTGCCCAATGCTTTTTTTGAAAAAACGCTGATTTTGTTCGACCGGCTAAACCGTCAGATGCATGCCTACTTTCGGGGCATGCTGGGGTTGACGTTGCTGGATACGGTCACGCTGGGTTTGGGGCTTTGGTTTCTAGGCCATGGTCCGGGGATTTTTGGTTTTCGGGATGCCATGGTGCTGGGATTAATCTGTGCCATCTTCGCGTGGGTGCCGTACATCGGTTCGGCTCTCGGAGGACTGGTGGCAGTGGCGACCTGTGCCGTCAAGGCGCCCCAGGCCGGCTGGCTGATGCTCGCGGTCATTGTATTGTTTCTGCTGGTGAGGATGTTGGATGAATTTGTCTACACCCCGATGACTGTGGGCCGGGCCCTGCAGATGCATCCTCTGATCACGGTCATGATGATTTTCACCGGCGGGATGCTGGGAGGGGTATACGGCCTTCTTTTGGCGATGCCTTTGCTGGGGGTTTTCAGTGTCCTTGGCCAGATGTTCGGGGAGATATGGTTTGACCCCCGTTTGCGGGCGCGCCACCAAGCTCGGATTCTTCTCGAGAAACATTTGGCCTCCAAGGACTTGGATCTTTAGGCAGGGCACAGTGATAGGGCGGGGAACTTGCTCCCGTCGAGATCGATAGGCAGAGTAACGGGATGGCCAAATCCCGATCTACAAAAACCGTTCGAAAGGCTGGTTCTGCTAAAATTTCGCATGACGTCCGGGAGGTGATCTCCCATGCCGAAGAGCTGTTGCATGCCACGGCGGGGGAGTTGGGTGAAAAAGCCCGTGAGGTGCGGCAACAGTTGGCTCACAAGATCGAGGCGGCCAAAGAGAAATTCCAGAGTTTGGAAGATGTGAAGGAAGCGGCGGAAGAAGGAATGAAGGAGGCCGATCGGGTCATCCGCAAGCATCCCTACGAATCCGTCGGGGTGGCTTTGGTGGCGGGGCTTTTGATCGGGGCCCTTTTGAACCGTCGCTAATTTCGAAAGCCTGTCATGATTTCCGCCCTGCGTGATCTTGCTTTGACCTCCATCCAAGTGGTGGAGCAACGGCTGCGTCTTTTGGGCGCGGAGCTGCAGGAGGAAAAATGGCGGGCGGTGGAAGCAGTTCTTTGGCTGGCGGCAGGTTTGATTCTCGGAGCTTTGGCTCTTCTGGTGGCTTCCCTGGCGGTCGTCCTTTCGGTCTGGTCTGATCCCCACGCCAGGCTACTGGCCTTGGTTGGACTAGCAGCTCTGTACGGATTCGGAGCTCTCGCGGCTTTTCTGCGGATGCGGAAACGGATGCAGGGTGAGGGAATGCCTTTTGCGGACACGGTGGCGGAATTTCAGAGGGACCGGGAATGGTTGAGCTCCCGGCGCTGACCCGGGCGCGGCAGATCCGCCTGGCTTGTCAGGCCTCCTCGCGGCGGGCGGGGTGGGAATTTCGTCGCGCCTGCGCCCAAGCCTCCTCCATCGGGCATTGGGTTGATGAGGGGGAAAATGTGATCCGACTTGGAGCCCAATGGGGCGGGTTGGGTCTGACGCTGGTCTCTCTTTTTTATCCCGGAAAAAAAGTGGCCGGTCATGGACTGGGACTGGCCGGTCGGGTTCTGGCGGGACTCCGTTTGGTCCAGCAAATCGCGCAGGCTTGGGGACGCGTAAAGAAATCGTAAAGCGAGCGATCCTGTGAGGCTGGTCATTAAAATCGGTAGCAGCTTGCTGGGTTCGCCCGACGGCGGTTTGGCCCAAGGTCGGATGCGGGGCTGGGCCAAGGAGATTGCCCAACTGCGTCGCGCCGGGCATGAGGTGATTCTCGTCAGTTCTGGTGCCATCCGCGCCGGGATGCAGGCGTTGCGGCTGAAAAAAAGACCCACCTCACGTCCCGAGATGCAGGCTTGCGCCACTATCGGTCAGCCCCTGCTAATGAAGGCTTATGGTGCCGCATTAGCACCCCACCAAATTCTCGTGGCCCAAATTCTTCTGACCTCATGGGATTTGGACAGCCGCCGCATTTACGACAACACGCGGGCGACCCTTCAGACCTTGCTCCGGCAGAAGCGCTGCATTCCCATCTTCAACGAAAACGACGCCCTTTCTTTTGAGGAAATCGCGCTGCTAAACGCTTTCGGGGATAACGACCGGCTTTCCGCCCATGTGGCCATCCTCGCCGGAGCGGATCGGCTGGTGATTTTGACCGATGCACCCGGCCTGATGAGCCGCCCGGATGGCACGGGGGAGCTCATTCGAAGAGTGAAAAAGATCGATGCCAAGATCCTGGCTTGTGCCGGCGGGGCCGGCAGCGCGGGATCCGTCGGTGGGATGCTTTCCAAACTTGAGGCGGCCCGCTTGGCGATGGGGCGGGGAATTCCGGTGGTGATCGCCGATGGCCGCCGGACCGGTGTCCTGTTGAAAAGTGCGTTGGCAGCTCCTTTGGGCACCCTGTTTGCCCGATGAGTGCCGTGATGGATTTGGCCCGCAAGGCCAGGCAGGCGTCCCGTCGTCTTGCGCTGCTCTCGACGAAGGAGAAAAACGAATTGTTGTCGGCGATGGCCGATCAGCTGGAGTTGCGGAAAAAAGAGATTCGCACCTCGAACGAGGAAGATTTGGCCGCCGCCCGAAAAGCCGGGATCTCCGGAGCTTTGCTCGACCGCCTTGATCTGAACGAGAAGCGTTTTGCCGAGATGGTGGCGGGGGTGCGCCAAGTCGTGAAGTTGGCCGATCCGGTGGGCGAGGTGATCCGGAAATGGAAACAGCCTAACGGGCTGGAGATCGAAAAAATCAGGGTGCCGATCGGTTTGATTGGCATCATTTACGAGTCGCGGCCCAATGTGACGGTCGATAGTGCGGTCCTATGTCTGAAAACCGGCAACGGGGTGCTTCTTCGCGGCGGACGGGAAGCGAGGAAAAGCAACCGGGCGCTGGCGACGGCCTTGGGCGAGGCGGCGGTGAAAAAGGGTCTGCCCGCCGAAGTGGTGGCGTTGGTGGAGGATGAGAGCCGTGAAAGCATTCCTGAAATGTGCCGTTTGGAGGGGGTGATCGACCTCTTGATCCCACGGGGAGGACAAGGCCTGATCGATACGGTGTTGGAGCACGCGCGTGTGCCGGTGATCAAGCATTCCCACGGGGTTTGTCATGTTTTTGTTCATCAGGCCGCTGATCCGGCGATGGCGGAGGGCATCGTGGTCAACGCCAAGTGTCAGCGTCCTGCCACCTGCAATGCGGCCGAGACCTTGTTGATCGATCGGGCAGGAGCGGAAAAAATTCTACCCCGTCTGGTGAAAGCCTTGCGGGCGAAGGGGGTGAAGCTTCTCGGCGATGAAGCCGCCAGCCAAGCAGCGGGGGAGAAATTGGCTTCGCCCGTCAATTGGGAAACCGAATATCTGGATCTGACCATGGCAATTCGGGTGGTCGATGGAGTGAGAGGGGCGCTGGAGCACCTGGAAAAACACGGGAGCCATCATTCGGATGCGATCGTCACAGAGGATCGGAATGCGGCGCAGGAGTTTTTGCGGGGAGCCGATTCGGCCGCGGTCTATTGGAATGCTTCCACCCGTTTCACCGACGGGGCGGAGTTTGGTTTTGGCGCGGAGATCGGGATCAGCACAGACAAGATCCACGCGCGCGGGCCCATGGGCCTGGAGGAACTGACCTCCTACAAGTACGTGGTTACCGGCCACGGTCAGTTGCGCGAGTGAGTTCTTTCTCGGGTCACGGCTCCGGTCTGCAGGGGCCGCGCATCGAGGTGCGCGGTAAATTTCTTTTCAGCGGCGAAAACAAATTCTTCATTCAGGGGGTCACCTACGGTCCGTTCCGGGATGGGGACGATCATCTGGGAACCCCGGAAAAGGCCCGCCGGGATTTCGGGCTGGTGGCGGCGGCGGGGTTCAATGTTTTGCGGGTCTATCATCCGCCTCCCCGATGGTTCTTGGATCTGGCGGCGGAGCACGGATTGAGGGTGATGGTGACGGTGCCCTGGCAGAGGCGCGTTTTATTTCTCGATGATGGAAGCGTCCGGCGGGAGATCCGGGCCAGCGTTCGCCGGGCCGCCAAAGGGGGCGCGGGGCACCCAGCCATTTTGGGATACTATATCGACAACGAGATTCCTCCCGACCTGGTGCGTTGGTATGGGCCGCAGCGGGTGGAGGGATTTCTCGATTCCCTGGTGCGGATCGTGAAAGACGAGGATGCAGGGGCCTTGGCGGCTTACGCGAATTTTCCGCCGACGGAATATCTTCTCCCCAAAGAGACAGATTTTCTTTCCTACAACGTTTATCTCCACCGGGGGCCGGACCTCCGAGCCTATCTTTCCCGGCTGCAAAATCTGGCGGAGGGCCGGCCGCTGGTTCTGGGAGAATTTGGGATGGATACCCTGCGTCATGGGCAAGAGGAGCAGGCCGCCCTGCTGGATCTCCATTGGGATGAGGTATTCCGCGGAGGCTTAGCGGGAACGATTCTGTTTTCTTGGACCGATGAATGGTTCACCGACGGGATCGATGTGGAGGATTGGGCCTTCGGGTTGGTGCAGAAAGACCGGCAGCCGAAAATCGCCTACCGGAACCTCGCGCAGAAGACGCTCGGCCCGAAGGACCGGTTGGTGGAAAAGTTTCCCCTCCCGCGTGTCCCGAAGGTATCGGTGGTGGTCTGTAGCTACAACGGGGCGGCGACGTTGCGGGGATGTCTCGAGGCGCTGCAGAAAGTGGACTATCCGGATTTCGAGGTGATGGTGGTCGATGACGGCTCGAAGGATTCCACCCAATCGATCGTGGCGGAGTTTCCTCTGGTGAAAAATATTCTCCAGCCCAACCGTGGATTGTCCGTGGCCCGGAATGTGGGCATGCAGGCGGCGACGGGAGAGATCATCGCCTACACCGATTCGGACTGTATGCCGGATTCCGACTGGCTGTATTTTCTGGTCTCCACGCTTTTGCATTCCTCCTATGCGGCCGTGGGCGGGCCGAATCTAAATCCGCCGGCCCAAGGCCCGATTCCAGCCGCGGTGGCCGCCTGTCCTGGGGCGCCGACCCATGTGTTGTTGAGCGACACCGAGGCGGAGCACATCCCGGGCTGCAACATGGCTTATTGGAAATCGGTCTTGGAGGAGATCGGCGGTTTTGATCCTGAATTCCGTACAGCCGGTGACGATGTGGATCTCTGCTGGAGGCTGATGCAAGCCGGTCACCGGGTTGGATTTAGTCCCAGTGCGCTGGTCTGGCACCACCGCCGGTTCACCATGCAGGCCTATTTCCGTCAACAGAAAGGATATGGGGAGGCGGAAGCCATGCTGCGCTTCAAACATATGCAGTATTTTGATCCACAGGGATCGGCCCGCTGGAAGGGGGTCATCTATGGATTACCGAGGTTCGAGCGGGTCTTTCACCGGCCGATCATCTATCACGGAATTTTCGGCACCGGGCTTTTCCAGTGTCTTTATCCCAAGCCGGCCTCCCCTTGGGCACAACTGGTCAGCGGGCTGGAGTGGAATGCGCTGACTTTATTTATTTTTCTGGTCTCCGTTCAGGTGGAGCCGATCCGAATTGTGCCTCTCCTGATGCTGGCCGCGACCCTCCTGCCGGCGATTTCCTTCATGGTGGTGGCCCGGGTCGAGCCCAAGCACGATACGGTCCTGGCTCGCCTGACGGTTTTCTATCTCGCGCTGACCCAGCCCTTGGTGCGGGATTGGGCCCGTTACTTCACCTGGCTCAAAGGGAAGAGGACTCCTGATGCCGTGGTGCAAACTCCGGAGAAGGATGCGGGGCCGACGTTGCCGCTTTTCCGCTCCCGGCTTCTTTCTTTCTGGAGCGAACAAGGGAGGGAGAGAGTGCATTTGCTGGCCGAGATCGAAAAGATTCTTGAGGAGGAGGGTTGGCGTTATGCACAGGACACGGGCTGGAATTCGTGGGATATTCAAATCTTCGCGAATCGGTGGTGGCACGTTCGCCTGCGCAGTCTGACGGAGATTTATCCCCACGGCCGGCGTTTGACCCGGGTTCATCAGGGAATTGTGCCCACCACTTTCAGCGTTTTGTTTGGCGGCACTGCCGTCACGGCGGATGTTTTGGTGGCCTTGTCGTATCCCGCGGCCCTGCCTTACTTCCTTGGCATCCTGGCCTTGGCCGGAGTGGGTTGGCTATGGACCGGTTGGCAGCTTCGTCGTCGGGTGGGAGATCTGGTCCGGGTAGCCGCCCGGCGGGCCCAATTGTTGCCGACGGGTGGGAAGGCCCCGGAGACGTCGTGAGCCTGATCTTTCGCATCCTCGGTTATTACCGGCCTTTTCTCGGTCGGATTCTGCTGGCCTTGGGCCTGCTGGGAGTGGCCACGGTGCTGAACCTGCTCAAGCCCTGGCCTTTGAAATTCGTCGTCGATGTCATTCTTCGATCGCCCGGGGGAGGGATCGTCCTGCCATTTTTGCCGGGGGAATGGTCCCTGCCTTCGGCCTTGTCCATCACCTGCGGGGTCTTGGTGGGCATCCATCTTTTGTGGGGCGCCATCAATCTGGCAGAAACCTACGCGTTGATTGAGATCGGGCTGCGCGCTCTGCTGCAGGTCCGAACGGAGTTGTATGCCTACCTGCAATCGTTGCCTTTGCGGTTCCACGATGTGCGCCGGAGCTCCGACTCCAGTTTTCGCGTGGCGTATGACGCTCAGGCGATTCAGACCTATTTCAACCGCGGATTTGCCACCATCCTGGGCTCGGTTCTTACCTTGGGAGGAACGTTTTTTGTCATGCTCAAGATGAGTCCCTTGTTGGCTTTCCTCTCTCTCGGAGTGATTCCTTTTCTGATGTTGGCCATCTCACGGTACGCCGGAAGGATCCGCCGGGAGACGGCCGCCCTGCAGTCCCAGGAGAGTGATGTGCTGGCCCGGGCCAACGAAGGGCTGTCGAGCATCCGGGTGGTGCACGCATTTGGCCGCGAGTCTTACGAGGTGGATTTGTTCCGGCGGGAGTGCCGCGAATCGCTCGAGGCCAACCTTCGCCTCTCGATGACCAATGTGGCCAGCACCCTGGTGGTGGGCACCCTTTTGGCTGCCGGTACGGCAGTGCTTTTGTGGGCGGGGGCGGGAGAGGTGGCGGCGGGACGGATGACCCTGGGAGATCTGCTCGTGTTTCTCGCCTATCTCGCGATGTTATATTCTCCGTTGGAGCAGTTGAGTTACACCGCATGGTCGATGGAGGGGGCGGCGGCGGCGGCGCAGAGGGTGTTTGAGGTTCTGGACACGCCGGATGAAGTGCCGGATCCGGTCAAACCGGTGCGGTTGCCGGCTGGCCCCGGCCGGATCGAGTTCCGCGACGTGGGGTTTCGCTATCCCCGAGGAGACGAGGTTCTGCGAGGGCTAAGATTCGTCATCGAACCCGGTGAGTCCGTGGCGGTTGTGGGAGGAACCGGAGCCGGCAAGACCACCCTGCTGTCCCTCTTGCCCCGTTTTTATGATCCAACCGAGGGAAGCATTCTTTTCCATGGCCTCGACCTTCGCGAAATGGCCAAGAAAGATCTACGCACACGGCAGGCCTTGGTTCTGCAGGAGACGGTGCTGTTGAACGGGACGGTGCGGGAAAACATTGCCTACGGGAGGCCGGGCGCTTCTTTCCGGGAAATTGAAAAAGCGGCCCAAGAGGCCCAGGCGGAGGATTTCATTCGCGCCCTCCCTCAGGGGTATGAAACGAAGGTGGGCGAACGCGGGGCGATGTTGAGCGGGGGTCAGCGACAGAGGATCGGGATCGCCCGAGCCTTTTTGCGGGATGCGCCGATTTTACTTTTGGATGAGCCGACCAGCGCCCTGGATCCGACGACGGAAAAGGAGCTGCTCGATGTGCTCGGGCGGGTGATGAGCCGGCCGACCACGCTCCTGGTGACGCACCGATTGCACGCCGCCCATCGGGCAGATCGGATTTTGGTGTTGGAGAAAGGGAGATTGGTGGAAGAGGGTCGGGGAGAAGATCTGTTGGCGCGGCAGGGTGCTTACTGGCGGCTTTGGCAGGCAGCCTCCGGCAAAAGCTAACGGGTTTTTTTCTCGAAACGGTTGAAGACCTCGGCGGCGTTGGTTTCCGAAAGGTTGAAAGAGTTCGTTTTGCCTGCGGAAAGCTCCACTTCCAAAAGCCAGTAGGCCACGGCATAGCGACTTTTGTACTGACCGTAGAGGGCGTATTTCCCCGGAGGGGTGTTCGTAAAGGTGAAGACTCCGTTGGTGCCGGTTTTCGTCCGGGCGGTCGCGGTATTGGCGGCGGCTTGGCTCATGGCCTTCAGATCCAGGTTTTTATATCCGTCGGAAAAATCGATCTGCACGCCGACCGGCTCTTCCTCGCCGTTGGCATTCCGCTTGATGGCTAGGCCTTCCGTTCGCCAAGTCTCCATTCGCAGGCGGCGGATTTCAGGGATCAGGGTGGTGGGGGCGAGAACCAGATCCATCCCTCCCAAATTTTGGGGAGAGCTGGCATTCTTCAGCTGGATGGAGGCTTGGCCCGTGAGGGCGGCGGGTTCCGCCGTCAGGCCGGTCGTGGGCAGAGAAAAGACGAGAAGAACCTGAGCGGTCAGCTTGCCAAAGGAGCGGAGTGGTTGAAACTTAGAGGGATGGAGTCTCATGCCTCTTCAACTTACGCCTCTCCTGGGCGGGGGAAAAGTTCTCCGTGAAGGAGGCCTCCTATCGCCCCTTGGCCCGATTGCTGGCTGACTACTCGACCCGGTTGCGGCGAGGTGATCGGGTTTGGATCGATGCCTCTGAGATTCCTCAGGATTTTGTCATCGAGCTGATCCGGGCGGTGCGGGAGAGAGGGGCCGAACCCTTTGTGCATCTGCACGCCGGTCGGATTTCCCGGGAATTGGCCCGGGGGGTGACGGAGGCGGGGCTGAAGTTTTCCCTGAAACATGATTTGGCGCGGATCAAGGCCATGCAGGCCTATATCGGGTTGCGGGGAGCCCAAAACAGTTTTGAGTCCAGCGATGTTCCGATGCCGCAGCAGAAGTTGGCCGGAAAAATCATGCGGCCTTTCTCCGACCGGCGGATCAATCATACCCGGTGGGTGGTGTTGCGCTGGCCCAGTCCCTCCATGGCTCAGGCCGCGGGCATGAGCACGGAAGCTTTTGAGGAGCTCTTTTTCCAAGTCTGCACTCTCGATTACCGGAAAATGGCCGGGGCGGTAAAGCCTCTGGTGAACCGGATGCGCAGGACGGACCGGGTGCACATCACGGGCCCGGGAACGGATTTGCAGTTCTCCATCAAGGGAATCGGGGTCATCCCCTGTGTGGGAGAAAGGAACATTCCCGATGGAGAAGTCTTTACGGCCCCGGTCCGCCATAGCGTGGAAGGACAAGTCACCTTCAATGCGCCGGCGATCTACCGGGGGATCCCTTTCGATAACGTCCGGCTGCGTTTTTCGAAGGGCCGGATCATCGAGGCCAAAGCCGGGGATAAAAGCCGGCAACTTGAGGAGATTTTTTCGAGCGACGAAGGGGCCCGTTATGTGGGCGAATTTTCCCTGGGGTTAAATCCGCGGTTGACCCGCCCGATCCGGGACATCCTCTTTGACGAAAAGATTGCCGGCTCCTTCCACTTCACCCCCGGGCAGGCCTATGAGGAGGCGGACAACGGCAACCGGTCCCAGATCCATTGGGATTTGGTCAATCTTCAGGACCGCGTTCACGGGGGCGGCCGGATCTTTTTTGACGGCAAGCTGATCCGGGAGGATGGAAGATTTGTGACCAAGGATTTGGCGGGATTAAATCCGGAAAAACTGGGGAAGGTGCTGGCGCTATGAGTCTGCCAGAGGCCTTGGTCGAGTTGGCCGAACAGTCGGGCGCCAAGGATCTGGTGGCCTGTCAAAAAGCGGTGCAGGAGGCCTCGCACGAGCAGAGATCGATGGTGAATGCCCTCCTGGAAACCGGGCAGGTGGATGAGAAAGTGTTTGCCCAAAAGCTCGGGGAGACGCTGGGACTGCCGGTCTGGCCGGGGGAGATTCCTCCGATCCCGGCTCCGATGCGGGACAAGTTTCCCGCGCGGATTGCGCTACGCCATCGTCTGCTGCCGGTGACGCCGGAGGAAGGCAGCCCGTTGCCGGTCCTCTGCTTCGACCCGTTTGATCATCTGGCCCGACAGGCCTTGGCCGGTTTTTGGGAAGGGGAGACGCAGTGGATGTTGGCCCCGCGTCGGGCGGTCCTGGACGGCCTGCGCAGCGGGTACGGCGTGGGGGCGGAGACGTTCGACGAGATTCTCGAGGGGCGCGGGGATCTGCCTCCGCCGAGTGATCTAGAACAGGAGACCACCATCCTCGATGGAGATGATTCCGAGGCCTCGGTCATCAAGTTTGTGAACCAGATCATCCGGGAAGCCCTGCAGGAGCGGGCCACGGATATTCATATCGAGCCCTTGGAGGATGACCTGCAGGTGCGGTATCGCATCGACGGGGTGTTGCGAAACATTCCCGTCCCTCCCCAAATCAAGCTTTTCCAGGCTTCCCTTATTTCCCGCATCAAGATCATGGCGCATCTGGATATTGCCGAGAGGCGCTTACCGCAGGACGGTCGAATCAACCTGGAGTTCGAGGGGCGACCGATCGACGTCCGGGTGGCGACCATCCCCTCGGTGACAGGCGAGTCCGTCAGCCTGCGTCTGCTGGGTCAGCAGCGTTACGATTTTGTTCAGCTGGGGTTAAGTCCGGTGAACGAACAGAAGGTCAGGGGATTACTAGCCCTGCCCAACGGAATCGTGCTGATCACGGGGCCGACCGGATCCGGTAAATCGACCACGCTTTACACGTTTCTTGCCTCGCTCAACACCAAGGACCGGAGAATCGTGACCATCGAGGATCCGGTGGAAAATAAGCTGCCCGGAGTGGTGCAGATTGCGGTGAAACCGGAGATTAACCTCACCTTTGCCACCGGTTTGCGCAGTATCCTGCGGGGCGATCCCAATGTGGTGATGGTGGGAGAGATGCGGGATGGCGAAACGATCAAGATTGCCATTCAGGCCGCCCTGACGGGGCATTTGGTTTTTTCCACCCTGCACACCAATGACGCGATCGGGGGGATCACCCGACTGGTGGACATGGGGGTGGAGCCTTTCTTGGTGGGAACCTCGGTGCGGGCTTTCCTTGCCCAACGACTGGTTCGAGTGCTTTGTCCGTGGTGCTGCGAGCCGGGGAAGTATTCCGACGAGTACTGCCAAAAGGTAGGCATCCCCTTGGAAAAGGCGGCCACCGCTCACCGAGCCGTGGGGTGCGACCGTTGCCGGCAAACCGGGTATCAAGGCCGGCGAGCCATTTATGAAATTTGCCTGGTTTCCTCGCAGATTCAGGAGTTGATCACGCGGCGTGAATCCAACGCGGTCATCCGGGAAATGGCTCGTTCGCAAGGGATGACCAGCCTGCGTGAGGACGGCTGGGATAAGGTGGCGGAAGGGACCACGACGATTGAAGAGGTCGTGCGGGTGACGGCGGTCGAGGCTTCTGGCACGGGACACTAAAATGCCTCAATACACTTACGAAGCCTTGGCTGCCGGCGGGGGTCGAACCAAGGGTGCCCTGGAGGCCAAAAGCCGGCAGGAGGCTTTGGCTCATCTCAGCCGGTTGAAGTTGCAGCCTTTACGGCTTCATCAGGAAGGGGCGGAGGCGGGGGGCAAGGCCTTGCCTGAAGGTGCGACCCTGACGGTGGCCCAAGCGATGACGGAAAGTCAGATCATTTCCTTCACTGAGGAGCTGGGAGATCTTCTGGATGCAGGGCTCCAGCTGGAAGGGGCCTTGAAAATGATGGAGCAGAGATCGGAGGCCTCCGCTTTGAAGGCGGTGGCCCATAGTCTGCGCACTCAGGTTCGGGAGGGGACGAGCCTTTCGCGGGCCCTGAAGAATGCTTCGACAAGTTTTTCCGATCTCTACTGCAATCTGGTGGCGGCGGGGGAGGTGAGCGGTGCCTTGAAAGACATCCTGCAACGGCAGGTGCTCTATTTGAAAAAACTGAATGACCTGAAGGCGCGCGTCATTCAGGCGCTGATTTATCCGATGTTTGTGACCGGGGCCGGAATTCTGTTGATGGTTCTGTTTGTGGTGGTGCTCGTTCCCCAGCTGGAGACGCTATTTAACAAATCCCCGGAGACCATGCCGATCGTGACCAAGTTGCTTCTCGGGACGAGCAACTTTCTCGTGCACTGGGGGTGGTTGGTCCTGGTGATGTTGGCCATGGGGGGTTTGGCGTTTTGGCAGATGATCCAGAAACCGGCCGGAAGAGTTTGGTGGGATCAGGCGAGGAGCAAAATTCCCATCGCCGGCCCCGTTTTGGAGGCCTCGTTCTATGCCCAGTTCAGCCAGACCCTCGCCAATCTTTTAGCCAACGGGGTGACCCTGATGCAGGCGATGAAACTGGTTTCGCAATCGACCCCCAACACTTATTACCGGGGCAAGCTGGAACAGGCCTCCGAGCAGGTTTCCGAAGGGTATTCGCTCAGCCGGGCGCTCCGACAGGTCGGCGGATTTTCCGATATGTTCCTCGATCTGGTGGCGGTGGGGGAGCAGACGGGGGAGCTGGCCAAATCGTTGGATAAAGCGGGGGCCCGCTTTGAAAAAGACATGGATCGGAAGATCCAGCGGATCACGGCCCTGATCCAACCGGTGATCATTGTGATCATTGCCCTCGTGGTCGGGGCGGTGGTCTATTCGATCATCACCAGTATCTTTGACGCCATGTCCGGGATGCGGAAAAGTCTCTAATAAGTTGTTCGTGTTGCTTCGTGGGTTGTTGACGGCGGGCGTGAGCAAGGTGCGCTCTCGATCCAGCAAATTTTCTCTCCCTTGCCAAATTAGGAGACGTGAAGAAATGGACCCATCGTCTGGCCCGCATGGGCTGGCTCTTTTTCCTGCTCTGGGCGGGTTCGATTGGCACAGCCGAAGCCCCTCCTGGGAGGGGAATTCCCCCGGCGGTCTGGGATGCCCTTCATCCGCAGGAAACCCAACCTGCTTGGTTTGGGCCGGTTTCAACTCAGGCGGGATGGAAAACCTACTCTTGGCGTGCGTTGCTTCGACCCCCACCGGGAGATAGCCGACTGGCGCTGACGCTGGTGTTCCGCGAAACCTCGGGTGGTTTTGCCCGGGTGATTTGGCAGGAACCGGGCAAGTCCGTCACGCTTTGCGGAAATCTGTATGAGCATGCGGCGAACCTGCATCAGCGCACTCTGCTGTTGGATCGAGGAACGCTGGGCGGGCCCGGGCAGTTCATCGTGGAATCGACCGGGGCTGATCCTGTTTTGGAGCGGGCGGAGCTGAACTGGGTGGAGCCACTGGTTTTGGCCGCCGGTTGGGCCTCTACCTCCGGTTACTATCTCAGTCCGTCGGGGAAAATCTTTCCCGCGGAGGAACTTCAGGACGGTGGCCGGCGGGCTCCCTCGGATGAGGACAAAGGCTCGGTGATGGATGCGGTGTTGGATGCGGGACCGGTCAAGATTGAGCCACAGAGCCCCGTGCGGTTTGTGGCGCCCATTGCCGGACAACCCCTTTACGGTCGCTTCGAGGCGGAGGAAGCCGGGTTGGCGCCTGGGGAGGAGCCTTGGCTATGGGTAAATGGCCGGGCGCTGGCAGGCGTGGCGGTGGAGTCACCCGGTTTGGATGATCCCGGCTACCGATCGGGGCTGGGAGGAGGAACGGTCCAGTATGGGGGCTGGAGAAAAATCTGGGCCTTCATCCCTGAGGGGTATCTCAAAGGCGGGGAGAATCAGCTGGATGTGCAGCTGGCAAACGGGTCGTCTGGGGCGACCCTGAGGAGCCTTCGTTTGCAGGTGGTCTATGGTGAGGCCAAGGTGAAGGCGACACCCTTGGCTCCGCCCGCGGCGACAAGGAGCTTCACAGCCAAGTCTCTCTCGTTGCCCCGTTTGAGGACGGGATTGTCTTCCGGAGCGCCTGTCGTAGGGTTAAGGCAAGAATGAAAAAACGTCCTTTTATCTCTGTGGCGGCCACGGCCGGCTTCACCCTGATCGAAATCATGTTGGTGGTGGGAATCATCACCGTGTTGATGGGCTCGGCTATCTTTATGCTGACCGGAAATCTGGAGTTTGCCAAAGAGCAGAGGGCGCGGGGGGATTTGCAGGCGATCACCACGCAGATCCGCATGTTTGAAATGAAGAGCGGAGGGGTGGCGTTAACCGAGACTCAGGGTTTGAATGCGCTGGTGGGAAAGGGGAAGGGTTTTGAGCAGTTACCCAAAGACCCTTGGGGACAGGATTATAAGTACAAGGTGGACTCTGCCTCGGCGAAAGGGTTCCGCGTCTACTCCATGGGCCCCGACCGGAAGGATGATCGTGGAGGGGGCGACGATATCAGCTCGAATTAGTCGGTCAGGGGAGAGGGCCGAATGAAGTGGCGGCCGAGGGCAGGGGTGCGGTCTGGATTCACTCTTTTGGAGGTCATGCTGGCAGTCGGTATCGGGGTGGTCTTTATGGGGGGAGCCGTGGTTTTTTTGTCCTCCACTGGAGGGGATAAGGATTTGGCCAAAGCGCGGAGAATGCTGGAAGACCAAGCCGGGCAAGCGCGGGAAAATGCCCTGCGCTTTGGCCGGGAGCAAAGGGTGGTTTTGAATGCGAAAGGGATTGGGGGCGAAGTTTTCCCCGATGGAATCGAAATGTTTCTGATCACCCCCCAAGACTTGGCTCTGGGCCGGAGGGGGTGGGTCATACCTTTGGATTATCAATGGCTTTTTACGGGGTCTGGCTTGGTAGAGCCGATCCGGGTCCGTCTTCGGCATGATAACAATACCGAACAGTTTTCCTTTGGGGCCCTGACGGGGGAGACCATGACCGAAAAGCCTGACCGCCGATGAAAAAAGGAGCCGCTTCCTTTACTTTGATTGAAGTCATGTTGGCGGTGGCTGTTTTTGCCTTTGCCGCGGTGGGTTTTGCCGTGGCGTTGAACGATGTTCTGGGGATCAATGTGGAAATGATGAGGACCAGTCAGCGTCGGCAGGCGGTCGAATCCTTGGCGGCCCGGATTCTGGCGGCCTCCAACAATCTGCAGGACCGGGGCAAGCAGTGGCAGACCGAGGCCAAATACAAAACTTGGGAACTGCAAAGCTCCTGCCGAATGGCGGACCCGATTGTCCTGGCCGGCACGAATCAGGCGGCCAACCGCCAGATGCAGGGCTGGTTTCTTGTCGGAGCACGGGCGGCGAGCAAGAACGGTGAAAGTCTCGACGCGGTCTCTTTTCTGCTTTGGCCCCAGCGATGAGAGCCAGTCGATCCTTCACCTTGATTGAGGTCACCCTGGGGATGGCGATCTTGATCCTGATTTTTGGCGTCATCTTCCAGCTGGTCCAATTTTCCGTTATCGGTGCCAACGCGGCGGGGCAGTACAGTATGCGCAACCGGGAGGTCAGCGGGCTTTTTGCCCTCTTGCGTCAGCTTTGCCTCGACCTGCCTCCCAAATCCCAATTGGGGTTGGTCTACCGTACGGGCGGGTACGATCTCGTTTTATCCAATGCTCCGCTGGCCATTCTGCCTGATGCCTATGAGGGATTGAAGGTGATTGAGCTTCGTCTGGAGAAATCCCCCACCGGTGATGGCCGGGTTCTCAATCTGGTGGAGCGGTTTGAATTTACCAATGCAGCCACGGGTCGTGGGCGGGGCGGGGGGGAGACC